>ERZ791909.42-NODE-42-length-152568-cov-5.730233_pt1 | contig 152568 bp, 135 predicted proteins | sample MGYA00510143_ERZ791909 | MGnify/ENA primary metagenome ERZ791909 (study PRJEB30046, sample SAMN00792093) | human gut metagenome | study: EMG produced TPA metagenomics assembly of the A metagenome-wide association study of gut microbiota in type 2... | reverse complement strand
CAGATCATTCTGCAAATGACTATGAGAAAGTGGCTTCTGACTCTATTGTTAAAGTTCCATTGCAAACTGTACATGAACCAGAGAACATTTGGAATTCCAATGCTGACAACAAATAAGACAGCCTATCAACGAGGGATTTTCTAACAAATACAGAGAAAGAGAAAATAAAAGAATTGGCTTCACATGTTCCAGATAGCATAAGAAATCGTTTTGCAGTTTTAGTGGATAAATGGAATTTTGCAATAGACCATAATCCTAAGACACGATATAGTGCAAGCACATATTCATATGCAAAATTGCCTGAGTTCATTCCTCTCAAATCAATGGGAAAACAAATAGTTCCACTAATTATGGAACGAATGATAAACTCTTCCGATTTTTATTTTCTTGTTCTTTATGAAGCTGTTCTGGAAGGAAATGAAACGAATGACGATTCTAAGTTTAGCGAAAGCGAACAAATCAGAGCTATAAGGTGTGTAAAAAAATGGCTGGAAAAAAAATAATGGGCAAGTTCTTCTATTATAATTGAATCTACATCATTTCTCCTATGCCGCAGAATATATAAGATGTAACAAAACCTTTTGGGTTACTCCCAAAAGAACTTGCCTGTCGGTGATTTGTTCCTCCGTAGTCGGACAATTAAGATGGAAAGAACATATAAAAAAGCATAAAAAGTTTCTGATTTTTCTCATAAACAAATTAGATTTCATATCTTTGCGCAAAATTAGAAACAATGACAGAACTATTGAGTATATTATACAAGCTGCGGATATTCACTTTGGATGAACTTTCTGAGGCTCTGAAGGACAAGGTGAAGGCGGTGGAAGCGTTGCTTGCTCGGTACAAGCAACAAGGGTGGATTGTGGCTATACGGCGCAATACCTATTGCATGAAGGATATTGCATCTGGCTTACCTGTTTGCGACAAGTATGAGATAGGAAGCCACTTGTCACCTACAGCTTGCATCAGTTATCACACAGCATTGGAATTTCATGGATTGGCTCATCAACCCTTCAATGAGGTTTTTGTGAAAAGCATGACTCGCTTCAATTCCTTTTCTTTCGACGATGTGGATTATACCTATTGCCGACAAACAAAAGAAATCGTTGGTATGATGACACCCAAGGGAAACCCTTATGTGCGAGTAACGGATGTGGAGAGTACGTTGTTGGATTGCTTTGACCGCATCGACCGAGCTGGTGGTATTGAGGAATTGCTGCATTGCATGGAGGGTATCGTCTTGCTCAATGAGGAAAGGCTCATCGATTATCTCGCAAGGTACGACAAGGCATTCCTGTACCAGAAGACAGGCTATCTGTTGGAGCGAATCAAGGAACAAGCCAACATCTCAGAATCCCTCTTGGAGCTGTGCCGAGCCAAGGGAACCAAAAGCGTCAAGTGGTTGACTAACAACGAAGAGTCGGATACATTTGTAAATAAATGGCGCATGTATGTGCCGCAAGAACTAACATCAAAGGAAGAATATGAACTCATATAACAAGCAAGCTCTTGACATCATCGCTAAGGAGCAAGGCTTTATTCGCGACAACCTCGAAAAGGTGATGCGACTGGTGGAGATACTCAATTATTTCCATGACAGTCCTTTGCTGTCTAAATCTCTTGTGCTGAAAGGTGGCACAGCCATCAATCTCACCGTTTTCCAACTGCCAAGACTCTCGGTAGATATAGACCTTGACTTTACGGTGGATTGCGACCGAGAATCCATGCTCTCCATTCGCCAAGAAGTGAATAACGAGATTCTACGCTATATGGAGTCGGATGGTTATCATCTTGCGCCTGGCTCCAAGACACCACATACGCTTGACTCATGGGTGTTTCATTATACCAATGCCGCTGGCAACAACGATGGCATCAAGATAGAAATCAACTATTCCGACCGTTGCCATATCCTGCCTGCCATAGAGACTCATGTGTCCATTCCGTTTCTGAGCGATGTGAAGGTACGTTCTCTTTCACCTGTCGAATTGTTTGCCACCAAGATAAACGCCTTGATAGGTAGAAGTGCTGCACGTGACATTTATGATGTTTATAACATGGTGAAGCATCAGCTATTCGTGAGCGATGAAGAGAAAACGTTGCTGAGAAAAGCGACCGTCTTTTATCTGACTGTTGGCTCAAGCAGAAAAGACAACGCTACGCCTACGGAATATACTGACTTTCCGCAGATAGACAAGATCCGTTTTCCGCAGATTCGTTCGCAACTCTTGCCTGTGCTTAGGCGCAGTGAGCATTTTGACTTTGAAAAAGCCAAGACAGAAGTGAAAGACTTTCTCTCAAAGCTATTGGTTCTGACAGAATCAGAGCAAGAATATGTCCGGGAATTCAATGACAAGAAGTATATTCCAGAATTGCTGTTCGAGGATAAAGAGATGGTCAATAGAATCAAATTTCATCCAATGGCTTTGTGGAAGACAAGGAGTCGTTGAATGTTTTTTCTGTAAATTTTGAAAAAAGTTGTTGTTTTGCTTAGTTTTTTGATTCCCTCAACTGTATATACAGTATATGGACTATAAAACAGAGAATAGGCTATGAGTAAATATCTGATAAGTTTGATTTTGCTTTCGGTGATAAGTATGGGCGTTTCTGCCCAACGCATTACCCGACAATATAATAATGTGTCATTTTCTGCGGCATTAAAGGATTTGAATGCCAAACAGGATAAGTATGTCATCAACTTTGTGTATGACGAGTTGGAGGATTTCAAGGTGACAAAGAACATCAAAAATGAAAGTGTTCCAGATGCCATCATGAACTTGATTGGTTTTTACCCTATCAAAATGAAACAAGTAGATAATATTATTATCGTTGAATGTATCCAAAAGGCTTCTAACAGAATGATGGGGCGCATTGTAGACACTCACCATCAACCAGTCGATTTCGCCAATGTCGCTTTGCTCAATGTTAGTGATTCCAGTTTAATCACGGGTGGTGTAACAAATGAGAATGGTCAGTTCGTAATTCCTTGCGAGGTGAAAAAGGCAATTGTGAAAGTGAGTTGTGTGGGCTACAAAACTTATTGTAATGCATATCGTACCGGTGAGGTTGGTGCCATAACTTTGGAGGATGCAACAATTAATCTGCAAAAAATTGAGATTAAAGGGCATCGCAAATACATATCAAGAGAAAACGGTAAACTTACGCTTGACGTTCAAAATTCCAATTTGAAAAATATTGGCAAGGCAACAGATGTTATCAAATATATTCCTGGGATGCTCTATACAAATGGAAAGTATGAGGTGTTTGGTAAGGGTGAGCCTGTCATCTATATAGATGGAAGAAAGCAGACTAATACTTCAGGGTTGTCACTCCTTTCTTCTACCAACGTGAAGTCTGTACAGCTCATAACAAACCCTGGGGCAGAATACGATGCAGAAACAAGGAGTATCATAAACATCACTACCGTACACCATTCCTTGGATGGACTTTCTGGTATTGTGGGTGCGGAAATTTCCAAACATAAGAATTTGTCTAACAACGAGGAGGTCAACCTCAACATCCACAAGGGAGCTTTGGATGTATTCCTCGCATATCAATATGACAATACGAGAAGTGACATCAGATATGATGTTAACCAGTTCAATTACGAGCAAGATACATTTCATGAGATTTCTGCTTCTGAATATTCCGACCGCTATCGCTCTCATGACTATAATGTTGGTATGAATTATGCCATAAACAAGAATCACACTATCGGCGGAAGATATTTGGGAAGCATCTCCAACTACAAGATGCTCGACTCTCCTTTCGACTATATGCAGACGTACAAGAATGATAAACTGCTGACAGCTACAGATAACAAGACTGAAGAATCTGAAAAGGAAAGGTTTCACAATGTCAATCTGTATTATATCGGCAAACTAACAGACAACCTACAGCTCAACTTGGATGCCGACTATGTTTATGCTCAACTGAAACATAAGCAACAAGTGAGCGAGACAAGTAGAATAGATGCTGTCTCAGAAATCACGCATATGCAAAACGACCAGCGAAATCGTGCGACTGCACTCAAAGGGGTGTTTGCTTGGAACATGAATAAGAATAATGGGCTTGATTTCGGAACGGATTTCAGTAAAATCAGTTCATGGGGTATGTCTGCAAACGAAGAAGGGAAGATAGCCGATGACCAATTCAAGAATAAGGAAACCAAGTATGCAGGATTTGCCACTTTTCGTTTGTCTGCCTCCAAATGGAAAGGAAGCATCGGGCTTCGCTATGAGTACATTCATGCCATCAACACAGACCAAGGAGAAGTAAAGAACAAGACCAATTATTCGGACTTACTTCCATCCCTTTCTCTTTCCACTATGTTTGGGAGAGTGGGGATGAATCTTGATTTCAGTAGCAGGGTTAGCCGTCCTTCGTTTCGTCAGTTGAACAACAGTGTGAGCTACAACAATCAATACCATTATGAGCAAGGCAACATTTATCTGAAACCGCAATACGTGTATGATACAGAACTTAGTGTGAATTATAGCATATTCGACTTCAAGTTGGATTATCAGTATATCAAGGATTACATCCATCCGACTGTCGTTGCTGTATCCGGCAAACCTGGAACGGTAACTTGGATGTCAACCAACGCCAAGGATTTCCTGCAACTAGGAGCGCAATGTGTTGTTTCACCTGTTTTTGGTTGTTGGCGACCTACTTTGACGGTGGGTGTCTATAAACCTTATTTCACGCTATCATATAATGGAGAGCAATTAGATTACAATCATCCATACGGTCTCTTCGCTTTCCAAAATGTAGTGGCACTAAGGAACGATTGGCTTTTTCGATGTGATTTCTTTTGGAACATTAAGGGACATCATGGCATCTACGAGCAAAACGGTTATTCGTCATGCAATATGATGGTACAGAAACAGTTACTTAAAAAGAAATTGACGATAACATTGAAAGCAGAGGACTTGTTTGATAGCTCGAAGTTGAACGATGTAAAGAGGGTTAATTTTGTGGTGCAGAACAGAAAGGTGAATAACTTCAATCGCTGCATCATAGCTTCCATTAGTTACAACTTCAATAGTTTCAAAGATAAATACAACGGAAGCGGTTCTGCTGAGGATGAGATTAATCGTTTTTAGAAAAGTATTGGTTTTCAAATCAACCTCTAAAATGCAATACCCAAATTCTGTGTGATGAATATCTCAGGATTTATTAACCGAGATGTTCATCCACAGAATTTTCACTTATCAATATCAATCGTTAAAAAACATACCAGCCAAAGGCTACATTGCCAATCTTGACAAAGGCGCATCAAAAGAAGCTGATGGACTATCTGAAAGACAATTTCACGTTTTCCTAATTTGGGGATACTTGTGTGTCTTTCTACAGGACTTCGTATTGGAGAAGTTTGCGCCTTAAAATGGTCTGACATTAATATGGACACAGGATTACTTCATGTTAATCGCACCATCGAGCGCATTTATATTGTGGATTCTGATAAACCACATACGGAGATTGTGATTAATACTCCTAAGACAAAGAACTCTTTGCGTGAGATTCCTTTGAGTAAAGAACTTGTCAAAATTTTTAAGTCTTTGATGAAGGTGGTGAACAAGGACTACTATGTTCTCACGAACAACACAAAACCGACTGAGCCAAGAACGTATCGCAACTATTTTAACAAGCTATTGAAGCAGTTGGATATTCCGCGATTAAAATTCCATGGGCTACGCCACAGTTTTGCTACTCGCTGTATTGAGAGTCATTGCGATTACAAGACTGTGAGTGTTCTTTTGGGGTTACCGTTAGAACGTTCTAACGTTTGTTCAAATGAATGATATACATATAAACATATATACAATACTTTCTGTCTATATATCAATACGACAATGAATCAGTACGTCAGTAAGTCACTCAATCATCATATTTGCAAATCAATACTTACCGATAGGTTGATTCAGATACTCGACTTTGGAGAGGTATCTACCGATAGGCAAGTGCTTTCGAGAGTAACTCGAAAGGTTTTGAGTAACTCAAAACATAACTTGCTATCGTCAGATACCTCGATTTTTCAAATCATCTCAGAGTCTGAAACCACGTTGCCTTTTAGGAGAGCGGAAACGTGGTTGAGGCTCGTCAACAATTTCGAGTTTGAAGACATCTATCAACTTCCGAATGGCAGGATTCTGTTTGATAAGGGCTTGAAGTTTTGCTTCTGCAGGCTTGATTTTGAGCAAATAATCAGCAATGTCCAAGCCTTTAGCTTTATCTTCTTCGCAGGCTTGATGCTCTAAAAAGTCGAAAAGCGTTGCACGGATGCCGAGAACTTGCATCATTGGCAGCTTGTCTTGCCAAACTGTTGTCGCTCCCAAATCAGGGAATAAGACCACATCTCTGTTTTTCAGAACAGATAACGACTTCGTGTTAAAGCAACCATTCTTACCACCACTTGCTATCCATAAGAATTGAGGAAGATAGTAGGAGGCTATCAAGGCTGTCTTCTCACTTTCAACCAATGCTATGGGCCTGGTCTTATCTTTATTGATAAGATGTTCGCCAAAGAAGCATTGACAGAGATTGAAATCCTTGTGGGGGATAAGCGAGTGTACCCATGAAATATGGTTGTATGGTTCTTTTACTCGCTTACCTGTCTCGGGATAATAGAGCATTACCTTACCAGTTCTCACCTTACCTTGATTGTCAACTTGCCAAAATACCGTGGCACCAGTCCAGTGTTTGGAAGTTCCGACATGATATTTCTCCATCAAAGAAAGAGTAGCTGTTTCACCGAATTGAGAAGATAGAAACAAGAAAAGGTTGTTTGCCTCATAGCATTTCAGAGAACTTCGCATGATGTTCTCGTCTATATAAGAAGTGGGTAATGGCTTCGGCATTTCTCTCTTCTTATATGAAATAGTATCATCCTTTGTGAATGTCTCATTCTTCTCGGGATTCTTCTCGAAAAAATCCTTGGGAGTGAAGTGATAACAACAACTTTGCTCATGGTTGCAGCGACCCACGTAAGGAGGAAACTCAATCTTCCCTTCTGTGTCAATATATCGGGCGAAGCTACGTTTCTTATGACATTCTGGACATGTATGTCGGGTAGCGATGCCTTTGTATGGCTCTAATATGAATCTATGTGTACTCATTTCATTTCTTTTTTATGTGGCGGTTCTGTCGGTTTTGTCGCTTTTGGTATTAAAACCGTCAAAAGCGACAAAAGCGACAAAACCGTCACGAGTTAATCTTTGAATATTCTCCATGCTTCTCTTTGCGAAATAGAACTCCGATGTTATCATTCAGAAATCTTTCCAATGTCCTTGACTTCATGTCGTTCTCTTTGGCGACATCATGAGCTTGCGCCGTGGTGAATGTTGCAGGAAGATGGTTGACGATTGCTTGTTGTTGAGCTGTAAGCATATTCTCGTTGAGGATATTTTGTACTGATATGGCAGAGTTCTTGAAATACTCTGTCAATCGGATGGCTCGCTCTACACTCAGCAGGTCGATGGCTTCCTTATCACATTCTCCACACGTCCATCGTGCCAATTGAATAATCAGACAGAAACGGATGATGTATATCTCCAGCTTGCAATAGATGCTGACAATGGTATCATTTGTTTCATTGTCGCATTGCTCGGAGAAATGATGCTGCCATTCATAGAGCCTTGCCTTAGCTTCTTCAGTGAATGATAAGACATGGGGCTCGATTTCCTGTTGCTCATTTATTGGACACTCCATATCAATAAGGTGTTGAATGATGGCTTGCCAATCTCGCTCTATATTATCGGGCAACTCTCGGTCACTCCATCTCGCTTTCTGCTGAAGGTTAGGCATGACGAACAAAATGCGATCGATGAAGCCGTTGCTGGAGCGTTCGCCTTTCGCCAACTCACTAAGTATCTTCTTTTGGATGGTTCCGATTACTGAGATATAGGGGCGTTTAATGAAAATGGAACTCTTGGAACTTCTTCTGTCTGATATGGTTGTCTTGGCGCTAAAGACAGATAACCAGAACTGTTCCTCTGAACCATTGTTATAGCGGTTGAAGTTCTTGAACCATGCAGATAGCTCGTCTGTCCATAGGCATAAACCCCTCTTGTTCTGCGCATGAATATAGCTCAAGCCTTCTGGTGTGACATCAGAGACCAAGAAGCGTTTGCGTACAGGTTCTTGCGGGAATCCATCCTCTCCATTTTCAATGCGTTCCTTGCGAGACATGCACATCTTTTCCTCAAACTTACTGTATTGCTCCTCGAACAACTTGTTTTGCTCATAGTCGTAATCGAGGAATGGCTTCATAGCGAAGCTAAGTGGGTGGCTCTTGTTGGCTCCTGGTCTTCCGATAAGAGCCATGTATAAGATAGGACTTTCAAGCCAACCTTGTTTCATCTGTGCCAAGTGCGTGTTGCCGATACCAACAGCCAATGCTGTGAGTATGGCTGCTGATATATAGTCGGTAGGAAAACTGTGGCATTCGTGTACCTCCTTGATGATTCTCTGAATCTTGGCAGGAAAGATGCTTACGGGAAACTGGCTTCCTGATAAGCGAGTACCCATATCAATAGCCTTATCCATGATAATCATTGGATTGATGGAAGTTTCCTTATTGTTATTTAAAGCTGTCATTTGGCATAGAGTTAAAAATTATACATTGACTTGGGTTTGCGCTTCATTCCTCCTTGCATGGCTTTTAGCATTTCAGAATGGTTCTGCTCCTTGGTAGCTTTTCGACCATTCTCAATCCATGCAAGCAGCTCATCCTTATAGAAGTATAGCTTCTTACCTTTTTTATAGGATGGCAGAATGCCTTGGTTTACCAATCGATAAATGGTTGGCTTCGACTTCATTATAATAATAGCAGCCTCATCAATCTCAACCAATATATGGTTATTTGCTGATGATGTAGGTTGAAGTGCTGATACCATTTGCTTCAACTCGATAACTTGTTCTGTTAAATAAGATACCGCTTGTGGTAACTTATCAAAGGTGATACTTTCATTTATCATATCTGTTTATTTTTATTATTCGGGTACAAAGTAAATGAGTTATGTAATGGAGATAAATATCACTGAGATATAAACTCTGAATAACCGCTCAATGCTTATCAGCAACAATAATGTGTCTTGATTCCGCCTTGAACATCTAAGCTTGGTAGTAATTCAATGATGCAGGTACCTTCCATTCTTAATTTCCTTATAATAGTGGATATTTCCACATCAACCAGCGCATCAGCAAAAACTTGTTTTATAAAGGTTGCTGTATCAATGCCTTTCTTCTTGAAGAGATTTCCTATATTCCAAGCATAATGCATTAAGTCTATAGTACGAATAGCCTTATCAACAATCAATGAATGATGTCTCATGTGTGTAGAGGCACAACACTGGAAAATAGCGATGTTGTCACAAAGTTGGTTCAAATGCTCCTCTTTCATGTAGGCAGCAAAAGTTCTTCTGGTATAATCGATAGCTGAGTTTAACAAGACCTTTTCCTTCTTGGCTTTGTCTTCCAATGCTTCCTGTCTCAACTGTTCATAGCTTGTAATACAAGAAGAGGCTTCATCTGCATAGACGAAAGTTACATCTTCCAGGTTTAGCTCTTCCCCCTCGTCATATGTATTTGTTTCATTGACGGCAATAGAAGACAGACGCTTTCTTTCTGTATTGTTTACTGTATTACAAAAGATATGCTTAAACCATGGGGCAAGCAATCGTACGATACTATCTAATGCATGGAGATAAACAACCATCAGTATGGTGGTTGAGATAACGAACGTCAAGTTGCAGCTAAAGGTGTCTACACCATATTGCATAGCTTCGTTGCGAACAAGTGCACCAATGATAGACATTGCACACAAAACCAATAAATGCTGTGTCAAAAATTCTTTTTTAAACTGTTTCATATTGCGTATTATTAATCATTTGTGGCGCAAAAATAGGAAAAACTGCAGAAACTGACACGTGAGTCACGCATGAGTCACGTAAAACTTTTAGGAGCCTTTAACTAAAAAGCCCGATATTGAACATTTTTTCAATATCGGGCACCATGAAATGAATGCAATGGATTTATTTAAGAGAAATCTTATTTGCTGTCTCTCTTTTCTTTGCGTTCACGAGGTCGGCATATATCTGTGTTGTGCTTACATTCTTATGGGTAAGCATCTTCGAAACCGTGTAAATATCTGTGCCTAAGGCGATTTGGATTGTTGCATACGAGTGCCGGAAGCAATGGAATGAAAATGGCTTAGTGATTCCTGCCTTCTTCAACCATGCTTTAAGAGGATGGTTAATCATGCTGCGCTTCAATCCCTTGAACACGATACCCGTGCTTGGTTCACCACATAGTTCGTATGCCTCGTTGCTGATAGGCAAGGTTGCCTCGGTCTGAGTCTTCTGGGTACGAATACGCAAGCAATAGCCTTGGTCGGGAGCTATCTCGAAGTCTTCCCAACGCAATTTTAAGATGTCGCTGATTCGCAATCCTGTGAGGCAAGCAAAGAGGGAGGCAGACTTCAGTACAGGTATATCGCAAGGAGTAGCTGCCAACTGCTTTACTTCATCGAGGGTAAGAAACTCCTTCTTTACATCTTGTGGCTCAATCTTGTCCAGATAGTCATTGATGTTCTCACGCAGCCACTTGTCACGATAGGCGATTTTTAAGAGACCACGGAAAGTAGAGTAGTAACCTGCTGCAGAGTTGAGAGATACCTTTTGCTTTGTTCGATTCAACTGATTTGCATTCAGAAGATACTCTCTGAACTTTTTGCAAAGTTCCACTGTCACATCCCCAAATGTACAATGACCTTGAACAAATTTGAAGAAATGCTTGTAGACACATGTCCACTTGTCATCTTTCTTATGTGTCATCTTCTCAAAGTATGCCAAAAAATCAGCTTTCTGTCGTGTTTTGTCCAAAAAACCAAATTCTTCATTGATGAGTGATTGGGTTCTGATACAACGGATGGCCTCTGCTTTGTTGAGCATATCTGTATTAAACTCACGTTCCATCTCATTCTTTGGATGAGCATAGATATAGATACCTAAATATTCCCTGCGACTCATTTGCATAGTCTCAGGGTTGCGTACTGGTGGATAGAAATCCAAATAAAGAGAAATACGGTCGTTTTTAATCGCTCTTTGGCGAAGAGAAACTCTTGTACATGTATTTACCATGATGTTTACTTTTTATAATGTGATACTTATGTTTCATATATGATCCCGTATTAAGAGATCTTTGAAATCGATTGCAAAATAATAGAGTTATGTAATGGGGTACAACTTAACCTTTTGATAACCGCTAAATAACCTTAGGCTTGCCGATAGCTTTCTCTAAATCTCGCTTGGAAATCTTGATATACTTGCCAATCTTCACCTTTTCAATAGCGTATTTCTTGATACGCTTATAAATCTGGTCCTGACTTAAACCATACAACTTCATGGCCTCCGGTATTGTATAATAAAGTTGGTCTTCTACGGATTCACCTTTTGCCAATTGTACATGACGCTTGGAATACAGAACATTGTTACCTTCCATTTTTCTTGGAATAGCATTGTGACTAACGAAACTATATACGGCTGTTTTCGTCATACAATATTTCTGTTGAATGTCCATAACAGTCATCCATTCACTGATGGTTGGATCTGGAGACAGGTGTGCAAAATAATCATCCACCTCTTTCTTGTTCCAATATACTCTTCCTTGTATGGATATTCTTGAAATCTTGACTTTCTTGACTATCTCATAGATGGCGGTCTCGTAAGTGTTGTGGACTTCTGCAATTTCCTTAGCAGAGTAATATTCTGGAACAGGTAGCTCTCGGTTTGCATGAACTGCTTCTTTTGAAGCACTTTTTTTTGTGGTGTATGGCAAACTATCAACAAGATAATCTATATCTCGCTTTCTGATTAAAGATAAGCGAGAAGTAATCTTGGATGCTCGCAACTTACCACTATACACCATATTATATATGGTCTGTCTGCTTAGTCCCAAAAGTATAGCGACCTCTTGAATAGTGAGGTATTCTTTCACGAGGATTTCAGACATGGATTTCTCGGAAGCTTTTCGGTGGCTCATTGTCTCAGCCATTTTTACTTTCTCCTCACGTCTTGCTGCCTTATAGGCATAACTGTTGCATTGCTTGGAGCAATAACGAGTTGTGGATTTTGATGCATAGAAGCTCTTCCCACAATACTCGCAAATTTTTAGAATTCTTTCTTTGCTTGCTGTCATTTGTACGCTTTTTATACTTTTTTACTTAATTTATTGTAGAAAAAGTCGTCTGTCATTACTCCGTTTATTTTCAATAGTCTTATATCATCGTCCATCATTGTCCAAAACTCTCGGCAATCTTGCACTCATTTGCCAAAAATGGAGTCTCAAATTATTACTTTTGAAAAGTGGAGGTACAAGAGCGGTACAAAAAGGTGCTAAAAAAGCCTTACCATTGATTATAACCAATAGTAAGGCTAAAAAGAAAGGTGCTCATTTTGAGCACCTTAACTATCATTTGTTGTCGATATTAATCGTTGTTTATCACGACTTATTTTCCGATGCAAAAGTGCTTGAAGATATTATTTAGCGTTTCCTGGCTACTGATCTGTCCGCCAGTGATTTCACCCAACTCTTCCAATACCATTTTCAGATCTTCGGCGATGATGTCGCCGCTCATGCCCATTTCCATCGACTCCAATACTCGGGAGAGGGAATCATGGGCACGGAGAAGGGCCTCGTAATGGCGGGCACTCGTTATGATGACGTCGTTCTCGGTAATCTCAGGAATATCAGCGGCTTTTACTAATGCCTGCTCCAGGGATGAAACGTTCTCGCCTGTGCGGGCACTGATGAAGAGTGGGGCTTCTGATTCACTGGAATCTGAGCCACAGGAATGGGTGAATTTATCGAATGCAAGTTTATCATTCTCAAGTTTATCCATCTTATTAAATACTATCAGCAGCTTCTTGCCCTGGTTCTTCAGCTTCATCTCCTCGATTTCTGAGGCTGACGGCTGCTCATCTAATAGCCAGATTACTATCTTCGCCTCTTCCATCTTCTGGAAAGTGCGCTCTATTCCGATGTTTTCTACCACATCATCCGTCTTGCGGATTCCGGCTGTGTCAATAAAGCGGAAGGTGATTCCGTCGATGAGGGTGGTGTCTTCGATTACGTCTCGGGTGGTTCCGTGAATGTCGCTCACGATTGCCTTCTCCTCGTGGAGCAGACGGTTGAGCAGGGTGCTCTTGCCCACATTCGTCTTGCCTACGATGGCTACGGCTACTCCCTGCTTTAGGGCATTGCCGGTTTCGAAGGAGTGGGCGAGGGTGGTAATCTTGTGATTGATTTCTTCGGCTAGTTCCTGGAGTTCGCTGCGGTCGGCAAACTCCAGTTCTTCGTGGTCGCTGAAGTCGAGCTCCAACTCCAGGAGCGAAGTCATCTTTAATAATTTTTCGCGAAGGAGGGAGAGTTCGTTGCTGAAATGACCCTTCAGTTGGCTGAGCGCCATCTTGTGGGTTGCCTTGTTGGTAGAGGCGATGAGATCAGCTACGGCTTCTGCCTGAGAGAGGTCCATCTTGCCGTTGAGATAGGCACGACGGGTGTATTCGCCCGGTTCTGCCTGGCGACATCCTACCTCCGTAAAGCGATGGAGAACCTGCTGAAGAATGTATCGGCTGCCATGACAGGAAATCTCGGTGGAGTTCTCGCCTGTATAACTGTGGGGTGCACGGAACACGCTCACCAGTACATCATCAATGGTGTTGCCATCCTTATCCTTGATTTCGCCATAATGCAGAGTGTAGGGCTTGGCTTCTTCCAGGGATTTGCCGTTGGCAGACTGGAAGATTTTGTCGGTGAGGGTAATGGCGTTGTTGCCACTGAGTCGGATAATTCCGATAGCACCGCCGGCTGGGGTTGCCAGGGCGCAGATACATTCTTCTTGATTCTTCATTTATGATTCGTATTTTAAAGCTTTTGCCCTTTCAGGGCGACAGGGTTGTTTGCTGTTAACCCAGGGCGTTGCCCTGGGCTAGGAGCTTCTGCCCTTTCAGGGCGTGTTGCTGCAATGGACCTAGATTCTGTCGAGCACAACCTTGATGAGATTGTCGATGGTGCTCTTGTAGCCGGTGTTGGCGCTGAGGGCACGGCGGTTGGCGATGACCATGCAGCAGGTTAATGCCTTATGACCGAGGAGGAGAGAAAGACCGGCGAGGGCTGAACTCTCCATCTCGAAGTTGTTGACGCGCAGACCGTTATACTCGAATGCTTCAATCTTCTGATTAAGTTCCGGGTCGGCAAGTGGGGCACGGAGTTCGCGGCCCTGAGGTCCGTAGAAACCGCCACAGGCTATGGTGATTCCGCGTACCATATCATCGCCGGCTATCTGGTTGAGCAGTTCCGGATTGTTGTCTACACAGTATGGGTTGCCAATCTGGTCGTTCCATTTTACCTGGCGCTTGAATTCTGCCTCTGTTTCGAGGTCGCAGATTTCGTTGCGACGGGCATAGAAGTTGATGAGTCCGTCGAAACCGATGCTCTTCTGCGAGGCTACGAAGGTTCCGGCAGGGCAGTTGAGCTGCAGACCGCCGCAGGTTCCGATGCGCACGAGGGTGAGCGTGGTGTGCTCAGGTTTCTCGGTGCGGGTTTTGAAATCGATGTTCTTCAGCGCATCGAGCTCGTTGACTACGATATCGATATTATCGCATCCTATTCCGGTACTCTGCACGGTGATTCGCTTACCTTTATATGTGCCGGTGATGGCGTGGAATTCCCGACTTGAAACTTCGCATTCCTTCTCATCGAAATGGGAGGCTACGAGGGCTACGCGACCTGGGTCGCCAACGAGGATTACTTTATCAGCCACTTGTTCCGGGCGAAGATGAAGGTGGAAGCAGCTTCCGTCTTCATTGATAATCAATTCTGATTCTGCAAAATATTTGCTCATGGTTCTTTTGATTTTAAGTTATACATTATTTATATTTGGGCTTTGCGCCCCTCTGTGTTTAAGATTAGCAAAGATACGAATAAAAAATGAAATGGGATATTTTTTTAATGATTTTAAACAGTAAAAAAGCACGAAGGGCAAATCCCGGAAATGGAACTTGCCCTTCTCTTTCAAATCTCTCTTCATTTATATACTAGTTTTTGCTCCACACGCCCTGAAAGGGCAGAAGCTCCTAGCCCAGGGCATCGCCCTGGGTAATTACGGACGCAAACCTGTCGCCCTGTAAGGGCAAAAGCTTTAAAATACCGGGCAATATACAAAGCTTTTGCCCTTACAGGGCGCCTTGCTAATTGCTATTATACCCAGGGCGTTGCCCTGGGCTAGGAGCTTTTGGGCCTTCAGCCCGTACTTAAACCACTTGCTAAACTTGGGTTATGAATTCATAGAGAGCAGGAACTCGTCGTTGTTGCGAGTATGCTGCATGTTCTTGTGGATGGTGCTCATCGCCTCGATAGCGTTCATATCTGACAGATACTTGCGCAGAATCCACATGCGGTCGAGCGTTGTCTTGTCCTGCAGCAGATCGTCGCGACGGGTAGACGAAGAAATGAGGTTGACAGCAGGGAAGATGCGCTTGTTGCTGAGTGAGCGGTCGAGCTGCAACTCCATGTTACCGGTTCCCTTGAACTCCTCGAAGATGACTTCATCCATCTTACTACCTGTATCGATGAGGGCAGTAGCGATGATGGTGAGCGAACCGCCGCCTTCGATGTTACGCGCAGCACCGAAGAAACGCTTAGGCTTCTGGAGGGCGTTTGCATCTACACCACCGGTGAGCACCTTACCAGATGCAGGAGCTGTGGTGTTGTAGGCACGGGCGAGACGGGTGATGGAATCGAGGAAGATGACAACATCGTGTCCGCATTCTACCATTCTCTTAGCCTTCTCGAGCACGATTCCGGCAATCTTGACATGGCGCTCTGCTGGCTCGTCGAAGGTAGAGGCGATAACCTCTGCATTCACGGTGCGTGCCATGTCGGTAACCTCCTCAGGACGCTCGTCGATGAGCAGCATCATGAGGTAAGCCTCAGGATGGTTGGCTGCGATGGCGTTGGCAATATCCTTCATGAGGATGGTCTTACCGGTTTTAGGCTGAGCCACGATGAGCGCACGCTGACCCTTACCGATTGGCGAGAAGAGGTCTACGATGCGGGTGCTGAGATTGGTGGTGCGGCGGTCGCCACAGAGATTGAACTTCTCATCAGGGAAGAGTGGGGTGAGGTGCTCGAAAGGAACACGGTCACGAACCTCTGACGGGTCACGGCCATTAATCTTGATGATGCTGGTGAGCGGGAAGTATTTCTCGCCCTCGTGAGGCGGACGCACCTTGCACTCGATGACATCGCCAGTCTTCAGACCGAACTTCTTGACGAAGCTGGATGCTACATAAACATCGTCCGGTGAAGAAAGGTAATTGTAATCGCTGCTGCGCAGGAATCCGTAGCCCTCTGAAATCACTTCGAGCACACCGTTGGATTTCACGAGATTGCTGAAATCGTAAGCTGGTGCTTCCTGCTTGTTCTTGGCTGCAGGGGCAGCAGCAGGTGTGTGCTGGTGAGAAGTCTGCGGAGTGGTAGGACGGTCGAAGATGTCGACAGTAGGAATGGCAGCCTGGTCTTCGATAGGAATGTCGACTACCGGGATGAAATCGGTTCCATCGCCCGGATCACCCTTCCAGGTTCCGTCTGCATCGAGTTCTACCTTCATACCTTCAGTATAGTGGATAGGAGCTGACTCCTGTTTCTTATCGGTTGCAGTTTTTTCAGTAGCTTCTTCCTTTGCCTCCTCAGCTGGAGCCGGAGCTGGAGCTGCCGGAGCTGGAGCTGCTGCTGCGTTCTGTGCATTCATCTTAGCCTGGAGCATCGCCTGCAAATCGCCGCTGATGTTAGCGCTCTCAGCGTTTCCGGCAGAGAACTGCTCTTCAGGAACGGCAGTTTGCTCAGGTGCTGCCTGCTCAGGAGCAGTCTGCTGGTTATCGGCTGTTGCCTCTTCCGGCTGTTCTGCCTCAGTAGCAGCCTGCTGGTTAGCCGTCTCCTGTGCATCTTTCGCCATCTGCGCTTCTAGCTCGGCTTTTACCGCCTGATGCTTTCTGATGGCAGCTGCTCTGGCTTCTGCAATGGCTTCGAGTTCAGCCTTGCTTCTTCTGCCGCGGTGTTTCGGGAAGTTGGCAAGTACCTGAGCCTCGATGTCTTCGCCTGATTGGTTTAGAGTCTGCTTCTGGGCAGATGATTGTAAACTCTGCTCTGCCGGGCTGAACTGGATTTCTTCCTCAACCGCTGGGGCTGGGGCAGTTTCGCTCATAGCCTGAGGAGCAGTCTCGCCGCCGTTAGGACCCAATACCTGGTTCTTCTGCACGTCGAAATTCTCTCCTTCATTGCCGTGTACGGAATAAACACGGTCTTCTTTCTTGGTTGCAATGCGGGTGCGCTTGCGCTTAGGGGCTGCTTCAGGAGCTGGCTGTTCTGCCTGGGCGTCGAGAATGGCGTAGACGATAGTTCCCTTGTTATCGCTCTTCTTTACCTTGGCTCCAAGTTCCTTGGCAATGTCCTTCAACTGAACGACACTCTTTGCTTGTAATTCTTCTTTGCTATACATATATTATATATTGTATATTAATGATTTTCTTTCTGAAATGTCGCGTTTCTGAATGGAAACACGGTATTGATTGATAAATTCGAGTGCAAAGATAATTAAAAAATTTGTTTCTGCCAAATATTTTGCCTATCTTTGCACAAAAAAAATAAAAATGGCTAGTCAAATACCCTATTTAGACGTTCAAAACCTCACCAAACGCTTTGGTGCACAGGTTCTTTTTGATAATATTTCCTTCTCTATCGCTGAAGGACAGAAAGTGGGACTCGTGGCGAGAAACGGCACGGGAAAGTCTACGCTCATGTCGGTGCTGATGGATAAAGAGGGGCACGAGAGCGGAGACATCATCTACCGACGCGATTTGAAGGTGGGCTATCTGGAGCAGTCGCCGCAGTTTGATCCGGAGGAAAGTGTGCTGCAGGCGTGCTTCAATCATGAGGATGATCCGGAGAAGGTGCTGAAGGCGAAACAGATTCTCACACAGCTGCACATTACCAACCTGGAACAGCCGATGGGACAGCTCAGCGGCGGACAGCAGAAGCGAGTGGCGCTGGCGAATGTGCTGATTACGGAACCCGACTTCCTGATGCTGGACGAGCCAACCAACCACCTGGACCTGGAGATGATAGAGTGGCTGGAGGGTTATCTGAACCGCGGCAACAAGACCATCTTCATGGTTACGCACGACCGATTCTTCCTGGACAAGGTGTGCAATACGATTCTGGAACTCGACGACCGCACCATCTACACCTACCGCGGCAATTATGCCTATTATCTGGAGAAGAGGCAGGAGAGAATGGACAATCTGAGAGCCGAAATTCAGCACTCGAAGAATCTCTACCGCAGGGAACTCGACTGGATGCGCCGTCAGCCTCAGGCTCGCGGACACAAGGCGAAATACCGCGAGGATGCTTTCTACGAGCTGGAGAAGGTGGCAAAGCAGCGCATAGAAGACCGACAGGTAAGGCTGAAGGCTTCTACCGTTTATATAGGTTCGAAGATTTTTGAATGCCAGTATGTGAGCAAGGCTTTCGACGACAGGGGGCAGAAGAAGGTGATTCTCGACAACTTCTACTACAACTTTGCCCGTTTCGAGAAGATGGGTATTGTGGGTAATAACGGAACGGGAAAATCAACCTTCATCAAGATGCTGCTGGGCGAGGTTCAGCCCGACAGCGGCAAGTTTGACATCGGCGAGACGGTTCGCTTCGGCTATTTCTCGCAGGAGGGACTGAAATTCCGTGAAGACCAGAAGGTGATTGACGTGATTACGGAGATTGCCGATTACATAGATCTGGGCGGCGGCAAGCACATGACGGCTTCGCAGTTTCTGCAGTTCTTCCTCTTTACGCCCGAGGAGCAGCACAACTACGTTTACAAGCTGAGCGGCGGCGAGAAGCGCAAGCTTTACCTCTGTACGGTGCTGATGAGAAATCCGAACTTCCTGGTGCTGGACGAGCCGACCAACGACCTCGACATCCAGACGCTGCAGGTACTGGAAGAATATCTTCAGGATTTTGCGGGTTGCGTCATCGTGGTGAGCCACGACCGCTATTTCATGGACAAGGTAGTAGACCATCTGCTGGTTTTCAAGGGCGAAGGCGAAATACAGGATTTCCCAGGCAACTATACGCAGTACAGGGAATGGAGCCGGATGCAGGCGAAGGACGAGGCGGAACAGGCGAAACCGGCAAAGAGCGGAAATGCAACGGCAGAAAGCGACGGAGCTGGCACGGCAAAGCGCGACGCCAACTTTGAGAACAAGCGCAAGATGAGCTATAAGGAGAAGCGCGAATATGAGCAGCTGACCCAGGAAATAGATGCGCTGACCGAGGAACAGAAGAAGCTGGAAGAGGAACTCTGCAGCGGAAATCTATCGGTTGAGGAACTGACGGAGAAAAGCAAGCGCCTGCCTGAAATCAAGGATGAACTTGATGAGAAGGAAATGAGATGGCTGGAACTGGCTGAAATGCTCTAGACTTAGAACTTTGAGCGTTGAACATTGAACTTTATGATTAGTTGATGTGCGGCCGTTAATAATAAACATTTATAAAAGAAAATAGAAAGAATGGAAATTAAGAAATCTGAATTTACAATATCGGCTCCACGAGTGAGCATGTGTCCGAAAGATACGAAGGCTGAATATGCTTTCATCGGCAGAAGTAATGTGGGAAAATCGAGCCTCATCAATATGCTCTGCAACCACAAGGGTTTGGCTAAGACTTCAGCCACACCGGGTAAGACGCTGCTTATCAACCACTTCATCATCAACAACGAATGGTATCTGGTTGACCTTCCTGGCTATGGTTTCGCCAAGCGTTCGAAGACCGTACAGAAGCAGCTGGAACAAATGATAAGCAGTTATATTCTGCAGCGCCAGCAGTTGGCTAATGTCTTTGTGCTCATCGACGTGCGCCACGACCAACAGAAGATAGACCGCGAGTTTGTAGACTGGCTGGGCGAGAGCGGCGTTCCTTTCTGCATCGTCTTTACCAAGGCCGACAAGTTGGGTCCGGTCAAGGCTCGCATGAATGCGGAGAAATGGATGCATGCGCTGGAAGACCGCTGGGAAGCACTTCCACCTTATTTCATTACCAGTAGTGAAAAGAAGATGGGACGCGACGAGGTGCTCGACTATATTGACGAAATCAACAAATCGCTCGCCGGAGAATAATCTTTCGGGAGAGAATAAACCAACAGAGAATGAAACAGATTAATTGGGGATTTATCGGCTGCGGAGAAGTAACCGAAAAGAAAAGCGGACCGGCTTTCAACGAAGTGGAGGGTTCGCAGGTGGTGGCTGTGATGAGCCGAAGCGAGAACAAGGCACGCAGCTATGCTGAGCGCCATCATGTGCGCAAATGGTACACGGATGCATCGGAATTGATAGAAGATCCCGATGTGAATGCTGTTTACATCGCCACGCCACCTTCTTCTCACGCCACCTTCGCTATCATGGCGATGCGTGCGGGCAAACCCTGCTACATAGAGAAACCGCTGGCAGCGAGCTACAACGACTGCATCCGCATCAACCGCATCAGCGAGCAGACGGGTGTTCCCTGCTTTGTAGCTTACTATCGCCGTTATCTTCCTTATTTCCAGAAGGTAAAGGAGATTATCGAGAGCGGAACCATCGGTAACGTGGTGAATGTTCAGGTGCGCTTCTCGGTTCCTCCGCGCGATCTCGACTTTCAGAGCGGCAAGGAAATGCCTTGGCGACTGCAGCCGGATATTGCGGGCGGCGGCTATTTCTACGACCTGGCTCCTCATCAGATAGATTTGCTCCAGAATCTGTTTGGTGTGATTACCCGTGCGCACGGCTATCCTGCCAACAGAGCGCATCTTTATCAGGCTGAAGATACGCTCTCGGCGTGCTTCTTCTTTGAGAGCGGAATTCCGGGCAGCGGAAGCTGGTGCTTCGTGGGACATGAGAGTGCGAAGGAAGACTGCATCGAGGTGATTGGCGAGAAAGGTTCGCTCTCATTCTCGGTGTTCACTTACCAGCCGATAGAAGTGATTACGAGCGAAGGAAAGAACTTGATTACGGTTCCGAATCCGCCTTATGTGCAGCTGCCGCTCATCAAGAGTGTGATTCAGCATCTGCAGGGAATAGGAAAATGCGACTGCACCAGCGTTTCGGCTACGGCTGTCAACTGGGTGCTGGACCGAGTATTGTGGAAGAACTGATTTTTTTACAAAATCATCATCTGGATTAGAGCGTAAGTTATGAAGAGATGTTTCTGTATAGTAGGATTTATCTGTTCTCTTGCCTGCACTTCGGCAAGGGCTGGGGAGCCCGTGGATTCTACCATGCTGGGAACGCTCTTCAACAAGACGATGTTCATGTCCAATTCCCAGGACAGCCTTGTGAAAGAGCGCCATCGCAAAACCTTCTTCCATCAGGTGGGAGATGTGTTCACCCGGTTCTTCAGAGAATTCAACAGTACGGATTCGGCTTATATCGAAGACCAGCATTACAATTATACGGTGATGCTGCAGAACACCAATACCTACGAGGAATATACGCTCAGAAACAGCGAAGGACAGAGCATTTCCTTCTCGCCTGATCCTTCTTACCGCCTGGGCCCTTATCTGGGCTGGCGATGGGTGTTTCTGGGTTATACGTTCGACCTGAAGCACATTAATTTCAGGAATAACCACACTAATAAAAAGGAGTTTGACCTGAGCCTTTACAGCAGTCTGCTGGGAATAGACCTGTTCTGGCGACAGACGGGAAATGACTATCATGTTCTGCGGATGAATCTAGGTGAGCACATCGATTGTGACCCTATCCGCAAGGCTCCTTTCGACGGTTTCAAATCGAGCATCAAGGGATTTAATCTTTATTACATCTTCAACCATCGCCGCTTCTCTTATCCTGCCGCCTATTCGCAGAGTACGGTGCAGCGTAGAAGTGCCGGTTCCATGCTTCTGGGAATCGGTTACACGGAGCATGAACTGGAGGTGAACTGGGATAAACTGACCAATCTTGTAGATGAAAAGCTGAATAAAAATCTGACAAACGGGGGAACTCCGGAAGCCAAGATAGACAGTTCGCTGATGTTCAGCAAGGTGAAATACAGCGATGTGAACGTAACCTGCGGCTATGCTTACAACTGGGTTTTCGCCAAGAACTGGCTCTTCAACGCTTCGCTCTCGGTAGGTGTGGCTTACAACAGCTCGAAATCGGATAATGAAAGGGAACATCTGGACATTACCAACTTCAGTTTCAAAAATGTGAACCTGGATGGAATAGGCCGCTTCGGTATTGTGTGGAACAACACGCATTGGTACGCGGGCGCCAGCACCATCATCCATTCCTACAACTATAAGAAAAAACAGTTTTCTACCAACAATTCGTTTGGCTCACTCAATATTTATGTGGGTGTGAACTTCGGCAGGAAACGTCATCATTAACATATAAAAAGAGAAGAGATGAAAATATTTACGAAAATGGCAGCCGTTCTGCTGGCTTGTCTGCTGGCTGTTCCGGGAGAAGCCAGGGTGAATGTGGTTTATCAGCGGCAGGACAGTCTGCGGATTATAGGACTGCTGCAGCAGGCAAGGGCGATGAAGAAGAAACCAGCCAGTTGGATGCTCTGGTTCGGCAAGCAGATGGCGGGCGTTCCTTATGTGGGCGGCACGCTGGACCGGACGAAGGAAGAGGTGCTCATCGTGAACACCCGTGAGCTGGACTGCACCACATACGTAGAGATGGTTACGGCACTCACCCTGTGCGCCAAGAAGAACGAGACTTCTTTCTCGGCTTTCTGTGAACATCTCCGAAATGTGCGTTATGTGGGCGGAGAGATTTCCTATGTGAAGCGCCAGCATTATTTCACGATTTGGATGGATGCAAACGAGCGCGAGGGAATCGTGAAGAATATTGCACCCAATCCTCCTTTCTCGGCCGTTCAGACCGTGAACATCAACTGGATGAGTACGCATGTTTCGAGCTATAAGATGCTTAAGGCTCATCCGGAATGGAAATCGGGAATCAGAAAACTGGAACAGAGTGTGAACGGCAAGCGTTACCGTTATGTTCCGAAGGGCAAGATTGCCAACACGGCAGTTTTCCGCAATGCTATTCACGATGGTGACATTATCGCCATCATTACCAACAAGAAGGGTCTCGACACGACCCACATCGGTATTGCTTCCTGGCACAAAGACGGATTGCATCTGCTCAACGCCAGCAGCATTCACAAGAAGGTGATTGATGAACCGATGACGCTTTATACTTACATGCACAAACATCCGGTGCAAATAGGAATCAGGGTTTGCAGAGTTCAGTAAAAAATATTAGAAAAGAAAAGATAAATGGAAGAGAAAAAGAATTTTGAAGCGATCTTCAAGGAAGATCTTTATCAATATCTGCTAGGTATTGATAAGGTAGATGCTCATTTGCCGGAAGCTCCGGATTTGGAAGAGCTGTGGCAGAAAGTAGGCGAGAGTTATCTGCCTGATGCGATTCGCGAGTTTGCCAAATATCCTACGGTTTCATTGGGTTGGATCATGTATGTAGGAATGGCGCTTGCCAAGTATTGGGATGAGGATTGGGAACTCTACAGCAAGGTAGAGAATCATTATGAATATCTTCGTGACAGAATAGATTTCGACCACATGGATGATTACATCTGCGAAAAGGTTCTGCTGCTGAACGGGGAAGAGCATAAGGCTGTTACGAATGTAGTTGCAGAATGTGCTTCGCGCTCTTACAGCAAGCTGATTCATCTGAATCTGCAGCCTGGAAGCGAGGAAGCCTTCCGGGGGTTCGTTGCCGCCCTTCACCAGATGTTCCTCATGGGAATAGCCGTAGAGCTAAAAATGCTGGGTTACCACATGACTAAAATGTAAAAGAAAGTCCGTAGGCGTTCTGTTAAAATGCCTACGGACTTTCTTACTTATTACTAAAATAATTACTTCATTTTCTTGAGATATTCTCCAGCGCGGGAATCGCCAAGTTCCTGGGCTTTCTTCAGGTTCTTGATGGCCTCTTCCTTATTTCCTTTCTCCTTCTGGAGCAGACCTAAGAGAAGGTAGCCGTCAGCATATTCAGGAGCCAACTCTATGCAATGGGTGGCTGCGCTGATTCCTTCATCATAACGCTTTACACGCAAGTCAAGACTTGCCCATTCTGCAAAATATGTAGGCTCTTTAGGAGCCAGGTAACAGGTGCGGGCAATATCAAGCAGGGCTGGCTGCCACATGCGTAACTTGGTTTCGCATTGGTAACGGGTGTAGAAGAAGGCTGGCGAAACAGGACGAGCAATGGAATCGTACATGTTATAATCCTGAATAGCGCGGCGGAATTCACCCTGTTCTTTCAGAAATTCTGCACGAGCCAGATAGTAATTCGCAACCATTCCGGTCTTGCTTCCAACGCTTACCGCACTATCGAGCAAAACTTCAATCTCCTTGGCAGGAGCCTTGAGATTCTTCTTAGCCTGGGCAGCCTCAAAATAGAGTTCGCCGCTGAGAAGTGAAGTATTGGTCAAATCCATGAAAGTATCGTAAGCTTTCTGATACTCACCCTTTACAAAATTAATCTGCGCTTCCTGATGGCGGTAAATAGGCTGAGCCTTGATTTCGTATGCCTTCTGAGCCTCAGCTATGGCCTTATCAAGCGTCCAGTCCTTATAAACAGAATCGCCCTTGTAAATAATCTTCTGATAAATCAGGTCGGCATAGTTGGAATGAGCCTCATCCTTGGCAGCCGATTTCTTAATGCCTTCTTCCATCAGTTTGGCAGCTGCATCATATTCTGCCTTATCCGTCAGAAAAGCGGCTTTCTCCTTGTAACCGAAGGCTGAAGTAGGGAATTTGCTGATAAACTCATCGCTATATTTCGCATACTCCTCAGCTGTAGTCTGGCCTTTCTTTAGAGTCATCATCGTCATCGCTTCGTTCTCTGTATCAGGAAGAGCTGTACGGATGGTGGTTTCGCGAAGGGCTGCATCAAGACTCGAAAGACCGGTTACCTTCAGCTGCTTGGCGTAGTTGGCGTCGATGGCCGTAACCTGACCATTGCTGTGCATCAGACCGATGACCTGGCCGTTTTTGTTGGCAAACGGACAACCTACTGCATTTTCGGGAGCACTATTCGAGAAGATGTAATAGTTGTACGTAGTCTTGAACTTCTCCACGCTGCTGATGTCCTCCTGCTGATAAGCCGGCTTCTTGATAGAATAAGGAACCAGCCAGACCTTGTCGCCAGCAGCTGATTCCTTGGTTGCGATAGGGGCAGCAACTGTAGAGGCGTTGATGCGGAATTTAGCCACATCGTAGAGCTCGTCGGCTCCCATGATAGCCTCAACAGGAATCGATTTGCCGGAAGCGTCAACAACGCTAGCCTTTACAGCTCCGACAAATGGCTTGAAGGTGCTGATAGCCGTTCCCTTGTTGTCGATAAAAACACCTTGGGTAGAGGCGATAATGTCGCCTTTCTGATTGAAAGTAGTCAAGGTGAAAACGCTCTTAGCCAGTTTCTGAACCGAACCCGGCTGGGCATAGAGGGATGATGCTCCGAGCATCAGTCCCATCATGATCATATTTATTTTTTTCATAATCTTATTTGTGTTGCTTGTGTTTATTGAGCAACTCCTTAGCATTTGCCAGGGCAGCAGGCGTAATGTCGCTTCCGCTGAGCATTTGGGCGATTTCTTCTATACGCTGCTGCTCGTTGAGTTCCTTCATGTGAGAAAGAGTTCCCTCTTCGGTTTCTTCTTTCAGAACCTTGTAATGATGGGTTCCCATGGAAGCAATCTGCGGCAGGTGGGTGATGGAAATAACCTGGCGGTTCAAATTGCCCATCTCTGTCATGATTTCCGCCATCTTTTCAGCAATCTTACCGCTTACTCCCGTGTCGATTTCATCGAAGATGATGGTTGGCAGTTTTACGGCGCCGCTGATCATGGCCTTCAGAGAAAGCATGACGCGGGCGATTTCTCCACCGGAAGCAACCTGACTGACCGGCTGGAGAAGCGTGCTCTTGTTGGCGCTGAACAGGAAATTGACCTTGTCAACACCATCAGAACTGAGCGGCTTGGCAGAGAATGAAATTTCGAAGCGGACGTTTGGAATTCCCAGAGGAATGAGACGTTTCTTCATTTCTTCTTCTATCTTTCTAGCCGATTTCGTTCGGATGGCAGTCAGATCACCAGCCAGCTTTTCAGCCTTGGCAAGCAGAAGACCAACTTGCTTTTCCTGTTCTTCTATGTCTTCATCACCATTATCGATGTGCTGCAACTGTTCGTTGATTCGCTCGCGAGTGGCGATGAGTTCTTCTACATTTTCCACATGGAATTTCTGCTGGAGCGAGTAGAGCTGGTCAAGCCGGGAATTGATGGTTTCAAGCCGGTTCGGGTCAAACTCTATATTGTCAACGCTTCCGCTTATTTCCTGGGCAATATCCTTGAGTTCTATATAGCTGCTCTGCATTCGTTCAGCCACCTCCTTCACATCCGGATAAACCTCCTTGATGTTGTCAATCTGCTGGGCTGCATTCTTCAGTTTGTCGAGAATACTGCCGTCTTCGCCCGAGAGTGCATTATCTGCTTCATAGAGCGCAGTCTTGATGTCTTCAGAATGGCTCAGGGTTTCTGCTTCCTGTTCCAGTTGCTCAAGTTCGCCTTCCTGCAGGTTAGCATCATCCAGTTCTTTAAACTGGAAGCGCATGAATTCCTCGTTCTCCCTGTTCTTTGCGATTTCCGCTTTCAGGTCTTCCAGCTGTTGCTTAGCCTTTTTATAGTTCTTGTATTCGGCAAGATAAGCCTTCTTCTGCTTTTCATCGTGGGCAATAATGTCGACCACGCTGAGCTGGAAGTCTTCCTTCTGCAGCAGGAGGTTCTGGTGCTGCGAATGAATATCGACGAGCTGTTCGCCCAGTTCTCTCATCTTGCTTAGGGGGACGGGCGTGTCGTTGATGAAGGCACGGCTCTTTCCGGCAGCAGTCAGTTCGCGGCGGATGATGGTGTCTTCTGCATCATAATCAATATCGTTAGCATCGAAGAAATCCTGCATTCCGTATTTTGACAGGTCGAAGTGGGCTTCTATCACGCATCGGTCTCTTCCTGCCTTGATGGCCTTGCTGTCAGCACGGTTGCCCAGGAGCAGTCCGATGGCTCCGAGAATGATGCTCTTTCCGGCACCCGTCTCGCCCGTGATGACTGAGAATCCTGGATAAAGAGGAATGTCCAACTCGTCAATCAACGTGAAATTCTTGATGTATAATTGCTTGAGCATAATTTCTTATCTTATTGTTTTAAAGGAACTTAACCTATCTAGGTAGAATCTTTGCTTTATCATCCGAGAAGTTGCCTCGAATCATTCTTCATGTAGCCTTATTCCTTGATTTTGTCCCAATATGAGTTTTGAGAAGGATTGATGGAGAAGAGCAGCTCATAAATGCTTTCTTTCTCTTTCTGAGTGCCATGTTTCTGATAGATGTTAGCAAGCTCGTCCTTCTTATAGTCGGTCCAGATTTGTGGCAGCAGACTGAGCGGTCTGTCCGTACGTGCCTTCTTCAGATCCTGGAGCAGGGTGTTGGTGATTTCAGTTCTGCCTCGTTCCACATTATTCGCCATTTCATCGAGCCCTTTTCTGTAATAGTTGTATTGCAGCATTCTGAAAGGTTCCATGGCTCCGTCGAGATAATCGGAAATGATGGCGAACCGGTTTCTGTTGTCACTAAACGCTTTCCAGCCCGGAAAATCAAGATTCTGGGCGTTGTTGGTGAGGTTCATGCAACGTTGCAGAATGTCCTCCCCACCTTTAGGCGCAAAACTGTCAAGATCTAAACCGATGATGAGGTAAGCATAGTAGGCGAGCAGAGCCGTTAGCTGGTTGTCAATCCGCTCTTCGGTAAACTCCAGCTGGTCGAACTCGGCAAACTTGAACGTGAAGTTTTCATCCACATTATTATATAAGGTGGACGTATAGGCTGAATTGTAGACGGGACGGTTGGCCTGGATGAGCGCCTTGCAGGTAAAGATATTCTGGTCTTTATCATACTTGCTTACCGTGATATTGAAGTTGCACACGATGCGCTCGTTCTTCCTGAATTGAAGATTCGTCCATTGCCTGTCGTTCACAAACTGCTCAAGAGTTTGCTGCAGATTATCGAATACCCGGTTTTCCGTGCCCTGAATCTGTGCATGGTTGATGGTAATCTTAGCCTGCAACTCCTGAGCGGCTGATGTGATGGGACTACAAGAGATGAGCCAGCTCGTTGATAATGTCGCGAGCCACTTCAGTTTTCGGTTTCTTCTCATATTCTTTCTTACCCTCTTCAGAAATAATCGTTATCTGGTTATCATCCGTACGGAATGTGGTTCCCGGATTGCGAGTAGAGTTAAGCACGATGAAATCGGCATTTTTCTTTTTGCGTTTTTTCTGTGCATTAGCCTCTTCATCGTTGGTTTCCAGGGCGAAAGCCACAATTCGCTGATGTTTTTGTTTCATTTTGCCAAGGGCTGCGGCAATATCGTGAGTAGGGACGAGGCGGAGTTCCAGATCATCTTTCTCGCGCTTGATTTTCCTGTCAGCAATCTCGCTTGGCTTGAAATCAGCAACAGCAGCACAGAGAATGGCTGCATCGGTAGAGGCAAAAGCTTTAGTGGCTGCCTGATACATTTCCTCGCAACTTTCTACATCGATGCGATGAATGGCTTCGGAACAGCTGAGCGAAACCGGACCTGCAACCAGCGTAACCTCAGCACCACGACGGCAGCACTCTTCAGCAAGGGCAAAGCCCATTTTGCCGGAAGAATAATTGCCGATGAAACGTACCGGGTCAATCTTTTCGTAAGTTGGTCCGGCTGTAATCATGATCTTCTTGCCTTTCAAATCGAGCTTATCGCTTTCTTTTTCCTTGCAGTTTTCTGATGCAGCTTCAGCGGTCTCTGCATTCTGCTGAGCCTGTTCATCGAAGAATCTGTCGAGGCATTCTACGATAATATCAGGTTCTTCCATGCGTCCCTTTCCTTCCAGTCCGCTTGCCAGGAATCCCACTTCGGGTTCTATGATGTGATTTCCATAGCCCAGAAGTGTTTTCATGTTGGCTTGGGTAGAAGGATGCTTATACATGTCGAGGTCCATGGCTGGAGCGATAAAAACTGGCGCTTTCATCGACAGATAGGTTGTGATGAGCATGTTGTCAGCAATTCCGTGAGCCATCTTTCCCATGGTAGAGGCTGTGCAAGGAGCGATGAGCATGGCGTCGGCCCACAGACCTAAGTCTACGTGCGAATTCCAGGTTCCATCGCGCTGCGAGAAGAATTCGCTTACCACAGGCTTATGCGTAAGAGCCGAAAGGGTGATGGGAGTGATGAACTCCTTTCCTGCAGGTGTAATGACCACCTGCACTTCGGCTCCGCGCTTGATGAGACCTCGTATGATGAGGCAAGACTTGTAGGCTGCAATAGAGCCCGTAATGCCCAATACGATTTTCTTTCCTTTTAACATGAATTTTTCTAACTGTTAAGAAATAAATCCGAATTTCGCAAGGTTTGTTCTTCAACTGCTTGCGAAAGTCCGGTAACAATTATTTTCCCATTCTCTTGTTGAATTCACGAAGGCGGATGCGGGTAAGCACCTGCTTGGTATTGTTGGTGAAATCGCTTCCCAAGACCCATGTAAAATAACCCGGGTCTTTGGTCAGAATCTCAGCCACATCCCATCCTTTGTATTTGCCGAAGTTGAATACTTCGTGCTTCAAAGGATTTCCGTTCTCATCGTTTACAACGTTGCCCTGGGCGTCTTTTACTTCTTCCCAAACGATGCGTCCGGCGAAATCTACATTATCCTTCTGCTTAGAGAAATCGGCAAGTTCATCCATGTTGTTGTTGAGCACGCGCTCAGGTTCATCCTGCACGCCTGGAGCATACTTGTCGAGCTCGCCCATGAGCACGCGGTAAGTAGCCTCTGTATCTTGATCTGCACGATGAGCTTCGAAATCTTCCTCCATCTTTCTGCCGCAATAGAACTTGTAGGCAGCAGCCAGGTTACGGCGTTCCATCTTCATGAAGATGGTCTGCGCGTCGATGAGACGGCACTTGTTGAAATCGAAGTCGATTCCAGCACGCAGGAATTCTTCTGCGAGCATCGGTACATCGAAGTGGTTGGAATTGTAGCCTGCGAAATCGCAACCTGTAAATTCCTTCTCTAATGTGGCAGCCAGCTGCTTGAAGGTTGGCGCATCTTTTACATCTTCGTTGCTGATGCCTGTAAGGGCAACTACTTCGGCAGGAATCTCCTTGCAAGGATTTACGAAGAGGTTCTTGCGGTCTTCAGTTCCATCAGGCATTACCTTGATGTAAGAAATCTGTATAATACGATCCTTGATCATGTCAAGACCCGTTGTCTCCAGGTCGAACACGATCAGAGGCTTTGTCAAATTGAGTTTCATTTTTGTAGAAATACTTTTCTTTTTGTTGTTTCAGAGAAAGCCCGTGCTCCTTTAGTCGTTAAGGAGCATAGGCATGATGAGCATCAGAATATCTTCGTTCTCAGGCTGTTCTGCTGGTACGATGATTCCGGCACGGCTTGGGTCTGCCAGCTGGATGATGATGTTGTCGCTTGTGAGATTGCTCAGGATTTCCATCAGACTGCTTCCCTTGAAGCCGATGCTGATAGGAGAGCCGTTGTATTCGCAAGACAACTGTTCCTTTGCAGATGTTGAGAAGTCAATATCCTCAGAAGAAACCTCGAAACGGCCTGACTCGATGTGGAAACGGATGAGCTGGCTGCTCTCGCTTGCAAATGGCAATACGCGGCGCAAAGCACTCTGCAAGCCTCTGCGGTCTACTGTAACCTCGTTAGGGTTGTTTGGAATGACAGAGTTGTAGTTAGGGTAGCGGCCATCAATCAGTCTGCATCTCATAACGCCGTCAGTAAACTGGATTTCTGCGCTTCGGTCATCAAACTTGATGATAGCGTCGTCGCCGTCCTTGCTCAGAATGTTCTTCAGCAGAGAAGCTGGCTTCTTAGGCAAGTTGAATGCTGAAGGAGATTCGCTCTTGATAGTGAAGTTCTTGCTGCGAACCAGCTTGTGACCATCGCTTGCTACGATAGCGAGAGCATCTGCTGTCAGGTCGAAGTAAATACCGTTCATGACAGGGCGCAACTCATCGTTGGCTGTAGCGAAGAGCGAGCGTGAAATGTTGTTGATCAGCATTTCTGTAGGCAAAGAAATGGTGGTGCAAGCATCGTTCATGCTCTGTGTGCGAGGATATTCCTCTGCGCTCTGACCTGTGAAGTTGTAAAGACCGTTCTGGTAAACAATCTTGATGGCAACGGCTTCTCCGGCAGCATCCACATCGAAGTGAAGAGGCTGCTCAGGCAGTTCCTTCAACGCATCGAGGATTACGCGGTTAGGCACACAAAACTCACCTTCTCCATCGTGGTCGGTAAGAGCGAGTGTACTCTTGATGACATTATCACTATCGCTAGCCGTGATGCTCATTTCACCGTTAGCAACTTGGAAAAGGAAACAATCGAGGATTGGCAACGAATTCTTGCTTCCAATCACTTTTGCGAGCATGTTGAGCTTGCTGCTCAATGCAGAACTTGATACTGTAAATCTCATGAGTATTTTATTTAAATTTTATTTTGTTTTCTGTTTCACCTTAATTTAATTAGGCAATATCACCTAATTGAGCACAAAAATACAAAAAATATCGCTGATAAGCAAAAATAATTGGAGAAAAGTTCTAGTTTTTGAACTATTTTTAGTAATTTCGCAGTCAGAAAGAAAAAAACACCCTTTAAACAAAGGAAAAACTTTAAATATTATCATATGGAATTACAAGGAAAGGTTATTGCCGTTTTGCCTGAAAGAAGCGGCGTCTCTGCAAGAGGAGAGTGGAAAGCTCAGTCGTTCGTAATTGAAACCCACGAGCAGTATCCAAAGAAATTGTGCTTTGATGTTTTCGGAGCAGACCGTCTGGCTCAGTTCAACATTCAGAGTGGTGAGGAACTCCTGGTTTCTTTCGATATTGATGCTCACGAGTATCAGGGCCGTTGGTTCAACAGCATCCGTGCCTGGAACATCCAGCGTGTTGACCCTAACGCCGTAGCTGGTGCTATGGGCGGAATGCAGCCAGGTGCGTTTCCTCCAGTAGGTGCTCCTGTAGCTCCTGCTCAGCCAGCAGCTCCTGCTAATGGTGCAACTGCAGCATTCCCTCCAGTTCAGCCTGCAGCTCCTGCAGCAGAGGGTGGTAGCGCAGATGATCTTCCTTTCTAAAAAGCAGAAAAGTAAGATAAAAATAAGAGCACTTCGCCTGAGACTTTCTTCTGTCTCGGATGAAGTGCTCTTTTTTTATTCATAATCTTATATTTCCCTTTATCAACTGTTTTCTATTCTCTGCGTCTCTTCTCAAAGAATTGTTTCGAAGCGGCAAAGAAGAGGAGAACGGAAGCTGCATTTTCTATAGCAACCATCCAGAATGTTCCGTTGTAACCGAAATGTTCTGCCACAACTCCGCCTAGCAGACAGCCGATTCCGAAGCCCAAATCCCAACCTGTAAGAATGCTGCTGTTTGCCGTTCCACGCTGGTTGTGACGAGCCACATTAATGAACATGTTGAGGAAGGCTGGGTAAAGATGACCGTTGCCCAGGCCGATAAGACAAGCCGAAAGATAATAGGCTACCGGGTGCTTGACGGCAACAAACATGATGAAACCAACAAGCGAAAGCAGCATTCCTTCGGTCGCATTCTGGGTAAGTTTGCCCTGGCTCAAGGCTTTTCTTCCCTGCAATCTTGACAGGAACAGACCCATGGAAAGAAGGGCAAAATAAGTGCCCGTTCCGCCCGTAATTCCGAGTTCCTCCTTGCTGTAGATTGCGAGATAATTGCTCAGAACGCCCCAGCAGAAACCGAACATGGCGATGTTGATGGCAAGGAGCCAGGCACGCGTCAGGAAGAAGCGGTCGAGAGAAAGCTTCTCCTTGTTCTTAACGATTTCCTTTTCGGGGAGGCAGATGGTTCCTGCAATCACAACTGAGGCTATCGCCACGATGAAAGCTATCCAGAAGAGAATCATGTAACTGTCTACCGCATTATGGAGATAGATTCCGATGGATGGAGCAATTGCCATGGCAAAATTGTTGCTCAGTCCGTAGAGTCCGATTCCTTCATTTCTCCTACTTGCCGGAAGAACGTCGATGGCGCAGGTGCTGTTGGCAACCGTTACGGCTCCGAACGGACCTCCGTGCAGGGTTCTGCAGATGGCAAACATCAGGATGGTGCTGGCTGCAATATAGCCGGCAAAGAAGATGGCGAAGGCCGTGAGACAGACCATCAGAACCTTCTTGCGCGAAAAGCTGTCAACCACATATCCGCTGAACGGACGAATGATGAGGGCGGCAACCGTATAGCCGCTCAGCACAATTCCAATCACATCTTTCGTGGCTCCAAAATTTTCGCTCAGATAGAGAGGGAGCAAAGGTGTGAGCAGATAGAAGGCGAAATACAACAGAAAGTTGGTAGTCATCACCTTGATGTAGTTTGCATTCCAAAGTTTCTCTTTCATCATTTTTTAGAGTTTATCCTCACTTTTAGAGTTTGTCCTCATTATTAGAGTTTGTCCGCCAGCCAGGCGTCGATGAGTTTTCGGGCGATGGAAAGTTTCTCTGGGAGAATAGGGAGATTCTCTTTCGTAAACCATTTACCACGAGAGAGTTCTTCTTTCTGAAGATGAATTTCTCCATCTACATATTCTGCCGAGAAGCCAATCATCAGACCGCTCGGATAAGGCCAAGGCTGGGAACCGAAATATTTCAAGTTCTTGATAGTCAGACCGGTTTCTTCCATTACTTCACGATGAACCGCCTCTTCCAGATTCTCGCCAGTCTCTACGAAACCAGCCACGAGACTATCGAAATTTCCCTTGAAATTGCGAGCGTGTACCAGCAAGACCTGATCATCTTTCTTAATCAGAACGATGATGGCTGTGGCAAGCGAAGGCCAGACCTGTTTGCCGCATTCTGTACATTTCTTACTGATGTCGGTTGCCATTTTCATCGGAGCTCCGCAAACGCCGCAGAATTGGGTATTCATGTCCCAATAGTTGAGTTCCTGACACTTTCCTGCTTTCTGGTAAAGGGCAGGAGAGAGTTTGTAGAAACTAGGGCGCAAGCCGCACATTTCGTACTTCGGATTGCCGGTAACGGGCTCAGGAATGGTGAAGGTCTTCACCTCTGTTCCGTCTTCCATCGGGGTAATATTGAGAATGTGAGTCCAAGGCTTTGTTGGGATTGGACTCTCTTCTGAACAAGGAATCGTATAGGTTCCGTCTTCTTTCTTTTCGAGCAAGAGATCAGTCTTGCAAAATATAAACCAATACTTCATTCTTTATTTTGAACTTATTTGCTTTTTTACTTTGAGCTTTATAATATGCTTTTCCAGAATCGTTTCGAGGAACTATTTCTTCTTACCGAACAGCAATTCGAAATCGCGCTGGGCAGCTGGCTTGGTCCATGCTTCCGGCACAAATTTCCAGTTGTTGTTTGGTTTTGCATCAACCGTTCCCATCTTTTCGATTTCTTCCATCAGATAGTAACGCTGGTCGCGCTTGCTGCGATAGATGATACGGCTTTCAAGACTGTCTTTCGGGATTCCGGCACCCTTGGTAAGGAGTTCGCCGCCGCCATTTCCACGATAGCTGTTAACGGCTACCTTGTACCATTTCTTCTCATCGAAAGGTTCACCGTTGCTCATGCGCAGAATCTTTACCTTCTCGCCATCTGGCTTGGTTACGTCAACTTCGTACTCGATTCCCGCAGCACTATCAAAGTTGAACGAGAGATTCTTGAAACCGAGGCGTTGCTGGTCGCCAACGGTCTTCTCATCGAGCAGCAGGAGATGGTCGTCCGGGCTCTTCATGGTGTTCACCCAGAGATCGTAACTCATTTCCAGATGCTTTCTGATTTCTTCGCCCGTCATGCGCATTACGTAGAGCTGATTCTCGTATTTATAGAGATTGAACATGTCGCTCACACAGATTGGGCCGGCTTTCAGAACCGCGTTGAACTGAAGGGGAGCGTTGAACGAAATGTCGGCTTTTGTAATCTGCAACTGGAGGTTGAGGATGAAATCGTTGAAGGCAGAACTGCCGAAGAACTGGTCGCGGCTGTAGATGGTAGTCTTGAAGTTGCCAATCTGCTTGCCCACATATTTCTTTACTTCTGCAATCTGAGGTTCGAAAGTCTTCATGAAATCCTCGTCGATAGGACAATCTGTCACATCCACAATCTTGCCTGTCACCTTTTTGTCAGTTACCACCAGCTGCTTCTTTCCGTTCACCTTTTTTTTGTTGAGGGTGAGGGTTATTTCAGCATCAGCCACGCTAATGGCGTTGTTGGCAGGATCCAGGCAAACCACCTGCTTTCCATCAGTATTGGTTACGGTTTCGTTGTCGCGCGTATGGTCGTGGCCGAAGAGAATGAGGTCGAAGCCTGGCACTTCTTTTGCCACCTTGATAGAGGCGTCTTCATCATATTCGGCAGTCTGGATGCCTCCGTCTTTTCCGCTGTGGAAGAGGCCGATGATAACATCCGGTTTTTCATTCTCCTGGAGATACTTCACCCATTTGCGGGCGTTTGTTACCATATTCTCAAATTTCAGTCCGCTCCAGAGATTCTCCGTGAGCCAGTTTGGAATGGCAGGAGTAATCATTCCCAAGACAGCCACCTTCACGCCTTCGCGGTTCAGGATGAGATAAGGCTTAACGTATGGCTCGCCTGTAGAAGTGCTGATGATGTTGGAACCAAGAACTGGGCAATTGAGTTCTTTTATCCATTTGTCGTAAACAGGATGACCCGTTTCAACATCATGATTGCCAAACACTTGCGCATCATACTTCATGTAGTTTACCACATCGGCAGCCACGTTTCTAGCCTCTGTGTTTACATAATTATAATAATAGCAGGTAGGCTGTCCCTGCAGAATATCGCCATTCTCCAAGAGGATGAGGTTATCCTTGTAGTCTTTTCGCAAATTATTGACGTAGGAAGAAACGCGCGCCAAGGTTCCTGCTTTTGGCTTACGGTTGATGAAATCGTAAGGGAAGAAAGAGCCGTGCACATCGCTTGTCTCTATCACTCTCAGTTTTACGGTACGTTGTTGTGCCATAGCTTGTGAATTGAAAGTTAGCGCCAGAAGAAGCGCAGCAAATAATTGTTTCATATTAATTAATGTATTACTTTTGAGTAATGAAAGCCCATCTGTTGAGCTCTGTTTCTTATTTTCTCTGCAAAAGTACAAAAAAGAACTTAAATAGGCATACTTTTTGTTGGATATTTTTTAAAAACTAAAAAATAGGAGGTTTTATAATATGGCATTTGTTGATTATTACAAGATTCTCGGCGTAGACAAGAACATTCCGCAGAAGGATGTGAGAGCTGCGTATCGTAAACGTGCAAAACAGTTTCACCCAGATTTGCACCCTAACGACCCGAAGGCGAAGGCTAAGTTCCAGGCGCTGAACGAGGCGTATGAGGTGATTTCTGACCCAGATAAGCGTGCTAAATACGACCAGTATGGCGAACAATGGAAGAATGCTGATGCATTCGGCGGTTTCGGCGGAGCTGGTGGTGCAGGCGGTTCCGGAAGCTATGGTGGAGCAGGTGGAAATCCATTCGAGGGTTTCGACTTCAGCCAGTTTGGCGGAGGTGGAGGTTTCTCCAGCTTCTTCGAAAATCTCTTCGGAGGTCGTGGCAGAAGCCAGCAATCGTCTGATGGATTCGGTTCCGGCAATTTTGGCGGTTTTAATGGTTCTGCCGGTTATGGTAGCGGCTTTAATGGGGCTGGCTACGGAGCTGGTGCTGATTTCGGTACTGGTGGTTGTGGCGGCGGTTGCGGCCAGAATGGTCGTGCCAATAACGGCGAAATGAACATGAATGTGAATATCGACCTTTATACGGCTCTGCTGGGCGGCGAAGGAATCATTAAATTGAGTAATGGTTCTAAAATCAAACTGAAGATTAAGCCGGAAACGCAGAATGGCACGAAGGTTCGTGTTCGCGGAAAAGGTTACGACCGAGGTGACGGAACCTTTGGCGACCTGATGATTACTTACAACGTGAAGTTGCCAACCGGGTTGAATGATAAGCAGAAAGATTTGCTCCGTCAGATGAAGGATGCAAAGTAATTTCTAAAAGAAGGGAACGGGTTCTCGGACATGAGACCTTTCCCGAAAAACATGAAGGTAAAAAGAAACGCCCTGCAAGAAAGGAACATTCAGAAATGAAGTTCCTGATCTTGCAGGGCGTTTTTTTATTCTATTTAATCTTGCAGGGCGTTTTTATTCTATTCTGCGGCATTAATCTTCGACATGTTGAACGCAGAAACCTTGCCGTCTGGCGAAACGGTTGCGTTGATTTTGAAATGGTTGGTTTTCTTAGTACCGTCGGTAAGCTGAACTTCCTCACGTGCTGAGAACTGAACCTGATATTCATAATCTTCGTCTCCCACCTCGCGCTTCTTGATCTTATAATCGTTGGTGAGGAACCAGTTCAGGTTGGTCACATCTTCCTTATAAAGCTTATTCATAAAGGTAACAACATCTGCCTTGGTAGCAGAATTCTTACCCAGAAGCGAAGAGAGAATGTCCTCGCATGAAGCCTGCAAACCATCAGCATCGCGGGTATTGATGCTTTGGAAGAAATGGCGGAACAGACTGCTTACCATATCTTTCTCTTCTGGCTGCAAATCTCTGCTCTTGGCTTTCTTCATCGCATTCTCAGCCTCTTCGATATGCGAACCGTCAGCATGAGCGGCGAGATAAGCCTGGTAAGCTTCTACATTATCAGCATTCTTGGCCACATTCCAGTCGATGGAATCTATCTTGTTCAAAACCTCCTGCTTGTGTGGACTGTTTGGGTATTTGTCGAGATAAGCCTGCAGGGCCTCTTTCGAACCGCTTACTACGGCGTTGGTCCAGTCCTGATCGGTCTGTTTCAGAAGTTCGAGGTGAGCCATGATGGAATCACGATGCGCCTCGTCAGCATCTTTGTAAGTATCTAGGTAACTCTGCAGAACCATCGGGTCGCTACTCTGCATCGCATACTCGTAAGCTTCCAGTTCCTTATTCTTATTGGCGCTATCATAGAAATAGTAGAAGATGCCACAAACGAGGAAGGCGAAAATCAGAGAGATGATGATGACGCCACGGTTGCTTTTTTTCTTTTCCTGGGTCCCCTCGCCGTTTCCGCCGTTCTGAGAATTAGATTGCTGTGGGCGAACCGGAGGAACGGGTGGAGTAGGAGGTGTTGTTGTTCTGACAGGTGTCTGAGGACGAGCCTGCTGCCTGAGAGCGTCCTGTCTGAGAGCGTCCTGACGGCGAATTTCTTCTTGTCTGATTGCATTCTGTCTGGCTGCGTTTTCTGCTTCTTGCTGCTGAGCCATAGAAGCCTGGCTGGCAGGAGTCTGCTGGCTCATTCCTGTCGGAGGCGTCATTCTTGTGAGCGAAGGATTCAGCTCATGGCAGTTAGGACACATTTCCAGGTTGCTGAAATAAATCTCGCCGCAATTTGGGCATTTGGTAATTTTGCCTGCTATTTCTACTCCGCAACTAGGGCAGGTAGGTGCTTTATCGCTAATTTGGCGTCCGCATTCCGGACATTTTATAATTGCCATAATTCTATTTTGTGTTTATTAATTTACTTATATAATTCATGCTTCTCTACTTCCAGACCTTATCCACTCTTTACCTTGAAGCTAATCATCAAGTTCCAAGTTCAAGGTTTAAAGTACTATCGATGTCTGAATCTGATTTCTCTGAGCTTGTGGCGCCCCATGAAACGGCTTTTGTCAACATAGCCGTTTATTCCGTTGAGTCTGCCCTTACCCGTATATTGCCACATTTCGAAATCTCTACCATCGCGCAATACAGGGATGCGCTTCGTATACTGGGCAATCATCAGCTTGTAGCTGTCGAGCTTACCCAGAAGATAGTTGTCATAGAAATTGGCTCCCGTATAGATGAGGGGTTTCTGCTTGTATGCTTTCTCTACGAGATGCAGAAACTTAAAGAGCGAATCGCAGAATTCTTCTGTATCCATGCCGCTTTTTGTCTCCACATCAATCATAGGCAAGAGGTCCTGATCTCCCGGACGGCATTGGGCCATGAAATTTTCCAGCTGCGTCTGCTGTGGGATGCGGGGTCTGTAGAAATGATAAGAACCTACTTTCATTCCGTAGCGATGAGCCAGGTCGATATTCTTCTTGTATTTGCTGTCGATGTTGGTTCCTCCCTCGGTAGCTTTCAGATAAACGTAAGCCATCTTAGAATTGTCGCCCACGGTTTCCCAGAACACGTTGCCCTGATAATGACTCAAGTCGATGCCGTGAACGTGCCGACAAGTGTCTTCGCATTGCACCTGGGCATGGGCTCCCAAGGCAATAATGGATGCTATAATAGAGATAAATAACTTTTTCATAGATGCAAAGATACGAAAATCAGATGAAAATCGTACTACTAAGAGATTAATTTTATAGATATTTTACTCTTCGTCCTGATGAATCCCAGGTTAACCCCATCAATCCTTACTGAAATTTACTCTTCAATCTCAGATAATGAACGGAAGAAATTGTTCATGAAATTGCTCATGGTTTCTATCGGAGCGTATTGCAGATAGCGCATGCTGCGGCGCAGATTCTTGCGCATGGTTCCCCCCGTGGTGCGTACAAAGCCGCTGCTGGTCTGCTCAAACTGAATGGCCTGCTGGTCCATGATATTATAGTAGAGCGAACGGAGCGTCAGCTTGTAGGCGCCTCTTTCTATGTGATGAACGAATGGGATTTCGTCCTGTTCAAAATCGAAGAAGGTGATGAGCACGCTTCCTTCCAACTGGGCGATGCGCTGGATGCGGAGCTTGGCAAGCCACTTCTCCAGTTTTACGAAGTCTACCTTGTCGCCTCGGGTTCTCAGGTAGTCTCCCAACTGAATGATTCCTCTGAGATTGATTCCGTTAGCCAGCATTCCATTTACGTTTGCCACGATGATGCGCAGCAGATAAATGGTCTCGATAGAGGTATCGATAGCGTGGCGTTCATCTTCCTGAATCTTGCTGAGCCGTCGGTTCAGAAAACCGTTGTTCATCTTCACCTCTCCGGCAGGAACATCATTCACGTTCTTGAGCATCTGAGCTATCTTTTTCTTCTTAAAGGTAGTCATCGGTTCCATTTCTTCCTTGATGCCAAAGTTGTCGGCACGGAGCTTAGTAAAAAGGTTGCGCTGAAGAAAATTCATATGCCTTGTTCTTATTAATAGTCAATAATAAAGTTTTGTTCTTCCTGTCAAGAAATCTCTAACGCAGAAGGAGACCCTCCTCTGATTTTGAGAAGTCTTCCTAACTGTATCTCTTAGGATAGCGCAAGAGGATGGCCAGCAGGGCTGCCACACCTATCGCCAGCGGATAGTAGAGATAAGGAAGAATGTCCATCGGACTGAGATTGGCCAGACCGGCTGCCAGGAGCATCTGCACGCCATAAGGAATCAATCCCTGAACCATGCATGAGAAGGTGTCGAGAATGCTGGCTGCCTTGCGGTTGTCTACGCCAAACCGGTCGCCTATCTTTTTCGAAATATTTCCTACTGTCAGAATCGCTACCGTATTATTTGCCGTACAGATGTTTACCATCGAAACGAGGGCGGCGATAGAAAGTTCGGCTCCACGCTTGCTGTTTACGTGGGCTGTAATCTTGTTGATGATGAAATCGATTCCGCCGTTTTCGCGGATGATTTCGAGCATACCACCTGCCATCATGGCGATGATAATGAGTTCGCCCATGCCGATAATGCCGTTGCCCATGGCTGAGAACCAGCCAAAGAGGTCGTAGCTTCCGGAGGCACCCAGAAGATGACTGCCTATGCCGATGGCGCCACAGAGTAGGGTGCCCAAAGTGAGAACAGCCATTACATTCATGCCGGCAATAGCGGTAATGAGGACGATGAGGTAAGGCAATACTTTCATGTATTCTACCTCGTTGATGTGGGTTGGGGCCTGAAGACCGACTCCCATGACAGAATAGGCGATGAGCACGAGTACGGCGGCCGGAACCACAATCATGGAGTTGACCTTGAATTTATCGCTCATCTTGCAGTTCTGCGTCTGCGTAGCAACAACAGTCGTATCTGAGATGAACGAGAGGTTGTCGCCGAAATAAGCGCCACCTACGATGATGGCGGTCATCATGCCTACGTTAGCATCCATCGAGTGGGCCAGTCCGGCGGCTATCGGAACCAGAGCCACTACGGTTCCCACACTTGTTCCGATGGATACGGAGATAAAGCAGGCAGCCAGGAAGAGTCCTGGCAGAATCATGCTGGCTGGCAGGATGCTGAGCGCCAGGTTGACGGTTGCATCAACGGCTCCCATCGCCTTGGCTGATGCGGCAAACGAGCCAGCCAGCACGTAAATCCAGAGCATGAGCATCAGGTTGTTGGCGCCGGCACCCTTGCTGTATGTGTCCACTCGTTTCCTGACAGGCATTCCGCCGGAAATAGCCACGGCATAAATGCTCGAAATCATGAACGCAACTGTGAGCGATAGGCTGGTGTCCTGATGGCTGCTGTCTACCGAATATACGGTAAAAGCCACGATGAGGACAATCAGCAAAAATAATGGCGACAACGCCAGCAAACCTTTTTTGTTACTCATACTTCTTTTTTCCTTCTTAATTAAAGAGTTACTCCATTCTTGAAGATGGAGATTTCACGATAGCCATTATACTCGTTGCGAGCCTCCTCGCCACTTGCTACGGCAATAATCTTATCAATAAACTTACTTACCAAGTCTTTCATTTCTACACCTTCTACCAGAGCGCCGGCGTTGAAGTCAATCCAGTTTGGCTTGTTCTTTGCCAGATTGCTGTTGGTAGAAATCTTCATCGTTGGCACGAAGGTTCCGAATGGGGTTCCGCGACCTGTGGTGAAGAGAACGAGCTGGCAACCTGCTGAAGCCAGAGCTGTGGCTGCTACAAGGTCGTTACCCGGAGCTGAAAGCAGGTTCAAACCGGTTGTCTCCAGACGGTCGCCATACTGGAGCACGCCGCTTACCGGAGCACGGCCGCACTTCTGGGTGCAACCCAAAGCCTTATCTTCGAGGGTAGAAATACCACCTGCCTTGTTACCAGGAGAAGGGTTCTCGCCAACTGGTTCACCATGGCTCAGGAAGTATTCCTTGAAGTCGTTAATCAGATGAACGGTCTTGTCGAAGAGTTCCTTATTTTCGCAACGGTTCATCAGAATGGTTTCTGCGCCAAACATTTCAGGCACCTCTGTCAGGATGCTTGTACCGCCCTGAGCTACGAGCCAGTCGCTAAATTCACCTACCAACGGGTTGGCTGTAATTCCGCTGAAGCCGTCAGAACCGCCACACTTCAAACCTACGCGCAGTTTGCTTACCGGAACTTCCTCGCGCTTGTCTTCCTTAGCCTGGGCATATAGATTGCGCAGAATCTTCATGCCTTCCTCTAGCTCATCGCCTTCAACCTTCTGTGTTACAAGAAGTTTGATGCGGTCGTGATCATAGTCACCGAGCATCTTCATGAAATCATCTGGCTGGTTGTTCTCGCAGCCGAGAGAGAGAACGAGCACGGCACCTGCGTTTGGATGCAGACAGATATCGCGAAGCACCTTGCGGGTATTCTCATGGTCGCCCGAGAGCTGTGAGCAACCGAAGTTGTGGTGCCATGCGTGGATGGCGTCGATGCCTTCGCAGCCTGTTTCTTTCTTGAGGAGTTCTACCAGTTTCTCAGCCACGCCGTTAACGCAGCCCACGGTAGGAACTACCCATACTTCGTTTCTTACGCCTACTTCGCCATTCTTGCGAACGTAGCCCTTGAAGGTGCGGTTTTCCTTAGCGATGTTCAGCTGCTCGTTAACCGGGTTGTAGGTATATTCGAGCGTACCGGCAAGATTGGTCTTGAGGTTGTTCTCGTTTACCCATTCGCCCGCTTTGAGACCGGTCTTTGCATGACCGATAGGGTAGCCATACTTCAGAATGTCTGTACCCTCGGCAGCATCGTTGATGAGCACCTTGTGTCCTGCAGGAGTATCCTGCAATAATGTGATGGTCTTGCCATCTACTTCAATTGTTTCACCCTTCTTCATAGGGCGCAAGCAAACCACTACCGAGTCGGCAGGGTTAATCTTGATAAAACTTGATTGTTCCATACGTAGTCTGTCTTTTATTTATTGTTTATAATTTATAATGTTTCTGTATGAATTGTCTTCCATGCGGAAACCCTGTTCTGCCCGATAGCCTTAGAGCTGGGTTCTGCGATAGAAATCTACGTTTTCCTTCATCAGCAGCTCGATAGGCATATAGTTTACCGGCGTAACTTTCTTCTTCAGCACGATGGCCTGAAAGAGCGTGTCTACGCAGGAGTAACCCTGCATGTAGGCGTGCTGGGCGATGAGGAAGGAGATGCTTCCTTCGCGCAGACAGCGGGCGTTTTTCTCTACCATATCATAGCCCATGATCTGAACGTCGCGGCGGTTGGTCTTCAGCAGGAAGTCGCCCACGATGTGCGCCTTCGAAGTCATGGTGATGCAATGGTGGATGTTCGGATGCACGGCAAAGAACTTCTCCAGCATTTTGACGAATTCAGCACGTGTGCCGCTCAACGGCAGGTCGAGCAAGGTAATCTTCACGTTAGGGAAGTGGTCGTGCATGTAATGGCGGAATCCTACCTCTCGGTTGTCCTGCTGCTTGCTGACCACTCTTCCGTCTTTGGTCTGCCTCATGAGCAGGATTTCATCTTCCTTTGCTGCAAGCATCATCAGCATCTTGGCTGCGAAGAAACCGGAACAGAACGAATCCTGGCCGAAGAAAGAGAGCGGACGCAGATCGGGCATGTAGGAGTCGAGCAGGATGAATGGGATGCTTTTGTGGTGCAACGCCTCGGTAAACTCGCGGGTTACATCGAGCGATGAAGGCACCACGATGACTCCTTCCGGACTGGCCTCAAGAATCTTGTTGCCTTCTTCGCGGAACGATTCCTCGCTGGAACGCTCATAGAAACGAATCTCTACATCGATATGGAAGTCACGTCGGGTATCTTCACATTTTCTTGCGCCTTCCTCTATTTCCTCCCAGTAAGCCTCCGATTCATGTTTCGGAATCAGCAGGTAGAAGGTATAGGATTTGTTGTAAGCCAGAGCGCTGGCGTACACATTAGGCTGATAATTCATTTCCTTGAGGGCTTTCTCGACCTTGTCGCGTGCAGGTTTCGACACGTTTGGACGGTCGTGCAGAACTCGGTCTACGGTTCCAACGGATACGCCAGCTCTCTCGGCAATATCCTTGATTCTGATTTTTTCGGCCATTGTTTTTTAGCATTACGGGTCTGGTTGCCTCGCGTGTACTTATTATATAAGGAGCCTCTCCTGAGGGCTACGATAGATAAAACGTCGCAGGTACTTCCTAGCTGTGCACAGACCACAATTAGTATTAAGCAATTCTGTTGTGTGCGACCACAAGTACGAATTTTGCCGCAAATATACAACAATTTTTTGAATTGTGCGAAGACACAGCAACTTTTTTGCACGAAAAACAAAAAAAAATGCGATTTTATTTCGTTATTCGAGAAATTATGGTTATTTTTGCCCTCGAAATTGAACGACAACTGATAATTGAACTTCATTTCTCTACTGAAAAGTGGAATTTAATTTGTTACTCATAACAAACAAAATAAAAACAAAAAAATTAAAACTATCAAACATGGCAAAAATTGTAACATTAGGCGAGATCATGCTTCGTTTATCACCAGAAGGCAATGATCGTTTCATTCAGAGTGAATCACTTCGCATCATCCCTGGTGGTGGTGAGGCTAACGTAGCTGTAAGCTTGGCTAACTATGGTCATGATGCTTACTTCGTATCTAAACTCCCTAAGCACGAAATCGGTCAGATTGCTGTCAACGGTCTCCGTCGTTACGGCGTTAACACAGAGTTCATCGCTCGTGGTGGCGACCGCGTAGGTCTCTACTATGCCGAGACTGGTGCTTCTATGCGCCCATCCAAGGTAATCTACGACCGTGCACACAGCGCAATTGCTGAGGCTGACCCATCTGATTTCGATTTCGACAAGATTATGGAGGGTGCCCAATGGTTCCATTGGAGCGGTATTACTCCAGCTATTAGCGACAAGGCTGCTGAACTTACCAAGTTGGCTTGTGAGGCTGCTAAGCGTCATGGCGTAACTGTTTCTGTTGACCTCAACTTCCGCAAGAAGCTCTGGACTTCTGAGAAGGCTATCTCTGTTATGCGTCCTCTGATGAAGTATGTTGATGTTTGTATCGGTAATGAGGAAGATGCTCAGCTCTGCCTGGGCTTCAAGCCAGATGCTGACGTAGAGGGCGGTAAGACTGATGCTGAGGGTTACTACGGAATCTTCAAGGGCATGATGAAGGAGTTCGGATTCAAGTATGTTGTTTCTACTCTCCGCGAATCTCTCTCTGCTACACACAACGGCTGGAAGGCTCTTATCTATGATGGTAAGGAGTTCTATCAGAGCAAGCACTACGACATCAACCCTATCATCGACCGCGTTGGTGGTGGCGACTCTTTCTCTGGTGGTCTGATTCACGGTCTTCTTACTAAGGAGACTCAGGGCGAGGCTCTTGAGTTTGCGGTAGCTGCTTCTGCTTTGAAGCATACTATCCCTGGCGACTTCAACCTGGTATCTGCTGACGAGGTAGAGAGCCTGGCTGGAGGTAACGCTAATGGTCGAGTTCAGAGATAATTATAGTTTAAAGTTTATAGTTGATAGTTTATAGGCAGTCTTGCTTACGGGCGTAGCCTCCTATAAACTATTCATTGTTAATTCATATAAGGTAATGGCAAAGTTTAGCAAAATGCAGGTTATGGCAGCCATGAAAGAGACTGGTATGGTACCTGTTTTCTTCAATAAGGATGTTGAAATCTGCAAGAACGTCATCAAGGCTTGTTACGAGGGTGGCGTACGTGTTTTCGAGTTTACTAACCGTGGTGACTTCGCTCACGAGATTTTCGGAGAGTTGGTAAAGTGGGCCGACAAGGCTTGTCCTGAGATGATCTTGGGTGCAGGTACAGTTGTTGATGCCGGTACAGCTTCTCTGTATCTCCAGCTCGGCGCTAACTTCATCGTAGGTCCTAACTTCAACCCAGAGATTGCTCCAGTTTGCAACCGTCGTCTGGTTCCTTATTCACCAGGTTGCGGTTCTGTAACTGAAATCAATAATGCTCAGGCTGCCGGTTGCGACGTAACCAAGGTATTCCCAGCAGGTAACGTAGGCGGTCCTTCATTCGTCAAGAACGTAATGGCACCTTTGCGTTGGAGCAACATCATGGTAACAGGTGCCGTAGAGCCAACAGAGGAGAATCTTACTCCTTGGATCAAGGCTGGCGTTCTCTGCGTAGGTATGGGCTCTAAGCTCTTCCCTAAGGAAACTGTTGCTGCTGGCGACTGGGCTGCCATCACAGCCAAGTGTCAGGAGGCTCTCGGTTACATCGCGAAGGCTCGCGCTTAATTTAGAGTATTTTTCATCTGAGATGCATATTTCAGCATCTTTCTTTTTCATGTCGCCATCATCAATTCTGGTGGTGGCGACACTTTTTCTTTCAGCTTGTTCTCCTGCGAATAAGGCAAGGGTAGATGAGCTGAACGAGCAATCCTATGCTTATCATTATCGTAACCTCGATTCTACTAAAGTGCTGGCTGAGAGGGCTTTGAAGCTTTCAGAAGATTATTCCTCAGGCCGTGCTGAAGCCTATAACAACCTTGCTTTCGTCTGTATAGCCAAGATGGATTACAAGGGTGCCAAGGGATGGCTGAGGAAAGTTGAAGAGGAGAGCGATAATCAGATAGAACTCGCCATTGCCGATGTTCAGAACATGCGACTCTGCCAGAGAGAATCGCACAACAAAGATTTTTATGCTTATCGCGAAAAGGCGATGAGGCGTTTGCGCAGAATTCGCGAAGAGGTGAATTCCATGCCCCCGAGGGAAAGCAAACGCGTGATTTATGCGAAATCTGAATTCAGTATTGTGGCCGCCACCTATTTTTATTATGTGGGCTTAGACGAGCCGATGCTTCAGGAGCTTAACCGTCTGGACCCTGATGAGCTGGAACAGGATTCGGCACAATATCTCAACTATCTTTATAATATAGGTTCGGGCGGAGCTATCGTCAAGGGAACCGAAAACGAAATCAATCAGGCGGAATTCGACCGGCTGATCAGCTGCTACATGTTGGCTAGCGACCCTGCCCATCCTTATCCTTACTGGCAGGCTAACGCCCTGCAGTCTATTAGCGAGCACCTCAGAAAAGGAGAGGTGAGCGAATTCCTCATACGCAACAACCTGCCTGCCTTCCAGTATCTCAACATCGAGCAGATGCCAAACAATCTGCTGGCAGGCAACTTTGCCCAGCGTGCCCTCAACATCTTTTCGAGCTACGGAGATGTTTATCAGACTGCCGGAGCCAACCGTACGCTGGCTGAATGTTTCTGGGATATCCATGATTATTCTTCGGCGCTCGACTGCCTGAATCATGCCCTGAACGACAACAAGGCCATCGAGCAGGCACCCGACCTCGTAGCGTCGATACGTGAAAGACTCTGCCTGGTTTATTCGGCTATAGATGATAAGCAGCAGAGCGATTACAACCGCAATATCTATCTGGATTTGCAGGACCGTTCGCGACAGGACCGCCAGCTTGAAGCACGTGCGGCTGCGCTCGACGAGAACGCCCAGCAACTCAACCTGATGATTGCTGCCGTGGTGGCGATGATTGTGCTCGTGGTGGTTCTGCTCTACGTTTTCGACCACATGAAGCGCAAGAAGATGAAGAACCAGTCGATGGATGAACTGCTTGCACCTTTGCGTGAGTGGAGCGAGAATAACACTAAGAAAATCAACGAATTAAAAGATAAGCAGGAGGAAGTTCAGGATGAACTGAACGTTACCCGACTGCATATCGAAGAAAACAAGAAACGCAATCTGGAACAACGGGCTAAGATTTCGCTCGTAAACAGCATTACGCCTTTCATCGACCGCATGATTCACGAGGTAAACCGACTCGCCGAAGGGGGCGAAAGCGATGAGGTGCGGCAGGAACGTTACCAGTATATCGCCGAACTCACAGATAAGATTAACCAATATAACAACGTGCTTACGGAGTGGATTCAGATGCGCCAGGGCTCACTCAGCCTGCGTATCGAAAGTTTCCCGCTCCAGCAGCTTTTCGATATTGTAAGCAAGGGAAAGATGAGCTTCCAGATGCAGGGCGTGAAACTCGATGTAGAACCTACAGATGCCGTGGTCAAGGCCGACCGCATCCTTACGCTCTTCATGATCAATACCATAGCCGATAATGCCCGCAAGTTTACACCCGAAGGCGGAAAGGTAACCATTAGCGCCAAGGTTTCTGACTTCGTGGAAATCAGCATCTCAGATACCGGAAAGGGTATGGACGAGGAGCAGCTGGCGCATGTCTTCGACCGGACCTATACAGGCGGTCACGGCTTCGGACTGCTCAACTGCAAGGGCATCATCGAGAAATATAAGAAGGTGAGTTCGCTCTTTGCCGGCTGCCAGATCAAGGCAGAAAGCAAGTTGGGCGAGGGGAGCCGCTTCAGTTTCCGTCTGCCTAAAGGCATCGCCCGCCGAACCCATCAGCTGCTGGGCATCTTCATCATGCTCTTCGTGCTGCTGTCGGCTTCGGTCCAGCCTTGTGAGGCAAAGAAGACCAACGACATCCGCCAGCGCCACAATCATCACAAGACGAACGTAGATGCCAATCTCCAGCGTGCCGACGATTTTGCAGATAGCGCCTACTTCAGCAATATCAACCGTACCTACCAGCGTACCCTTGCCTTTGCCGATTCTTCGCGCCATTATCTCAACGCGTTCTATCTATCGAAGTATCCCGACGGCAAGTATCTCATGGTAGCTCATCCGGAGGTGGGAATGGCGGCAGAACTCTTCTGGATACGCTCCGGACTGCCAACCAATTATCACGTCATCCTGGACCTGAGAAACGAGAGTGCCGTGGCTGCCCTGGCGTTGCACCAATGGTCGCTCTACCAGAGCAACAACAAGGTTTATACCCAGCTGTTCCGCGAGATAAGTGCCGATAATACGCTCGATAATTACGTGCACACGATGCAGCAGAGCGAGAACTCGAAGACCGTGGCCGTGGTGCTGCTCATCCTGTTGCTGCTGCAGTTGCCGCTGGCTTATTATCTGCTCTATTACCGCCACGTGCTGAGCTACCGGTTTGCCATGATAGAACAGACCAAGGCTAAGCGTACCGACGAGGCTGAGCAGGAATCCCTGAAACTGGAGCTGATGACCGATGAGCTGCATAGGGCTGAATATGAGAACGATAAGCTTCATATCTCCAATTCCGTGCTCGACAACTGTCTGTCTACGCTCAAGCACGAAACGATGTATTATCCGTCGCGCATCCGCCAGCTTATCGATTCGCAGCCCGATGATGTAGATTCGCTCAAGGAACTGGTAGCTTATTATAAATCGCTCTATTCTCTGCTCAGCGCCCAGGCGATGGAGCAGGTAGAAGGCAACATCAAGGCAGATGATTTCCTGAACCGCTATCTTGTTTCTCTGATGCGCGGCAATTCCAAGGATTACCATGCAGGAGTGGCTGAGATTCCGGGTTCTGCCTACGTGAGATATTGGATTGACCAGCAGGATGTGGCCTATGATGCTGCGCTCCATGCCCAGCTCTTCACCCCTCTGACGGGCGATTTGCGCTATCTCCTGTGCCGTCAGATTGTGAGGGAACTGGGCGAGATTACCAATCTGCGCGGCTGCGGCATCAAGGCTTGCCAGGGCGATAAGGGTTGCCTCAGGATAGAGGCCGTGCTGCCGGGACGCATCAAATGGAAAAGTTTAAAATCATAAGAAAATAAAAATATAAGAAAATGGAAAATTTTAAAGTCATCATAGTAGAAGACGTGCCCCTGGAACTGAAGGGCACAGAGGGTATCTTCAAGAATGATATTCCGGAGGCTGAAATCATCGGTACTGCCGAGAGCGAAATAGCCTATTGGAAGCTCATCAAGCAGCAGTTGCCCGATCTGGTTCTGCTCGACCTCGGACTGGGCGGTTCCACCACGGTAGGCGTAGAAATCTGCCGCCAGACCAAGGAGCAGTACCCTGACGTGAAGGTGCTCATCTTTACAGGAGAAATTCTGAACGAAAAACTCTGGGTAGATGTGCTCGATGCGGGCTGCGATGGTATCATTCTGAAGAGTGGCGAACTCCTTACGCGTGGCGATGTGGCGAGCTGCATGGGAGGTAAGAAACTGGTGTTCAACCAGCCTATCCTTCAGAAGATAGTTGACCGTTTCAAGCGGAGCGTAAACAGCCAGCTGATGCGTCAGGAGGCTCTGGTGAATTATGAGATTGATGAGTATGATGAGCGTTTCCTGCGCCATCTTGCGCTTGGTTACACCAAGGAGCAGATAACCAACCTGCGCGGAATGCCTTTCGGCGTAAAAAGTCTGGAGAAGCGACAGGCAGAACTGGTTCAGAAACTCTTCCCTGACGGCAACCACGGCATGGGCATCAACGCCACCCGCCTGGTGGTAAAAGCCTGTGAGCTCCGCATCCTCGATATCGACCATCTGCAGGCAGATGAAGAATAACTCGTTTCAATAAGCGCTTTTTAAAGAATGTATAAGAAAGTATTGGCCTATCTGGCATTATCGTTGGGAATAGCCGAAGTAGTGGTGATTCTGGTTTCGTGGCTGCTTACAGCTGCGATGCCCGAGTCGTTCACCCATTCGCTTACCAGCCCCGAGGGCATCCGCTGGTTTACAGGCCATTTTGTAGACCATCTCACCTCAGTATGGCTCGTATGGCTGGTGCTCATCAGCATCACCATCGGGGTGGTAAAGCAGAGTAGGGTGCTCCATTTCGACCATACCCAGTATCGCCAGCGCACGGCCTTGCGCCTGATGGTCATCGAGTTGTGTATCTCTACAGGTATCATGCTGGCGCTCACACTCTTGCCCCATGCCATTCTGCTGAATGCCGTAGGAACCCTCTTTCCGGGTCCGTTCACGCATAGTCTCATTCCGTACATCTGTTTCTCGGTCATGGTGATGAGCATGAGTTACGGCATCATGAGCGAGAGCATCAAGGGCATCAGTCAGGTTTATGATGCGATGAATCAAGGTATCCGCCTCCTGTCGCCCTGCTTTCTTTTCTACATTCTCGTGATGCAGCTCTATACATCCATCCTCTATGTAATGGAGTAAGATAAAAGCCCCCGATGCTCGTTTCCTTGCATCAGGGGCTCTTTTCTTATTGTGGTAAAATTAGGGATTTCTGTTCGGTTTTTCGGGGAGTTCGCTTACTCCAAGCCGTCTCCCTCATTACCGCCGGTGGTACCGCCGCCTTCAGTATTTCCGCCGCCCGGGGTGTTATCTGAACCGCCACCACCTGGGTTATTGTCTGGGTCTTCCACATCGCCCTTATCGTCGGAGGTAACGTTTTTCACCACCTTGCCGTTGCGGTCGTAACAGGTAATCTGGATGGAGGTTTCCTGCAGCTCGCGCTTAATGTCAACGCTTGGGGTGAAGATGACACGGCGGTTGGTAATCAGACTGGTAGCCACTTCGCCTACGGTAGGCACACTCTTGGCTCTTACGCCGAATCGCATGGTTCCCAATCCCGGAACGGCTACGGAATGGCCTTCGGTACACCACGCCTTGATAACCTCGCCTGCTGCATCCCAGCAAACCTGCATCACGCCCACGCTAACGCCGCTTCTGATAGCAGCCTCCTTGATAACCTTGCTCTCTGAGAGCTTGTTGTAAAGTTCGGTACCGAGGATGAATCTGTACTGACCCTTCATTTCGCCTACCTGGATAAGGGTCTCTTTTGCTTTCAAATTAATTGCCATAATCTTTTGAATTTTAAATTGTTATAAACTATTTACTCTAAACTACCTGATGGTGATGGTTGGCACGCAGTAGGTAGAATCTACTTTGGTGGAGATGTTGTTCTCCTGATGTTGCCGCTGGTTCTTTCCGATTACGAGTCCTGCCGTGCAGGAGCTGGATAGGAAGGTGACGATGGCTGAGCAAATCGCCACGATGAGATACCGGATGAATGCCTTCATGTTCTGGTTCATGATTTTTTTTCTGCCCCCTGCTAAGTTTCGCTTTTTCCTCTTTCCTCAGATTTCTCTTAGAAGAAGTACTTTGCGAAACGACTCGTTTCGAGGCTTGGAGTCTTGTTTTCATTTTCATTTTTTATTTTCCCAATTAGGGAGATAATTTTCTCCAACTGGGCAAGTGATTTTGCGCGCTTTCTGAATCACGATGCAAAGATACGAAATCCCGATTTATCAGGTGTGCGATACCATGCGATACCATGCGATATCGGAACATTTTATCCCGGTTCCCCGAGGTTATCGATAATAGCCTTCACCTGCTTGGGCGTGAACGACTTGCAAGTCTTTTCATACCCCATCTCCTGCAATTCATCCCAGAGCGGTTGGCAACGCCGAATCCAACTCATGAGATGATTCACGGCCGTGCGTGGCATACTCTCGGGAAAGTACATCAGCCCCAGTTCCTTCTTCGTATACGTGCGGTTTATAAAATCTTCCATAATCTTAATTTTTTAATCATTTGTTCTTCGGCTCCTTGCTCCCGGAAGGTGCAGTAGCCCCTAAAAGATAGTATTCGCTGAAATCCTTGCAGCCCGGTGGCAACTGGTGGTGAACCAGCTGGGGGAGCATCTCCCTGAGTTGCATGAAGAGGCTTTCGCCCGGCACATCCTGATCAGGAAACATGTGGAATTCCACCTGATACAGTCTTCCGATATCCGTCAGCAGCTGCTTATCCTCGGGTTTGAGAAGCGTGGCAGAAGGGATGGCAATCGCCTTATGTCCGGCAGAAAGCATCGCCCAGCAATCGCTACATCCCTCCGTAATAAACAGCCTCTCGCCCGGTTTCAGTCTCTTCACAACCGGCAGGTTATAGATGCTGCATCTTGCGCCGTAAGGGAACCGGAAGCGGGGAGCATCCTGCTCCTTTTCTTCGCCCGGACTTTTTTCTTCAGAAGAAACATTCCCCTCAGAAGAACTGCCTCCCGATGAAGATTTTTTCTTCGTGTAATCCAGGTTCCGGTTCTGAATACCAATAAGCCGCCCATCGGTATTGAAGTAAGGAATCTGCAGCCAGTTGATACCCTTCTTATCCGTCCAGGAAGTCAGTCGGCACCAGTTCACCACTCTCCAGTCAATCTTCCTCTCCTCGAAGAGAAATCTCCGAGCTGCCTGGTTGAGCCAGGGATGCTCGAAGAACCTAGCATACCTGCTTGCATCGAAGGAAGATTTCCCCGAATTATCACCCGAAGAAGAATCACCGGATGAAGAGCCCGAGGAAGCCCCTCTGCCCGAAGAGCCCCCAAAGGAAGAGTTTTTCCCCGAAGAAGAATCCTCCTCCAGCTGAATCTGATGTTCTTCTGCGAGCCATCGGCAAGCCGCCGGAAAATCCTTCCCCAGGTATCGCATCGCCAGGTCGATGGTGCCGATGGAACTCCTCATGCATACATAACATCTGCAGCAATTCTTGGTCTTGCTGAACATAAGGCTGGCGTGGTGGTCGTCATGGAAGGGGCAGAGCGCCTTATGGTGCTCCACCTTTATCCCCATCTCTTTCGCAACCTTCTCTATCGGAAGGTCGCGCAGTTTCTGAATCTCATATTTCTCCATCATTTCTGTTTCCCTTTCTTTTTCTTGGCCGGTATACCCGTCAGATATTCAGCAGTCTTGGTATAGAGTTTCGTCTGGCTGTTATAAGTGATGAACTGGCGGTTCTTCCATACGTTGAGCTGATGCTTGGTACCTTCCTGATTCTTGCCCAGACTCAGGCGCAGGGTTTCCAACTGCAGCTCGTTGAAGGAATTCTCCAGCTGGTCGAGCATGTTTTTCGGTCCGCTTCTCTGAGCCTCTTCCTGCCCATCGCCCGTTTTAAACATGTCGCCGAACACCTTTACCTTCGACCACAAATCGTAGTAGCAGAACCATTCAACGAAGTCGCCGATGGATTTCGACCAGCTCTGGTCGTTCAGAATCCACAGCACGGCTCCCTTCTTCCATGCCGAGAAGATGCTGCGGTGGGAGAGTTCCCAGAGCGTATCATCATCGGCAAGGTCGGCAAGGCGTGCCATTTCCTCTGCCAGCTTGTCGGCTATCTTGTTGAGCGGCTTCACCACAAAACTGCCTTTGCAGTTGTCCAGCCTCAGCAGGTAGCCATCGAGCTTTTCAAGGAAATCTTTATTGTACGTTCCCTGTCGCGGAATCTTTCCGCTTCGCTCGCCACGGGCTTTGTAGGCGAAAGGTATGCGCCCGAAGAAACCATTGGTCAGGTCTTTCTTGTAGAAGAGTCGGGCCGCCTCGGGTGTAGAGGTAAAGGTGAGGTTCACACGGAGCAGAGGGTTGCCCGTTACGCCATCAGCCGTGGCGCGCAAGGCTCCAGCCCTCTGACAGTCGAAGATATTTCTTACCATCTGGCTCACCTGCTTATGCCCTCCACACATTCTGTCGGCCATCTCCACCTCAGGCAGATTGATGTACTGGGTTCTTCCGCCCAGCTGTTCGCAAGCCATAGCGTTCTGGATGAAGGCAGGATTGGTGACATCAGAAGGTGGAAACCAGAAACTCACGTCCGGACGCTCCGGTTTTTCCTTGTTGGCGCCCTTGGTTTTCATCTGTCGCTGCCAGTCAACCAGTTTCTTGAACTCAGTCTCATCATGCTTTCTAAAAGGTCTCATGATGGCCTCTACAAGATGACCCAACTGTGCCTTTCCGATACCCGACGGACCAATCAGATGACCCATTTGCCCGCACATTTCGTAATATTTGTTGTCGGAATACATGAATCTTACGTCTGTGAGATGAGCCGCTAATGCCGGAATAGCCATCGGAATGAGCACTTCCTGCATGTCTTTTGATGCCTGAGAGATGGCAAATTTTACAAATTCAGTACCCTTGCTGGGTTTTGGCATCGCCGGAGCGATGTTGCTAAAAATATTATAATCCATTGCTTTTTAGAGAGTTAAATCAAATTTCATGTTCATTTTTTGGGGCTTGCAGTCTCAGTCTCAGAGTCTCAGTTGTTTTTTTTATGGTCTCGCTTCCTATATATATTATATATAACTAATTAATAATCAATAAGTTATAAAGCTTTAAGAAGCGGGTTTGAAGTTGGATTGTGACATTTATCCTAACTGAGACTGAGATTTGAGACTGTCATCACTCTTGCCGCTAATGATGCGCAGCTCGTTGGCGGCACCCAGGCAGAAGTCCTGGAAGGTGAAGCGCTCTGAGAACTGCGGGCGGTTGAAGGTAGGGTAGAGCGTACCGTCTTTCTTCCGGTTCACGTTGATGTACTTTCCTTCATACACGTGCGGATTTCTCTGCACCACCTTCTGCAGTTTCTTCTCCTGGTCATTCTGCACAAAGGTGAAGTGGTCTTCTCCATCGTGCGTAATGGCTCCATCCAGATACTCGCCAACGGCCATGCGCCCTGGCTCCTTAGTCATCAACTTGAGGTCGATACCCAATTCTGTGTTTGGGTAGAAAATCATTTTAGACATAATTGTCGTCTTTCCGGTTATTCCCTCCGTTTCGATGAGAGGGGACCTCCATTCCGCATCAGCCAAATTCGAAACAGGCTTCGGTCTTCGCTTGCCCAGGTCTGATGTGGTTTGGTGCTGCAAAGGTCGGGATTTTGGGAGAGATAACCAAGAAAAAAAGTAGATAGAATTGAACAGAATAATATTTACATTTTTCGAATTATAGATGTTTATCTAAGTTAAAAAGTAGATTACAAGAAAGCAAAGTAGATTATAAGAAACAGAAAAGTAGATTAGGAGGTTACCGGGAATCTACTTTTCTCAAAAAGTAAATCTGTTTTTCTTGGAAAGTAGATTACCATTTGAAAAACAAACAAAAAAAAAGTGTATCAGCCATTAATCTGATACACTTTTTATGAGTTTCGAGTCATTTCGCTCATAATTAAATCTACTTTTTAAGCACTAAAATCCATCAGTTCAGCATTATTGCTATTTGCAAAAATTACATTGATACCTGCCGTAAAATCTTTTACCATTTTTGAGTTCTTGTCATATCCCAGGCTATGCTTGTTTACTGCAGCATATTTTACGGGTTTGTAGATTCCGTTGTAATGTTCCAGGAAGTAATCTACAGCCTGTTTCACATTCTCAGGCAAGGCCCATTGACAGAAAATATATTCATACATTCCCATCAGTTTATGCTTGAATCTTGCTGGCAGCAGTTCATCGAAGTGGCTTATTACATATCTGATTTTCTTTATGGTTTTCGGATTGTTGCCCCAAAGCACTTTCTCTTTAATGGTAATATCATCATTTTCTGTCACAGCTTCGATAAGGCAAAGATGATCCATAGAAGCGCAGTTCTGCTTATGGAATTCTCCTTGCGCAAATCCTTCCTCCGAAGCATATTGCTGGTATGCATGATATGCTGGAGTTGTAGCCTTGAGATATTCTATTGTATCTTCGGAGATAAGCATAATCATATTTTCCATACGTTTGTATGCATTCTGTCTGTATTTATCCAATATGCATTTGCTCTTAATGGGGTCTTTGCGTATATCCCGTTCCTCTTCTAGTATTTCTGTGCATATAATCATGCATTCCTTTTCTGCCTTGAAAAATTTTATCATCTCGTTATACAGCCCCTGTACTTCTGCCGGAAAACTATCGAGTTTAAACAAATCAGCCTCATAAACTTCATCTACAAGTAATGATGCATCGATTACCGATTTGGGCAAAATCTTGTAGGTCTCACATTCTTGAACCGAAGGATGTTTTCTTGGGCAGAATTTCTTGAGAATGATTTTCAGAGGGGACAGATGGCTTCTGATATGTCTTAGAACTTCGCTTACAGAATTATAGTAGTTATTGTGGTCCGTAGCAAATTGATTGTTGAAAGTGGGTTCAAATTTTTTCAGTCGTTCCAGTTCTTTTTCCATTTTTTCGCGGGCTTGAGCTATGAATTCTGAAAGCTTTTCTATTTCGTCTAGGTCCTTGTGCTTCATTTCGAGTGCACAAGTGAGGCGATTTGCTCCATCCTTTTCAAAATTAGAGACTATGTCCTTTATCTGATTCAGTCGGTCTAGTGTAGGCTCGATATCAGAATGGTAATATGCCTTGCAGCATTTTTCTTTCTGATCTGTTGTCATATATTAGGAATTTCTTTTATTTTAAATATTTTTTTGTTATACTCTCCATCCACTTCTATCAGTCCTTTGTCAACGAGCATTTCGAGATAATCTCGTGTTCTTGAAACTTTGAGACCTGTGGCTTTAGAAATGGATTTCAAATCAGTTTTTCCGCTATTGACGATGAAATTGATAATCTCCTGCTGGTTGTCTCCGATTGGGATTTGTTCATTCGGTGTGACGATTTCCTTGCAGGTTTCATCATGATTCATCGATGCTAGCAACTCGAAAACCCGATGCATCTGGGTATAGGCAATCTTATCTTCTGGCGTAGCCTCGCTTAGCCGGGAGAGCTCCTTGGCGTAGCTTAGAGCCCGCTGAAGGTCGCCGTTTTCCGTGAGATAATTGTAGAGCTTGTTCTTGCGGAAATATCTTACGGTCTTTTCGTAGCCAGGCATGTAGCGCTGAAGCTCAGGAATGAGCTGCTCGTAACTGTCGTAATGCTTCACGGAAAGTTGAGGCAGGAAATGTAGCAGAAACCAGAATTCCGTGCATGGATTGGTCTCCACCCACATAATCTTACGGCTGCTCTTCTTGCGTATCTTGGAGTAAGTTTCCATTTCTTTTGGATTCTGCAACAGGCGATCCATATCAACAAGGCAGATTACATAGTCTGTTTCGCATTTTACATACGATTCTGCCAATTTTGCCATGTGAGGAATATCGGAATGTTGTGGAAAATCGGGCGCTACCTTAAAGGGGTAGCGGCAGGCGATGCGGAGCGAATCAAAGTAGAACCACTCCGTCTCGCCCTCACCTATGATAGCTATACTTTTCTTTACTGCCATATTCTAATCCTCCTTATCTAGATAAATACTTCCAAGGAATGGTAAATCCACCAGTTTGCCTTGCTTGTAGGCATGATATGGATTCATCGTCTTGTGCAGGCCCAGCGAACTGAGACGCTTCAGCTGGGTGGCGCCTTCACGGCTCTTGTCTGTAAACCATACCACATCCCGACGGATGTAGTCTTCGTTCAGCAGATTGATGTCGTGGGTGGTCATGAGCAGCTGGCTAGAACCTTCGCTGTTGGCAAGAAACAACTTGATGAAGTAGGAGAGAAGCTCATAATGAATGCTTGTTTCCACCTCGTCGATAGGGATGAAGTTGTTGTGGTGGAGCACATAGTAAAGCACCACCGACATGCCCAGAAACCTGTGGGTGCCTGCCGATTCCAAACGCTCGTGTAAAGTATATTCGCCGCCGTCGCCCGTATGCTGAAAGAGAATTTCATCATGCTTAAGCGTGCCACGGCGAAGCATTTCTACCTTAGCTTCCTCTGGGATGGGAGCACTCTTGATGGTTTTCTCCATTTCAGGAGTGATATTCTCTTCGCTCTCATCTAGCGAAAGGTCGGTGATATTGAAGTCGCTCGCTTTCAGCATCTGTAACAGAAAGCGCTTTTTCTTGTCCTCCTTGTCATGACGTAATTCGTCTTTCACGTTAAATGTCAGGGAGTCGCGCGGGCTCAGCGTATCTCGCATTCCCGAATAGAAGAATTCTGCTACGGCGTTCAGTCGTGATGTGGCTGCATTCGATTGTCCGAAGGCGGCCATAACCGTGCAGTTGTTGGTAGTATTGCCGGCGATGGCTCGCTGGGTGGCTTTGTTGATGCCCGATTTGCTGCCAAAGGTAACTTCCGAGTGGTCTGTTTCCTGCTGATAGCTGCGGCTGTATAACTTGGTAGGGCGTGAACTTGTATAAACCATCAGCATCTCCTCGTAGATTCGCTTTTCGTCGAATTCCAGGCTTAGGATGTATTTCTCCCGGTTGAGCCAGAAGGTCATCTGCATAGAGGAGTGTTCTTTGCGGCTGTGATTATCCAGAAGAAAAGGAACGTACCCCATTCCCATATTCTTGTTTTCCGGCTTGTAGAGCATGGTGCGACGGAAGAATGCGAGGGCATCGAGCAGCGTGGTTTTGCCGCTGGCGTTGCTACCATACACGATACCAATTTTGAGGAGTTCAACACCTTCTGCCACTTCGTATAGGTATTGGCTTCTCATCTTGTCATCATTAGTAGGAAGGAAGCTAAGCGTTTGCCTTTCCCTGATGCTGAAGAAGTTCTGTATTTGAAATTCCTGTATCATAGCTGTTCTTTTTTTTATTGTGGTGCAAATATACGATAAAAAAGCAGAATTACAAAATGAAAATTTGTATTTCGTGAAAAATTCACGTTATTTAATATTAAAAGCCGTGTTTTCCGTAGCTTTTTCTATTTTAAAGAGGTTTTTCATTCAACAGTTTTTAAATTGTTTTCATCGGTTTATGCATATGTTGACCGAAGTCAGAAGGTTTTGAAATGAAGAAAATGAAAAATATCGGATTGAAATCATGAGTGGCTAACAACGGAATATTTCCTCCTTTTTTTACTTTCCTCTTTTTAATTCTAACCGGTATTATGGTAAATAGGCGTTATGAGAAAAAGAATTTTGGATTGCTTTATTCTGTCGGCATAATTACATTAAAAGTACGAAATAGCCATGTTAAACTTAGAAAATTAGCATTTTTTCTTAAAAAAATTAAAACCGAGTACCCTTAAAGCCATCTGAATACGTAATATGATTAGTTTTTAGTAACTTTGCAACATAAAATTAAAAAATAGAAATGAAAAAAGTATTTTTAATCTTTCAATTACTCCTTGTAGTAATGCTGGCTCAGGCGCAGATGATGAACCCTGTGAAGTTCACCAGCTCGCTGAAAACAGACGGAAGTGCTGTGGCCGAAATCGTGTTTAGCGGAAAAATCCAACCGGGATGGCACGTCTACTCTACCGGTTTGGGAAGCGATGGTCCGATTTCTGCTTCGTTCAACGTAAACAAGCTTGAAGGTGTTGAACTCGTAGGAAAACTTCAGCCACGCGGCAGAGAAATTGCAAAGTTCGACCCTCTCTTCGAGATGAAACTCCGTTATTTTGAAGGTAGCGTTACCTTTGTACAGAAGGTGAAGTTTACCCAACCAAATTATCATATTGATGCCTATCTGGAGTATGGCGCCTGCAACGACCAGAACTGTATGCCACCAAGCGAGGCTGGTTTTAAGCAGAGTGGCAAATCACCAGCCGTTGATGCTCCTGCAGCTGGAGCAAAAGATGCTCTGAATGCAAAGGATGCGAAGGCGATAGATCCTGCTCTTGCAGCCAAGATGAAGGCCGATTCGCTTGCCAAAGCCGCAGCCCTGGCTCAGACCGACAGTTCTACTCAGCCCGTAGATTCCGCAGCTTTGGCATCTGCTATGGAAAATCTGAACGTCAAGGACTTATGGAAACCGGTTGTTAAAGAACTTCAGGCATTTGGCGGAGCTAACGACATCGCCAACCATTCGCTCTTCTATATTTTCTTCATCGGTTTCGTGGGCGGTCTGCTTGCGCTCGTCATGCCTTGCATCTGGCCTATCATCCCGATGACCGTAAGTTTCTTCCTGAAGCGTGCTAAGAACGATAAGAAGAAAGGTATCCGCGATGCGATTACTTATGGTTTGAGCATCGTAGTCATCTATCTGGTTTTGGGTCTTGCCGTAACAGCCATCGCAGGTCCTAGCACCCTGAATGCGCTCAGCACAAGTGCCGTTTTCAACATCATCCTCTTCCTCCTGCTTGCCGTTTTCGCCTTCTCGTTCTTCGGTTGGTTCGAAATCAAATTGCCTGACAGTTGGGGAAATGCTGTAGACAACAAGGCTTCCAGCACCACGGGTATGATTTCTATCTTCCTGATGGCTTTCACCCTGGTATTGGTCAGCTTCTCATGTACAGCTCCTATCATCGGTTTGCTGCTGGTTCAGACCGTAACATCCGGCGACTGGCTCGCTCCTACCGTGGGAATGTTCGGTTTTGCGCTTGCTCTGGCGCTCCCATTCACTCTCTTCGCCCTCTTCCCATCATGGTTGAAGTCGGCTCCTAAGTCGGGTTCGTGGATGGAGACCATCAAGATTGTGCTCGGCTTTATCGAGCTTGCCTTCTCTCTGAAATTCCTCTCTGTAGCCGATCTGGCTTACGGCTGGCACATCATGGACCGCGAGGTATTCCTCTCTCTCTGGATTGTCATCTTCGGTCTGTTGGGTCTCTATCTCATCGGCAAGCTGAAGTTCCAGGTTGATGCAATCGGGGGCGACATCAACAAGCCTATGCCTGTAGCCTGCATCATGTTGGGTCTCTGTTCTTTGGCATTCTCAGTTTACATGATTCCAGGTCTCTGGGGTGCTCCTTGCAAGGCTGTGAGCGCATTTGCTCCACCTATTAATACACAGGACTTCAACCTCAACACCAAGACCGTAGAGCCTGCTTACAAGGATTATGAGTTGGGAATGGCTGCTGCCAAGGCTTCCGGCAAACCGGTTTTGCTTGATTTCACGGGTTATGGATGTGTAAACTGCCGCAAGATGGAGGCTTCTGTCTGGACAGATCCATCGGTTGCCGATAAGCTGGCAAAGGATTATGTTCTCATCTCACTTTATGTTGATGACAAGACTCCTCTTCCTGAGCCTATGGAGGTAACGTTTAATGGCGAGAAGCGCACCCTGAGAACCGTTGGCGACAAGTGGAGTTATCTGCAGGCAAGCAAGTTTGGAGCTAATGCCCAGCCATTCTATGTGGCTATTGACAACGATGGCAATCCTCTTGCAGCAGCCTTCAGTTTCAAAGAAGATGTTAGTGCTTATCTCGACTTCCTGAACAAGGGTCTGGATAATTACAGAAACAAATAATATATGATTTAATAGTTCAAATAAGGCCGGTATTGGTTTATTCAAGGTAGATTTATTTAGGATTATTACTTTCCCCCGACAGGTATGGTTTCCAAGCCATCCTGTTGGGGGATTTTTTGTAAAAGCACAAAAAAATAGGGCCTGTTTCACAACAGACCCTAAACATACTTACTAAAACTAAATTAACCACTAAAAAAACTAATATTTTTTAATCCTAGAGAATAAGGTGAAGAACACCTTAAATCTAAAAACCTAATCTATGACACGAAATCATCCCGATTTCTTGATTGCAAAGGTAGGGTTTTTATATGAAACCGCCAAACTTTTTCCCATTTTTTTTTTCTAAGAACAGGCTTTTTCATAGGGATTTCACATTATTTAATCAATAACTCCCCTACCTTCACATTTTAGAACCTATAGCCAACGGTCATCAGCAACTGGTGGCGCTTGTTGTCAACCTTGGTTGCATTAACAGAGCAGCCCATATCCGTAAAACTTTCGAATGGATAGAAATCTCCCTTTTGAGAAGAATACTGATAAGCCACATCTATAGCCAAATTCTGGTAATTGAAACCTACACCTAAAGTAAAACGGTTTGTCGCCTTCCAGTTGGTATAATCAGCAGAAGAAGCGATGTAAACGCCATTACTATCAAATGTCTGATCGCGCAAAGCATTATCCTTGTACATTGGCGATACATAATTATAACCTAATCGGATTGACAACATGTCAACAGGCTTAATCTCTGCACCTAACTTCAAGGTACTTACACCTTGCAGGTTCAATTGAGTATCGTGATTCATAGCCTCATCACTACTACTGCTCTCATAATAGTCTCCCCAATAGGAATCATAATAACCACCATCCTTCACACGGTTGTCCATATGATCGTACCAGGCATATTCATAAGTTGCACCAAGTGCCAGATAATTTCCTATAGTATGACCCAAGCTGGCGCCCACTTTCCATGGTGTATTAAGCCGGAAATCATAATCTATACTCTGTCCCCTACTACCCTTGACATAACAAGGCTGCTGACTTCCATCTTTTTCCTCATAGATAGCAGGATCATAATTCCCCGAAATAGTAATATCATTATCGCCACTAACTGTGAGATCATAGAAGATAGGGCTATTGAAATAAGCACCAATACGGAAAGGAGAATCCTTGACAGGACGGAAGATAACACCCGCCTTCACATCAAATCCTGTTCCAGTAATCTTCAATTGCTCAAATGAATCCATTATATTGCCATCAACGAAGTCTTCAGAATAAAGAGAATTACTATTGTAATGAACATCATGAAGTCCGACTGTCAAACCAAGCCAAACCTGATTATTAAGCGAGCCACTAATGTTGAAATCATAGGTGCCAATATAACCATGCTGATACTGACCAAACAAATACTTATCAGCCTCAGCATAAGCCAAACCACCATCAGTAGGAACAGTAAACAAACCAGGCTGATAGTTTCCGGAATTATCCTTATATCCACCAAGGTTGGCGTCCTGACTGGTCCACCCAGCATACTCCTTGAAATTCTTAGCTGCGGTTATCTTATTAAGAGAAACATTCTTTAAAGCTCCAGCAGCATTCAGAATCTGTCCAAAGTCGGCACTCTTATGATAATTGAAAGCCAGATTCAGCCAATTGGTGCCTTTGTTTTTCGGACTCCATACGATACCCACCTGGTCAAAGGTAGGATGACTCTTTTTACCATTAAAAGTAATACGAGCATCATTATACTCTGTATAATTCTCTGCATCTGTCTGGGCGATAACTCCTGCAGTAAGAGTTATTTGGCTTTTACGGAAAAGACCAATACCAGCAGGGTTACTGCTGATAGTGGAAATATCGGCGCCCAAAGCTTCCATAGCACCACCCATACCCACATAGCGGGCAGTACCTGTAAGCTGGGGTGCAGCCAACTTAGCGTCCTGATAGGTTTCTTGCGCAGCAGCAGTCATGCTAGCCATGAGCATACTGGCAAAGAATATATGTTTTAAATTATTCATAATCTTAATACTAATTGTTATTATCAATTTATCTTCTTCCTCCGAAGCTGCCGCCACCAGAGTGACCACCGCCGCCTCCGAAGCTACCGCCACCGGAACGGCCGCCACCGCTGAAGCTGCCACCTCCGAAATTACCGCTACTGTTACTAAAGCCAGAATTACTACGACTACCCCAAGAAGAGTTATTATTAAAGTTGCCAGTATTCTGACGCTGGCCAAAGCTACGGTTAGAACCACTACGGCGTGAATAAGTATTACGGTTATTACCGCCAACACCTGTATACTGGTGATTAGAACCATCAATACGACCTGGGTTGTTATAGCGAATGTTGCCAGCAAATCCACCATAGCTAACATGTCCGATTACCGGACCGCCCCAATACCAAGGATTGTAGTAGCCGCCCCAGCCATAATACCAAGGGTCATACCAGCCACCATACCAGCCGCAGTAACCATAATACCATGGATCGTACCAAGGGTCGAACCAAGGATCATACCAGCCGGCATAATAGCCGTAGCGCCAAGGATTGTGCCAGCCCCACATGCGGCTGCGCCAGTAGTAAGGACCGTAACCATAATAATCGTAGAACCACGGATCATAGAATCCGTCCCATCGGCTCATCTCGCGTGTGCGTACGAAATCCTCATCCCTGTCAGCATACTTCTGGGCGAAGTAAGCATCATCATAAATGCTGTCTGGCGCCACACCCTTGCCCACATGGAACTGGATAATGTCGTTGCCCAGGGAATCTTTTCCTACATTCTCATAATGGCTGAAGATCCTGCCGCCTCGATTGTATTCATCTACCGAACGGTCGCTTCCGCTCCAAAACAGCCGATAAACACTATCTCTACGTGCCCGCTGTTCAGCATACTGGCGCTGGAGCAGAGCCCGTCTTTCAGCCTTTTCTTTGGCCTCCTTCTTCGGATTGAAGTAGAGGTCATCGTCCTGTGCCATCGAAGTGAGTGGCATCGCAGCTGCGATAAGGACTGCAAGAAGATACTTTCTTTTCATATTCTGTTCTCCTATTTATTTTTTTCTCCATTTTTCTCTTTCCAGATCCATCATAAACCATCAGGAAAAATACTCCAGAAAGAGCCCTTTTCTGATTATATAATAATCTGAATGCAAAAATATTGCTTATCTTTATGCAAAAATACAGAATTTCCCTAAATAATTGTAGGTTTTCCCCTATTTTTTTATAATTTTGCAGAAGATTTAAAACAAATCTAGCTTTTTTGAACATTCGAAAGCGTTTTTAGACAAGAAATTAATACAAATTAAATATGAAATATTTAGTAGCAACATTCACTATTGAAACGACTGCCGACTTGATGCAGGCCTCTCAGGATCTGCTTGCCGATGGTGCAGCCGAAGCCGGATTTGAATCTTTTGAAGAAACAGAAACCGGACTGGAAGCGTATGTGCAGAAAGAACTCTTCGACAAGGAGACGCTGGATGCCTATATTGCTGATTTCCCTATCGGGGATGTGAAAATTACCTACGAGGTGAAAGATGCAGAAGACAAGGATTGGAACCAGGAATGGGAAGAACAGGGATTCGAACCAATTTATGTGGACAACCAGGTGGTGATTTACGATGCGAAACATCCCGAACTCTATCCCGATACGAGCAACAGACCCGACATGATAGAAATAGGTATTGAGGCGAAACTGGCGTTCGGAACAGGAAACCACGAAACCACACGCATGATCATTTCGCAGCTGCTCCACATGCCTATCAGAACCAAGCGCATTCTGGATTGCGGAACGGGTACGGGAATCCTTGCCCTCACCTGCTCAAAACTCGGAGCGAAAGACGTGGTAGGCTACGATATTGACGAGTGGAGCGTAGAAAATGCCAAGCATAATGCCGTGCTCAACGGCGTAACTAACATGGAAGTACTCTTTGGCAACAGTCAGGTAATCAACCACATCAGCGGCGTTTTCGACCTGGTTCTAGCCAACATCAACCGCAACATTCTGCTCGACGACATGCGCGCTTTCCGTAGCGTGATGAACATCGGCGGAACCCTGGTTCTGAGCGGCTTCTACGAAGAAGATATTCCTGTACTCCTGGAGAAAGCAGAAGAACTGGGAATGCATGAAATAAACAGACAGATTGACAACAATTGGGCCTGCCTTGTTTTAGGTTCATAAAGATTCTTTTCTGATTCTAAACATTCAGAACGAAAAATCTGAAATCAGAAATATCAGATAAAAACATACGAATAAAGGTTGGATTTTCGCATATTGCCAAAAGTCCAACCTTTATTCCATGAATTTCTTCTCATTATTATTGCTTCCTATGCAGAGCTGCTTGAGCTCATAATAACTGCCGTTGTAAATATTGAAATCTACGTAGCCTTTAATGCCCGGCAACTTGCCCACATCCGTATGCTGCCAGAACTTCCATTTGCCCTTATACTGAACCTTGTCAACATAATAGTGGGCTATCCAGTAAGGATAATCATCGAAGACAGGCGCACTCAGATATTGCTCCTTGAATTTATAATAGGTGTAGATGATAGGTTTAACATGATACTTATCCTCTACAATATGCAGCCAGGTAAGCACATCACGCTGGAAATCCTCCACACTCTTATCTGCCGGCTTATGTTCAATATCCAGTACCGGAGGCAAATCTCCATCCGTAAGATGAACCTGGTCTAGGAAATAATAAGCCTGTTCTCGGGCTGTCGACTTATTGCTCCAGAAATGATAAACACCCCGGATGAAACCGAAATCGCGAGCCTGATTAAAGTTCTCGCGGAAATTCTCATCGAGCCGTGAAGAACCTTCCGTACTCTTGATGATGACGAAGCGCACAGGACACCCCTTGATCATCGCATTCTTGAGCTGTTCCCAGTCTATCTTGCCCTGATAATGCGAAATGTCGATTCCATGAATTTCGAAACCTTCAGGATATTCAGCATCGCCATAAAGCGCACGCCAGCGGAAACCAGTTGGACCTACAAAGAAATGATAGAACAGAAAGACATAGAGCACGATAACCGCCGTTCCGCCTATCCACCACGCCCAACGGGGATAGCGTTGCAAAAAAGAAGACGAACGCCTTCTACCACGGGAGCCGCCACGCCGAGGAGTTTTCTTTCTCGCCATGGCACTCTTTTTCTGTGAAGAAGCCGTTCGTCTTGTTGACATATAAAAAAATATTTATTCTATTTTTTACTTAGCCTGCTCCAACTGGAGAGTCTTTGTGGTCTGGTCGCAAACCTCAGAAGGACCCCAGTACTGGATAGGACCTGGATAAACGTAAGATGTTTCCTTAGCCCACTCATCGCGCTTAGAAGCGAAGAACTTGAATGGAGCGCCATCCAGCTCAACGAGAGCCTTGCGGATAACTGGCTTGTTAGCACCATTACGACGCTCGATGTTCATCATCATAGTGATTGGCACACCACCTGCAATCCACTCTGCTGCAGGAGCTGTTGTGTTCTTGATGATTGACATGTAACCGGTCTTGCCGTTAGCGATGAGGCGTGAAGCATTGAAACCGAGTGAGTAGCAGTAGTCAGCATCGTAGTTAGAAGGAGCTGCGCAACGTCCCTCGTAACCGAAGAAGTGGTGCTGTGCAGAGAACTTACCTACGTACTTACCCTCCTTCTTCCATGCAGCCAACTTTTCAGCTACCATGCGAGAAAGCAACTTCTCTGTCTCGATGAGAGAAACCTGTACGTTTCCGTGAGGGTCGCGGTCGAGGCAAAGCTGGCGAGCTACGTCAGCTGGCAAAGACTCCAATACTGCGAGGTTGTCCTTAGCGATGGCACCCTTAACGAATGCGATCTGCTCCTCAGCACTTGCAAACTCACGGCTCTCGCCTGTTGCAGGGTCTGTAAGAACCTCGTTCAATTCTGCGATGAGCTTCTTGATAGCTGGGATGAACTCGATCAGGCCCTCTGGGATGAGAACAGTACCGAAGTTGTTGCCCTCAGCAGCACGGTTAGCTACTGCAGTTGCAATATAAGTAACAACATCATCGAGTGACATTTCCTTAGCCTCTACTTCCTCAGAAATCAAGCAGATGTTTGGCTGAGTCTGGAGAGCGCACTCAAGAGCGATGTGAGATGCTGAACGACCCATCAGCTTGATGAAGTGCCAGTACTTACGTGCTGAGTTACAGTCGCGCTCGATGTTACCGATGAGCTCAGAATATGTCTTGCAGGCTGTATCGAAACCGAAAGAAGTCTCAATCTGCTCGTTCTTCAAGTCGCCGTCGATAGTCTTAGGACAACCGATTACCTGTACGCCATACTTCTTGGCAGCATAGTATTCTGCGAGAACGCAAGCGTTGGTATTTGAGTCGTCACCACCGATGATGACAAGTGCCTTGATGCCGAGTTCACGAAGAATCTCAATACCCTTCTCAAACTGGTCTTCCTTCTCAAGCTTGGTACGACCGGAACCGATGATGTCGAAACCACCAGTATTGCGGTATTCGTCCATGATTTCAGAAGTAATCTCCATGTACTTATGGTCAACGAGACCACCAGGACCGAGGATGAAACCATAGAGCTTGTTAGCTGGGTTGAGAGACTTCACACCGTCGAAGAGACCAGAAATCACGTTGTGACCGCCAGGAGCCTGACCACCAGAGAGGATAACACCTACGTTGAAAGCAGGAAGTTCCTTAGCCTCACCTGCCTCGAATGTAATAACAGGCATTCCATAAGTGTTAGGGAACAACGCCTTGATTTCATCCTGATTACCTACTGACTGTGTTGCTGCACCTTCAACTGCCTTTACTGGGCCCTGGAGAGCCTTAGGCAATTTTGGCTGATAAGCAGCTCTTGCAATCTGCAATGCACTTTTTTCCATAATTCGTTTTTTATTTTAATTAGTTGAAACTTCAAAAACATCTGCAAAAATAACTCTTTTCTGCGAGATACGGAAAGAAAAATGCTAAAAATGCGTTAATAGATACATTTTTTCCCAAAAAATGATGTTATTTCAAAGAAAATGATTATCTTTGAGCGATATTTTTAATTATTCATTAATTAGGAGAAAAGAATTATGGCTAATAAAAGAGATTTAAAGCGCACGATCAACTACATTACAAGCGAACTTTTCGCCGAAACAGTAGCTGCATCTTTGTATAATGGTAAGCCTACACAGGAAGATGTGGATGGCATTCTTTCAGCTATCGTCATGATCAACGGCGATTACATCAGCCGCGTGTCTCACCCGGAACCGGGAATCAAGAAGGGTGAATATTATAAAAAGCTCATAGGTGACTTCAACAAGCAGATGAGCGAAATCATCGACCAGATTTCAAACTTGGCATAATCCTATTATCATAAGAATCAGAAAATACACCTATTTATATATATGGTAAAAGGAATTTGTCAATGGATATTGTATAAGCGCTTGGGCTATAAGAAAATCATCACCCAGGAGCTTCCTGAAAAGTATATTATCTGCATGGCTCCGCACACCAGCAACTGGGACCTGATACTGGGCCAGCTCTTTGCCCATGCTGAGGGAATCAAATGTAATTTCCTCATGAAAAAGGAATGGTTCTTCTGGCCGCTAGGTCCTATCTTCAGAAAGATGGGAGGTATTCCTGTGTGGAGAAGCAAACATACTAGCATGACGGATAATCTGGCTGCAGAAGCGGATAAGCGGAAGGCTTTCGGACTGTGCATTACGCCCGAAGGTACCCGTTCGCTCAACCCGGAATGGAAAAAGGGATTCTATTTCATAGCCCTCAAGGCGCATCTGCCTATCCATCTCTATGGGCTTGACTATGAGAAGAAGGTCATCCAATGCACCCGGCAGATTATCCCGTCAGGAGATGTTGACAAAGACATGCGTGAAATCAAGTTGTACTTCAAGGATTTCAAAGGAAAGAAACCGGAGAAGTTCACAATCGGAAATATTGATTAAACGTTAGAAGATAACGGTTTAGTCAGCTATTAAAGAAGGAGTATTCGTATAGTGAAACACCAAAACATAACATATTGTTTGATAAGCAGTTTGCTGTTAGCCGCTGGAGCTTCGCTTCAGGCTAACGGCAAATCGTTTTTTCCTACCTACGAAGAGGCTAACAGCGGCGCATGGCAAGGTATAGATTATGATGGCGACCCATGGGTGTTTAATGTTTCCCGCCCTTATTTCGTTACGGCAGGACTACAGAACAGGCACCTTTCGCTATGGGCCTCGCACGGACGGTATTATTATGCCGACAGAGATGTATGGAAATGGCAACGCCCTAACCTGTTTTGCACAAACGAAGATCTCTTTACCCAAACCATCGTAGTGCCCTACCTCATCCCGATGCTCCAGAATGCGGGAGCCATCGTCTTCACACCCCGCGAAAGAGACTGGCAGACGAACGAAATCGTCATCGATAATGATGATGCTGTCAAGTCGGTTTATTATTTCGAAAAGGAGGGGAGCAAGCGATGGAAAAAATGCGATTCGCTCGGTTTTGCCAACCGCTACCGACTGAAAGATGGGGAAAATCCGTTCCGCATGGGAACCGTGAGACAGGCGAAGGCTACCAAGCGCAAGAAAACCAGCCAGGTAAGCTACCAGCCCCGTTTCAAGGAAGCCGGCAAATACGCAGTCTACGTTAGCTACCAGTCGCTCCCCAAGAGCGTGAGCGATGCAAAATACATCGTTTATCACAAGGGCGAAGCCACGGAGTTTTCCGTTAACCAGCGCATGGGCGGAGGCACCTGGGTTTACCTGGGCACCTTCGATTTCGACAAGGGCTGCAACGAGTTCAACCGCGTGGTCTGCACCAACAAGGCTTCACGCCGTGGAGTAGTAACTACAGATGCTGTCCGCTTTGGCGGCGGTATGGGAAACATAGAGCGTGGCGGTTACACCAGCGGATTGCCCCGTTGCCTGGAAGGAGCCAGATACTACGCCCAATGGGCTGGTGCTCCTTATAAGGTTTATGGAGGCAGAAAGGGAGAAAATGATTACGCCGACGACATCAACACCCGTTCGCTGATGACCAATTGGCTGGGCGGCGGTTCGGTTTACATGCCTGCCAGGAAGGGCAAGCACGTGCCTATAGAACTCTCGTTGGCGCTTCATAGTGATGCGGGTTACAATAGGGACGGAAAATCTACCTTTGGAGCCCTTGCTATCTGCACTACAGATTATAACGACGGAATACTGAACAGCGGAATCTCAAGATTCACATCCAAGGATTTCGCTAGGGCTTTGCGCGATAATCTCGTTACGGATCTCACGGCTCAGTTCGGAGAATTCGGCAAACGCTATCTATGGGACAGAAACTATTCTGAAACCCGTCTGCCGGAAGTTCCGTCGGCTATTCTCGAAATGCTTTCGCATCAGAATTTCCCTGACATGAGAATTGCTCAGGATCCGCTCGGAAAATTCTATATCGCACGCTCCATCTACAAAACTATCCTGCGCTTCGTAAACAGCAATCATGGAACCCGATACGTGGTCCAGCCGCTGGCTCCGCAGAACTTCAGCGTTACGCAGAACCAAGGTGTTGCCCTACTCTCCTGGACTGCCCAGCTGGACAAGACGGAACCATCTGCCCGCCCTACTTCTTACATTATTTATAAGGCTGAGGGACAAGGCGGTTTTGACAACGGAACCATCGTGAACACCACCCGCTGCCAGATGCAGCTGGAACCGGGCAAACTATATCATTTTAAGGTGGCTGCGGTTAATGCAGGAGGAGAAAGTTTCACCACCGAAACCCTCTCTGTGCTCTATAATCCTGCTGCCAGCAAGTCTGTGCTCATCGTAAACAATTTCCATCGCCTTGCCTCTCCGCAGGTCGTGGATGATGAGGAAAAGCAGGGATTCGACCTCAATCAGGATCCGGGCGTAAGCTACGGACTGACGGCGGGATGGAGCGGTAAGCAACAGGTGTTCGACAGAAGCAGAATGGGCAACGAAACCAGTTTCGGACTCGGTTTCAGCGGCAACGAAATGATTGGCAAGTTTGTGGCAGGCAACGACTTCAACTACGTTGAGGCGCATGCTACAAGTATTGCGGCTTCGGGCAAATATAATATTTCCAGCTGTTCGAGCGAAGTCATCGCCAGCGGCAGGGTTCAGATGAAGAACTATCAGGCAGTTGACCTCATCAACGGACTGGAGCGCCACGACGGCTATACTCACGCCTTCTTCAAGTCGTTCACGCCTGCCCTGCAGAACAGCATCAGGCAATACGCCAGCCAAGGCGGCAGAATCCTGATAAGCGGTTCTTACACCGGAAGCGACATGCAGACTGAAGAGGAACAGGCGTTCCTGAGCGATATTCTGAAACTCAGCTATGAGCCTACAGGTTCTACGGCCATCACCAGGGACATCAATCCCGAAGATTCAACCGTAACAGAACGAGACAGTATAGTCTACACTTCGCCTAACGTCAAGGGTTTAGGTCTGCAGTTCAGCTATTATAACGAGCTGAATGCCCAGCATTATGCGGCAACCCATCCCGAGATATTGAAACCGGTTGGCAATTACGCCTTCACGGCGATGCAATACGATACGGGAACGAGTGCGGCGGTTGCCTACAAGAGCACTACTTACCGCAGCTTCGTCATGGGATTCCCGCTGGAATGCATCATCGACGAAAGAACCCGCACCAGCGTGTTGCTCGGCATTCTCAAATTTCTGACAGATTAAATTCTAAGTAAAACAGATAAAAAATTTTAAGCTTATGTATAAGATTCAAGCCAACCAGTCTGGCACTCGCTCTATCGAAGTGAGCGACCAGCATTTAGAGACCATCGAAAAGTATCAGTTACTCCGCAACCTCGTAGACAGCACAGGCATTATCGACGAGGAAGTGCTCGATAAACTGAAACTTAATGTGCGTTCACTCCTCGAGAGCAGCGACATCAAGGACAAGGAGTTGCTCGATCTCTGTCTCGACGTCATCTACAATCAGAACATGAAGGCGCTCGGTCTTCACAACCTCGTTCTGCTCTACGTAGACTGGAAAGACAAGAAGCAGGCTGAGGCTGCAGCTGATGCAGAACCAGACGCAGTAAATGATTAAAAAATATTGAATGGATTATAAGTTAACAGATTTCTTACCTACCACCAAGAAAGAATGCGAGTTGCGCGGATGGGACGAGCTCGACGTTATCCTCTTTTCAGGAGATGCTTACGTTGACCACCCATCCTTCGGTCCTGCCATCCTCGGACGAATGCTGGAGGCTAACGGCTATCGGGTAGCCATCGTTCCCCAGCCCGACTGGCACGGCGATTTCCGAGACTTCAAGAAACTCGGTCGCCCTCGCCTCTTCTTTGGTGTTTCTCCGGGTGCCATGGACTCGATGGTGAACCGCTATACGGCCAACCGCCGCATGCGTAGCGAGGACGCTTTCAGTCCCGACTCCCGCCACGACATGCGCCCCGACTATCCATCTATCGTCTATACGCAGATACTGAAGAAACTCTTTCCCGACGTACCTGTAGCACTAGGCGGTATTGAGGCTTCGTTGCGTCGCATCAGCCACTACGACTATTGGAAAGACGAGCTCCGCAAGTGCATTCTCTGCGATTCGGGCGCCGACCTCATTCTCTACGGAATGGGCGAACGTTCTATCGTTGAACTGGCCAATGCCTTTGCAGAAGGCAAGACGCTTAGCCAAATCCACGAAATGCCGCAGGTGGTTTTCTACTGCAAGGAGAATGAGATTCCGGGCGGCTTCAAGGACGATGACATCATCCTCCACAGCCACGAAGAATGTCTCCACAACAAGAAGGGACAGGCTGAGAACGTGCGCCATCTGGAGGAAGAAGCCAACAAGATGCATGCTCAGCGCATGATTCAGGAAGTGGACGGCAAATATGTAGTGGTGAATCCGCCTTTCCCGCTGATGACTACCGCGGAACTGGATGCGGCTTTCGACCTGCCTTATACGCGTTTGCCTCATCCTAAATACAAGGGCAAGACCATTCCAGCCTACGAGATGATCAAGTTTTCCGTGAACCTTCATCGTGGCTGTTTCGGCGGCTGTTCTTTCTGCACCATTTCTGCCCATCAGGGTAAATTCGTGGTTTGCCGCAGCAAGGAGAGCATTCTGAAGGAGGTGAAGAAAATCATCCAGATGCCTGATTTCAAGGGCTATCTGAGCGATTTGGGCGGTCCTTCTGCCAACATGTACGGAATGCACGGCAAGAATCAGAAAGCCTGCGAAGTGTGCAAGCGCCCGTCGTGTGTAAACCCTCAGATTTGTCCGAACCTCAATACCGACCACAGCAAGCTTCTGGAGATTTATCATGCTGTAGATGCTTTGCCTGGAATCAAGAAGAGTTTCATTGGTAGTGGTGTGCGTTACGACCTTCTGCTGCATAAGAGCAAGGACGAAAAGGTGAATCAGGCGGCTAGAGAATACACGCGCGAACTGATTACCAAGCACGTGAGCGGCCGACTGAAGGTGGCCCCCGAACATACGAGTCCGGAGGTTTTGAAGTTCATGCGCAAGCCATCGTTCGACCTCTTCTACGAGTTCAAGCGCATCTTCGACAAGATCAACAAGGAAGAAGGTCTGAACCAGCAGATCATTCCTTACTTCATCAGTTCGCATCCGGGCTGTCATGAAGAAGACATGGCCGAACTTGCCGTCATTACGAAAGGACTGGATTTCCATCTGGAGCAGGTGCAGGATTTCACCCCTACTCCTATGACCATTTCTACCGAGACCTGGTACACGGGTTACGATCCTTACACCCTGGAGCCGGTCTTCAGCGCCAAGACTCAGAAAGAGAAACTTGCCCAGCGCATGTTCTTCTTCTGGTACAAGCCTGAAGAGCGCCGCGCCATCGAGAGTGAACTTCGCCGGATAGGCAGAGCCGACCTCATCGACAAACTCTACGACAGGAAGAGCATGGGTGGCAGTTTCAAGGGTAAGAAGACGCATTATGACGATAAGGCGATAGGCTCTACATACGATAATCCAGGTGTAGGAAAAGGTGCTAAAGGCAAGCGTGGAGCTGGCAGAAATGCTTCTGAACCGAATGCAGGAAAAAGCCGTGGCAGAAATACTTCTGACCGCTTTGCCCCAAAGGGATATGGCAATGTGGGTTGCTATGATGAAGATAAATATCTGAACGAAGGCCGTCCGCTAAACGGAAAACCTTCAAGAGGCAATCATTCACAGAAAGGCTCGGCTCAGAATATTTCTCAAGGCAGAAGCAACAACGCCAACGCTAATATCCGTGATGCGGTAGCTGCGGCAAGAGCCGAACTCCGCAGCCAGAAAGAGCAAGGTGCCGGCTTCTTCAAGGACAAGAAGAAAAAGAGTTTCAACCCTAATTTCGACAACGACAACCATAACCGCAAGAACCGTTATAATAGCGGGGATAAGAACGAACGCGGCGGTCGGGGAAATCAAGGTCGGGGAAATCAAGGAAGAAATGAAGGTAGAGGCAGAAGAAGATAATTGTCAGCAATACGCCCTGAAAGGGCAAAAGCTCCTAGCCCAGGGCAACACCCTGGGTTTAGAATGTGAGATACTAAAGTCGCCCTGTAAGGGCAAAAGCTTTAAATATATGAAGCTTTTGCCCTTACAGGGCGACTTGGTTGTTAATATATAGACCCAGGGCGCTGCCCTGGGCTAGGGGCTTCTGCCCTTTCAGGGCGTGCTGCTTAAATGCTAGTACTGTCTCAAAGCACCGAGTAATTCAGCATTCTCGCTCTTGTTTCCTATCGTAATTCTCAGACAGTTGCCGCACAACTGAACCTTGTTGCGGTTTCTTACGATAATGCCTTGTGCCACCAGATAATTATAGATGTCGTTGGCGTCGGTCATTTTAGCCAGGAAGAAGTTTGCATCAGTAGGATAAACCTTCTCGCAGATAGGCAAATCCAGGAATGCAGCCATTACCTTAGAACGCTCCTGTAGGATGTTCTTCACCCATTCGTCAACCTTCAGCGGATTCTTCATCACTTCCAGCGCATGCTCCTGAGTAAGCAGATTGATGTTATAAGGATATTTCACCTTATTGAATATGTCAACAATCTCCTTGCTCGCAAAAGCCATTCCCAAACGGAGGGCTGCACAGCCCCACGCCTTACTCATGGTGTTGAGCACAATCATGTTGGGAAATCTGTCGAGTACGCTGCGGAATGTGCGCTCCGAAGAGAAATCGGCGTAGGCTTCGTCGATAATGACAATACCCTGGAATTTCTGCAGCACCTCTACGATTGCCTCGCGGTTGATGTGATTGCCCGTAGGATTGTTCGGACTGCAGATCCAGATAACCTTTGTCTGTTCATCGCAGGCTGCCAGGAGTTTTCCGGCAGAAATCTGATAATTTTCATCAAGCAATACAGAACGATATTCCACATCGTTGATGTCTGCGCATACTTCATACATTCCGTAAGTAGGTGCAATCGCCACTACATTATCCTTGCCCGGGCGGCAGAATACACGGTAAACCAAATCGATGGCCTCGTCGGAACCGTTGCCCAGGAAGATTTTCTCTTCAGCCACACCCTTAATCTTGCTGATCTGCTTCTTCAGTTCAACCTGCAGCGGATCAGGATAGCGATTGTAAGGGTCATTATATGGATTTTCGTTGGCGTCGAGGAAGACGCGGGCATTTCTGCCTGCAAACTCCGTACGGGCGCAACTGTAAGGTGCCAGATTCCAGATGTTCTCTCGGCACAAATCTTTCAATTCTTTCATTTTTCTTTCAAAAGCTATTAAGAAGTATCTTTACAACTTCCCGTTTTACCCTATTGTTTCAAACTGTTCACTCTCAGTCTCATCGCATTGGCATGAGCTTCCAATTGCTCATTTTCCGCCATGGTCACTACAGCATTTCCAATGTTACGAATACCTTCTTCTGTAAGATGCTGGAAGGTGATTTTGCGATTATAACTGTCCAGGTTCACTCCGTTGTAAGCCAAAGCATAACCATGGGTTGGCAAGGTATGGTTCGTACCGCTTGCATAGTCGCCTGCACTTTCGCATGCATAGTTTCCGAGGAATACACTACCTGCATTCACTACCTTTTCTGCCAGCTGCTCGTAATCGGCTGTGGCGATAATCAGATGCTCCGGCGCATAAGTATTACAGAGGTCGATTGCCTCCTCTTCGGTCTTCACGAGGATAAACTTAGAGTTGTCTAACGAGGTCTGTGCCATCTCCTTACGTGGCAAACGTTCAAGCTGCACTTCAACTTCATTCTTTACATCATCCAACACCTTTTCAGATGTAGTAATGAAGAAAACCTGAGAATCGAAACCATGTTCAGCCTGCGACAACAGGTCGGCAGCAGCAAACACAGGGTTGGCTGTTTCGTCGGCAATAAGACAAACTTCAGACGGACCGGCAGGCATGTCTATAGCCACATCGTGCAGGGAAACCTGCTGTTTGGCAGCCATGACAAACTGGTTGCCCGGACCGAAAATCTTATAAACCTTAGGCACGCTCTCCGTACCGTAAGCCATGGCTCCGATAGCCTGAACGCCACCCGCCTTGAAGATCTTGCTTACGCCCGCAATCTTTGCTGCCATGAGGATAGCCGGGTTCACCTTGCCCTCTTTATTAGGAGGAGTACACAGTACTATTTCTTTACATCCTGCAATCTTGGCAGGAGTAGCCAGCATCAGAACGGTGCTAAAGAGAGGAGCAGTACCTCCCGGGATATACAATCCCACCTTCTCTATAGCCACACTCTTCTGCCAGCAGGTTACACCAGGGCAAGTTTCAACCTTTACACCATCAAACTTCTGGCTATGATGGAATGCGGCAATGTTATGATGGGCGAGGTGCAAAGCGTCTTTCAGTTCTTGAGAAACCATTTTCTCTGCCTCTTCGATTTCAGCTTCAGTCACAGCCAAAGAATCGAGATGGGCATGATCAAACTTCTCCTCGTAACGCTTCACGGCTTCGTCGCCATGGTTTTTCACATCGTCGAGTACACCTTGTACGGTCGCATTCAGCTGCGAAACATCCAGGTGTGGGCGTTTTACAATCTCGCTCCATTCCTCCTTTGCAGGATACTTTATTACCTTCATTCCTATTATTAATATTTAATTATTAATGTTTAATGCCTAGTTTTTAACGCATAATGTCTCTAAATAAACATTACACATTAAACACTACACATTATTATAATATCATCTTTTCGATTGGTGTTACCAGGATGCCCTGTGCACCGAGTTCCTTCAACTTGCCTATGATTTCCCAGAAACGCTTCTCATCGAGCACGGTGTGGATAGAGCACCATTCCTCGTCAGCCAATGGGATAATCGTAGGACTCTTGATGCCTGGCAATACTTCTGTAATCTCCTGAATCTTTTCCTTAGGAGCATTCATCATCACGTACTTCTTGTCCTGTGCAGAACGTACAGCCTCGAAGCGGAACAGCATCTCGTTCAGAATCTCATGCTTCTCCTCGTCCATGTTCCAGTTGCCGATGAGCAGAGCCTCGCTCTTCATCACCACCTCAACCTCAGCAAGATTGTTGCTGACCAGAGTAGAACCTGAACTTACAATATCGAAAATACCGTCAGCCAAACCGATGCCCGGACTGATTTCTACAGAACCCGTAATGACATGGATGTCGGCATTGATGTTGTTCTTCTTCATAAACTTGCGCAGGATGTTAGGGTAAGAAGTAGCAATCTTCTTGCCGTTGAACCATTGCAATCCCGGATAATCAATCTTCTTAGGAATGGCGAGGCTCAGGCGGCACTTGCTGAAACCCAGACGGTCAATAATCTGCGCATTCTCTCCACGCTCTACAAACTCGTTCTCGCCCACGATTCCGATATCTGCCACACCAGAGGCTACGCTCTGAGGAATATCATCATCACGAAGGTAGAGAACCTCGAGAGGAAAGTTGCTTGACTGCACCAGAAGGGTGCGTTTAGAGGCGCTTACTTTGATGTCAGCCTCTGCTAAAAGATTCATGGTGTCGTCGAAAAGACGACCCTTACTTTGTACTGCTATTCGTAACATATTTCTATATTTTGTTTGAAAAACATTGCAAAAGTACATATTTTTATTAGAATAAACAAATAATTTCTCACTTATGTGCAAAATATTTCGTACTTTTGCAGCTGAAATGAAGAATAAAGGATATTTATACGCATTATATGCACTATTTTTGCTCGCTGCCTGTGCCGACAAGAAACCGCAGCAGGAGCTTACGCCATGGGGAACTCCCGTAGGCGAAATGGAGTATGCGGATAACTCTGATGGGGCTGAAGGCGATGATAAGAGACCTGCTTCAACCAACAAAGGGCTTTCGCTCGAAGATATTCAGGCCAATGGTGAGCTCATCATGCTTACCGTTAACGGCCCTACTACCTATTATGATTACCACAGCCACGGAATGGGACTGCAATATCTGCTCTGCGAGAAGTTTGCCCAGCAGATCGGCGTGTCGTTACGCGTAGAAGAATGTAAGGATACGGCTGAAATGGTACGCAAACTGGAGAAGGGAGAAGGCGATGTGATTGCCGTGCCCCTACCCCGAAAACAGACCAGAGGCAACCTGCTGTTCTGTGGTGTTACGCCCGACAGCACCCGAACCCAATGGGCTGTGCAGAACGGTAACAAGAGTCTTGCCGACACCCTGAACGGCTGGTTTAAGCCTAAGCTGATTGCTCAGGTCAAGCAGGAAGAATCGTGGCTGCTTTCTTCTGCCAGCGTGCGCCGCCACGTTTATTCACCATTCCTGAACCGTTCTAAGGGCGTTATTTCCCGCTACGACCACCTCTTCCAGCGCTATAGTGGAACGGCTCGCATGGACTGGCGTCTGATGGCTGCCCAATGTTATCAGGAGAGCTGTTTCGACCCGAATGCGAAGTCATGGGCTGGAGCTTGCGGACTGATGCAGATTATGCCAGGCACGGCTGCCCATCTGGGTTTGCCGATGAGCATGATTCATGAACCTGAGGCGAATGTGGCTGCGGCAGCCAGATATATGGCGGAACTGCAGGGGCATTTCTCTGACGTGGGCGACCCTTTCCAGCGCATGCTTTTCGCCCTGGCTTCTTATAATGGTGGCTATTTCCACATCAGAGATGCGATGTCGCTGGCTCGCAAACATGGTCAGAATCCGCACAATTGGGGCGTAATTCGCGATTATATTCTGCGCCTTTCCCAACCGGCTTATTACACAGACCCGGTAGTGAAATATGGTTATATGCGAGGCACGGAGACGGTTAATTATGTAGATAGAATCAGAGCTCGCTGGGGCGAATACAGCGGTGGTTCAGGCTTCCATGAGAGTTTTCGTGGCAGCGGTATGGGCAGCGGTATGGGCAGCGGTTCCTTCCATGGAGCCCCTGTTAAATCCAAACGCCACTACCAGAATAAGTACCATATATAATATAAATAGGTACTGAAAACGATGAGGAAAGGTATATTTGGGGCTCAATTTACTCTGATTTCTTGCAAAATTTGGAGATAAGAGCCCCAAATATACCAAATAACGTGGATGTGAGTTTGCGTTCTTTTATAGGGCTTTTTTGTTGTTTTGTAAAGAAAAAAACAAGATACTAAAATGTCGTTATATCATCTCCTACAACGATTAAAGGGAGTGTTTATATATATGTATGTATAATATCCTTACTACAGAAAATAGTAACGGAAATGATGCGAAAATCCGCAGTTTTTTTTGCGTTTTAGAAGATAAAATGCAAAATATGTGGGTTAGGAAGGTATTTTACCCCCTCTTCTAAGGGTAAAAAATGCCCCTCCTCGGACTCTAAATCATGCTCTAAAGGTAGGTATTTTTGACAAAAATAGAAGAAATGACAGGTAGAAAAAGGGCAAAAGAAGAACAATAAGGTACAAATATGAGCCTGATGAATGTAGATTATTTTATACGTACACAATTATAGCAAGACTACACACAAATCATATATAACATTAATAGCCAACACTTTAACGTATCCAACAATTTATTATCTCCCATCACTATGAGGATTATATTCCGGTCATTTTCGGTCATGGTCATTTCCGGTCATTTTCGTTTCGGGGGAGAAAAGGTCATCTATAGTATAATATAAATAATATTTATATTTACTATAGCTCAAAATGACCCAACTCATTTTGAAAATGACCGAAAATGACCATGACCGGAAATGACCGCTTTTGCCATTCTTTGTTCTCCATTGTACTTTTTCAGCGTATTTTCTGTTATTTGCAATAAAGTTCAGACAGAAAACCAATAGAACCTATTGTATTACAGCCACTTATAGCTTTTCTAGCATAGAAAGTTAGGGTGAAAGCTTGTATTCTGCCCGAAAATGTTGTATCTTTGCACCGGCAATCGAAAGAACAGCCTTTTGTGCCTTTCTCGGGTCTTCTCTTAAGACCTACACGGGTCATAAATGATGGCAGGCGCCGATCATCAATGAAGACCCCGAAAACGGCAGGAACGGGGCGTTCTGGGGAGTTGCAAAACAAAGGACTCTAAACATACTACAAACGACTATGATTAATTACAGCATCGTAATGCGTAGCGTGAACGCAAATCTTCTGGAAATCAACCAGGCTAAGTCACGCATCAACCAGGCAAAGAAGGAGGGCAAGAATCCTGACCCAAAGGACCTGGAACTCGTGAAGGCTGAGAAGCAGAATGCTTTCGCCATCTCACAGTACACCGACATCATGACCATCGAGAAGTTTGCCAAGCACATCACCTCTCATGGCAGTGTCTATTCGAGAGCCGACATCAGCGCCATCCTCTACATCGCCGTAGACTGCATGCGTGAGATGTTGCTCGAGGGCAAGAAAATCCGTCTGGGCGACCTTGGTGATTTCTCTCTCCTTCTCACCTCAAAGGGTGCTGAGGATGCCGACAAGTTCACCGCTCAGAACATCACCGGCGTAAAGGTTCAGTGGGAGCCAGGTCAGGAGTTTAAGAATCTTCGCGATGACGCCGAGTTCAACCTCGTAGCCAGCCGCAGCGCTCAGGCAGCCGTTATCAAGGCGATTAAGGAGGGTAAGACCAACGTTGACCTCAACGCACCAACTACTCCGGATAATACGCCAGGCGGTTCTACCCCAGGCGGTTCAAACACCGGTCAGACCGGCAACGATGGCCAAGGCTCTGAATCAGGCGGCGGCACTACCGGCAAGGACGATACTGGCGACGGCCTTGAATAGCCCCCAAAGGATAGACTGGCTAGGGTGCTAGCCCCTAGCCCAGCCTATCCGCCCCAAAAATTCAACATTCAACACTCAACATTCAACATTCAAAAAAATGAAAGCGAACACTTGGAAAACAATTCTTCAGATAGCCATCAGCATACTGACCGCTATCGCTACTACGCTCGGAGTTACGAGCTGCATGGGATAAAAATGATAAAATAAGGTTAAATCGAGTTCAACCAGCTAACAAAATCCATCCATAAAATCACTTTTCTGAATATTTTTTTGTATTTTTGCAGATATATTGCAAGAATGTAGGGGGTTGAGCATGGCTTATCCTCCTAGATTATAGGCGCATAATTATTAAAAGATTAGAGAATGAAGAAAATATTTATCATGAGCATTTTAACCATGCTATCAAGCCTGTCTTCTTGTCAGGCGCAAAATAAGGGCTATAAGAGTCTGTCGGCAGATGACTATGAGAAAGCCATCGCTGACACCGCAGTAATCCGTCTCGACGTACGAACCGCAGAGGAGTTTGCCAATGGGCATATTCGTGGCGCAATCAACATTGACGTACTGAAATCAGACTTCGAGCAGAAGGCCGCTGCCACTCTTCCCAAAAGCAAGACTATCGCCGTGAACTGCCGAAGCGGCAAGCGAAGCAAAAATGCTGCAGCTATATTGACAAAGAACGGCTATCAGGTAATAGAACTCGATTCCGGCTTTATTGGCTGGCAGGCAGCAGGAAAAGAAATCGTAAAGGAGTAAAGTTAAACTAACTGAACTTCCCCACATGCGAAAGTTCCGTTAGTTATTATAAATTTTTAATTTGTAGCGTATGAAAAGAATTTTGCGAATTTTGATGATTGCCATCTGCTGCATGGTTTCATGCAATATGGTGGCAAATGCGGGCAACGACAAGCCTATCTCTGTAAATGCACTTCCTGCCAAGGCTCAGACCTTACTCAGCCAGCATTTCAATGGTCAGAAGGTGATGCTTGCTACCATTGAGTCGGGCGTTGTGAGCAGAAGCTACGACGTGGTTCTGCAGAATGGCACGAAGTTGGAGTTCGATAAAAAGGGAAATCTTACAGAGATTGACTGCAAGCAGGACACCGTGCCAGACCAGCTGATTCCGCAAGCCATCAAGAATTACCTGATGGATAATTATGCAGGACAATCGGTGAAAAAGATTGAAATGAACAAGAATGAATACGAGGTAGAACTGGCTAACGGATTGGATTTGACCTTCAACAAGCATTTCCAATTAATTGATATTGACTGATTATCAAGTTAACTGAACTTTCGCATATCAGAAAGCTAAGTTTAGCAAGTGGTTTAACTACGGGCTGAAAGCCCAAAAGCAAAAAAAATCCCAGTCAGGATAAAACCTCGACTGGGATTCTTATTTTAAATCTCTCTCTTATTTTTCTCATCTATAAAAAGATGATTACTTCAAGCCACGGTTGATAAGGGTTGTGTTGAGAAGCATCACGTACTTACGATACTGACTGTTGTCCAAGATAACGTGCATGTACTTGAGATCCTTCAAAACTGCCTTGTCAATCATTGCAGAACGATCCTCACCCTTTGCTGTTGCAGCATTCATCATGTCTGCGGTGAAGTTCTTGTGTACATCAGCTACAGCCTCTACCTGATCGATGTTCAAGCTCAAAGCATCTGCCAAGCTAGACATCTTAATGTTCATGTTGTAAGCAGCTGTTGCATTTGTCTCCTCGTCTGCTGCGAATGTAGCTGTTGCCATTGCAAACATAGCTACTGCTAATACCATAATCTTCTTCATAATCTTTTTACCTTTCTTTAATTTGTGAGTCCTGCACATCCGAAGACGCGGGCTCTGTTAAACATTATCCTATAGTCTTTTTCTTTAAGACGCTGCAAAGATACGAACTTTTCTCTGTGTGCGCAAACATTTCTTGGGATATTTTCAGTTTTCCGCCTATTTCTTGACTTAAATCAACAACAATACGTCGAAATAGGCGTCAGAACGTTAGAGATATTACATTTTCTCTATCATTTTGTAATATCATCGAAAAAAAAGCCCTTTTTCTTCGTTTATACCAATTATTATTTGTACCTTTGCAAAAGATTCAACCTATAAAACAAGCAAAATGGTACAGGAAAATCATATAGATAAGGCACTCGCCTTTATGGAAAGTCTCGAGAAACTGGGCAACCAGCTCAAGGCGGCTGAGGAACACCAGAAACAGCTCATCGCCCGAATGCTGGATCTCAAGAAAGAGAATCTGACCGACGGCGAGGAATATGCTGAACTCTCGCAGAAGAGCAAAAGTCTGCAGGACATCATCGACAAATGGCGCCCTATCTATCTGGAGCGCATGGAGATGGTTAAGAGCGTAAGCATTCAGAAAAGAAAAAGAAATAATAAAAAATAAATAATAAAATGGAAACAAACAACAAGAACAAGTTTATTGTAGTTTCATACGCACTGTATGATGTAACTAAGGGTGATAACGGCGAGGAGATGCTCATCGAGCGCACAACCGACGAGCGTCCGTTCATCTTCATCAGCGGTATGGGGGGTACCCTGCCAGCTTTCGAAGAGAAGGTGGTAAACCTGGCTAAAGGTGAAGAGTTCGACTTCCAGCTGGACCCAGAGCAGGCTTACGGACAGCACTATGATGAGCGCGTACTGGAGCTCGACAAGCAGATTTTTACCGTCAACGGCCAGTTTGATGCACAGCACGTACAGGTAGGCGCTATCATCCCATTGCAGAACGAGGATGGCAACCACTTCAACGCAGTAGTGAAGAACATCAGCGATACAAAGGTAACCTGCGACCTGAACCACCCATTGGCTGGCTTGAAGCTCAACTTCTGCGGTCAGATTCTCGAGAGCCGCGAGGCTACTGCTGAGGAGATTGCCAAGATGGCTCAGATGATCAGCGGCGAAGGTGGCGGCTGCTCAGGTGGCTGCGACAACTGCGGCGGCGACTGCAAGGATGGCAACTGTGAAGGTGGTTGCGAAGGCGGCTGCAACAAGTAATAAACACCTTTATAATATATAAGGTAATGAGGAATACATTTGGTAATCTTTTCACTCTCACTACGTTTGGAGAGAGTCATGGAATAGCAGTAGGAGGCGTTATTGACGGATTTCCTGCAGGCATAGAAATCGACATGGACTTTATCCAGAGCGAGCTGAACCGCCGACGCCCAGGACAGAGCCACATCACTACGGCCAGAAAGGAAGCTGACAAGGTAGAATTTCTAAGTGGTGTGTTCGAAGGCAAATCAACAGGAACCCCTATCGGCTTTGAGGTGCGTAACCAGAACCAGCATTCTCAGGACTATGAGAACATGCGCTGTCTCTTCCGCCCTTCTCACGCAGATTTCACCTATCACGAGAAGTATGGCGTACGCGATCATCGTGGCGGCGGCCGTTCTTCAGCCCGCATCACCATTGCCCGATGCGTAGGCGGAGCCTTGGCTAAACTTGCCTTGCGACAGTTGGGCATCAGCATCACGGCTTATACATCACAGGTGGGCAGCATCGCGCTGGAGAAAGATTATCATCTGTATGACCTTAACACCATAGAAGATAATCCGGTGCGCTGTCCTGACCAGCAGAAGGCGAAGGAGATGGAAGATCTCATCGCCCAGGTTAAGGCTGACGGCGATACGATTGGTGGAATCATCACTTGCGTCATCAAGGGTTGCCCAGTAGGATTGGGCGAGCCTGAGTTTGACAAGCTTCATGCCCAACTGGGTGCTGCCATGCTTGGCATTAACGCCGTGAAGGGTTTTGAATATGGCGAGGGATTTGCCGGAGTTACTGCCCGCGGAAGTGAGCAGAATGATGTCTTTATCCCGAAGGCTGATGCTGCAGAGACGTCAGAAGATGCTGCTGTGAATCAGGATGTTGCTGCCCGTATTACAACAAAGAGCAATCATAGCGGAGGAATACAGGGTGGTTTGAGCAATGGTCAGGACATCTATTTCCGTGTTGCCTTCAAGCCGGTTGCTACTCTTCTGATGGAGCAAAATACGGTAGATTTGGAAGGAAATGCCACTACGCTGACTGCCCGCGGCCGTCATGATCCTTGCGTTTTGCCAAGAGCCGTGCCGGTGGTTGAAGCCATGGCTGCCATGGTGATTCTGGATAATTATCTCTTGAATAAAACAGTCAGAATCAGTTAATAGTTTATAGTTTATAGTAAATAGGGCTTTCTTGCGACAAGCAGAGTTCTTATTTATTATAAACTATTATTTTTTATCAGCTTCCCTCTACTTTAAGCTAGTTTGCTATACGGCGAAGCCGCTATAAACTATAAACTATTAACTATTTCTAAAGCTTACTGTCCTTTAATAGTTTTGGGCAATATTCATTAAAAAAGCATTTATCGCAGAGCGGTTTCGAACTCTTGCAAATATATCTGCCATGCAGCAGAATCCAATGATGCGCATTCGGAATATCCTCTGCCGGAATGTGTTTCATCAGATAATCTTCTACTTTTCGGGGCGTATCTGCCGTTTTCGGCACCAACCCCATACGATGACTCACACGGTAAACATGCGTATCCACCGCCATCGTAGCATGACCGAACCATACGGCACGAATCACATTCGCCGTCTTGCGCCCCACTCCTGCCAACTTCTCCAAATCATCCGCAGCCTCAGGCACCTCACCTCCGAACATCTCAACCAGCTGGCGAGACATTTCAGCAAGATGCTTCGCCTTGGCATTCGGATAACTCACCGAACTGATCAACTCATAAATATCATCCTCGCTCGCCTGTGACATGTGCTGCGCATCAGGATAACGGGCAAAGAGAGCAGGCGTAACCATGTTGATGCGTTTATCGGTGCATTGCGCAGAAAGCAAGGTAGCCACCAGAAGCTGAAATGCGCTACCGAACTGCAACTCGGTAGTTACATTCGGCAGCGCACTTCTGAAATGATTCAATATAAAATCGTATCTTTCCTTACGAAGCATTTCTCTTACTTTTTAGCAGGAGCAGCCTCCTCTTTCTTCAGCTTTCCCTTGTAAGCCTTGTTCAAGCCGGAAATCACCTCTTTTGTAATATCGTAAGCCTTGTCAGCATAGAGCAGGTTATCGCCGCTCTTAGAGAAGATGATGCTGTACTTCTTGTCCTTGTTGTAGCGGGCAAGATAGTTGGCAATGCTGTCGTGGAGCGCCTTGTTGTACTTCTCCTGCTCAGCAGCAAACTCGTTGCTCAAGCGCTGCTGCAAGCCCTGCAGGTCGTTGTTCTGCTTCTGCAGTCCAGCCTGGATAGCCTCAGCCTGCTCGCGGGTGTAAGCATTCTGCTGAATCTTCTGCTGGAAGTTGGCTGCTGCAGCCTGGAGCTGCTGACCCTTCTGCGCAATAGTAGCCTGAATGTTCTGACCCTTCTTCTCCAAGATAGAAGAATACTCCTTAGCAAAGGTATACTGAGTCATGATAGAGTCTACCTCTACATAAGCAATCTTCAATTCAGCAGGAGCCTTGCTCTCTGACTTAGCCTCTACCTGAGGCTGAGATTTGTTGCATGATGCCAATGACAGGGCAGCAACAGCTGCAATTGCCACTGAACTCAAAATGTTCTTTCTCATTTTTTCTATCATATTATATTATTACTATTTTCTAATAAGCCTTGTTGGCTTCTCTTGCCTCGCGGTCCTGATCCACCACACAATGAATGCCCTGCTTGCGCAAGCCCGGATTGTCGTGCACATGCTGGGAAGAGAACTTGCCGTTCTTCTTAAAAATCAACTTTACGCAAAATAATGCCATGCAAATAGCAATTATTAACACGCTTAATAACATTAATTTTATCATTTTTATTACCTTTGCAGTGCCTTAGTGCACTTTTGGGTGCAAAGGTACTATTTTTTTGGGAATAACCAAAACAAAATAGCAGAAATAAATGTTTTATCAAAACAAAATAATAGAAAATAAATGAATAAAAGTGAATTGAAGCCTGCTCTCGTGTTCGAGCAGTTCGCAAAAATCAACGAAATACCTCGTCCTTCCAAGCACGAGGAGAACATGATTGAGTTTTTGAAATCTTTCGGAGAGGCTCATCAGCTCGAAACGCTGGTAGATGAAACCGGTAATGTGCTCATCCGCAAAGCTGCCACTCCAGGCTACGAGCATGCTGAAACCATCATCCTGCAGAGTCACATGGATATGGTTTGCGATAAACTGGTAGATGTTGATTTCGATTTCCACAAAGATGCCATCCAGACTTACGTAGACGGAGAATGGCTTAAGGCAAAAGGCACTACATTGGGTGCTGACGACGGTATAGGCTGCGCCATCGAGCTGGCTATCCTGGCAAGCAACGATATTGAGCATGGTCCTATCGAGTGCGTCTTTACACGTGATGAGGAAACCGGACTGACCGGTGCTCACGGCATGAAGGCGGGCTTTATGACCGGAAAGATGCTCATCAATCTTGACTCTGAAGATGAGGGCGAAATCTTCGTATCCTGCGCCGGTGGTCAGACAACCCATGCCACTTTCCACTTCTCACGCGAAGAGGCTCCTGCGGGTTATTTCTTCATGGAAGCTTCGCTGAAGGGTCTCAACGGTGGTCACTCGGGCGATGACATCAACAAGAAGCGCGCCAATGCCATCAAGATTCTTGCCCGCTTCCTCTTCCTCGAAAATGAGAAACTGGATGGAAGTCTGCGTCTCGTTAGCTTCAACAGCGGCAAAATGCACAATGCGATTCCTCGCGACGGAAAGATTGTTTTCGCCGTCAAGAATGCTGATAAGGAACAGGTTCGTGCCGACTGGAACATCTTTGCATCAGAAGTAGAAGATGAATTCCACGTAACCGAACAGACTATGCAGTTCAATATGAGCAGCAGCGATGCTGCACCTGTCATCGAGAAAGCTGTAGCTGACAAGTTCGTAATGGCTCTCCAGGCTGTAGACAACGGTCCGCTTACTACCTGTCAGGATGAGGCGATTGCCTGGATGGTAGAAACCTCTAGCAATGTGGCAAGCGTGATGACCGATGAAAGCAGCATCAACATCGTAGCTTCTCAGCGAAGTAACGTGATGAGCAATCTGGCGAACATGACCAACACCGTAAAGGCAGCCTTCCTTCTGGCTGGCGCCGAGGTAACTATAGGCGACAAGTATCCTGCCTGGAAGATGCGCGCCAACAGCGAGCTTACCGACCTGGCTGTGAAGGCTTACGAAAAGCTCTTCGGCAAAAAGCCATTGGTAAAGGGTATTCATGCCGGTTTGGAGTGTGGTCTTTTCTCAGAGCGTTATCCTGAGCTCGATATGGTAAGTTTCGGTCCTACCCTTCGCAATGTTCACACCCCAGACGAGGCTCTTCTCATTCCTACTGTAGAGATGGTTTGGGATCACTTGCTGGAGATTCTCCGCAGCGTGGCTAAATAAGCAAGCGTGCTAAATAAAACAACGAGCTTCATAAAAGCAGCGCGGCTTAATAATAAAGAAGATGTCTATGATAAAGAAAATGATGTTTGTCATGGTTTCAGGACTTGTGCTGATGTTCACCTCGTGTGGCGATCAGCACAAGGCTCAATCTCTGGTCAAGGATTTTCTTGATGAAAACCTCGTTGATCAGGACTGCAGCTATGAGCGTTTCTCCCACCTCACTCCTACCGCCATGATCAGTTTCGACCAGATGAAGGTGATGCGACAAAATGTCAGCAAGCTGCCTTACGTCAAGAAGAATATTGATTATAATGATGCAGCTTATCCCGACACCTTATTATATTTAAGGGCTACATACAAGCTGACCAACCATCAGGGCGAGAAGCAGGAAGTAACCCAAACCTTTTATCTTGATAAAGGTTTGACAAGAGTAATCGGGTTTAAGGAAAACTAAAATAACAGTTAGGAATTGCCTTTCAACAAGGCAGTAAGAATAAACAGAAAGAGTTGACTAGCATTTTAACTAGCCAACTCTTTTTTCATATAATCTCTTATTTCTTTTCTAGCCAGAGTCAGACGGTTCTCAGCCGCTTTATATCCGAGGTTCAGACTTTGGGCAATCTCGCTCACCTGCATTCCTTCGAAGAGATTCAGGCGGTAAACCTTGCTTCTCTTCTCCGTGAGCCGGGCAATGCCACGCTCCAGAATCTCGTTGGTCTGCTGGGCAGAGAAAACAGATTCGCCATCAACATCATATCTTCCCATCCAGTCGCTAGCTCCCAGGAAGTGTTCATACTCCTCAATCTTATGCTTGCGACGGTAATAATCGATAATCAGATTCTTGGCAATGGTATATACAAAACAAGGTAAAGTAACAGGCGTAATCATCTTATCGCCTCGAAGTAATCGCACAAAAGTATTCTGCACGATGTCTTCAGCCTCGTCTGCCGGAAGCGAACGGGACATGACATACAACTTCAGCTCGTTGTAGTGTTCAGAGTAATAATCAGCAATAATGCTGTAATTTGAATTTGTTTGTTCCATGATGGCGATTTTTTTAATCATGTTTTTCGTTTATCGATATTGCAAAGGTAATAAAAAAAAGGAAAGCCACCAAAGGAAAGCGAAAAAAAATGTGCTAAATGTTCGTTTTGAAACATTTAGCACATATGATAGATACAATTTGTAACATGAAATGTTACGCATCGCAAAGTTTTATTTCTTAATTCAAACCTTTTTACAGGTGGGATTACTTAATCATGTCAACACTTCTCTTGAGGAATGCGTCGAGCGAAGCACCCTTCAACATACCATTCTGAAGCAGGGCGAGGTCGATGAGCTGGTGAACAATGTTGTTGTTCTTAGCATAGCCCGAGATGATTTCGTTGCGCTTAGCCTTCTCATCGCTGATGGCCTTCTCTGTGTTGTGAACATCATCCTTCTCCTGCTGGGTAATCTCTTCAGGCTTCTTCTTGTTCTGCTCCTGATGGAGTACTGCAAGGCGAGCTTCCTGACCCTTGATTTCTGCAAGGATTGGCTTCAATGTTTCAGCAGTGTTGGCCTCAGCATCTTCCAATACCTTCTTTACCAGAGCATGGTCTGAGTTCAGTACGATGTTGTAGCTGTCTGGCATCTGACCGTAGAAGTTCATGCCTGCCTGGAACTGGCTCATCGCCTTCATACGGCGCATGTACTCGTTCTGAGTGATGAGCACTGGCTGGTTCTGTTCGCCCAAAGCCTGAATCTCAACAAAGAATTCTGTCTTGTCGAGTTGAGGCATCTGAGAGCGGAATACTTCTGTCAAGTTGTCAGACTGCTCTTTGCTCAAATCGGTCTTCTTAGCATCTTCCTTCACAATGAGACGGTCAATGATGTCGGCGTCAACACGTGTAAAGCGGCTCTTCTCCAGCTTCTGCTCCAGCATGTTTACCATCGGCGTATCGAGCTGACCTTCCATCAGGAGTACAGAATAACCCTTCTGCTTGGCTGCCTCGATGTAAGAATACTGCTCTTCCTTATTGTTGGCATAGAGATAAACCAGGTTGCCGTCCTTATCGGTCTGGTTGTCCTTAATCAGCGTCTTGTACTCCTCGAAAGTAAAGTACTTGCCCTCAACATCTTTCAGAAGTGCGAAGTCCTTTGCGCGCTCGTAGAAATCTTCCTGAGAGAGCATTCCGTAGTTGATGAAGATCTTGAGGTCATCCCATTTCTCTTCAAACTCCTTGCGGTTCTCCTTGAAGATAGAGTTCAAACGATCGGCTACCTTCTTGGTGATGTAGGTAGAAATCTTCTTCACGTTGCTGTCGCTCTGCAGGTAGCTGCGGCTTACGTTCAGCGGAATGTCCGGTGAATCGATTACACCATGAAGCAATGTGAGGAATTCTGGTACAATGCCTTCTACCTGGTCGGTTACGAACACCTGGTTGCAATAGAGCTGAATCTTGTTGCGCTGCATGTCGATGCTGCTCTTGATGCGTGGGAAGTAGAGAATACCCGTGAGATTGAATGGGAAGTCTACATTCAGATGAATCCAGAACAACGGGTCGTCCTGCATTGGATAAAGGGTGTGATAGAACTTCTTGTAGTCCTCATCCTTCAAGGTGCTAGGAGTCTTTGTCCAGAGAGGCTCCACATTATTAATAATGTTATCCTCATCAGTCTCCACATTCTTTCCATCCTTCCACTCGGTCTTCTTGCCGAAAGCTACAGGCACGGCCATAAACTTGCAGTACTTGTTCAGAAGTTCCTCAATCTTGCTCTTCTGAAGGAATTCCTTGCAGTCATCAGCAATATGGAGGATGATGTCTGAACCACGCTCAGCCTTGTCTGCATCTTCGATTTCGAAAGCAGGTGAACCATCGCAACTCCACTTAACAGCCTTGCTTCCCTCTTTGTAGCTCTTGGTAATGATTTCTACCTTGCTGGCTACCATGAAAGAAGAATAGAAGCCGAGACCGAAGTGACCGATGATGGCGTTTGCATTCTCCTTATACTTGTCGAGGAAGTCAGTTACGCCTGAGAATGCAATCTGGTTGATATATTTATCGATTTCCTCCTCAGTCATGCCTATACCATGGTCGCTGATAGTCAAGGTTCCAGCCTTCTCATCGAGAGAGACACGAACGGTTGTGTCGCCTATCTCGCCCTTGAAATCGCCCTGAGCTGCAAGAGTCTTCAACTTCTGTGTAGCATCTACGGCGTTTGAAACCATCTCACGGAGGAAGATGTCGTGATCTGAATATAAGAATTTCTTGATGACAGGGAAAATGTTCTCTGTCGTTACACCAATATTACCTTTCTGTGCCATAATATAAAATGTTTTATTCGTATTTACTATTTAATATTTGGCAAGGGGGCTTACAAATAGCGTGCCAAAATATAAGAAAGGTCTGAAAGGTCTGAAAGCCCCAAATACATCACGCCCTGCAAGGGCAAAAGCTTCGTTGCATCAAGGTATAATCAAAGCTTTTTGCTCTTACAGGGCGTGTAGAGTTCACTTTCGGAAACAGAATCTCATGGTTAAATGTCTCTTGGGAATCCCTTTGCCAAACCGCCTTCGCTTGTTTCCTTGTAAAGCGAAGGTAGGTCATGACCCGTCTGTCGCATTACTTCAACTACACGGTCGAAAGATACGGTATGATGGCCATCTGAGAAGGAAGCGTAGAGGTCTGCATCCAAAGCTCGGGCGGCAGCAAAGGCATTTCGCTCGATACAAGGAATCTGAACCAGCCCGCAAACCGGGTCGCAGGTCATTCCGAGATGATGCTCCAATCCCATTTCGGCAGCATATTCTACCTGAGCCGGACTGCCTCCGAAAAGCTGACAGGCTGCAGCCGAAGCCATGGCGCAGGCAACACCTACCTCGCCCTGGCAACCTACATCAGCACCGCTGATAGAAGCATTCTGCTTTACGATGTTGCCCACCAATCCGGCTGTAGCCAAGGCTCTCAAGATGCGCTGTTCACTCATATCATGAGAAGTAAACATGTGGTAGAGTACAGCTGGCAATACACCACAGGCGCCACAGGTAGGAGCTGTAACGATAGTGCCACCCGAAGCATTCTCCTCGCTCACAGCCAGCGCATAAGCATAAACCAAGCCGCGGCTCTGCAGGGAAGCACGGTAACCCTTCGCCTTTATATAATAGGTGGCAGCCTTACGCTGTAGCTTCAGCGGACCAGGCAAAACACCTTCATGATCCAAACCATTTCTGATGCTCTGCTTCATCGTTTGCCAAACCATATCGAGATAATCCCAGATATCATCCGATTCGCATTTCTCAACATACTCCCAGAATGAGCGTCCGTTATCATAGCACCATTGCTTGATGTCGGCGAGCTTGTTCAGATCATAAACATCCTTGGCGCCCAGCTCTTCATTGCCGGCAGTACCATCTGATATAGCTCCACCACCAATACTGTAAACGGTCCATTCATCAATAACATCGCCGTTCAGATCCTTGCCCACAAATTTCATTCCGTTGGGATGATAAGGCAGGAAAGTCTGTGGCTGCCAGATAATATTCACAGTTTTATGAGGTCTGAGCACTTCTTCTATTGCCACATCAGTCATGTGTCCCTTACCTGTAGCTGCCAGACTTCCATAGAGGGTTACTTCATAATAAGAAGCGTTAGGGCAACGCTCCAGAAAAAGTTTGGCTGCACGCTGAGGTCCCATCGTATGACTGCTCGATGGTCCCTTACCTATTCTATATAATTCCTTTAATGACTTCATTTTTCTCGTATTTAATATTTTTACTTATCGATTTTACCTTTTAAATGGGCTCAGTTACTTATTTCTTCAGTTTGCCATCAGAAAGTTACTTCATCTGCTTGGCTTTCAGGATGATGACATCCGTGAGAGGTCTGTCGTTGTTCGCCTTATCGGTAGCCACATTCTGAATCTTATCAACCACATCCATGCCTTCAAGCACCTCACCGAATACAGTGTAGCCATTGTCAAGGTGAGGAACACCACCATGCTTGATGTAGCCCTTCTGCAACTGTTCTGAAGGAATGGCGTAATACTTGCCGTCCCGTTTCAGTTTTTCTACATAATATTCCATCTGCCGTGGAGAAAAATTTCTGCCCCAGGTGATGTAGAAATCAGTAGGCGCCGAAGCTTTGGTCGGATTCTCATCATCTCCTTCGCGAGCAGCACAGAGCTGTCCGCGCTTATGATAATATTTAGGATAGATGATTTCTGCCGGAACCGTATAGTTTACATCAAACTTCTGCGGCTTTTCCATGTTCACCTTTCTGCATGAATAATCGCCACCCTGAATCATGAAATTCTTGATGACACGCTGAAAGATGCAACCGTCATAATAGCCCGAATTGACAAGTTTCAGGAAATTATCCCGATGTTTGGGAGTATCGTTGTAGAGAGCCACGAGAATGTTGCCCATCGTAGTTTCCAGCAACACCTGAGGGCAAGTAGGATCGTGCGGTGTTTCCCAGTCGAGCAGAGAATCGGGCTTAGACGCCACAACTTTTCCGGCTGGTTCTGATGTGTTCTGATTGCCTTCACTCTGAGCGAATGTCGTAACAGGCACCGTAAGAAGAGCGAGTGTCAATAATCTGATGATCTTCTTCATATTTTTGTATAATTTTACATCTATTTATGTTATCGGATGCAAAGATAATGATTTTATTCTAAAAAATTGATTTTTTATGCGGGAAAAGTTACTTTGTTTCATACATTCTTCATATCTTTGCAGCAGAAGACAGAAAATGCAATCAATTATGAAGAAAAAAATATATATTATCATCGCTTTTTGCACTTTCCTCACTACAGAAGCAAGTGCTCAGCAACAGGTAAGCTTCGGACCATTGCACAGTCCGGACAGTCCGCGCGAAGAATGGTTGCTGCCTGGCGATACGGTTTACCAGGCAGGAAAACCTATGATTTATCAGGGAAAACCGGTGAAGAATGCATATATGACTCCTGCCCGACTATCAGATAAGAAAGAGACTCTCGGCAAAAACGGATTGCTGGGTGATGCTTCGCTAGACAGCACCTATTATAATAATCCCATCTCCAACCTTACCAACAGCTTGAGTTATCCGTTGGGCTATGGCTGGGGGCTGCACAAGGGATTGAATCTCTCGGTAGATCTTTCTGCCTTTGCCACATTCGGCAAGAATGTGCCTCACAGAGGCGGTTTCACCCAGACCATCGATGCAACCTACCTAACGCCACTCACCAAAGACAACAAACTTTGGTTGGCTCTGGGCACTTATATTAACAACGTAAACTATGGTGGAGACAGTTATCATGACGGCGGAGTCTACGGCATTCTGGGCTACCAGTTTAATGAGCATTGGGAGGCTTACGTTTACGGTCAGCTTAGTGTAGCCAACAATTACAATTCTCTCTACGGCCGTTATGGCGGTTATGGCTATGGTTCCTACGGCTATTCACCTTGGGGCTACGGAATGTATCCTTGGGGTATGGGAAGAGGAATCATGCCGGGTGGTTACGGAATGGGAGTACCTGGCGCCAACGTTTTAGGAGCCGGTGTAAGATACACTAATTCCAAAAAGACTTTCTCTATCGGCTTAAACGTAGAAGGAGTATGGTATGATAATAAGACGCCGTCCTATTTCAAGCAATACGACTATCCTGTGCCAAAGGCGCCTGAAAAAGATTAAAGAAAAGGATGGTTTTAAGTTAAGAAAAAGATAAAAGGTAGCTTTGGCTTAAGAAAAAGATAAAGCATAAAAAGAAAGAGGTTCACTTTTCAATATAATCATATTGAAGTGAACCTCTAAGTTTATTCTGAAAAGAATCAGTTTACATAGAATCATCTCTCTCCATGAGATTATACCTATGAGTTTAGATTCTATTCAGCGAGAATCTGGACTATTCTTTCTGCTGAGCGACCATCCCATCTGTCAGGAATGCCCGCTTTCTTCCATTCACCCTTCAGAAGTTTCTGCATAGATTGCTTCAGTAACTCCGGATCTTCAGCAACCAGTTCGTTTGTACCCACCTTTACGGTTTCAATATGCTCAGTATAGCTGTTGAGCGTAATGCAAGGAACCCCATTGAAGGTAGCTTCTTCAGCCACATTACCCGAATCGGTAATCACACCTTTGGCGTGAGCTGTAAGATAAGCAAACGACAGATAATCGAGCGGCTGAACCACCTGGATTCCACTCTGATGATTACTCTCTTCCTGATAAGCCTTGAATGCGAGCACGAACCCCAAGGCTTTGCCTCGAAGCGGAGCAATCACCTTCACTCCAGCCTGGCGCGCCTCTTCATCTATGACAGAAATGAGCGATTTCATCTCATCAATGTTATTGACGATGGCCTTGCGGTTCAAGGTCAGAACCATATATTCGCCTTCTTTCAGATGAAACTCGTCCATGACGTCAGGACGCTGCATTTTAGACTGAAGGAAGCGGATGTTGTCGATAAGCACATTTCCTACCATATAAACCTTAGACAATTCTGCACCTTCCTTGTTGGCGATGCTGTTGTTTGAAATGCCAGCGGTAAAGAGAATATCTGACAAGCCATCAATCACCAGACGGTTGATTTCCTTTGGCATGGTAATGTCAAAACTGCGGGTTCCGGCTGCAATATGAGCAAGCTGCACACCCTGCTTCTTGGTAACAATAGCCACAGCCATGGTTGAAGCCAGATCATCAACCACAATGACAACATCTGTAGCATTCTGCTGCAGATAGCGCTCAAACTGACCCATCACCTGTCCGGTAAGTTCGTTCATGTTTGGACAGTCTACGCCGAGATAAGCATCCGGTTTCTGAATGCCTAAGTCATCGAAAAGAGAAGATTCCAAAGTCGGATCATCCTCTTTTCCTGTGTAAACCAACTGATAGCTGATTTCGTTACCAGCTTCCTGAGCATTACGAATTGCTCTAATTACGGGCGCAACCTTGATAAAGTTAGGTCTTGCACCTGCAACGATACAGATTTTCTTCATTTTTATCCTGTTTTATATTTTTACTTACTGAAGTTACAGTTTACTGATATTCAGAGTGCTTTATTTTTTTTGAGCCAATCTTGAGCCAAAGGGCATTATCCATTGACTCAGAGGTCTTTATCCCTTGAAAAGGTCTTTGATTCCTCCTATAGAGCCCAAGAGATTGGTTGCCTCGTATGGCAGATAAACCACCTTATTATCCTTACCCTGAGCCACTTCCTGCATCATGCTGATGTATTTCTGAGCCAGGAGATAGTTGGCTGGATTCGTACTCTGTCCTACAGCTTCCGTAATCTTCTGAATGGCAATAGCCTCGGCCTCAGCCTTACGGATGCGAGCAGTAGCCTCACCTTCTGCATTCAGGATAGCCTGCTGTTTGGCAGCCTCAGCCTTGTTCACGATGGCAGCCTTCTCACCTTCTGAGAGCAGACGTTGCTTTTCCTTCTCACCTTCAGAAGTCAGGATGGTAGCACGCTTGTTGCGTTCAGCCTGCATCTGCTTTTCCATCGCCTGGAGCACACTCTCAGGAGGTGTAATATCCTGCAACTCTACTCGGTTTACCTTGATTCCCCACTTATTGGTTGCATCATCCAAAACTGCACGGAGTTTGGTGTTAATCGTATCGCGGGAGGTAAGAGTCTGGTCAAGTTCCATCTCACCTATTATATTACGCAAGGTAGTTTGGGTCAGTTTCTCTATGGCGTTTGGCAGATTGTTGATTTCATACACACTCTTGAATGGGTCCACAATCTGGAAATAGAGCAACGCATTTATCTGCATCTGTATATTATCCTTAGTGATTACGTTCTGACGGTCGAAATCGTAGACCTGTTCACGAAGGTCGATGCTGTTTGTATAAACGTATCTTCCGTTTCTCATAGACACAATATCCTTGGCATGGTCAATGAAAGGAATGATGACATTAATACCCGGCTTGAGCGTGGCAAAATATCGTCCGAGACGCTCTATGATTTTCGTCTCACTTTGAGGGATGATGACGATGGTTTTCTTAACCACTACGAGTGCAAGTGCTACTAGAGCCACCAGCACATAAATTCCTATGTTCATGATGTTTATACGATTAAGTGAATAATGTTGATTTTAAACTTTTCCTACCTAAGCTTTTTCTACCTTGAGGATGATAGATTCGTGACCTAAGATTCGAACCTTATCGCCTACTGCAAGCGGTTCGGCAAGATGCGGAGCTTCCGCTTTCCAATCATCTCCATCCAGCTTCACTCTACCATATCCTCCGGCAGGAATCATCTCGGTCACTTCCCCTATCTGTCCTGCCAGCGCATCGGCGTTACTGCGGCGGTCTTCCCCACCCTTGTGTAGCGATTTCAGCAGATGCGGACGAACCAGCCAGATGCTAAGCATAGAGCAGATAGCCCAAACCACTACCTGCACCCAGAAAGGTGCTCCTACCAATGCCACAGGAATGCTGATGAGCGCACCAATGGCAAAACAAGTAACATAGAAATCGCCCGAAGACAACTCTAAGATGAGGCAGATGAACATCACCGATGTCCATATCAGCCAAAGGTTATGAGATAAATACTCCATACTTAACAATTTTAGTTTGATTCTTAAGATTCGAGAGATTCGGAAAATTCCTTATCTTCTGCGGGTTGTAGTCTTCTTTTTGCTACTGGTCTTCTTGGTTGTAAAAGTCTTGCTCGTAGAACCTACCTTATAAGTTGTCTGAGGTTTATAATACTTCAGTGCGGTAGGCATTTCCTTCTGCAAGGCAGCAATACGCTTGGCGTCTGAAGGGTGATCACTGAAAATATCGCTCTGATTGCTGCTTGAGCCCTGCGACATTCTCTTCCAGAAAGGAATGGCCTGCTGAGGATTGTAACCAGCCATGGCAGCGAAGATAAGCCCCATGTAATCTGCCTCGGTTTCATTATCACGGGAATACTTCAGATTGCGGAATGAGAAATACTGTCCGGCAACTGCACTTGCCGCATTACCTACACCATTACCTACTGTCTGGTTCAACACAGTTCCCAGGATGCTTGTACCGGTTTGCTGATTCTGCTGTTTGGTGAGCTGCTCAGCACTATGTTTAGCCACAGCATGAGCTATTTCGTGACCCAAAACGATTGCCAAACCGGTTTCATTCTGAGTGTAAGGCAAAAGTCCTTCATAAACCACGATTTTACCGCCAGGCATACAGAATGCATTGGCAGACTTATCTTGTACCAGGTTGAATTCCCATGAATAATTCTTCACGTCGGCTTCAAATCCGTTCTGCTTCAAATAGAGTTCAACAGCATTGGCAAGTCTTTTTCCTACCCGCTGAACCATCGCCGTATTGGCTGCATTGGTCGACTTCTTGGCAGAAGCCATGTACTTTGTGTATTCCTGATTAGACAGACTGAGAACCTGCTCATCGGATACAGAGATGCGATGAGTGCGCCCGGTCAGAGGCACCGTCTGAGTAGTACCGCAAGATGACAGCGCAAGGACTGCCACAACCGTCAGAACTAAAACCTTAAACTTTTTCATCTTAACTTACTTATGTATATTAAACATGTTTATTCATTAAGTTTATGTGCTGTTTGAAACACATTTTCTCTGCAAATATACTATTTCTAGTTGAAACCACCAAAGAAAAATGAGAAAAACATGAAATATAACCTAAAAATAACACAAGATAACTGACAAAAAGGGGTGTACGAAAAAAAGATGGCAAAAAAATAAGGTGTGGCACAATCTTTGCAGTTTCGCAAAACCGTCAGACTGCCAGATGACAGCTGCCCGAGAAAGCAGCATTATCAGCAGACTGGGTTTAAGAAGTATAACATTAAAATATTTTAATATGAACACAAAGAAGGAAGTGCCTGTATTGCTCTTGACAGGCTACCTGGGTAGTGGAAAGACAACCCTTCTCAACAAGATTTTAGCTAACGAAAAAGGTATTAAGTTTGCCGTCATCGTCAACGATATTGGTGAAGTCAATATTGATGCAGCCCTGATAGAAAAAGGTGGCGTAGTAGGTCAGAAAGATGATTCGCTCGTTTCTCTCCAGAATGGTTGCATCTGCTGCACATTGAAGATGGACCTGGTTGAACAGCTCAAGGAAATCGTAGACATGAAGCGTTTCGATTACATTGTCATCGAGGCTTCCGGAATCTGCGAGCCTGCTCCTATTGCACAGACCATCTGCTCTATCCCATCCCTCGGTCCTCAATACGTCGAGAATGGTATTCTACGCCTTGACAGCATCGTTACCGTAGTAGATGCTTTGCGCATGAAGGATGAATTCTCCAACGGCAGCGACCTGATGAAGAAGAATATGGATGAGGAAGATCTAGCTTCGCTCGTCATCCAGCAGATTGAGTTCTGCAACATCATTCTTCTGAACAAGGCTGCAGAGGTTGAACCTAAGGAACTGGAGCACCTGAAGCAGATTATCCGTGCCATCCAGCCTAAGGCAGAAATCTTTGAATGCAACTATGGTGACGTTGACTTGAATCTGATCGTCAACACTAAGAAGTTTGATTGGGAAACCGTATCCACTTCAGCCGGTTGGATTCAGGAGATTGAATCAGAAAGAAACGAAGAGCATGAAGAAGATGATGAAGAAGAAGCACATGAACATCATCACCATGACCACGATGACCACGACCACGATGAGCATGAGCACGACCACGATGAGCATGAGCACCATCACCATCACCACGATCATGACCATGATCATGAAGGCGGAGAAGTTGAGGAATACGGAATCGGCACCTTCGTTTACTATCGTCGCAAACCTTTCGACCTGGGCCTCTTCGATGATTTCGTAGCAAGAAAATGGCCTAGAGACGTGGTTCGCGCCAAGGGAATCTGCTATTTCGATGATGAGCGCGACATGTGCTACGTGTTCGAACAGGCTGGCAAGCAGAAGACTGTAAAGCAGGCTGGCCAATGGTTGGCTACCATGCCGAAAGACGAACTCGCCCAGGTCTTGATGAATAACCCACAGCTGCAGAAGGAATGGGATCAGGAATTGGGCGACCGCATGATAAAAATCGTATTCATCGGTCAGCATATCAAGGAGCAGAAAGATGCTATCATTGCTGAGCTCGACAAGTGCTTGGCATAAAACAGATTAAAGAAGTAGACAAGCAGAACAGAAGTCTATCTTCAGAACAAATATTGCAGAATCTTATTCTGCCCAGTTCTTAGCAAAAAGCAAAGGAAAAACAGCTCAAAATGAGCAGGAAACAAGAAAAACGGAGGAAAACGAACAAAAAAGTGAAGTTTTTCCTCCGTTTTTTAGTTTAATTCGTTTTTTTTTGTTAATTTTGCACCCGAATAATAAAAGCGTAATTAAATATGAAGACAAACTTCAGACCGGCGTATATAAAGGACTTTGCTGCTTGCTGGAAAGTCATCGACCAGGCTCGCCAAAGTATGATAGAATCGGGACGTCACCAATGGACTGAGGAATATCCATCAGAAAAAGACATCAGAAAAGACATAGAAAATGGCAACGCCTTCGTTCTAACTGTAAACGAAGAGGTGGTTGTCTATGGAGCAGTCATATTGAATGGTGAACCCAAATATAAGAAATTAGTAGGCAACTGGATTACCGATGGCGATTATTATGTAATACATCGCTTTGCTACGTTGCCTAGTTTCCAGCGTGAAGGTTTAGCGCGTATTTTCATCAGTAAGGTGAACAGCATGTGCGAGGTAGAAAAAATACCTAGCATCAAGGTTGACACCAACTTTGACAATACGCCGATGATTAACCTTCTGTCTTCGATGGGTTTCTGCATCTGCGGACGAGTAAACTATGGAGGAAACAGAGGTCAGCGTTTCGCCTTTGAAAAACTCTCCATAGCCATGGAACCTGCAGAATAATTTTTTGCCATCGAAAAACACAACATTTAATTAACATCCTCAAGCATTCATTATGGAAGAGAAACTATTGCAGATGAAGAGCTTGGTTGAAAGACTCAACCAAGCTTCGGATAGTTATTATAACGGAAAAGGCGAACTCATGACCGACTATGAGTGGGACGCCCTTTTCGACCAGCTCAAGAGATTGGAAGAGGAAACAGGCGAAATTCTGCCTGACTCCCCTACTAATCGCGTGTCAGAAGATTCTATCGTAGGAAAGAAAGAGGAGCATGAATTTGCCGCCCTCTCTCTGGCAAAGACCAAACAGGTAAGTGATCTTGTAAAATGGGCAGAAGACCGCCCTATCTGGATTTCATGGAAACTGGACGGACTGACCCTCGTAGTAACCTATGACGGCGGAAAACTCACCAAAATCGTTACCCGCGGTAACGGACACATCGGCACCAACATTACCCACTTGGCTCCAGCCATTTCAGGCATTCCTGCTACCATTTCAGAGAAAGGACATCTTGTAGTAAGAGGAGAAGCCGTCATTTCGTATACTGATTTCGAACAGTTCATCATCGAAAGCGAAGGCGATTACGCCAATCCACGAAACCTCGCTTCAGGCTCACTCACGCTGAAGGATATTGATGAGGTGAAGCAGCGCCACATCCAATGGATTCCGTTCACCCTGGTTTATACTGAGCGGGAACTTACCTCATGGGGCGAACGCATGCAGATGCTGAAAGACCTGGGAATGAATCCTGTAGAACGAGAGCGTATTGACCACCCTACCACAGAAAATATCCAGCTGGAAATAGACAAGTTTACGGAGAAGGTGACAAGCAAGAAGAATCCTTTCCCAGTAGACGGACTGGTGATTTGCTACGATGATACGGCTTATGCAGCTACGGGGTCGGTTACAGGCCACCACGCTACGAGGGCAGGATTTGCCTTTAAATGGCAAGATGAACATGCTAACACCGTACTCGACCACATAGAATGGTCGTGCGCAGCCAGCACCATCACGCCTGTAGCTGTTTTCAAACCGGTAGAACTTGAAGGAACCACCGTGCAGCGTGCCTCGCTCTGCAATGTAAGCGAATGCGAGCGTCTGGGCATTGGCGACAAGGGAACCAGACTGCAGGTCATCAAGGCCAATAAGATTATCCCGAAGGTAATCAATATTACAGAGGTTGTGGGGAGTTTCGTCATTCCCAACGAATGTCCGGTCTGCCATGCGCCAGCTGTAGTGCGCGAGAGCGAGAGCGGCACCAAGACTCTCCATTGCACCAATGCAGCCTGCCCAGCCAAACAACTTAAGAAATTTGCCCGCTTCGTCAGCAAGGAAGGAATCAATATTGACGGAATCTCAGAACAGACTGTCTGGAAATTCATCAATCATGGTTTTATCAGGGAATATGCAGATTTCTACAAACTGAAGAATTATGCGTTCGAAATTTCCTGTTTCGAAGGATTTGGCAAGAAGAGCGTAAGCAATCTTCTGGAGAGTGTAGAGAAAAGCCGCCATACTGACGGCCGTCATCTGCTCTACGCCTTGAATATTCCGCTCTGCGGCGGCGATGTGGCTAAAAAACTGCTCAGCCGTTACAAGGTGAAGGAACTGATAGAAACGGCGCGCCTGAGCATGTTTGACGATGAGTTTGCAAGCATTGATGGCATTGGACCAGAAAAGAGTGCCAAGTTTATCGCCTGGTTCAAGGACGATATTCATTTCCAGCATGTGCAGCATCTGCTGTCCGAGCTGATTATCGAGGAGCAGGAGCCTGTAGAAACGGGAAACAAATGCCAGGGACTGACTTTCGTCGTAACGGGAGATGTGCATCATTACAAGAACCGCAACGAGCTGAAAGCTTATATTGAAAGCCAGGGCGGCAAGGTTACGGGAAGTGTAAGCAAGAGTACTAACTTCTTGATTAACAACGATGCTGCTTCGCAGAGCTCGAAGAACAAGAAAGCCCATGAACTCAATATTCCGATTATCACAGAGGATGAGTTCATAGAAAAGTTTCAGGAGCAAGCAAGCGAATAAAACAAGATAGAAAAAGCGAAAGCCAGATTCCGGAATACGGACTTGGCTTTCGCTTTTCCAGTTTTAAGAACCTGCAAATTCTCTGTTATTATTCTCCCAGGAACTGACCCATGAAGAGAATGGCGCCACTGTTACGTTCTGTAATGAAATAAACGAATGGGCGGTTGGCATGAAATTCTACACGTTTCATCTCGTTAGGAGCCAGTGAGGTCAGCATCACAGCAGCTGTTACGGCAGCAGCCTTTGTTCCACGCTCGCTTACCTCAATCTTTGCCTTCTGCAACATCTTCGATACGTAGAAGCTGCCATTGGCAAAACGGCTGAAATCTGCCGTGCCTGGCTGGAAGATGCTTGGAGCGCCCAATTTACTGATAATCTGGTTGAGCGACAAATCCATCTCGGTAGTGAACTTAGGGAATTTTAAATCTACCTGGCAACGGTCCATATCATTACTCAACTTCTGAAGTTTATCTGCATCCATCTCCTTCATCACCTCGCTGATGCTCTTGCCAGCCTTAGGAAGAAGAACGGTCATCTGATAACTTCCATTTCCGTATGGCAGCTCTACAGCCTGCAACATATCATTTTCTGTATAGGCAAACTTCTTGTTCAGGTGCATCATGTTCACTTTCTTAATATCGCGGGTGTAACCGCTGAAGTTCTCGAGGCGGGTATTCTTCGCATCAAACTTCTCCTGCCAGGTTCCATTAAAATAAATAGCATTCAGGAGGTAAGAAACGGCTGCAGGGTCTACCTGGTCGATAATGCTAGGAATCATTCCTTTAGTCTGCTTCTTGCACCAGTCATTAATGCGAGTGGCAGATTTAGGAGAGGAAAAGTCCATGCTCTCAACGCCAGCCTGATAAGAATCGGCTACGGTGTGAGCGAAATCGCTGTTCAGTCTGAAATTCTTGTTGATAGCGATAAAATTGGCAATGTTTACTGTTGTCTGCTTGTCGAGCTTGCCAGCCGAAAGCATCAGCGCCTTATAACAGTCGTTGAGTTCCTTCACGCTCACGCCCTCGCAACCGATCGCCTTCAGAATCTCCTGCTGTGTCTTGCCGTCGGCACCATTTGCAAGCATTCCCATCAGATAGGCGATGCTCATTGGCGAAACCACCTCAGAATCCATGCCGCTAATCTGCTGATAGAGTTTGAAAGCGAAATCGTTGTTCTTCTTCACGATGTTCTGCTGAGCCTCTGAGAGGACAAGATAACTCTCGTCCATTTCCTCATCAGCTGACGGACGGGCAGCCTCTGCCTCTGTTATCTTCTCAGCCTTTGTTGCGTTCTCATTCTGTGCATTCTTGCTAGAGCTGCAAGAAGTCATAGCCATTGCAGCTGAAGCTAAAATAGCTGCACTAAATACTTTCTTGTTCATATTTCTCTAATTTATTAGTTCATTTTAATGACTCAACGCTCCTGAACCCATAGGGACTGTTCCTCTTTAAAAGGCAGTTCCCGAATCGGAATCTGAATCGTGAGTTCTGAAGATAAAATGAAAAATCGGCTAATCCTTGCACGGAAAAAGCCGATTTTGCTATTTCTTAACAAAAAATATCTATGTTCTTAACAAAAAATCAATGCAGCGGTGCCTCTTCCGAAGGTCTGCCTGGCTTAATTCTGAGATGATATCTGTTTCCATCATATTCCACACGCATGATGTTCGTCCTATTGGTCTTCATCTCATCGCTCGAATTAGCCACAAGATGTTCGTATAGATCTATTGCCACATGACCCATCGTTCTGCGCAGATTGATTTCGATGCAAGGCACCACGCCCAGTCCGGTTCTGTTTTCGTCCTCACCTTCCTGATTCAGCACAGCCTCGCAGAATTCATCCTTCTCACCTTTCGTGCAGATCATCATGTCAACGCCGAACGGACCACTGTAAATATCCTTCAGCATCGGCTCCATCACCTCGATGATGCGCTGTCTGATCCCGGCAAGCTGAGCCTCGCTAATGAGCGGTTTCATCATTTCCACCTTATCATCTTCAGAGCAGAGCACATTGCCCGAATAGGCATTCTTGATCGTATCGAATAGCGAAAGACCGCGATAGAGCGCCTTGCCATCTTTCATTTCAAACTCCATGGCGAAATCTCTCACCTTATTATATAGGGGTTCTACGGTTACGCCGCCCTGATGATAAATCATGTTTGCCATCCATCTTTCGAAGGTAGGATAATCTCCGGCAGTCTTGAAATCCTCAGCACTTACATATTTCACTCCCCTCCCGCTGCTGCTCCAGGGAGCCTTGACAACAGCTTTGCCGTGCTGGAGAATGAGTTCTTTGACACGGGCCGTCTCAGTAACATATTCCACGCCTCGCTGCAGATGAAGGGCAGCCCATTGCCTGCTGCTCACCTCGCGTACCTTGTTTAATACAGCATCAGTCGGCAACATAATCTCCGGAATTCCCAAACGCTCCAACTCACCTTTCAGCGAAAGGTTCCATCCCCAGGGATGAACACTGTCCAGAAATTCAGTCTTGAGCAGATGCTTCAGCTGAGGCTTGGTGATGAACTCAACCTTGCTGTTCAGTTCAGCCCCAAAATGGCGCACCCTGTTCTTCGCAAAATCAATATCATCCACAAGTACGAGGTCGCCCTCTTCCGCCCAAAGAGCCGGAATGAAAGCAAGATCACTTCTAAGTTGTCTACCCGCATGAGGCGCGGTGAACTGTTTCAGATTTGCAGCCAAAGCCAAATCATGTTCTGGATTGAAAATATGTAACTTCATGGTGCAAAGATATAAAGAAAAGTGCAAAAAAGGGCAGAAAATCCCCATTTTTACTTAGACAAGTGCTAAATAATGAAAAAAAAGTTACTTTTTGCTATCTAGAGTTTGCAAATTAGAAATAATTAATTACCTTTGCATCGTAAAAACAATTAGAAACGATATAAACTCATGGAAGAAGCATTCTTCAGAACACATACATACCTCGTAGAGCATACGGACGCACCAGTAAGACGCACTCTGATGGACGAAATCGACTGGAGCGACCGTTTGATTGGCATAAAGGGAACACGCGGTGTAGGAAAGTCTACATTCCTCCTTCAATATGCCAAGGAGCACTTTGGCCCTACAGACCGCAAGTGCCTGTATGTGAATATGAACAATTTCTATTTTCAAAGCAGAGGAATCGCAGATTTTGCAGGTGACTTTGTTCGCCACGGCGGCAGAACCCTTCTCATCGACCAGGTCTTCAAGCAGTCGGACTGGAGCAAGGAGCTGCGCAAATGCTACGACCTCTATCCAGAGTTAAGAATCGTGTTCACAGGTTCCAGCGTGATGAGACTGAAGGAAGAGAATCCTGAGCTCAATGGAATCGTGAAAAGCTATAATTTGCGAGGCTTCTCTTTCAGAGAGTTTATCAACCTGCAGACTGGCAACAGTTTCCAGCCATATACACTCGATGAAATCTTGCGCAATCACGAGCACATCATCAAGCAGATACTGCCCAAGGTGAGCCCGATGAAATACTTCCAGGACTACTTGCATCATGGATTCTATCCATTCTTTCTGGAGAACCGCAACTTCACAGAGAATCTACTAAAGACAATGAACATGATGACCGAGGTAGACATCCTCCTCATCAAGCAAATCGAACTGAAATATCTCACCAAGATCAAGCGGCTCTTTTATCAGCTAGCTGTAGAAGGTGCCAAGGCTCCCAACGTGAGCCAGCTTGCCGAAGAGATCAACACCAGTAGAGCTACGGTAATGAACTACATCAAGTATCTTGCTGATGCGCGACTCATCAACATGATTTACCCTAACGGGCAGGAGTTCCCAAAGAAACCATCCAAGGTGATGATGCACAACTCCAACCTGATGTACGCCATCTATCCTATCAAGATAGACAAGCAGGAGGTGATGGAAACATTCTTCGTCAACTCGGTCTGGAAAGACCATAAGGTAAGCCAGACCGGAAAGGACCACTACTTCATTGTAGACGGTGAGAAGAAGTTCAGAATCTGCGATGCGCAATCTCCAAACAAGGTGCGCAACAATCCCGACATCATCTACGCCCGATACAATACCGAGGTAGGCAAGGACAACAGGATTCCGTTATGGCTTCTGGGGTTCCTTTATTAGGGAATGTTGAATGTGGAGTGTTGAATGTTGAATTGCCTAACGGCATCTGCATGAAGACACATAAGGGCGCAAGCCTAACTCAACACTCAACATTTATTAAGGAATGTTGAATGTGGAGTGTTGAATGTTGAATTGCCTAACGGCATCTGCATGAAGACACATAAGGGCGCAAGCCTAACTCAACACTCAACATTCAACACTCAACATTAGAATAAGTTAGAATAAGAATGAATTAAATACAAAACATTTTTAATATTTTATCTAAAAGTAAAATGGCTAAAGAGAAAAAATTTATCACTTGTGATGGTAACACAGCTGCCGCACACGTAAGCTACATGTTTACAGAGGTTGCTGCTATCTACCCTATTACTCCATCATCACCAATGGCGGAGCATGTAGATGAATGGGCTGCCAAAGGTCGTAAGAACCTTTTCGGTCAGCGAGTTTCTATCCAGGAAATGGAATCAGAGGCTGGTGCTGCCGGTGCAGTTCACGGTTCTCTCCAGGCTGGTGCCTTGACTTCAACTTACACTGCTTCTCAGGGTTTGTTGCTGATGATTCCTAACATGTACAAGATTGCTGGTGAGTTGCTCCCTTGCGTATTCAACGTATCAGCTCGTACATTGGCTTCTCACTCACTTTGTATCTTCGGTGACCACCAGGACGTAATGGCTTGCCGCCAGACAGGTTTCGCTATGTTCTGCTCAGGTTCTGTTCAGGAGGTTATGGACCTCTCTGCAGTTCCTCACTTGGCTACATTGGAGACAAAGGTTCCTTTCATTAACTTCTTCGACGGTTTCCGTACTTCTCACGAGTACCACAAGATCGAGGAGATGGATATGGAAGACATCCGTCCATTGGTTAAGGAAGAGTTCATCGAGGACTTCCGTAACCGTGCTTTGACTCCTGAGCGTCCTGTTACTCGCGGTACTGCTGAGAACCCAGAGACATTCTTCACTCACCGTGAGGCTTGCAACACTTACTACGATGCAATCCCTGAGGTAGTAGAGAAGTACTGCCAGGAGATGACTAAGATTACTGGCCGTGAGTATCACCTCTTCAACTACTATGGTGCTAAGGATGCTGAGAACATCATCATCCTGATGGGTTCTGCTACAGAGCCAGCTCGCGAGGCTATCGATTACTTGAACAAGCAGGGCAAGAAGGTTGGTATGGTTGCAGTTCACCTCTTCCGTCCATTCTCTGTTGACTTCCTGAAGAAGACTATCCCAGCTACTGTTAAGCGTATCGCTGTTCTCGACCGTACTAAGGAGCCAGGTGCAGAGGGTGAGCCATTGTACCTCGACGTTAAGTCTGCTCTCTACGATGACGAGCGCAAGCCATTGATCGTTGGCGGTCGCTACGGTCTCGGTTCTTCTGATACAACTCCAGCTAAGATTGTTGCTGTATTCAAGAACCTCGAGTTGCCACAGCCAAAGAACCACTTCACTGTAGGTATCGTTGATGACGTTACATTCACTTCTCTCCCAGAAGAGGAGGAAATCCCAATGGGTGGCGACGACTTGTTCGAGGCTAAGTTCTACGGTTTGGGTGCTGATGGTACTGTTGGTGCTAACAAGAACTCAGTTCAGATTATCGGTAACAATACTAACAAGTATTGCCAGGCATACTTCTCTTACGACTCTAAGAAGTCTGGTGGTTTCACCTGCTCTCACTTGCGTTTCGGCGACAGCCCTATCCACAGTGCTTATCAGGTAAATACTCCTAACTTCGTAGCTTGCCACGTACAGGCTTACCTCCACATGTACGATGTAACCCGTGGTTTGCGTAAGAACGGTTTCTTCCTGTTGAACACTATCTTCGACGGTGAGGAGTTGGTTAACTTCATCCCTAACAAGGTAAAGCGTTACTTCGCTCAGAACAACATCACTGTTTACTATATCAACGCAACTAAGATTGCTCAGGAGATTGGTCTCGGTAACCGTACCAACACCATCCTCCAGTCTGCATTCTTCCGTATCACAAAGGTTATTCCTTTGGATCTCGCTGTTGAGCAGATGAAGGCATTCATCGTTAAGTCTTACTCTAAGAAGGGTCAGGACGTTGTTGACAAGAACTTCGGCGCTGTTGACCGTGGTGGTGAGTACAAGCAGTTGACAGTAGATCCAGCTTGGGCAAACCTCGCTGACGATGAGGCAAAGGAGGATAACGCTCCAGCATTCGTTAAGGAGCTCGTTCGTCCTATCAACGGCCAGGCAGGTGACCTCTTGAAGGTTTCTGACTTCGTTAAGCACAATACAGTTGACGGTACATGGCAGAACGGTACTGCAGCATTCGAGAAGCGTGGTGTTGAGGCATTCGTACCAGTATGGAACGTAGAGAACTGTATCCAGTGTAACAAGTGTTCATTCGTTTGTCCTCACGCAGCTATCCGTCCATTCGTATTGACCGATGAGGAGCTCGCAGGCATCGAGGGTCTCCAGACTCAGGATGTTAAGGCACCTAAGGCTTTGGCTGGAATGCACTTCCGCATCGAGACTTCAGTACTCGACTGTCTTGGTTGTGGTAACTGTGCTGACGTCTGCCCAGGTAAGAAGGGCGAGAAGGCGTTGACAATGGTTCCATTCAACGTAGACGCAGAGGATATGGTCAAGGAAGCAGCTAACTGGGAGTACCTCGTACACAAGGTAGCTTCTAAGCAGGATCTCGTAGACATCAAGCAGAGCCCTAAGAACTCTCAGTTCGCTCAGCCATTGTTCGAGTTCTCTGGTGCTTGCTCTGGTTGTGGTGAGACTCCATACGTTAAGTTGATTTCTCAGCTCTTCGGTGATCGTCAGATGATTGCTAACGCTACAGGTTGTTCTTCTATCTACTCAGCTTCTATCCCATCTACTCCATATACAAAGAACGCTAAGGGTCAGGGTCCTGCATTCGACAACTCATTGTTCGAGGACTTCTGCGAGTTCGGTCTCGGTATGGTAATGGGTAACAAGAAGATGAAGGAGCGCATCGCTCACTTGCTCGAGGAGGCTAAGGCTAGCGAGAAGGTTTCTGCTGAGTTCGTAGCTGCTGCTGACAAGTGGATGGCTAACATGAACGATTCTGAGGGTTCTAAGGAGGCTGCTGCAGAGTTGAAGCCTCTCATCGCTGCTTGCGCTGAGAAGGGTTGCCCTATCTGCAAAGAGCTCAAGACTTTGGATCACTACCTCGTTAAGCGTTCACAGTGGATCATCGGTGGTGATGGTGCTTCTTATGATATCGGTTACGGTGGTCTCGACCACGTATTGGCTTCTGGTGAGGATGTTAACATCCTGGTACTCGATACTGAGGTTTACTCTAACACTGGTGGTCAGTCTTCTAAGTCTACTCCACTCGGTGCTATCGCACAGTTCGCTGCTCAGGGTAAACGTATCCGTAAGAAGGATCTCGGTTTGATGCAGACTACATACGGTTACATCTACGTAGCTCAGGTAGCTATGGGTGCTGACAATGCTCAGACATTGAAGGCTATCCGCGAGGCTGAGGCTTATCCAGGTCCATCACTCATCATCGCTTACGCACCATGTATCAACCACGGTTTGAAGCGTAAGGGCGGTATGGGTCGTTCACAGCACGAGGAAGAGTTGGCTGTTGAGTGCGGTTACTGGCACTTGTGGCGTTACAACCCACTGTTGGCTGATGAGGGTAAGAACCCATTCACACTCGACTCTAAGGCTCCTAACTGGGAGAACTTCCGCGACTTCTTGCTCGGTGAGGTTCGTTACCTCTCTGTACAGAAGGCATTCCCTAAGGAGGCTGATGAGCTCTTCTCTCAGGCAGAGAAGATGGCTAAGCTCCGCTACCAGACTTACGTTCGTAAGAGCCAGGAGGACTGGAGCGAGCAGATCTAATCTAGCGAGATTTCAATAGGTTAAATATATCATCTCCGAAGACCTTGGTTGCGTTCTGCAATCAAGGTCTTTTTTGTTTAAAAATGCTCCATATTCATGTAAAAATTGGGAATAAGTGATGAAACATAGGGAAAAATCGTGATTTTGGGATTGAGTTCTTCAGGGGCAATTCAGAATAGTTTTGTAAAGAAAACAGAATATTCACATGTGGTATAAGACGGGCTATGAGCTTCTGCCCTTTCAGGGCGTATTGAGTAATCTCAACCGTACAGATCGAACTATTGCGGATTTTTAATCCACTAAAAGGACCGGCGCAAGAAACGCAATCAGTCTGAGTAATGTAAATTATCCTTACCTACACAAAACAGAAACCAAAAGTGGTAAAAATCAGTGCTTTTTAGTGATTTTTCGAATGAAAAACGCAAAATAAGAGGGTTAGAAAGGTGTTTTACCCCCTCTACTAAGGGTGAAAAATGCCACTCCTCGGACATAAAAACAGCCTCTGAGATGATATATTTTTAACAAAAGCAACATAAAACAAGGATAAAAATGCAGAATTGAACAGTATAATAGCTAACTTAAGTGACTTAATATGTAGATAATTATTATACACAGAACGTTAGAGTAGAAATATAATAAAACGCACATAATATACTGATAACCAATACATTCAGGAATACACACAACCTATATCAGGTAAAACTCACAAGTTCATCTAGCGTGTCATTAAGGGTCAAGGTCATTAAGGGTCATTTTCATTTTCGGGGGAAAAAAATCCCCTATAGTATATATATAAATAAATATTTATATATACTATAGCTCAAAATGACACTTTCATTTTTCTAAATGACCCTTAATGACACTGACCCTTAATGACACGCTTACTTTTTCATCCTTACTTTCCCATTGTTGATTGTTTTGCAATAAAGTTCAGCTAGAAAACCAATAGAAATCAGTATCAATCAATCACTTACACTACTTCTCCGAAAGAAAGTCAGGGTAAAAGCTTGCATTCTGCCCAAAAATGTTGTATCTTTGCACCGGCAATCGAAAGAACAGCCTTTTGTGCCTTGCTCGGGTCTTCTATTAAGACCAACACGGGTCATAAATGATGGCAGGCGCTGGTCATCAATGAAGACCCCGAAAACGGCAGGAACGGGGCATTCTGGGGAGTTGCTTAAAGAAACAAAAATTTGAACAAGAAGAAAATAATATGATTACAGTTGATGGATTGACCGTAGAATTTGGCGGCACCACCCTATTCAAAGACATTTCCTTCCAGATCAACGAGAAGGACCGTATAGCCCTGATGGGAAAGAATGGCGCAGGAAAGAGCACATTGCTTAAGATCATCGCCGGTGTGAGAAAAGCTACTCGTGGCACCGTTTCCGCTCCCAAGGATTGCGTCATCGCCTATCTGCCTCAGCATCTGATGACCGAAGACGGCAGAACCGTATTCGAGGAAACCTGTCAGGCGTTTGCCCATCTGCACGAAATGCAGGCTGAGATTGACCGCATCAACAACGAGCTTACCACCCGTACCGATTACGACAGCGATGATTACATGCAGCTCATTGAGAAAGTATCCTCTCTCTCAGAGAAATTCTACGCCATCGACATGACTCATTTCGAGGAAGATGTAGAGAAGACGCTGCTCGGTCTCGGTTTCGAGCGCTCTGATTTCAACCGCCCTACAAGCGAGTTTTCGGGAGGATGGAGAATGAGAATAGAGCTGGCAAAACTGCTTTTGAAATCGCCAGACGTACTGCTACTCGATGAGCCAACTAATCATCTCGACATTGAATCCATCGGCTGGCTCGAAGACTTCATCATCAACAGTTCGAAAGCAGTAGTTGTCATCAGCCACGACCGAAAATTCGTTGACGACATTACAACAAGAACCATCGAAGTAACCATGGGTCGCATCTACGACTACAAAGCCACTTACAGCCAATATCTGGAACTGCGCAAGGAACGCCGCGAACAGCAGATGAAGAAATATGAGGAACAGCAGAAGATGATTGCTGAAACCAAGGACTTTATAGAACGCTTCAAAGGCACTTATTCTAAAACCTTCCAGGTGCAGAGCCGCGTGAAGATGCTGGAGAAACTGGAACTTATCGAAGTGGACGAAGAAGACACAAGTCGCCTTCGACTCAAGTTCCCGCCGAGCCCACGAAGCGGTGCTTATCCGGTTCAGATGAGCGATGTGGCGATGTCGTTTGATGGCAAGAAGATTTTCAGCGGCGTGAATCTTACCGTAGAAAGAGGCGACAAGATTGCCTTCGTGGGAAGAAACGGAGAGGGTAAGTCAACGCTTGTGAAATGTATCATGGGTCAGCTTCAGAACGAAGGAAAATTGGAATTGGGACATAATGTGCAGATAGGTTATTTCGCCCAGAACCAGGCTTCTCTGCTCGATGGCGAACTTACCGTATTCCAGACCATTGATGATGTTGCCAAAGGTGAAATCCGCAACAAGATACGCGATTTGCTGGGAGCATTCATGTTTGGCGGAGAGGATTCTACCAAGAAGGTGAAAGTATTGTCGGGAGGTGAGCGCACCCGCCTTGCCATTCTCAAACTGCTGCTGGAGCCGGTGAATCTGCTGATTCTCGATGAGCCTACCAACCACCTCGACCTGAAGACCAAGGATGTGCTGAAACAGGCCTTGCTCGATTTCGACGGAACGCTCATCGTGGTTAGTCACGACCGCGATTTCCTCGATGGTCTTGTCAGCAAGGTTTATGAGTTCGGTCATGGTCGCGTCCGCGAACATCTCTGCGGCATTTACGAATTCCTGGAATCGAAGAAGATGGAAAATCTTCAGGAACTGGAGAAGAAACAATAACCCCTATTCTATTGTTTTCTTATCAAAAAATATTTCAAGCATAAAACAAAAGTCCTGATGCTTCAAACATACGAAACATCAGGACTTTATTTTTTCTATCTATTCAGAAAACCATTCCCGAAAAATTCTATTCGGAAAAATTTCCTTCCGGGAATTACCAAAGCTCCAGGCGCTGGTTCTTAGGAATGAACAGCTTGTCGCCCTGTTTTACACCAAATGCCTCATACCATGCATCGATGTGAGGAAGCGCACCATCAACACGCCACTTGCCGAGAGAATGAGGATCATCCTTTACGCGGTTGCGGATTTCCTTATCAGTAATGTTCTGTCCCCAAACACCTGCATAGGCGAGGAAGAAACGCTGGTCAGGAGTAAAACCATCCTTGTTCTTCAATGGCTTCTTGGCTGTAGCATTCTTGAAGGCATTGTATGAAACCATCAAACCACCGTGGTCGGCAAGGTTCTCGCCGAGGGTGAAACGACCGTTGGCATTCAGGTCAGGCAAAACCTTGATGTTGCTGAAGAAATCAGCATACATATCAGCACGCTTGTTGAAACCTTCTGCATCTTCAGCTGTCCACCAGTCCTTCAGATTACCGCTAGCATCATACTGACGACCCTGATCATCGAATCCGTGAGTCATCTCATGGCCGATTACTACGCCGATAGCACCATAGTTGAATGCTGCATCAGCCTTAGGATCGAAGAAAGGATACTGGAGAATACCGGCTGGGAAGCAGATTTCATTGGTAGTAGGATTGTAGTAAGCGTTCACGGTCTGAGGAGTCATGAACCACTCATCCTTATCTACCGGCTTTCCTGCCTTCTCTGCAATCTCCTTATCGTTGGCAAACTTGCGGCAAGCCAACACGTTCTCATAATAGCTCTTAGATGGGTCGATGCTGAGCTTGCTGAAATCAGTCCACTTGTTAGGATAACCAATCTTTACATAGAACTTGTCGAGCTTGTTGTGAGCAGCTTTCTTTGTAGCATCGCTCATCCAGGTCTGAGCATCGATACGCTGACCGAGGCTGATCTGAAGATTCTTCACGAGAGTCTCCATCATCTTCTTAGAGCTTTCTGGGAAATAGCGCTTGCAGTAGATGCGACCGAGTGCCTCGCCCAACTGAGCCTCAACCTGAGCAGTAGCGCGCTTCCAAAGAGGATAATCCTCCTTACGGCCACTCATAGTCTTGCCGAAGAATTCGAAACGGGCTTCGCGAATCTCATCGCTGAGATAAGAAGCAGAACTACTGATGATGTCCCACTCCATCAAAGCCTTCAATGTGCTTGCACATTCTGCAGCTGCCACCTTGTCATAACCGGCGAAGAAAGCAGGCTGACCTACGATCATCTCCTTGAGATATTCGCTCTTGATTCCCTCGGCGTTGGCAAGTGCCTCAAGAGGAATGTTAGGATAATTCTCCTTGAATTCTGCCAAGGTCATCTTGTTGTAGTTTGCCTGAGGATCACGAAGTTCGGTACGGCTCTTTGAGAAAGTAGCGAGCGTTGTTTCGTGAAGGAATACGGCAGAAGCCTTCTTGGCAGCTTCATCGGCAGAGAAACCATAGAGCTGGAACATCTTGTTGAGGTAAGTCTTATAAGCCTCACGGATAGCTACGGTTGCAGCATCGTTGTTGAGGTAATAATCCTTGGCACCGAGAGTAAGACCGCCCTGCATCAGGTTGTAGATGTTCATGGTTACGTTCTTCTCATCGGCAGCGAAACCTGCGCCATAGCTCAAACCGAGACCCATCCATGCATACTTAACCTGAAGCTTCTGAAGCTCGTCCTTGGTCTTGGCAGCTTCAATCTCATCCATAAGAGGCTTTACTGGAGCGATTCCAGCCTTGTTGCGGCTGTCAACATCCATAGAGAGTTTGTAGAAATCAGACAATTTCTGCTCAATGGTTCCAGCCTTGTAAGTCTTCTTCTGGAGTTCAGAAAGAATGGTGTTGATGCGCTTGTTGTTGTTCTCAGCCAGCTGGTCAAAACTGCCATAACGGCTGTAAGCGGCAGGAAGAGGATTGTTCTTCTGCCATCCACCTGTAGCAAACTGATAGAAACTGTCTGCTGGCTTTACTGTCTTGTCGAGATTGCTCATGACAAGACCCGATTTATTCTGAGCATCAGCGCCTAATGGCAGAGCTGCAATCAGCATCATCGGTAAGATCATCTTCATTTTCATTTTCTTCTCTTTTTTATATTAATGTTACTGTTATTTCGAAACTTCTTCCAATTCTTCCGAAAGGAGCATCCAGCGCTCGTTCTCCTCATCGAGACCCTTCATGAGTTCGGTGTATTCAGTAACGAGTTCCATGTTGGTTGCATTTTCCGGTTTCATCAGGAGTTCATCAATCTCCTTCTTTCTCGCTTCCAGCTTCTCTATCTTCGCCTCACATTCCTTCACGGCTTTCTCTGCCTTGCGGATCTTCTTCTGCTGTTCCTTATGTTCAGCGTAACTCTGCTTGCCGGATGTGGCAGAGGCAAGACTGTCGGCTGTAGAACCTGATGCGACAGAAGAGCCAGAAGTATTGGCAGAAGGCGAACCGGCAGAAGCCATGCTCTGGTTGGCAAGAGCCTGATTGATGTTCTCGGCATTATGGGCACGGAGATAATCGTAAATACCACCGAGATGCTCACGAACCTTGCCGCCGCCAAACTCATAGACTTTATCTACCAGACCATCGAGAAATTCACGGTCGTGGCTCACGATGATGGCTGTTCCATCGAAAGCCTTGATGGCTTCTTTCAGCACATCCTTCGACTGCATGTCGAGGTGGTTGGTAGGCTCATCGAGAATGAGGAGATTCACCGGTTCGAGCAGGAGCTTGATCATCGCCAGTCGGCTGCGTTCGCCTCCACTCAGAACCTTGACAAACTTTTCTGAAGTCTCGCCGCCAAACATGAAGGCGCCCAGGAGATCGTTCACCTTCAGACGCATTTCTCCTGTGGCAACATTGTCGATAGTCTGGAAGATGGTAAGATTCTCATCCAAGAGTTGCGCCTGGTTCTGGGCGAAATAACCAATCTGCACATTATGACCAATCTTGAGAGTTCCGGTGAAAGGAATCTCACCCATGATACATTTTACCAGGGTAGACTTACCCTCGCCGTTCTTACCCACGAAAGCCACCTTCTCGCCACGCTTGATGGTAAAGGTAACATGGTCGAAGACGGTGTGTGCGCCGTAATCTTTGCGCACCTCATCACAGATAATAGGATAATCGCCACTTCTGAGACAAGGAGGGAATTTGAGGTGCATCTGCTTGTTGTCAACCTCATCCACCTCGATAGGCACGATTTTCTCGAGCTGCTTGATTCTGCTCTGCACCTGAACCGCCTTGGTAGGCTTGTAGCGGAACCGCTCGATGAAATCCTTGATGTCGGCAATTTCCTTCTGCTGGTTTTCGTAGGCACGGAGCTGCTGCTCGCGGCGTTCAGCACGCAACACCACATACTCATCGTATTTCACCTTATAGTCTTCTACCCTTCCGCAAGTAATTTCGAGGGTACGGTTAGTTACATTGTTGATGAAAGCACGGTCGTGGCTCACCAGAACCACAGCCTTAGCACTCTGCGCCAGGAACTGCTCCAACCACTGGATACTTTCAATATCAAGGTGGTTGGTAGGCTCATCGAGGAGCAGGACATCAGGCTTCTGTAACAGAATCTTGGCAAGTTCGATACGCATTCGCCAACCGCCGGAAAACTCCTTGGTTGGGCGCTCGAAATCATCGCGCGTAAAGCCAAGACCGGTCAAGGTGCGCTCTATCTCAGCCTCATAGTTTTCGCCACCCATCATCATGTAGCGTTCATGTTCCTGGGTAAACTTCTCTACGAGCTGAGCATAGCTTTCGCTCTCATAGTCGGTGCGGTCGGCCATTTCCTGCTGCATCTTGTCCAGACGCGCCTTCATCTCGGTATTATGGGCGAAAGCCTTGCGGGTTTCCTCCTTCACGGTCGTATCGTCCTGCAGTTTCATCACCTGTGGCAGATAGCCGATAGTGGTTTCGTTAGGAATAGCCACAACGCCATCAGTAGGTTTCTGCAAACCGCAGAGAATCTTGAGCATCGTAGATTTTCCCGCACCATTCTTACCCACCAGGGCAATGCGGTCGCGGTCGTTGATGACGAAACTTACATCATGAAAGAGAGGCTGGACGCCAAACTCTACTTTCAGTCCTTCTACTGAAATCATCTATTTTTAATTTATAATTTACAATTAATAATTTACTGAACTTTCGCACGTGGTTCAAGTACGGGCTGAAGGCCCAAAAGCTCTTAGCCCAGGGCATCGCCCTGGGTATAATGGCAGCGCAACAATGCGCCCTGTAAGGGCAAAAGCTTTGTAAATTGCCTGGTACTTGAAAGCTTTTGCCCTTTCAGGGCGACAAACTTGCGTCCATGATTACCCAGGGCGTTGCCCTGGGCTAGGAGCTTCTGCCCTTTCAGGGCGTGTGGAGCTCACTTGCGAAACTTGAATAATTTATAGTTTTCCTAACTCCTTTTACGGAATAAGCAGGGATGAATCTCCATAGCTCAGGAAACGGAAATCATGCGAAAGAGCATAATCGTAAACCTTCCTCCAATCGCCCTTGAGGAAAGCACTCACCAGAAGCAGGAGTGTGCTCTGAGGCTGATGGAAATTGGTGACCAGCATCTTCACAATCTTATACTGATAGCCAGGAGCAATGATAATCTGCGTGCTGGAATGGAGAGCCTCCAAGCCGTTGCGGTCCAGATAATCGATGATTGCCTGGATAGCTTGCATCGGAGTGATTCCATCTACCAGATTGCCATCTTCAGAAAGCTCGTAAGGATCCCACTGGTTAACGTGCAGATCTTCTTCATTTGCCTCAGGATGCTTCAGCAGATGAACGCCCATGTAATAGAGGCTCTCGATGGTACGAACGCTGGTGGTTCCTACGGCAATGACCCGGCACTCGTGCTTGATGAGTTTTTCCAGACTGCGACGATGAACAACAATGTATTCCGTATGCATCTGATGGCCTTCGATTTCAAGACTCTTCACCGGTTTGAATGTGCCGGCTCCTACATGCAGGGTTACTTCTTCGCGGTCGATTCCATGCGCATCAAGATCCTTGAGAACCGCATCGGTAAAATGAAGTCCGGCAGTTGGAGCAGCCACACTTCCCTTGATTTTAGAATAAACCGTCTGATAGGTGGTCTTGTCGCTCTCCTCTGTCTTGCGGTTGAGATATGGAGGAATAGGCAACTCGCCTACTGCTTCGAGAATCTCAGCGAAAGACACCTTGTCGTTGTCCCAATCAAAATCAACCCAATAGTTGGTTCCTCCGCCTTTGGCAACCATTTCCTGCGCTTCAGAACCTAGCGCATCTCCACGTCGCATAGTGGCGCTGAGGGTAAGTTTATTGCCCTTGATTTCAAAATCACGCTTCAGGCTGCCCTCTTTCCATTTCTTCAGATTACCGATCATGCAGAGCCAGGAACAATGTCCGGTGGTCTGGAACATGAGTTCATAATCAGTAGGTTCTGCAGGCTCCATCAAGAAAACCTCAATAAGCGCACCTGTTTCCTTGCGGAAGTGCAGACGCGCTTGTATCACCTTGGTATTGTTGAATATCATCAAGGCTCCTTGAGGGAGATATGTGGGAAGATGATGGAAAACATCATCGCTTACCTCGCCGTGCTTATAGACCAGCAGTTTGCTGTGGTCGCGCTGGGCAATAGGGAATTTTGCGATGCGCTCATCCGGTAAATCATAGTTATAATCACTAATCTTAATGTGTTTTGTATCCATTATTTATTTTACTTTTTGAACTTTCTATTTTGAACTTTTATTTCTGTACTAAAGATTTGCCATCTGACAGGTGGCATAAAACACAACCATGATAAGGGTAAATATCACTACGGTCATGATTTTATCTACATCATCATAGTCGTAACCCGTACTCGTATACTGGTTGGAAATATACTTAATCTTTGGGGAGATGCGGTAATACATCCTGATGTAGATAAGATAAACGACAACTCCCACCACTGCTCCAATAGCTAGACCGCAAAAAATGTCGACCGGATAATGAACACCCAGGTAAAGACGGGTCCAACAGTTCACGAGCGACCATAATAACAGGGTCCACGTAACCAGTTTGCTGCGGATAAGCAACGAGAAGAAGATGGCTATAGAAAGCGTATTAGCCGCATGAGCCGAACAGAAGCTGAAACTCTTGAGGCGCATATTGTCAACCACCTGAACCGTATACTTGAACATCGGGTCGCTGGAAGGTCGCCATCTTTCAGCCAGCGGTTTGATGATTCCATCCACCAGTCCATCAGCCAGAAAGATACAGAGCACCGCTCCTCCCACCACGAGCGCAATCTGGCCCATCATCTCGTTGTTTCTTATCACAACAACGAAGAGGACGATATAAAGCGGAATCCATGTCCAGCCCGACGTAAGCGCCATCGCCATCTGATCGAGCCAGACATTCTCGCTGCCGTTAAACACATGCAACAGCTGCATGTCAAAATCTTGTATCCTACTAAAATCCATTCTCTTTATTTTAATCAGATTTTATCTTAATCAGATTTCCTCAATTGCCTTGGTTTCAATCCAGCCTTCTCTGCCGTCTCCAACCTTGATTCCACGCCAGCCTTTCATCGCCTTATCGGTAATATCAACGCGGGTTCCTTCATGCAGCAGGAAGAGGTCAGCGCTCGTTTTGGCTGGAGTCTTCTTCACATTGACAGAAGGAGCGATGATGATGGCTCCCGTACGGTTAATGAGCATCTGCCGCTGCTGGTAAGCAAAGAGATTGCTCAGCAGGAAGACTGCCACGAAGAAGATTCCACCGAAGAAACCAATCTTGCGCAACACGATATGCGAACCGAAGAGATAAACCAAGACCAGAACCAGCGCCATGATGATGGCTATGATGCCTGTCTTAGCCCAACAGTCAACACTCGTAAAGTTAACCAGCGCCTTCCACCAGGTTACGAAGAACATCTCGCTTTCCGGAGTAATCTTATCGATGGTCTTGCTACGTGCAAACTGCAGGTTGAAACTGATGTCTTCATCGCCTGGCGAGAGCAGATGGGCACGCTCATAATTGAGCACAGCCTTGGTAATATTGTCTGTACGGTAATAAGCATTGCCCAAGTTATAGTAAACTTCGGCAGAAACACCATAGTTGTTCAATATTTCCTCATAGTCGCGTATGGCCTGCTGATAGTTACCTTTCTGATATTCCGTATCAGCATTGTTCTTGGTTACAGCGCCTGCAGAAACAGAGCAGCCCAACATTACCATGATCATCATGACGAACGAATATCCGGTTGCACTCTTCTTGCGCTGCTTACGCGTTGCATTGATAGCATTTTCTATATTCATAATAGCAGTCATTGCTGAGTCGAATGTACGGTTCATATTGCCGGCAGGGTCGCCCGGCGCATAGCGTTCAAACTCACATTCATCGAGCGCAGTTGTAAACTTCTCGATAGTTCTCTCCTCTACACAATGTTTTTCGAGCATAGCCTGAATGTTTTCACGTGAGAGTTTTTCAGCTGGCATGTTGAGCTTGTAGCTTACATAGCCCCACAAAGCACGGAGCACTTCATCATAGAATTCTTCCTGCTTGCCACCGAGCATCAGCAGATGAGCCTTCTTCAGGCGCTTGGTTGCTATCTTGTTTGCCTTGTTGGAACGGACCTTTACAAGGTCGGCATTCTCGAGAGCACGGCGGCGGAAGACGATGAGCAGGGCAAAGAAGGCTGCCAATGGAACCAGCAGACTGGTCCAGTAGCCGAAGCTTCCGTAGAACATATCGTCAATATCATGGAGCTTAGACTTGCCCAGTTTCAGCGCGTGAATGTCCTTATCCTTGTTGCTGAAATCTGAGGTTTCATTGTCTGAAGTTCCATCGCCCTTCTCCACGTTCAGCGTGAACGGCTGGGTCTTGATTGTCTTATACGTGTTAGCCGAAGTATCATAATAGGTGAATTCTACCGCAGGAATGGTATAATTTCCCTGATTACGAGGCACAGCCAGGAAGTCATAAATCATATTGCCTTCTACGCCATTGGCTGTAAGGCGGGTCTTGTCTGTCACCTTCGCATCGTACTTGTCAAAATCCTTAGGGAAGGTAATGACAGGCTGCTTGAGCAACTTCAGGTTTCCGATTCCTCCTACCACTACACGGATGGTGATTGGTTCGCCAGCCTTTACTTCCTTCTTGTCGATGGAAGCAGTAATATTGAATTTACCTACACCGCCCGAGAAGTTGGCAGGGCGCTGAGGCAATGGATCAACCTGAATTTTCACACTAGGAGCAATAATATCTTTCTTTACTTCAACATAGCCAGAACCGCCATTGAAGAAAGCTTCCATCGGGTCAACGTTTCTGTTCTGCTGAACTACGATTCCCTTGAAGGTAATAGCTGGAATGGTGAGGCTTCCCGTCATCTGCGGATACATGACATACTGGCTCCATGTAACACATCGGTAAGGTCGGCCGTTTACAGTTTCAGTATGGAAGCTCTTCTGCTGAGGCAGCGGAACTTCCTGGTTGTGGAATCCCTTCAGGTCAGGCATCTTGCCTTCCAGCTGGGTAAGGTCTACCTGCGTGTAAACCTTATAAGTAAGGAGCACCGGTTCCTGTTCGTGAACACGTCGCTTGTTGGCTGTAACCTTGATGAAGAGGTCTCTGCCTGATATTCTTGATCCGGCAGTTCGCATGCGTGGTTCATCATAATCATTCTGTCCGTGCATGGAAGGAGCGCCGTTGTTGCGTGCAGCATGGCCTGAAACCGTAATCTTTACCGGATGGGAAGAGAGTTTCTTACCATTTACGATGGCATGAGAGGCACCAATGCCAAAGGTTCCGTTCTTAGCTGCGTAGAGCGTATAGGTAATGGTTACCGATGATGAAGAGGAAGTATGGCCATTGATCATCTGATAACTGGACTGCGATGAGGTGTAAGGACCTGCGATTACCTCAAGTCCTTCTCCTACTCCGCCCATGCGGAATTCCTCAACATCACGTGTATTGATGGTATAGGCCACACGGAAGTTTTCTCCCGCCGCCACGTGTGTTGGTGCCGACACACTGATATGCTGGGCTTTCAGCTGCAAACTGAAGCCCAGAAGCATTGCCCATATAATAATAAACCAACCTATATGTTTCATGTTCTATATTTATTATGCTCGTTGTATTATTTTACTTATTACCAGTTTTTCTCATATTGCTTGCGGCGAGGCTGACTCATCGCTTTCTGCATCTTGCGCTTCGTATCCTTCTCCTGCTGGATGGCAGCGTTCAAGAGTTGTTCAGCATTATCTTTGCTCATCTTGTCCTGATTGTTCTGATTCTGCTGATTGTTCTTATTCTGGTTGTTCTTGTTTTTGTCGTTCTTGTTCTTGCCTTTATTCTGATCTTTGTTCTGATCCTTATTCTGCTTATCTTTGTTCTTGTCCTTGTTTTTATTCTTGTTGTTCTTGTTCTTATCGTTCTGCTTGTTCTGTTTCTGGTTTTTGAGCAGTTTCTTGCAGAGGGCAAGATTATATCGGGTTGCATTGTCCTGCGGATTGCAGCGCAGGGCGTTCTCATAACATCCTATGGCCTGCGCATATTGCTGATGCTGCTGCATGACCACACCCATGTTGTGGTAACTTCTGGCGCGTCGCATCTTGTTGGTTTCCAGTTTCGAAGCATTCTCAAACTGTATCATCGCCATCGAATCCTTCTGCTGCATCATCAGGGCGCAACCCAGATTATAGACAGCCTGCGCATTCTTCTGGTTCTTGGAGATAGCCTTGCGATATTGCGTTTCGGCTGCAGCCCACTTCTGTTTATGATAGGCGCGGTTTCCCTGGCGGATGAAGTTGCGGTCGTTCTGCGCTCCCACCTTCGCCAAACCCAGCACCATCAGGGCAAAAACCAATATATATCTTAAATATCTCATTCTTATTATATAATAATGTATAAACGTTTATCAGAAAGGCTTCCTGATGTCTTTCTTAAAAAACTTGATGTTTCTGAGCAGAGGATTCTTTACCTCAAGCAGACAGATTTCGATGATAAGCAACAGGATGACAAGAATACCTACAGCCTGGAACTGTTCATCATAAGCACTGTAAACCACACTCGTCACATCGCCTTTCTGCAATTTGGCAATATCATCATTCAATGCTCTTTCCGCATCGCTGGTATTATCTACATGAATGTACTGACCCTTGCCTGCCTGGGCAAGTTCCTTGCACATCTGCTCATTCAGGGCGGTCATTACGGTGTTGCCCGCATTGTCCTTCAGATAAGAGCCGTCGCCCATAGGGATTGGTGCTCCCTTGGTGTTACCTATGCCCAGGATAAAGACATTGATTCCTTTCTTGTTGGCAGCAGCTGCAGCCTCCTGTGCGCCAGGCTCATGGTTTTCGCCATCGGTAATAACGATGATGGCTCTGCCCACATTCTCCTGCTGGGTGAAACTCTTGGAAGCCAAATCGATGGCTTCGCCGATATTGGTTCCCTGGGTCTGGATAAGACCAGGGGTAATGTTCTGAAGAAACATCTTTGCCGAAACATAATCGGTGGTGATTGGCAACTGCACGAAAGCATCGCCTGCAAAGACGATGAGTCCAATCTTGTCGTTGTTAAAGTTGTCGACCAGATTTTCGATAAGCATCTTACTCTTGTCCAAACGGGATGGAACCACGTCCTGACAGAGCATGGAATTTGAAATATCGAGGCAGATGATGGTTTCAATACCATGTCGCTTATCGTGAGAAATCTTGCTGCCCATCTGCGGACGGGCTACCATCACGATGAGAAGCGCCAAGGCTGCGAGCATCAGCACAAACTTAACTGTAGGGCGATATTTGGAGATGTTGGGCATGAGCTGTTTCAGAAGTTCCGGATCGCCGAGCTTCTTCAGTTTAGCCTTTCTTCTTCTCCATCCTATCAGTCTGATCAGAATCAGTACTGGTATAATCCACAACAGCCAGAGAAATATAGGATCTTCAAATCTTAACATTTTCTATTCTAATTATATCTTCTATTCGATTATCCGATAATCAGTAAAATATCTCCGATAACTGGTAAAATATCTCCGAAAGATAGCAAAATATCTCCGAAAGATAGCGGAATATCTCCGATAATCAGTGATGGCTCAGTATCCGGATTACGGAATTCTTCTGAACCAGGTGATGCGGAGCAGGATTTCTACCAGCAATACCAGGAGAGCTGCCAGGGCGAATGGCTGATAAGCTTCATAGCGCTTAGCGAAATGCTTGACATTAAACTTGGTTTTCTCCAGTTTATCAATGTCCCTGTAAATCTTCTTCAGCTCGTTATTGTTCGTCGCGCGATAGAAGTTACCATCGGTTGTCTGCGCAATGTCGCTCAGCGTCTTCGTATCTATCTCTACCGGAATATTGACGTACTGTATTCCTCCTGCCACAGGCATTGGATAAGGAGCCACCTTGTTGGTTCCAACACCGATGGTGTAAACGCGGATTCCGTAGCTCTTGGCAATCTCTGCTGCGGTCATTGGCGAGATTTCGCCCATGTTGTTACTGCCGTCGGTAAGAAGAATCACAACCTTCGATTTTGACTTAGAATCCTTCAGGCGGCTCACGGCATTGGCGAGTCCCATTCCCACTGCAGTACCATCGTCAATCAGTCCCCGGGCGGCAATATCCGTACGGGTTGCCTGCAAGAGGCGCAACAGACTGGCATGATCGGTTGTCATCGGGCACTGGGTGAAGGCTTCACCTGCAAAGATAGTCAGACCGATGTTGTCGTTCGGTCTTCCCGAGATGAATTCTGTTGCCACATCCTTAGCCGCTTCCATTCGGTTCGGTCTCAAATCTTCGGCAAGCATAGAGGTGGAAACGTCCATTGCCAACATAATGTCAATGCCTTCTACCGTCTTGTTGTCCCAAGCCGTATGCGTCTGCGGACGAGCCATCGCACAGACGATGAGCACGAAACAGATGCATCTCAGCACCATCGGCAGATGGATGAGACGCACACGCAGGCTCTTCGGAGCATATTGATACTTTTTCGTGTCGCTCATGCGCATGGTTGGCGCATTCTTCTTCCTGTAGAGGAAATACCATAATATATAAGGTATCAGCAACAGGAGCAACAGAAAATAGCCTTTACTTGCAAATTCCATTTCTATATTTTTCTATTTATAGCCAGGCAAAGAGTTTCGGAATAAACCGCTTTGCCCGGCGAAACGTTTCATAAGAACACCCTGCTTTACATCAGCAGCATGGCTGACTGATAAATGATGTAACCCAACAGAGCCAGACCTACGATGGCTCCTATCCAGAGGAGCGACTTGATGAGGCGGCGCTGAGATTGCGTCTTCTGCTCTTCATTGGTCAGTTGTGGAACCACCTTTTCTTCTGTAGGTGTCTCATCTGTCTTGGTCTGGTCAATGAAGTTGATGGCATTCACCAGGTTTGCATCGTTCTCATTCACCAGGGTTTCATATTTGGCAAACTTCACGAGATCGGCAGTCTGGAAGAGTTCCTTCAGTTCATCTATCATCTTCTGGTCGCCTGCTTCGCGCAAACGTTCGATGATTTCGGCACTGGTCATCTCCATGGCATTGAATCCGAAACGGCTCACGATATATTCTCTCAGCGTATTGGTAAGCTGGGTGTAGTAAGCCTTCTGTGTTTCCTGATTCTCAACGTGCTGCTGCTTGATGACGTTGATTTGATTCAGCGCCTTTTCATGAGCCGGAACACGTTTTACGATGCGGATACGGGTGATAATTGGCTTATTATTCTTCAGTCTGTTGCGCAGATAAAGCCATGCGCCACAGAGGATTAATAGCAATAGGCTCAACCAAAACATCGCACTCCATTCGCTCCAGGAGAAAGGATTGTCCTGAACATCCTTAGGCGGATAGAACTGGTTGGGATGAACCGTATCTACGGGCACGGTGAGCACCTTCAGCGCAAGCTGGTTGCCATGAAAGTTCTTGCCGTTTACCTTCACATTGAGCGCAGGAATCGCATACACCTTTTCATCAAACGAAGTCAGCGTATAGTCGCGGCTCACCACCATGCGGTCGTCGCCAATGTGCGAAGTGTCGCCTTTACTCTGCTCAACCACTTCCACTCCCGGCGTAATTTGCTGCTGCGGCTTGAAAGATGGCAGTTGCACCTTATCGCCCTGCTTGACCGAAGCCTTCAGATGCAGCACGGTCTGCTGTCCTATCAGTATCTGCAGCGAGTCGATGCGTTGCTCTACCTGCTGGGCTTGAGTCAAGCCTGAGCACCCCAGAAGAGCGAGCGACAATATGATATTCTTTACTTTAAACATAGTTTCTTTACTTTGAGCTTTCGGTTTATCAGCCCCTCTGCTTGAAAAGCATCAGGAGCGCCTTCGAGAAGTCCTCGTTAGTGGCAATCGAAGTCCAGTCGACCTTGCTTTTGGCAAAATCGGTTTTCAGATTCTCCTGCTGCATCAGCCATTGCTGGGTATGGGCCATTCGCAGTTTCTTCGAACTTGTATCAATATACATTTCGTGTCCGGTTTCCGCGTCCATCACCTTGAGCAGTCCTACGTCAGGCAGCACCTTGGCACGCGGGTCGTAAACCTGGATGGCTACTACATCATGTTTCTGGTTGGCAATCTGCAGCTGATGCTGGAAATCCTTATGATCGTAGAAGTCGCTGATTACGAAAGCTGTGCAGTGGCGTTTCATCACGCGGGTGAAATATTCCAGGGCGCAACCGATGTCGGTACGCTGGCTTTGCGGCTGGAAGTTGAGCATTTCCCTGATGATATAGAGAATATGCTTTCTTCCTTTCTTAGGCGGAATGTACTTCTCGATACGGTCAGAGAAGAAGATGACACCTATCTTGTCATTGTTCTGAATGGCACTGAAGGCGAGTGTGGCAGCAATCTCAGTAGCCAGATCACGCTTCATCTGCTTCATCGTACCGAAATCGAGCGACCCGCTGACGTCTACGAGTAGCATCACCGTCAGTTCCCTTTCCTCTTCAAACACCTTGACATAAGGTTTATGAAAGCGGGCGGTCACGTTCCAGTCGATGTCTCTCACATCATCGCCGTACTGATATTCGCGCACCTCGGCAAAGGCCATTCCCCTGCCCTTGAAGGCAGAATGATACTGACCTGCGAAGATGTTCTGACTCAGTCCGCGAGTCTTGATTTCTATCTTCCGAACCTTTTTTAAGATATCTTGTGTATCCAAAATCCTAAACTATTAACTATAAACTATTAACTGTAAACTATCAAGGCACTTCCACCTTATTAATGATGCGGCTCACGATTTCCTCGCTTGTCACATTGCTTGCCTCAGCCTCGTAAGAAAGGCCGATACGATGGCGCATTACGTCATGAGCCACTGCTCTTACATCCTCAGGAATCACATAGCCGCGATGCTTGATAAACGCATAGGCTCTGGCTGCCTTGGCAAGAGAGATGCTGGCACGAGGACTGCCGCCGAAGGTAATCATGTCTTTCAGTTCGCCCAGTCCGTAGCGCTCAGGATAACGTGAAGCAAAGACGATATCGGCAATATACTGCTCAATCTTCTCATCGAGATAAACCTCGTTTACAATCTTGCGGGCCTTCAGAATCTCCTCGGCAGATGTTACAGGAGTAACCTCAGGAAGTCCGCCCTGGATATTCTCGCGGATGATGAGTTTCTCCTCTTCCAGTGTAGGATAATCGATGATTACCTTCAGCAGGAAACGGTCTACCTGTGCTTCAGGCAACTGATAGGTTCCTTCCTGCTCGATAGGGTTCTGTGTAGCCATTACCAGGAACGGACTAGGCAGCTTGAAGGTTTCATCGCCAATGGTAACCTGGTGTTCCTGCATGGCTTCGAGCAGCGCACTCTGCACCTTGGCTGGGGCACGGTTAATCTCATCTGCCAAAACGAAATTGGCGAAGACAGGACCGCGCTTTACATGGAAAGCCTCGTCTTTCTGTGAATAAATCTGAGTACCCACCACATCGGCAGGCAACAGATCAGGAGTAAACTGAATGCGGCTATAGTCGGAGCTGATAAGCTGTGACAATGTCTTGATTGCAAGTGTCTTCGCCAGACCAGGCACACCCTCAAGCAGGATATGACCATCAGAGAGAAGACCGATAAGAAGGCAATCTACGAGGTGTTTCTGACCTACGATTACCTTATTCATGCCCATTACCAGATTGGTAACAAACTGACTTTGTTGTTCTATCCGGATATTCAATTCGCGGATATCAATAGCTTCTGCCATAATTCTATATTTTTACGTTTAATTTCTTAATTCAAACAATATATTTCCAAAACTAAACGCAAAAGTACTCAAATTAAGCCACAAAAGCGAAAAAACCTATCTAAATAATATTAAAAATGTTTCATAAAAGCTATTTTTAGGTTCTTTTAAAGAATAGCTTTTATGAAACAAACGAGATTTCAAATATTTTATCTGTTTTTATGCTTCATGTACCAAGGATGAACCAAGAAATTGTACACCAGCAACGATACGATTGTAAAAAGAAGCGCATAGTGTAACATCCCTGATTCAATCATATTATATACAGGATGATCTACGTCAAAATGCGCTCTCGCCGGAAGATTATGGAACAGGAATCCGAGACCGAGTCCCAAGCTCAATCCCAATTCCCAAGCCAGGAAGAATGAGTTCACGCTCGTGCCGCGCTGGCAATGTTTGGCAAGCTTGATATAGAAGAGCAGGAAACGGCTTCCGATGATTCCCAAGCTGAAACCCAGCAAGGTTGGAACCACGATTTCTACAGCAAACTCCTGACTTCCGAACGAAATCAGTTCAGCAGAAGCCAACAATATCAGACCTACGATTATCTGACTCTTCAGATCTGCATCAGCAAAGACAAACTTTTCTGCCAGAAACGCCAAGACCAATCCTCCGAAAATCATCAGAAAGTTACCAGTAGAATGAGGCACAGAAAAGTATAATCCCGCAGAAAAAGTAATCAGGATGATGTTGATAAACAGCGGAGTTCCCTGTGGCAGATAGAAGCGGTCGAGGCTGAAAGTCTTGATTCCTTCGGCAGGCGCCTTGAAAGGAAACTTGGCGCGAGAAACCAGCACGAAGGCTCCCAAAGCCAGCAACGAAGCCGTAGGGAAAACATAGCTCATGCCGAAATAGTTGTAAACAAAAAATGCCAACAAGGGTCCTACAGCTATCGAAAAACGGGCAAACCAGGAGGTAATATAATTAGCCTCGGTGCGCTGGAACGACTCACAGGAATCAATAACCAGCGTACTGGCAAGCGTCATCTGAGCCAGTCCCAGAAATGCTCCCAACAGGAAACGGACCACCAGGAGAATCTCAAAAGAAAACCTGATGTTCCAGAACGTATCCAGATAGTAAAGAACCGAATGACAAACAACCACACTTAAAATGGAAAGCTGACAGACCATATTCCTGCGGTAGCGCTGCACCAGATAAGAGCAGAAGCCGCCAAACAGAAAGAGTCCAAAGCCGTATGCAAGAAGCACACACCCTATCTGCCACATCTGATAATTCGCCGGAATCAGGAAATAAGGAATGGCAATAATGAGCATGTACACACTCGACATCAGCAAGAGGTTGGCAAAGCATAACCGCCAGAAGTCCTTGTGCCACAGTTTGATATGTACTGGAGTATTTTGTGTATCCATTATTCTAAACTCTTTTATGAATCTATCGTATTTATACTCTCTTACACTTCACTAAAAAGAGAGTTAATGTTAATAACTCTCTTCAGCGCTAGGATAATCTACGGTCTTCACCGCATCAATATAAGCCTTCACACCCTTGGTCATTTCCTCGCCTACCTGAGCAAAGTGGCGCAGGAACTTAGGTTTGAAGCCCTGTGTCATTCCGAGTGCATCAGCATAAACCAGAACCTGTCCGTCGCAGCCGTTACCAGCACCGATTCCAATTGTTACAGCCTTCACCTTCTTGCTTACTTCAGCAGCGAGCTTAGCAGGAACCTTCTCCAGCACGATGGCAAAGCAGCCTGCTTCATCCAGCGCAATGGCGTCGCTGATAAGCTTCTGTGCCTCAGCCTCTTCCTTGGCACGAATGCCATAACCGCCAAACTTGTTTACGCTCTGCGGGGTAAGTCCGAGATGACCGTGAACCGGGATTCCGGCATTAACCAGCGCCTTAACCGTGTCGCAGATTTCTACGCCGCCTTCCAGTTTCAGAGCGTCAACACCCGTTTCCTTCATCATGCGGCAAGCATTGCGCAGCGCCTCTTCCTTGCTGATCTGATAGCTGCCGAAAGGCATGTCGCAAACCACGAAAGCATGCTGGCAGGCACGGGCCACGCTGCGGGCGTGATAAATCATCTGGTCTACGGTAATCGGCAATGTGTCTGCATTTCCTGCCATCACATTGCTGGCCGAATCACCTATTAATATAGAGTCAATTCCTGCAGCATCTATAATTCCGGCTGTTGTAAAGTCGTATGCTGTCAGCATGGTTACTTTCTCGCCAGCCTTCTTCATTTCTGCGAAGGTCTTGGTGGTAATTTTCTTCTTGTCAGTAGATAAATATCCCATTTTTTTATTTTGATTTATTTATTGTTCTGCGTTGAATCTATTTCGCAGCATCCACGATGCGCTGCAAATCAGCAAAGCCGAAACCTCTGTAATCATCTATCACATAGTCGGATAGCGGCTGGATGGCTTCTCTGCTGTTCGTTGTGGCGAGACCTAGGGTAAAGGCTCCTGAGGCTCTCACCGCCTTCAGTCCGTTGAAGCTGTCTTCCAGTCCTACACAGTCCTCTGGTTCCACACCGAAATAGGCTGCACCTTTCAGATAGCAGTCTGGATGAGGCTTGCTCTCGGCGAAATCCTCGCTGGTCAGCACACGGTCGAAATAAGCCTTGAATTCCGGGTGACGGTCATAGACATTCAGCATCTTCTGAATGTTGCTGCTCGTTACCACAGCGCATTTTACGCCATGCTTCTTCAAGTCGCTGATGAAGTCTTCAAACCCCGCAATATATTCATACTGCATGGTCTTTTCAAACTCATCCAGTCGGGCTGTAATCTTAGCCTGTTCCTCCTTTGCGCCTGTAAAACCTTCGATGTGGGCGAAGACGGCTTCATCGGTGAAATACTTGTCGTAAATCTGAACCAGAGTCTGTCCTTTGATGCGATATTCGAAATCGGGCATTTCCGGATGATACTCCCTGCCTATCATTCCCCAGAAGATGGAGTACTGCGATTCTGTATCGAAAACCACGCCATCCAGATCGAAGAGTGCTGCTTTTATCATATTTCCTTGTCTGTTTTTATCAATTTTTGCTTAAATTATATTGAAAACGGGTGCAAAGTTACGCAAAAATCTTAATATACGAGCATAATCTGACAGATTTTGATGTTTTTATTACGCGTTTTCCGATTTTTTACACTACCTTTGCAGAAAAATCAGTAGAAATAAAGAAGAATACATATAATTATATGATAGAAATAATAGAGAAATACTTCCCGAACCTCACGGAAGAGCAGAAAAAGCAGTTCGAGGCACTCGATGCATTATACCGCGACTGGAACAGCAAGATCAATGTCATCAGCCGCAAGGACATTGATAATCTGTACGAGCACCACGTGCTCCATTCTCTGGCTATAGCCAAAGCCATCCATTTCCGTCCGGGCACGGAGATTCTCGATTTCGGCTGCGGCGGAGGTTTCCCGGGCATTCCGCTCGCCATCCTCTTCCCTGAATGCAAGTTCAAGCTGATAGATGGAACGGGCAAGAAAATCAGAGTCTGCAACGAGATGGCTACGGCAATCAATCTGCAGAATCTCAAGGCAGAGCATCTGCGCGGAGAGGACGAAAAAGGCAAGTACGATTTCGTGGTAAGCCGTGCGGTAATGCAGCTTCCTGACCTGATGAAGATTATCAAGAAAAACTTTAAGCAAAAGGGTCAAAACGCTCTGCCTAACGGACTTCTGTGTCTGAAAGGCGGTAATCTGAAAGAAGAACTGAAGCAATACTTCAAGATTTCAGAAATCACTCCGCTCAGCACTTTCTTCGATGAAGAATGGTTCAGTCAGGACAAGCAATTGGTTTACGTTCCGGCATAGTAGAAGTGAAGAGTGAAAAGTTATCATAAAGTTCAAAGTAAGAAATGTTACATATAGAAAGATTTCAAGTAAACATGTTGCAGGAAAACTGCTACGTGGTGAGCGATGAGACCAAGGAATGCGTCATCATCGATTGCGGCGCCTTCTATCCGGAAGAGCGCACGGCTATTACACAATATATTAAGGAGAACCAGCTCAAGCCCGTTCACCTGCTCGTAACCCATGGCCATCTTGACCATAACTTCGGCAACAACACCATCTACCAGGAGTTCGGACTGAAACCGGAAGTATCGGCAGCTGATGAAAACCTGATGAAGGGACTCGCCAAGCAGGCAGAAACCTTCTATCAGATGCAACTCAATTACCAGTTTCCGCCGATAAGCAGATTCTTCGAAGATGAAGAGGTCATCAAGTTCGGCAACCACGAGTTCCAGGTCATCGCCACTCCGGGCCACAGCAGCGGTTCCGTCACCTTCTATTGCGAGGCAGAGCACGTAGCCTTCACCGGCGACACCCTCTTCCACAACTCTATCGGCAGAACCGATTTCCCTGGAGGCAGCATGTTCCGCATTATCAACAGTCTGCGCCATCTCGGACAGCTACCTGACGAAACCCAGGTTCTCCCGGGTCATGGCGAATACACCAGCATAGGCGAAGAGCTCGCTCACAATCCTTATATGGACCGTTAAAACAAGCATTTTTTAAAAGTCAGGAGATTTATCAGCGATGATCAAGAAATCGAATACAGAGAAGATCATTCTCGGCATTGACCCCGGAACCAACGTGATGGGCTATGGCGTAATCCGCATCATTGGCAACAAGGCCGAACTGGTGGTGATGGGCGTCATCGACATGCGCAAAGAGAGCGATCCCTATCTCCGGCTGGGCAAGATCTTCGACCGCGTAACCGGCATCATCGACAGCTATCTGCCCGATGAGATGGCCATCGAGGCCCCCTTCTTCGGTAAGAACGTGCAGTCGATGCTCAAGCTGGGCAGAGCACAGGGAGTAGCCATCGCAGCCGCCATTCATCACAGCGTTCCTATCCACGAATATGCGCCGCTCAAAATCAAGATGGCCATTACGGGACAGGGACAGGCTTCGAAGGAACAGGTGGCGGGAATGCTGCAGCGACTGCTCCATATTCAGCAAGACGAAATGCCGAAGTTCATGGACGCTACCGATGCGCTGGGGGCAGCCTACTGCCACTTTCTGCAGATGAACCGCCCGGAAACCGACGCCAAGCACTACAGCAGCTGGAAAGACTTTGCAACAAAGAATCAGAGTAGAATAAAAAAATAAGAGAGATGCAAAAGATTATTAGCATTAAAAATGGTGTTACCCGTATGCCTGAATGGCGTATGGCTGAACCCGTAAACTTTGAGGCGTGCGATGGTGAACACATCGCTATCGTAGGTCCGAACGGTGGAGGAAAATCAATGTTTGTCGACATCATCGTAGGTCGCCACCCACTCCTGATGCACGACCCTGATTACGATTTCTCACCTAGTCAGAAAACAATGGTGAGCGACAACATCAAGTATATTACCTTCCGCGACAGCTACGGAGGCGATAACGACCGCACTTATTTCCTGCAGCAGCGCTGGAACCAGCTCGAGATAGACGAGAACACGCCTGTCGTAAAGGACAAACTGGAAGAAGCCTACCAGATGGCTGGCGAAGACACTCCGGAGCGCAGAGCCCTGCAGCAGCACATCTACAAACTCTTCCACATGCAGCACCTGATGGACAAATACACCATCCTGCTCTCAAGTGGTGAGCTCCGCAAGTTCAAACTTGCCTCTACCCTCTTCTCTGAGCCTCGCGTGCTCATCATGGACAATCCGTTTATCGGACTCGATGCTGAAACCCGCGACCAGCTCAAGGAACTGCTCAAGACCCTCTCTTCAGAGCGAGCCCTGCAGATTATCCTCGTACTGAGCAAGAGCGATGACATTCCCGACTTCATCACCCACGTGGTAGAAGTGAAGGATATGAAGGTTCTGCCTAAGGTAACCCTCGCCGAATATCTTGCCGGCAGAGAATCCGTGCCTGCCCATGTGCTGAGCCCGGAGTTGGAACAGGCCATCGTAGACCAGCCTTACAGCGACCGCGAATATCACACCCAGGAAGTGGTGAAGATGAACAAGGTACGCATACAGTATGGCGCGCGAATCATCCTCAACGACCTCGACTGGACCGTGATGAATGGCGAGCGATGGGCTTTGAGCGGACAGAACGGAGCCGGAAAGAGTACGCTCCTCAGTCTGGTCTGTGCCGACAATCCGCAGAGTTACGCCTGCGACATTACCCTCTTCGACAATCCTCGAGGCAGCGGCGAAAGCATCTGGGACATCAAGAAACACATCGGCTACGTATCGCCTGAGCTTCACCGCTCTTACCAGCGCGACCTGCCAGCCATCCGCATCGTAGCAAGCGGCCTGATGGATTCCGTAGGTCTCTATGTAAAGCCGAAGGAAGAAGATATGGACAAGTGCCGCTTTTGGATGAAAGTATTTGGACTGGAAGGTCTTGAAGACCGTGGTTTCCTGAAGCTCTCCAGCGGCGAACAGCGCCTCGTTCTCCTGGCACGAGCCTTTGTCAAGGATCCGGAACTGCTGATTCTCGATGAACCGCTCCACGGACTCGACAACCGCAACCGCCGTCTTGTAAAAGACGTCATCGAAGCCTTCTGTCGCCGCCAGAACAAAACCATGATCATGGTAACGCATTATAAGGAAGAATTGCCAGCGTGCATCGACCACAGCATCTTCCTCTTGCGCCACACCAACGATTAAAAAGAATTGATAATTAATAATTTCAGAAAGATGAGATACATAATATTATTATTTGCGCTCACCCTCAGCATGGCTAAGGCAAGCGCCCAGGATGTATTAAACGAGGTGCTCCGCACTTCTGATGCAATCATCAACGACACCACGAAGAGCATGGACGAGCGCCGTACAGCCCTCTTCAAGTTTGACGCAATGACCTACATGCGCAGCAAGATTCTGCCACCGTATGTAATGCTCGACAAGAATCTGAGCAAGGACACCTTGAACATAAAGGTCCGCTATCTCAACGAGCAGGCATACGCCATGAGCGTATATATTACGCTCTATCAGAGGCGACTGAAGGAGGCTTCAAACAAGAACAAGCCGCTCGTAACCCAGTTTTTCAAGCAGGCAACCATCGACCACAAGGCATTTAAGGATGAAGATACAGAGTTTACCCTGGCTTATTACAACACCCCGGATGTTCCTACTCCTTTCTGCCTCGACTGCGATTGGGTTTCAACCTTGGCATTTATCCGCAGCATCGACTGGTCAAAGCTTTAAGAACGTTTTCAGTCAGAAAAATATAAAGACAGATTAGCAGCATCCCTTATGCAGGGATGCTGTTTGTCTATAGGATGGTTATCCAGATACTTTCGTCTCGGTCGCGCGCCGCTGTCATGGCGTTGATGAGCCGCTGCAGCCAGATACGGGAGTTCACCACCATGCCCTCGAACTTGTTCTCTCCAACAAGGATGCAGCCTTGTGTGTCGTCAGGATAATTGCCTGCATGGATGCGGATACCCTCGAAATTCGGCACACCCACCAGCAATGGCAACCAACGTTTGAATCTTGGAGAATACGATATGACCACAGGATAAGTACCCTCAGGAATGGCAGTATGGCCAGGTATCTTACGCGCCTTCATGCCGCTCTTGCGGCTATAGCGGGCATCCACTTCCTCTGGCTTTAGCTTGATACCCAACAGATTGCGCCATGTAGGCTCCATGGTATCGCAGAGATATGTATCCTTGGACAGCAGCTGGCTGTCAAAGGTATGAACCAATTTGCACTTGTCGTCTTTCTTCTTGCCGGGCAGCGAGTTACGCTTTACACTACTATCGGTCAGCAGATAGAGTCTGCCAATGGTATAAGTTCCCTTTTTAGCTATACGCTTTAATACTATTTCCATTTGCTTGAATGTTATGTGTTAAGTTTGAAAACTATTTTGCGTTGAAACATCTCAGGTCGAGTCCGTCAGAACGGAATAATAGCTTCTTAAAACTGAATAACTGAATACTGAACACCTTTCCGCCCTGCTTTCCGGCAGCTCCGTCGGCAGTTGCGCCCTTCGGAGGAATTTTCTCGATATAATGGCGGTTCACCCAGTTTCTCAGCATCGTCGCCGTACCCTTCTTTCCGAAGTCGTTATGCAGACGCACCATTTCAGCCTGCGTGTAGGTGAATGTGTCAGGCAATTGCTGCAGCAGGTTGGTAGGCCCTCGCTTGCTCGATTTCTCTCCTACCTCATTAGCCTTGGCTATGCCTGCGCCAAAGAAAATCATCTTGCACCACAGGTCGTAACTCTCGCTCCATCTGATGAACTCTTCTATTTCGGGTTCCCATTTGCAGCCGTTTGCCACGTATAGCACGCAAGCCTTGAGGAAGGCAATAACGTTGCCACGGAAGGAGAGATTCTCGAACACCCTGTTTTGCGACATGCGCGAAAAGTCGGCGTTCTCATCCTTCAACTTTTCTGCCAGGTCGGAAGCCTCAGTGCAGTCTATCCTACCCGACGCCTTGCACAGATTCTCTATGTACGGTCTGAGCGCCTCTCTGAAGGCATCGTCGTATTCGCCGTATACAGGCATCTCGGCACCGATTTCCCGCTCCGGGATGGTACAGAAGTTGATGCGGCTGATAGGTCCGTCGGTGAGCACCTTTGAGAAATATCGCTGCCCCAGTTGGACGGTGGTCGATGCATTCCAGTTGAACCGGATGGTGATGCGCTCGGTGATACTCGATGTGCCCACGCGGGTCTGGCCGTATGAGTTCCCCGGATCAAAGGCAAGACACATAATCTTGAACTGCTGGTTGCCCTGTCCCTTGAGGGCATCGAACTGATCTATCTCGTTGAGCGTTGTATAGAGGAAATGCTCCTGAGCCTCAGCCGTGCGCATCACGAATGCCGGGTTGGTCATATCGGCGTCTATCTCCTGTATGATGAGGTTTTCCGGACGCTTGCGCTTATCCTTGTTGGCGCCCTTGCGTGTCACCTCCTCTTTCCATTCCTTCTCCCGTTGCAGGTTCTCACGGTCGCGCTGTCTGATGTCCTCCATAATCATGTTGATAGGCATCTGCACACAGTTCTTGCCTGCGCCCGTACCCGCCAGCAGACAGCACATCAGGGTAGCCTCGTGCTCCACATTGTCGATATACTTGAAGGTGGTCTTACAGAGGTGTGTAGCAAGTGGCGGGAAGATGGCGTGTGCCACGGCTGACTTGTATACGTCCGGTGTCTTTGATAACAGCAGCTCCACGAGTTTTGGGAGATGTTCGGGCATCGGAGGCGGAGCTAATTTATCATCTTCCGCATTGGTATCCGTGCCGCCTTCGGAACCCACAGAACTTGCGGATTTGAATGCCACGGCATCCTTCTGGGATGATTTCTCTGCCTGGGCATTGATGCGGATTACGGCTTGCGACATCGGCTTCGAACTGTCACCATATTTCGCATAGAAGTCGTGGATGAGCTGCTGGCAGTCACGCTCCTGCGAGAAGGCAGGCATCTTCTGCGCCACCACCGCCTTCAGTTCGTCTTCGGGCATCACTCTCGATGCGCCTGCGCTCATGATAGCCAGGAGCGATGAGTGGCGCGAGCCTGGGGTGTTGATGTCTACGTCCTTCAGACCTGCCGCATTGCGGAAGAGGTCGAAGGCTGCTAGGTTCTTGACGGTTGCCTCTGCCCCAGCATCCTGATGAGCTCCAGCAGGGCTGAGATGAGCAGCATGAGCAGCATTGCTATCACTAGGTTGGGCAGGCTGAATAGCAGAGCCAGAAGAAACAGCGTGATGGCTGTCAGAGCCCGAAAGTCGATGGTCTTGAACATGGTCTTTACTTTGAACTTGGAAATTTGAACTTTGAACTTTATGATTACTATTAACTGTTAACTGTAAACTATTAACTTTCCCACCTCTTCCGTCAATGGTGAGCCCACGAGTCAGGTAGGCTTGTCTGCGCTTCTTCAGTTCTTCCTGTGGCAGCACCTCGTACCAATGGGGCGAGCGATAGATTTCCGACGCCTTGTCGGTGATGAAGAGCATGCGTTCTGGCGTGATACAGCTCTCGTCGTAGGGCACGCCCAGCGCCTCGCAATAGGCTCGCTGCGTCTCCTCGATAGTCATACCCACGGGCATGCGGATGTCGATGTGCAACTTCTTGCGGGCTGAGTACTCCAGGTGCAGCAGGGCTCCATTCCAGATGGTGTCGCTGCAGTTCAGCTCCCGTGCCTTCTCTATCGCCTTATCCACATATTCCTTGTCGTCCACGTCGATGGTGGTTTGGAAGAGGAAGCTTTCGGGCACGGCATTTTTCTGCGAGCGTCTGTTGTCTCGGAACTGGTAGTAGTGAGCGCAGCGGAAGGGCAACTGCTTCTTCAGTTCATCGTTACCCCCACGGATGGCGGCTACCAGGTCTGCCATCCAGGGATAAGCGATGGTTTTGTCGTAGACCGAGAGTGGCTGGGAGCTTACGCTCCCCTTATTGCCATTCTTGTACGGATTATATGCTATAATATGTTCCATTTTTTTGAATGTTGAATGTTGAGTGTTGAATGGTGAATTTAATGTTGAATGTTGAGTGTTGAATGTTGAATTTTATGTTGAATGTTGAATTGCCTAACGGTCGCAAGGGCGCTAGCCTAATTCAACATTCAACACTCAACATTCAACATTATCTTTGAATCCGGCAATCAGTTCCTTGTGCTCTACCTTGAGGTAGCGCAGCATGTCCTGCTTGTCCAGGTCACGGCTGAAGGTATAGTTTACCTGCACCGTGCGCTTGGTGGTGCGCACCACGGCATGCTTGGTCTTGAAGATTTCCTCGAAAAGCTTCTCGCCCGTACGTTCATAAGGCTTGAAGTCGAACTCATCGCCTCCCTTCTCGCCAGAGCATACCATTCTGCCCGGTATCACCTTAGGCTGTTCGCAGATAACCTCGGTATCGTTCCATGGCGCCTTGCGGAAGGCGATGGTACCGTTTTCTTCACTGATGATGGCTCCGTCCACCTTCTGGGCGTTGAGGAGCTGCTTCTTTGCTGCTTGTTTCATAATCGTAATAACTTGTTTAAAAGATGAATAATGTCAGTTGATTCTCATATCGTTGATATACAGGCCGTCGGCAGCATATCGGATGTCCATCGGTTTTTTCAGAGGGTCATACCAGACTCTTTTCATCATGACACATTCATAACGCCAACATCTGTCCTCGTCCTCCATCACAGGCTGGATAAAATCCTTGACCCACTTGTAAAACAACTTACGCTCAGGATCTTTCGAACAGCCTATCGTCATATCTTTCACCACCTGAGAGTCAACGAATATCATATTTCTCCAAGCTATTCTACTTTTTTGCACCACCTTGTCAGTATTGCCAAAGAATTCACCGAAAAACAAACGATGTGTAAAATCCTTTGGCACCTTTTTTGTATGCACTTCCACATACATTTCGACCACTTTCCCCTCCGTGTCAGCTAATACTGGGAACAATTTATCTCTGCCAATATCAGTGATGGCAACCAGGTCCTCGATGCAAAAGAATAATCCTTCGTCGTTGTTCACCACTCTCAATCCGCCATACTGCGGATGATAAAATACATAAGCATTTTCTGCCATATTTATATATAATGTTTATGGGTTGGACTGCGAGTTATTCGCCAAATTTCAGTTTCAGGAACGGTACCGGATTCCTATAAACAAAAAACGCCCGCAACCAGACTTTACTTGTCTGATTACGGGTGCAAAGATAGGGCAAAAACACCTTTGGGAAAAATAGGAAAAATAGGATTAATATTTATCCCATAAAAAAAATCATCTATGGGCAAAGAAATCAGCCACTTTATCATCCATTTCTTGATTTTTTATGTCCTCACAATGATTGAAGACATTGTTGAACGATTTTATCGTAACTTCTTTTCGTATATGGCAATCCTCAGTAAGAAATCTATAAATGGCATTGGCACTGACGATGTGCTGCGGTGCCAAGATCCCCCTTCTTCTCCAATATCTGATAAACGCAAATATTGCGATATTCATTGGTGAAGACTTGCTCGCACTGGTAGACATAGAATCTAGGCCATTTAGGGTGAGAAATTCTATAAATAAAGAGGCTTGCTCGGCGGTCGTCTCTTCATCTTTTAAAGAAGATGCTTCATCAGACACAAAAAGGTATTCTTTTTTTCGGCCGATTCTGATACCATTTTTCAATGGTTTTCTATTCCTTTGCTCCAGGTATTCATAATAGCCATCTAGAGTGGCGATATAGGCATCAAGCCTAGGAAGTTCAGCTTCAACCAAATGATTGTCTATTCTGTTAAAGGTCTCCAAGTATCGACGTACTACGAGCGCATCATGATAATCTCTTTCCTGCATGGCAACATCTACCAGTAATTGTACGTGTATGCTCATATCCATAGGAGGGAACGCCTCAAATTGTAAGAATACTCAATATACTTGCTGTTGCCATCCAATTGAATGACCACGCAAAAAAGGCCGAATCGCCCATACTTCAGTATCAAGCGCAAGAGCTTGATTATAAATCTCCCCATAATTCGAAATTTATAATAGTTAGTAATAAGTTCTTTGTCGCTCGTTCCTTAGTAGAGGACGTTAGAATTTGTTTGCACTAACAATTTTGCTGGTACAAGCAAATGCCAGGAGAGCTATAAGGGAATACACCCTTAGGGGACAGTTGGTCTCCGATTTCATCATATTTTACTTTCTTTTTTTTAGGTATTTATTTATAGATTAGAATTAGCCTCAAAATGAGTTCGCTAACACATAGTGAGGCGGAAAAACTCACTTATATTTACTTCATAAAAGCCAGCAAGTCCTTTCCCTTATGCATGAGGTTGAGAACCACTGCGGCTTGCATTCCGTAATTTTTCTTATAAACCACATAGGCATGGAGGTGGGCATTGAAGGGTCTTTGGTTATCTGTTGCGCCATTGCCCTTGCACTTATCTATGATACGACGATGGTGGTCCCAAGGAATAAGAAAAAGAAATTTGAAATCGTCCGCAAGCTGCGGACAATTTGCCTGTAATGGTGCATAGAGCTTATAAAAGTAGCCATTGGTGGCACATGACGCTTTGAGGCGATGGCTGTAGAACCGGTCGCAATTTGCGACCAGTTCTCCTTTATCTTGATGTTCTATATTATCTGCCATATTTCTATCTTTATTTTTGAGATCACAAATTGTGACTTTGAACATTACCATATTTAACAGCATTCAAAGGTAGTGCTTTTAGCCTTTAAGCCACTATTGCACAACCCTTTTTTTTGAAAAGAACGTAAAATTAATAGTTTTATTGCTATGATTGTAGTTTTATTAACATAAAGCTCTAAAGCAGCCAAAGCCCTGTACGCATTGTATATGATATTGTCTGTTTTTTATTTAATAAAGTGTCTATTTCACTACAGAACCTAAACTCTTTAATTAAAATAAACGAGAATTTTATAAGATTCTTTCCTTTTGCTATCTTTACTTGCATTTATATCTTTATATCCATTTGGTATTCCGTATTTTTTAATACCGTAATCATAAAATAAATCATTCATTGACATATTATTGTAATAGTTTGAATTACATTTTAATAAATATGCCACTTTATCACTTATTTTATATAACTCATATCTACCATGCTTTTTAATCCAACAAATGTTACCTTTAGCATTTATACATAATTTCATACCATGAATGTCTACATATATTATTGGACTATCATTCGTATAACACCTAGAAGCGTCACGTTTTGCATATTTGATTTTTTGAGAAACTTGCTCAATCACATACTTTTTGACAAATAAAGTGTCATCGTATTTCGTATTCTCGCTAAATTTTTCGATGTCCTCACACTCTAATTGCCGATATGTGTCAATATTACCAGTAAAATAGAATATGGAAACTTTCTTTTCTGGCACATTTTGACGATAACGGCAACTAACAAATGTAATAAACAACAATATATATATAAAGAATTTATATTTAAGCATAATATATAATCAAAAAAGAGTAAATTATAAAATATATTATGTCATTGGTATCCACTATCAAGCAGATGCCAATGACAATTTCAATAACGTACAACCGAGGGAAACTTTACTACCTAAACCTCTTTTGGCAATCCGTATTTTGAGGATTTTGTGGATATAGGACTTGTTGTCTTATAATTTCTACCTCGATGATTACGCCTAAGAGCTTCATGATTAGACTTTGCTGTTTTTGCTTCACTACCAGTTATTACACGTCTTTCTTCTTTGTTATCATATTGAGCATCATGAATGACTTGTAACCATGCACCTTCTCAAGCTGACCGCCGAGGTTGTAAGAATAGGTAATCTTCTCCTCGTCTGGATAAATCATCTCTAACCCGTAGTGCTTGGATTTTATATGGAAAAACTTTCAAAGATACAAGGGAAATATCCTCTGATAAGCCCTGACGAATTTTAAGGCGGTTTATAGCCTTGTTTTGTTGATACTTTCATACGTCTTTATTTTATGTTTTATCTAAAGAACGATAGACATTTGAAATTATTGTATGGAATTGCTGTATTAATCAAAAAACGCACAATAATATGTCTATCAATGTTTTTCTATTGTCTCACCAAGCAGAGACAGCTTGGCAATGTGCATGTTCAAGTCGTACATGCTTTTCCGCCAAAGGTGCGTCTCTGCGTTTCTACTCTCCATTCTACTCCTGTCGCGCCATTCAAATAGGCCGATTACTATGGTACATCCTACGACGAAGGTGACAATCGTTATGCAAAAAATCCATCCATCGGCAGACATGCCCAGTCTGTTTCTTGCGTTCCATTTTATTGCTGATTATAATAAATCCGTGGATAAACAATAATCCACGGATTTCTATTCTTTGTCAATTCAATGAATTTCTTATATTCCATTGAAACCAGTAAGGGTCTCGTCTTTTTTTATTTCATACAAATACGTGTACCCTGTTGGAATATTATAATTTATAAATACACATTTTTTTTTATGTCTTATAGCCTTTGCGTAACTCGGAGATTTATCGTCAAATAATGTAGTCTTAAAACTATAGTACATATTTTTTATTGGTGCGCCAAACACAAAGAGATATGTATGATTGTTAAAATCAAGTTTATTTGTATCAATAATGGCTTCTACTTTTATTGCATTGTTAATTAATTTTATATTTGACAAAAACTCTTCTTTTGTATTTGCAAATTTATAAGCATCTGGATAAAATGGAGTTTTAGGTATCGGAAGCTTGTAACAAGCACTATACTTAATATAATGCTTGTTACAAATAATAAAAGATAGTCCAAAGACTATTACTACAAAACATAATTTCATATAAAGCATCCTATCTTTTGCCATTTCTCTCTCTTCTTAATGGATTATTTGAAATGTTATTGCGTTCCTCAACGAAAACCTCTCCGAAAGGTACATACTCAATATGCTGTACCACCTCGCCTTCAAGGTTGGTGATGTAACTACTGCTACCCAAATGGTTTGGGTGGTAGTAGAACTGCATCTTCTCATATGCGTCACCCTTTTGGAAGTTATTCTTTGCAGCTCTCGACAAAGCTCGTGCCTGCGCTGCCTCTAAGCTGCCGTCATTGCAGCAGAAGCCCTTACCATCGACATAATCGTTGTTGTCCTCGTCATTGTACGGCACAGCAAAGGTTGCTCTCCTTTTTTTCTATTTTATCTGTCATATTTATATTCATTTTCCAAAATCACAAATTGTAAATTTGAACATTACCATATTTAACAGCATTCAAAGGTAGTGCTTTTAGCCTTTAAGCCACTATTGCACAACCCCTTTCTTTGAAAAGAACGTAAAATCAATAGTATTATTGCGGTGATTGCATTTTTAGTAATCGCTTAACTCGTTGCACCGTACTTACTCCTTTACCACTCAACTTCGCCACATACCTAATGTCTATGTCGTTAATCCTACCCTTACCCCCTGTTTTAGGGTGCATGGGTAGTTTTTTTGATAAAATCAATGTGCATAGGATTGCTTGTCAAACAACTCTTATCGTTTGCAAAACTACTAATAAAATTTGGATTATTCTATAAATCCATATATTTTTTGGTTTTTTGCTATCCCCTAAATATAACGATTTTTGGGGCTCTTTTTCAGTTTCTTCTAACTATTTCATGTGCCTTTCTGAATAGGGAGTGAATTGTAATGCAAAGCGTTTATGTGCTGCTTTAAGATATGAGTCGTAGGCATGGTCAGAATGGTTATATTTATAAGGTACAATTTTCCCTTTTCTTAAGCGGACAATACGCCCTTGTTCGTCTATTCGATAGAAGAAAGTATGATAGTAGTTGTCCAAACATGGATTTTGGTCTTTGTCAAGCCATGAAATTTCTTCAAACACCTCTAATTTTAGAAGTTTACTTTGCTCGTAATATACCCATTTGCTTCTTTGGATATCCTCCATAGGAATATGCCGTTTGCTGTTGAAACTGAACTTTACAAATGTAGGTTTAATTTCGTTCATACCTAAATACAACACATCTGCAATTTTTCCTTCTTGTCCATAAGTAACAAGAAATGTTTCATTTGTTTTCCATTCAAAACCAATGCTCTTTATGTTAAAGGCACAGACAAGAACTTGGGCGTATGGTTGACTAACACCTACGAGCCTAACCTCTCGATTTTGTGCTTCCTTATGATGATAGAAAATGTCTCCGAGAAGTTCTTTTGCTAGAGTATCTTTTAGTAGAACACCACTGTCTGGCGAAACTTGTTGTAAAGTGTAGGAATAAGAATTTATGCTATGTATTTTTTCTACAAGATTCGAAAAACTTACATACCTTGGTTGACACAGACAAGAGGATAGCCCCATTGTTATGACCAAGACTATAACGATATTCAATAAGGAATGTCTCATAATAACTTTTTACTTTGATATTTAGAAATTAGATTTTTATTTGCAAGAATATTAATCATTTCCATATCTTTAATTTGCTTTGCGAAATCTAAAGGAGTCATCTCCTTTTTATCTTGATGATTAATATCAATGTCCTTATTCACTAAATCAACAGCAATTGTATTTTCACAAGATACAATTGCTTCTTGTAGAAGATTTCTGCCATATGTATTGCTATAATTTATATTTCTTTCAAGTATATTTTTTTGTTTATAGATTCTCATTTCAAGAACATTTTATTTATGATAAATCTGTATGCTTTTAACATCTGCGATACCCTCAAACATAATGGTTTCGTCATCGACTTTATTGATTTTATTTACGTATTGTTTTCCATTTATGTCATTGAGATATAAGGAATCATTTTGCAAACAATAGGTATATCTGTATAGGGTATCAGCTTGTGAGTATAATTCCACCGTACTATCATTGAAAAATTCAATCTCAGGATAATTGATCTGTCTTTCTCCACCATTCAAAGTCCAATGACCAACCAAATCCTCATTAGTGCAAAATTCGGTATTGTCTATTTTCGGAGCACTGATTGTACTAATTGAAAATAACAACCTAAGAATTAATATTGGTACTAACGGACATAGATAATAAAGCCAAGTTACTCTTAAGTTCTTTGAAAGTTGAAACATAAATCTCAACAAAGGGAACAAGTAGATAGGATACAAGGAGATGGTTATAAGCATACCATAACGACATATTTTGTCTACATCAGAGCGAACAGGGGCATCAAAGAAGAATATAGAAACATAGCATCCCAAGGGCCATAATATCAGCGAAAATGCCATAAGTATAAAGAACACCTTCTGTAAAATAGTGGGTGTTCCTCCTAATATGCGAGCTATCAGCCCATCATTAGGTTCTTGTTTTATTTCTTCTTTGTTCATGCAAAAACAGTTCCGTTACTTTTAGTTATCTTTCAACCCCTTTTCCAATTCCTCGATAGTCGGCATAGATGATTTGAAGTCTTTCGGGAAGAGTAGATTGGAAATTTGTAACAGCCTTACCATCACGCTCATATAGGTCTGTGTCAAGCCAATTAAGCAACGCATCACGTCCCCAATTATTTTCCCATGTTTTTCTTACAAAGAACAGGGCTTTGTCCATATCATCCTTGCATTTGTCGATGATACGGCGATGATGGTCCCAAGGAATAGAGAACAACAAATTGAAATCATCAACAGGCTGTTGACGTTTTTCAAATTGTTCCGCAACTTGCGGAACATTTGAGTCAGACAACGAATCAGAGAAAAGTTCCGCAGTCTGCGGAATATTTCTATATAGAGGAGCATAGAGTTTGAAAAACTTACTCATATAGCGCAAGTTTATAGGCGAGAACCCTTTTACGCCAGGCATCTCGTTCTTCAAGTCTTGACTGAGATTCTTATAAAAACCAGAGCCGTAAGTGTTGGTATATTGCTTGGCTTCAATGTCTCGTCCCAACTTCCAATAGAAATCCAACAAATAACCGTTGGTGGCACATGACGCTTTGAGGCGATGGCTGTAGAATCGTTCCTTGAGTTCCACAAGCCAGTCCTTGTAGTCGCAATCATCATGAAGGACTACTGCTAAGTCTATATTTTTCTTTGCCATAATTCTAAAACCATTTAACGCTACAAATATAATGTTTTATCGTGATAATCGGTTAAAAATAAATGATTTTTTGAGATTAGTGGCATCTATTTAGACAAATTAAAATTTGTTTGAAGATCTTACTCCTTTACCACTCAACTTCGCCACATACCTAATGGCTATGTCGTTAATCCTACCCATACCCCCTGTTTTAGGGTGGATGGGTAGTTTTTTTTAAAAAGGAGAAGATTATGGCTGCTACTGCAAGAGAAACGGTTTGGCTATGTTAAACTTGGGTTAACTTTACAGTTTTTTTTAGGAGCTTGGCTTTTTTTACAAAAAAAATCGTAAATTTGCAGCGAGAAATAAAAACTTGAAGAATAAACAACATAAAAAATGAACTTATGAAGAAAATCTCGTTGATAGTGATGAGCTGCATGATAGCTTGCGGACTGCTCGCCAACCACGGCATCGTGAAGGGCGGAGAAATGTCGCCTAAGGTAGAGGACACGGTATCGATTGCCAAGAAAATCACTGATAGTCAATTGCTATCGAACAACTCCGACACGTTGGAAGTGGACACAGCTGGCGAAGACTCGATGGTGAATGTGGTGGCCTACTTCTGCAAGGGCGACACCTGCGAATACTGGATATATGAGAATGAGTGGAAGGTGGACGGCAAGGACACGGTGAAGACGCTCGGCGTATCCACCCAGGTGCGCCTCGTGGTAAACGATTCCACCAGCAAGGGCTATAAGATGAGCTACACCTTCCTGGACGTAAAGGCCGATTCGGTGGGCGACAACTTCCGGGACAAGATGATGGCCATGATAGCGGAGCGCACCGCCAAGAGCGTGATAGGCACCACCATCAACTTTGAGACCGATGAATATGGTAGCATTACCAAGATTACCAATCTCTCGCAAATCAAGAAGCAGGCAAAGGCTCTTTTCAAGGCGAGCATGAAGGACATCGCCTCCATGCCCATCATGCAGGCAATGAAGAAGGCGATAGGTCTTGACTTCATGAAGATAGGCAACCAGGCTAACACCGACGAGGTGGTGGAGGGCTACCTGGAGGAGCTGAAACTGCTCTTCGCCTGCCACGGAAGCCAATATGCCGTGGGCGAGCATCACGAGCACGAGGATGCCACCAAGGATAGCTACGCCAACGACACTTATATCAATGCCAGCCTAGAGAAGAATGGCAACTACACAATCTCCTGCGAGGTGGTCAGTGTAATACCAAAGGAGACTGTGAAGAAGGTGATGGGCGGACTGATGGGTGCCATCACGGAAGGACTGAAGGGCAAGAAGACCGAGGACGGCAAGGATCATGATGGCGACATCAAGGACTTGGACGACGCGTTTAAGAAGGAGATAGAAAAGGCAGTTGACCAAGATGCCCAGACCTCGGAGTATCTCAGTGTGACCTGCTTCGAGGATGGCTGGCCTAGCAGCGTGTTGAAGCAAAATAAATCTGTGATAGCTGGCCGTGGCAAGCTGAAGCAGAAACTCATCGAGGCTTGCCGATTCGCACAGCGCGAGAAATGATGAACTATTTCGACCTGTACAGATTGAATACAAGGTGAAGAATGCCAACTTTATTGTATCAACAGACTCTGTTTGTAATGAGCCAGAGGGTGAGACTGCGAAATATTATGTGTTGAAAGCGTAAAAAATATGCGACTTATAAAAAACGTTGATAGCAATTTTGCTACTTACGTTTTTTATAAGTCGTGACATATTACTTGATTAATTATTCAAAAATTCTAAACAAACCATACATTATAGACATAAAACCAACAACATATCCTTTAAGATAATCAATATAGCTTATTGTAAACCTCGGTGGGTTATTACGCCTGTCTTTGTATGTGATATTTAGGAATGTAATACCAAAGGATATTGCACAAATACTATCATATCTTTTAAATAAGATGGTTGTTATTCCTAAGCATATCATCAAAATTGAAAAAATCAAGTAAGTGCCATTTTTTATGGCACTTACCGACTTTTTGTGCTTAATAACAGAAATCATTATTGCAATTCCTGTTATAGACGCTAATATTCCCCAAAGACAAATATAGTTCATAAATATTACTTTTTGCAAATAGTACTATCGTTTTTGACTTCTTCTTGTTTCTTTTCAATTATCATATCTGTAATCCTTTCGGCTCCAGATAATTTTAAATTAGTTCCTTGCTTTAGGATTTCTGTTCCAAGTTCAATACTTAACATTATGCAATCTTTTGCATAATCATATTATTTTTCACTTACGACGAAGCTTTATATACAAGCCCAAAATTATTATCGTATTTATGGCAAACCAAATAAAATTTATAGTAACACCAGTATCGAATATCTGGTAAACCATATTTATGATAGCATCATTATCTATAGTTTCTACCTCGTATTTTATACTAACATACGCATTTACCACAAAGATAGCATAAACAAAAACCATTAGAAATGATATAATCAAGTAAATTATTAACAGTTTCTTCATAAACAATCATCTATTAAAATCCTGACTACTACTATTGCTTCAACTTCCAAAAGAACCAAAACCATTCCCACTTGAAGAAGAACGTGTATTTGAATTGCCTTTTTTATTGGACAGTAGTGAATTATGATAAATCGAGTTACTTCATTAAAATTGATTTATTATTGTAGCCATAGCCGATAATCTTTACATCTACTTTTGAATGGATTAAAGTTTGTGAACCTTGTATCTTGTATTGGAAGTAGATTGTATCTATTTTCTCTGTTGTGGCTATTTTGAGAGTTTTAACTTGATTGAATATTTCCATTGTTATCTTTTTGAATTTTTTATTGTCGCAAATAACCACTCTTTTTTTTACAATATATCCTTGTTGGTCTGTCTTGTACTCAATAGCAACGTATGCCTCCAAATTATTTTTTTGAAACTCAATAGGATATTTACATTTTCTTTCCAATTCGTTTATAAACAACTCTTTTTTTCTATCGTCAGGATTACCTGTGCTTACTTGGCATACATCAAATAGTTGCGGAGATGTTCCCACAAGAGACACATTAGTATTGGAGTTGCATGAACCAAATACTACCAAAACTGTCAATAATATAATACCCACTAATTCCTTCATCTTTATTCTATATGATTTTATCTATGACTCCACTTTAAAAGTGGATTAAATTTGAATTAAACATATGCCTTGGAAAGCCTTTATGCAATCCTCGGCGTTAACTAACTCTGACAATCAGTTGGCGAACGAGTTGTTTATGCAACGTGAAAATGCCTCCTGTAGCCCAAATATAGCCCCAAAGTGGGGCGATTCGCTCTTTGAACTATTTTGTTGCCATCTTGGAGAAACCAAAACTCTTTTTGCCTAAGTCCTTAATGGATGCACCTATGTGATATACACAGTACGCTGCTCTCCTTTTTTTTCTATTTTATCTGTCATATTTATATTCATTTTTCCAATATCACAAATTGTGACTTTGAACATTACCATATTTAACAGCATTCAAAGGTAGTGCTTTTAGCCTTTAAGCCACTATTGCACAACCCCTTTCTTTGAAAAGAACGTAAAATTAATAGTTTTATTGCTATGATTGTGTATTTTTAATCGCTTAACTCGTTGCACCATACTCACGCCCCTTCCACTTAACTTTTGCCACATCCCGAATGGAATACCCCTTGCGGAGTAAATTAATTAG
>ERZ791909.30-NODE-30-length-175033-cov-9.364703_pt1 | contig 175033 bp, 143 predicted proteins | sample MGYA00510143_ERZ791909 | MGnify/ENA primary metagenome ERZ791909 (study PRJEB30046, sample SAMN00792093) | human gut metagenome | study: EMG produced TPA metagenomics assembly of the A metagenome-wide association study of gut microbiota in type 2... | reverse complement strand
CGAGCGGGTTCGGCTGCCGTCGAGCAGCGGCAGGGTTTCCGGTCCGGGATAGACGGGTCCGGGGCCTCCGCAGCCAGTCAGGAGTGCGCCGGCCAATACGGACAGCAACAGACGTCTGCGGGAGAGTACAGATCGTTGATTCATCATGCGGGAAGTTAATCGGGTTTGGTTGTATGTGATTAGAATGAAAACTGCCAAGGAGCCGCAGCGTTTACGGCGTCGGTGGGTTTGCGGAGCTAATACCTGACAGTGGCTGGATCGGGGCGACGTGCCTTTATCGCGCTGTTTCGGGTGTGGTCGCGGTGTAGTGCAGCAGCAGCGAACCCCGTTTCTGCGGAATTTGCAGCATCAGCCCGTCGAGCAGTTGGCGGCCGTCCATGCGCAGTGTCAGTCCGGTATTGTCGTTGTAAACGTCGTAGGCCGCAGCCGGGTCTATGCCCGAAAACCGTACCGTAATGCGGTCGGAAACCGCTTCGGGCCGGCGGAATGCGACCACGATGCCCGAGTTGTCCGAAGGACGGTGCATCTGGTAAGCGAGCCAGATACTGTCGCTTTGCGTGTCGATGATGCCGGTGAGCGGGTAATAGTCCTCATAATAATAGGGACGGTATTTCTTGAAGTTCGCAATTGCGCGCTGGATGTCGGCTACTTTGAGTTTGCGCGTGGAGAGGTCCCAGGTGGCGACCACCGCTGCGCCGAGGCTCGAACGGGTCGAGTAGTCGTCGGTCTCCCACATTCCGGTGCCGTGCTGCGGCAGGAAAAAGTTGAGCCCGTAGGTGTGGCTCTGGTAGCCGGTCACCTCGCCGTACGGGTAGTCGGTGCGCCACAACGGCGCGCTGCGCGAGAGGGTTTCGAGGTCGATGCGCCGTCCCCCGGCCGCGCAGTTGTCGATCAACAGCCGCGGGAAGCGTGACAGCAGGTAGTCCCAGTAGGTGTACAGTCCTTCGATGTGGCGGATCTCCGTCATGCCGATCCGGTCGGGTTGCTCGTTGTCTTCCCAAAACGGCTTGGGCGGATGGTTGAAGTCCTGCCGGTAGATGTCGATCCCTTCCCGCTCGATCATGTCGCCGACGTGCGTGCAGAGCCATTCCAATGCCTCGGGATTGCCCAGGTCCAGCAGTGCCGAGTTGCGCCGGGGGGTATGCAGCAACCACGGCTGGTGTTCCCGCGCGAGCCATGATCCGCGGCTGACGCGTTCGGGTTCGAACCAGAGCAGGAAACGGGCGCCGAGCCGGTGCGCTTCGTCCGAAAGCGGCCGTAGGCCGTTCGGGAAGCGTGTCGTGTCGGGCGTCCACGTGCCGACGCAGTCGCACCAGTCGTAGACCGGGGCCCCGCTGTCGGTGTACCAGCCCGCATCTAACCAGAATACCTCCGGCACGAGGTTGAACTGCTTGTGCCGCCGTGCCATCGCGATAGCCATCTCTTCGGTCAGGCAGCCGTTTTCGGTGCAGGGCTCGGGGCCGGGCAGCGCGAACCCTGAAGCGTAGGGGTATTCGGCGAATTTGCCGTCGAGCTGGCGGCTGTGGTGTGCGAGCAGGAAACGGCGGAATTTGTTTTGCCCGGTCATCAGGTTGTCGCCGTTCCAGAACATCAGGCTCACCAACGGGGTGCGGATGCGTTCGCCCGGTTTCAGGTAGAGGCGGAACCGTTCCATCCCGGTCTGCAGGGTCAGGGCGCTCCCCGTTCCCGGTGCCGTGACATTGCCCGAACGTACGGCCTGCCGGTTGGCGATGGGTGCGGAAGTGCCGCCGGTCAGCGCAGCCTGCCAACCGCCGCTCCAGCCGATGGCGGCCATGACGCCCTGCCGTCCGTTAGGAGCGATCAGGTTGAACATCGGAAAAGCCGTGCAGTCCGACGAGCGGCCTCCCTGCGGCGCTAAGCGGATCGTGCTGTCGGCGGGAAGCTCGCGTTGCGATACCATGAAATCGGCACGTGAGCCGACGCTGCCCCGCGCACTCAACAGCGAGAAGGTGCCGGGCGTGCGGTTCGTGAAAGTCAGGTCGGCCACGTTGTTCCGTTCGAGGATCGGCGTATCGGTTTGCGAGGTATTGGTAAAGTGCAGGACCCATTCGACGGCGTGGAAATCCTTGAATCCGGTTACGTCGCATTCCACTTTCAGCCCGGTGGCCGGGTCGGTGTAAATATGGCGCTCGCGTACGGTCTGCGGATCGGGGCTTGCGATCTTTTCTTTTTCATATTGCCAGCGCGTGAGGAATTCCGACGAGGGAATGCCGTTGTAGACGAACGAGAAAGGCGGTTGTTTGCCTTTGGCAAAACGTGCGGCGATCCACTCCGCGACATCGGGCGTGCCGTCGAGCCGGACGGTAGTCTGTGCGTGCGAAACGAGCGGGCAAAACAGGAGGGCGAGTACCAGCATCCGTATCGGGAACGGCATAGTTGCTTTGTGTGTGGACAATTCGGTCCGGCAAGGCCGGATTCCGGAACAGGTTCGGTCCGGCAAGACCGGACACTGCAGGAGCAATGAAAGCGTGCGGGAGAGTTGCATGGAACGGTTCGGTTTAGGTTCGTAGAAACGGTCCGGCACTTCGTAGCGCCGGACCGTTGTAAAGATAGCGAAAATTATCCGATTCCGTATACGCAGCAGATGCCTTCGACGGTAAAGCCGTGTAGTTGTAACGTTTTTCCGGCGGCAGTGACGGTCAGCCGGTGGAATGCCTCCAGGGCCGGGAATCCTGTCCCGGAGGGGTTTGTACGGGTGGTTTCCGGGTGAATTTCGGTGATGCGGATGTCATGCAGCAGGCTCAGGCCGCTTATCCGTACCCATTTATATACGGCCTCCTTTGCACACCAGACCAGTGCGGGGAAAAGGACTTCGGGAAGGGCGCACGGTTGTAGCGCCTGTTCCTGCGGGGAGATGAAGCGCCGCGCCGCGCGGGAGAAATCCGAGTCGGCAGGCTCGATGTCCACCGCGCAAGGCTGCGCAGAGAGAATGACCGCCGCGTAGCCGTGCGAATGGCTGACGCCGATGTGGCGCAGCGGGGCGAACTCACCCGTTTGCAGCGGGTCGCCGAACCGGGTGTGTTCGAATGGAATGTTGTCGGATCGGGCGTTTTTGTGCAGGCCGGTGTCGGGCCGTATGCAATTTTGCCGGTGCGGGAGCCCTCCCGGTATGTCCGCCGGAGTATTCTGGCCGGATGACGGGAAAACTAATACGGGACCTCCTTCCGGATCGTGCGCCGCGTGTGCTTCGGGCAGCAGCGCGTGCAACAGCGCATGCCAGGCCAGGTATTCGAGCCGGCGGCGGGGGGCGGCGAATGCGGCGGCCTCCTGCTGTTCTGCGACGGTGCAGAGCGATGCGAGCGGGGGTTCCTCTTCGTCGATCCGCCAAAGGGCCAAGATCGTGCCTCCGGGTAGCGGTAGTTTCAGGTGAACGGGCATGGATTCCGGTGAAATTGAGTCCCGGCGCATTCATTCTACGCGGGCCGTGATGAATCGTTTAACAAAGATAGGAATATTTCCGGCAAAGCAACGGCGATCCTGCCGGCGGGAGATGCCGATTAGGTTCTTTGTTCCGGAAATGAAGGTGTCGAAAGGCTTTGAGGTAGAAAAAATACGGGTAAAACGAACGTCTTCCCTTTAGATGCGAATGTAATACTTTTTTTGACACGAAAAAAACATTTGTAATAATTTTTATACCAACAATTTAACCTGTGTCATTGTTCCGCTGCCGGAGTCGTTTCGTCCGGGGACGATCGATGTATGTTTTTAATGTTCGTTTTATGCGCGTAAAATTTTTCTGACGGCATGAAATTCAACGAAAGAGACGGGCGGCGCATGGGACCGTGGGGAAGAAAACGGGCGGACGGCTTTCCGATAAGTAGCGCGATTGCGCGGGAATGAAAACATATCGGAATGAGGCTAAGACGATGGATGTTGGTAGCGGCGGTCTTTGTACCGCTGAGCTTATCGGCCGGACAGGACGCTGATCTGGCGTGCGATCACGGTAGGCAGGAAACCCCTGCGGCGGAAGATACCTGCCGGGTCGTTTTCCGGTTTTCCCCGAAGAAACTGATGTTCCAGGCTCCGTTCCGGGGAAACGAGACGGGAATCGCCCGCCTGACGGAAATGATCCGGCAGCACCGGGATTCGATAGAGGCGGACCGCGCTAAAATCAGGGTTGAGGGATATTGTCCTTCGTTCGGGAGCGTGGAGGCGAACCTGGCCGCTGCAAAAAACCGGAGCAATCAGGTTAAATCCTATTTCATTACACACGAACGGTTGCGGGAAGAGCATTTCCGCACGTTCAATTCGGCGCGGGCATGGAACGGGCAGCACGATGTGGTCGTGGTGGCCTATTGCATGGCCGGAGACCGTGCGGCGGATAAGCGGACAGCCGGAGCGCCGGGCCGGGAAGGGAGTATCTCCTCTGGAATGGGTGCTGCAAGGGTTGGTGATGATGATACTGGTGGCAGTACCGCCGGTTCTGTCTCTCCGGCTGTTTCGTTACCGGACGGCCCGGAATCCGGGGGACCGCCCGATACTCCTGACGATGCTCCCGGATCGGGGAATTTGTCTCCGGGAGCGGTTGCCGCCGCGGATCGTCCGGTGCGGGAAACGGCTCCCGCGCCGTCCTTCCGGATGGCCGTCAAGACCAACCTCGCGGTGTGGGCCGCAACGGTGGCCAACCTGGGGGTCGAGTTCGGTTTCGGCAGGCATTATTCGGTCGATGTGCCGGTTATCTACTCCCCGTACACCGTGCGGCGGGTATACCGGATGAACCTGTTTGCCGTGCAACCCGAGTTCCGTTACTGGCTCGACCGTCCGTTCCGGGGCCATTTTTTCGGGCTCCACCTGCACAGCGGCGGATTCAACATCGCGGTCGATGCCCGGACCCGCTATCAGGATTGTCGGCCCTTCTGGGGTGCGGGGATCAGCTACGGTTATGTCGTGCCGCTGAACCGCTGCTGGGGTGCGGAATTCACCCTCGGCGCCGGTTTCGTCAATGTGAAATACGACCAGTTTTACAACATCCCGAACGGCGCGCGGTACGGGCACGGCCTGACCCATACCTACTGGGGCGTAACGCGTGCCGGGATTACGCTGCTGTACCGTTTCGGGTTTAAAAAGGAGGACCGATGATGAAAATATATGCCCGTCTTGCCGCTGCCGTACTGATCGCCTGTTTTTCAGCGGGTCTTTCTGCCTGTAATTCGTTCCACGAATGGCCCGAAGGCGGAGGCGACGATCCCACGCTGATCCGGACCACGCTCCGGCTGCATGTCGACTGTACTCCGTTTGCGGAGGGTGCCGGGCAGGCGGCCGAATCCTCCGGCGACTATCAATTGCGCTGGACGGTCGACCTGTTTGCCGATGGGGGAGGTTCCCAAAGCGGGAGGGTCGCCCGGGAGGTGGTGACCAGTGCCGGGACGCCCGGCGGCGAAACCACCTTCGAAGTGCCGTTCGATCTGCATGCCGGTAAATACCGGGTCTGCGTCTGGGGCGATTATGTCCGGAAGGGGGCAACCGCCGATGTATATTACAATACGGCCGATTTGAGCGCGGTAACGGTGATTTTTCCCTATACGGGCAGCACCGATGCCAGAGATGCCTTTTCGGGTTGTGCGGAGATCGACCTGACACCGTACCGTGACCGTTATTTCGCCGAAGTGGACGCCGATGTGACGTTGCAGCGCGCTTGCGGCAAATTCAGGATACGGACCAACGACCTGGCCGAACTGGCAGCCCGCCGCCGGACTTTACAGGAGAGTCCCGGGCCGCGCGTCCGGCCTGCAAATCCGGATGGGATCCGGACCGGAGGCGAATCGAAAGCCGGATCCGATGCCGCCGGGATTATCCCGCCTGTTCCGGTGACGGTTCGGGTCTCATATTCGAGCTATTTTCCGTGCGGCTATAATGTAACCACCGGATATGCGACTGGCGGGGATTTCCGGACCGATGTGGCTTTTACCGGGGCTGTTTCGGAATTGGGCGCGACCTCGGCGGTGCTGGCCTTCGACTATGTGTTCATCTGCACCGAATCCACCGTGGTCTATGCCGATATAGAGGCATATGACGCTGCCGGAGGCCTCATTTCTCGAAACACCGGGATCCGCGTTCCCCTCGAGCGTGGTAAACTCACGACCGTTGAGGGGGCATTCCTGACCCAAAGTTACGACAACGGCGATATCGGTATCGACGACCGTTTCGACGGGGAGATCGTCGTGACGCTGCCGAACTGACCCTGCGACGGGACAAATTGCATTTCAATCTTTCCGGTATTATAAAACCCCAAAACAAATTCGCTATGAAAAACTTATTACTTGTGCTCACGGGTGCGCTCCTGTTGCTGATGGGGGGCTGTACCAAAGACCCTGCGACGGGCTCCGGCCAGGGAGAAGTCACCGTTAACCTGACGGCGTCTCTTCCTACGGCGATCCAGAGCTATTCGACCAAAGCGTCCAATCAGGGCGGGATCAACAATGTGACTGACAAAACCCTGCGCTACATTCTCGAGGTGTACGACGAAAGCGGTAATTTTATCATGCGCAAGACCGTTTTCAAGGCTCCCGGCGCTTTTACCGATCCGGCTTCGTTCTCGCTGACCCTGCTGGCCCAAAAATACAAGTTCGCCTTCTGGGCCGATTTCGTGGCTTCGGAAGCCGATGCCGATCTTTATTACAGCACCCTCTCCGCGACCGATCACGGCCTGCAGGCGGTAGCGCTGAAAACCGCCCCTTATGCGATTAACGATGAGGCCCGGGACGCTTATACGGCGACCCTGGATGCGGACCTCTCCTCTTCGTCGCTGAACCGGACCGTAACGCTCAAACGGCCGTTCGGCAAAATCCGCCTGCTGGCTACCGACCTGGCTGCAGCGGCTTCGCAGGGGTACACGCCCACACAGACGGGCATTGCCTATACGGTCGAGCTGCCCACTACGTTTAATGCCCTGACGGGGGCGGCGCAGGCCTCTCCGACGGCCCTGCCTTCGGCAACGGCGGCGATCCTGGACGAGGACGTTATGGGCGGCAAAGTGATTGCGCTGGACTATGTTTTCGCCGGGGTGAAGCCGACGGTCAGCCTGACCTTCTCGGCTTCCGGTACAGGAGGGACGACCGAGCGGGCGATCGAAACGATTCCGGTCGAGGCCAATAAGCTGACGACTGTCAAAGGTGCGCTGTTTACCCGCGGAGCGAACATGTCTGTGTCGGTCAGCGACGAATTCAACGAGCCGGGAAACGAAATGGAACTGACCGAGGTGAACTCCATCGACGAAGTGGCTGCGGCCCTCAGCGGCGGCGATCAGATGCTGGTGGTGAAGGATGAGGTGCAGGCAAGCAAGTCCATCGATTTTTCGGCCGCCTCCACCCCGTATCAGGGAACGGAGACGGTGGCCGTGACGCTGAATGCGGTGGCCTCAGGGGCCGCTGTCACTTTCCAGGCTACGGCTGATGCTCCCAAAAACCTGGCGATTACGATGCCCGAAGGACATTCCGTGACGCTCAATATGCCCAATACGACCGTAACCCTCAACGGTAAGCATTACAGCTCCGTAGATGCGATTACGGCCACCAGCACGCTGATCGTGCCGCGTGACGTTACGGTTGAAAACCTGACCCTGCGCCAGGGCAACGTTAAAATCTACGGTATCGTGGACAATGTGACCAAGGTCGGGGGCTATGCGGATAAGCTCATCCGCTGCGTGGCTTCGCAGGCCGATCTCGACCGCGCCCTGGCCGACGACAAGAGCGGGTACGATTATTTGTTGATCGAACAGCCCGTTTCGGGACTCGATGCCAAGGGAGCCACCCTCGCCGCACCTTTGGAAATTGCGGCCAATGCCGAGTTGAGCAACCTGACGATCGATGCGCCTGTCGGTAACGGCATCACCCTCGCGGCCGACAATATCAATGTCGTGCTGGACGGGGTAACGGTTCGCCAGAACGAGGCCGATGTCAATGCCGCGCGGAATTGCGCGATCCTGGCCGCCGGTTATAATAATCTGACCCTGCTGGTGAAGAATTCGGACCTGATCGTTCCGAAAGCCAACCAGAGGGGTGTCAATATCCACGGTGCGAAGGACGCTGCGAGTGTTTGCCGCGTGACGCTGGACAATACCCACATAGGCCCGCAGCCGCGAAGCGGCGATCCGGGCAACGTCGCTTACACCCCGGAGCAAAATACGGCGTTTAAGAAAATGTCCGACTCGCGCGGTATCGGCATCGGTGCCCATGCCGGCAATATCATCGTTCGACTGCAGAATAAATCGGTTGTCGAAGGCGTATTTTACGTTTTCAACGCCACGCAGCACAGCGATAAATTCGAAGTGTACGTGGACGACTCGCGCCTGGACGGACGCTGTGCGTTCAACCTGTGGAGCGACGGGGGAAGCGTTATCAACGTGACGAACGGCTCCGAGCTGATCGGGCGTAATCCGTTCCCGGGCCCGACCGAAATCTTCGCGACTATCGTGGTCTGCGAGAAGGACGGCAACTGGGCCGGTGCCGCAAATCACGTGATCACGGTGAAGGATTCGAGGATTTACAGCTACAATGATCCGGAGACCGACACCAATATCCAGTATGCGGCACAGTTGCGTTCGCCCCGTAAAAATGTCCTGAATCTGCGCGGTACCACCGCGATTTACGACCAGAGTGCGACGAAGCGCTTGCCTTATGCCGTCCAGGTGCAGAATTGGATCAATGAGGTGAACGTGGATCAGAGCGTTACGCTGGAAGGGGGTACGGATGCGACGATCCTGCCTCCGGTGGTTTGGGACGGTACTTCGTATGCGTCTCCCGGCAAAGCCGCAGATGGGAAATATTATATAGGGGAACCGTCGGAGCTGGCCGGATGGGTGAAACAGAAAACCGGAGGCGATGCCGTGCTTGTCCGTGATTTGGATCTGAATAACAAGGCTTGGCCGGTAAGTACCGAAACTACGGCGATAACCGGTTCGTTCGACGGATGCAGTCATACCGTTTCGAATCTGAAATGCCAAACCTATGCAGTGGAGGCAGACGGTGAGCAGGGTGTCGCTTACGATAATAAAAAGCAGAATGCGGGTTTGTTCGGGTGCTTTAAGGGAACGTTGAAAAACCTGACCATAGACGGAGCGGAGATCTATGGTTCGCGTTCGGGTGCACTCGTGGGCCGTTTCGACGGCGGGACCGTTACCAACTGCCATGTCGCGAACGTGGAGGTGACCGGCGGCGCCCAGAAGGTAGCCCCGTTTATCGGATATGTTTCAAACAACGGTGGTGACGGGGTCTTTTCGAATTGTTCTGTAACGAATTCTTCCGTCGAGGCCGATTCCAATATGCCGGTCGGTGACGGCACCTGCCAGGCCGGGGGATTCATTGGATACCTGCAAGCTATCGACAGGAACGTAACGTTTGAGAACAACCGGGTAGAAGGCGTAACGGTTACATCCGGCGGTCTGTGGGAAGACCAGCCTGAGGCCGCTTCGCATGTTTTTGTCGGTAACCTGATCAATCTCAGTAAGACCGAGAAAACGATCTGCAAATTCACCGGCAATTCCGTTACAAACTGTTCGCTGAAAAATGCAGCAGTTATGTCGTGGGCGACCGAGTTCTTCGGATTCTATTACACAGCCCCTCAACAGCCGAAGTTCCCGATTGTGAACACGGTGATTGTGGATGGAAAGACCCTGGTCGAATAGGGGCGGCTTCACCGATTAATCGCGACAATTCAAACGAAGGAGACCGGCTTCCAGCCGGTCTCCTTTTTCCATGCTATTTTGTAGTTTTCCCCGGCATAGGGTTGTGCCTTCTGAGATCTCGGATATCCGGGACAGCATCCATGACGGGGAGATTCCCTTTAGCTAATATTCGTTCCAGCTTTTGATCTGGATCTCGTCCGGGGCGAGGCGGCAGAAAGCCGTGATGAAGGCGCTTGCGAGCCGGGCGTTCGTGATTAGCGGGATGTTGAAGTCGATCGCGCTGCGCCGGATCGTGTAGTCGTTGTTCAGCTCGTCTTTCGAGAGGTTCTTCGGGATGTTCACCACCAGGTCGATCTTCTTCTCCTTGATGTAGTCGAGCGTGTTGGGCTGCTCGTTCTGGTCGGGCCAGTGCAGTACCGTCGCATGCACGCCGTTCAGTTCGAGGAAGGCCGCCGTACCTTTCGTCGCAAAGATGTTGTAACCTTTTTGTTGCAGGGCCTTCGCCGCCGAGAGCATGTCCATCTTCGAGCGCGAGTCGCCGGTCGAGAGCAGGATGTTCTTTTTCGGGATCGCATAGCCCACCGAGATCATGCTCTTGAGGATCGCCTCGTGGAAATCCTCGCCGATGCAGCCCACTTCGCCGGTCGAGGCCATCTCGACGCCGAGTACCGGGTCGGCCTTTTGCAGTCGCGAGAACGAGAACTGCGGCGCCTTGATGCCGACATAGTCCAATTCGAAGGCCGATTTGTGCGGGACTTCGGGATCGACTCCCAGCATCACCTTCGTCGCGATGTCGATGAAGTTTACTTTCAGCACCTTCGAGACGAACGGGAAACTGCGCGAGGCGCGCAGGTTGCACTCGATCACCTTGATCTCGTTGTCCTTGGCCATCAGCTGCATGTTGAACGGGCCGGAGATGTTGAGCATCCGCGCCACCTCGCGGCTGATCTTCTTGATGCGGCGCATCGTCTCGACATACATCTTTTGCGGCGGGAAGACCATCGTCGCGTCGCCCGAGTGGACACCCGCGAACTCGACGTGCTCCGAGATGGCGTAGATCAGCACTTCGCCGTCTTTGGCCACTGCGTCGATCTCGACCTCTTTCGCGTGTTCGATGAATTCGGTCACTACCACCGGATACTGTTTCGATACGCTGGTGGCCAGCGTCAGGAAATGTTCCAGTTCGGAGCGGTTCGAGACAACGTTCATCGCGGCGCCCGAGAGGACGTACGACGGCCGGATCAGCACCGGGAAGCCCACTTCGTCGACGAATTTATAGATGTCGTCCATCGTTGTCAGCTCCCTCCAGCGCGGCTGGTCGACGCCGATCTTGTCGAGCATCGACGAAAACTTGTGGCGGTCTTCGGCGTTGTCGATGTTTTCGGCCGAGGTGCCGAGGATCGGCACATGTTCGTTGTGCAGCCGCATCGCGAGGTTGTTCGGGATCTGGCCGCCGGTCGAGACGACCACCCCTTTGGGTTCCTCGAGGTCGGTGATGTCGAGCACGCGCTCCAGGGTCAGCTCGTCGAAGTAGAGCCGGTCGCAGACGTCGTAGTCGGTCGAGACCGTTTCGGGATTGTAGTTGATCATCACCGAGCGGTAACCCTGCTCGCGGATCGTCTTCAGCGCACTGACGCTGCACCAGTCGAATTCCACGGAGCTGCCGATGCGGTAGGCTCCCGAACCCAGTACGATCACCGAGCGGTGGTCGTGTGCGAAATCTATATCGTTCGAAGTTCCGTTGTAGGTGACGTAGAGGTAGTTGGTCTGGGCCGGGTATTCGGCTCCCAGCGTGTCGATCTGCTTGACGACCGGGGTGATGCCGCGCTCCTTGCGGTGGCGGCGGACCTTCAGCATATCGGCCTCGATCTCGTCGGACTTGCTGTGGCTGACCGTACGGGCCAGCTGGAAGTCCGAGAAACCGCGCTGTTTCGCTTCGCGGATCAGTTCATCGGGCACGTCGGCGATACCGTTGTGCTTTTCGAGCTCGCCCTCGATGCGGATGATGTTTTCGAGCTTCTCGAGGAACCATTTGTCGATCCGGGTCAGCTCGTGGATGCGTTCGATCGTGTAGCCCTGTTTGAGCGCGTGGGCGATCACGAAGATGCGTTTGTCGGTGGGATGCGTGAGCGCCTCGTCGATGTCGATGCCGGCGAACGCCTTGTTCGCGACGAACCCGTGCATGCCCTGTCCGATCATGCGCAGCCCTTTCTGGATCACCTCTTCGAAGCAGCGCCCGATGGCCATCACCTCGCCGACCGATTTCATGCTGGAGCCCAACTCGCGCGAGACGCCTTTGAACTTGCCGAGATCCCAGCGCGGAATCTTGCAGACGATGTAGTCGAGAGCCGGTTCGAAGCAGGCGGTCGTACTCTTCGTGACGGCGTTTTTCAGTTCGTGCAGCCCGTAGCCGAGCCCCAGTTTCGCGGCGACGAAGGCGAGCGGGTAACCGGTGGCCTTCGACGCGAGCGCCGACGAGCGGCTCAGGCGCGCGTTCACTTCGATCACGCGGTAATCTTCCGAGTCGGGGTCGAGTGCGTACTGAACGTTGCACTCGCCGACGATCCCGATGTGGCGGATGATCTTGATCGCCAGTTTTCTCAGTTTATGGTATTCGGCGTTCGAAAGGGTCTGCGACGGGGCTACGACGATGCTCTCGCCGGTGTGGATGCCCAGCGGGTCGAAGTTTTCCATGTTGCAGACGGTGATGCAGTTGTCGTAGCGGTCCCGCACTACCTCGTATTCCACCTCTTTCCAGCCTTTGAGCGATTTCTCGACCAGGATTTGCGGCGAGTAGGTGAACGCCTTGCTGGCGAGCGTATCGAGCTCCTCGTCGTTGTCGCAGAAGCCCGATCCGAGGCCGCCGAGGGTATAGGCCGCCCGGATGATGACCGGGTAGCCCAACTCGTGCGCGACGCGTTTCGCTTCGGCGACGGTCGTCACGGCTTCGCTTTTGATCGTCTTGACATCGATCTGGTCGAGCTTGTGCACGAACTTCTCGCGGTCTTCGGTGTCGATAATTGCCTGCACGGGCGTTCCCAGGACCTGCACGCCGTATTTTTCGAGCACGCCGCTCTGGTAGAGTTTGACGCCGCAGTTCAGCGCCGTTTGGCCGCCGAATGCGAGCAGGATGCCCTGCGGCCGCTCCCTGGCGATCACCTGCTCGACGAATTCGGGCGTAACGGGTAGGAAATAGACTTTGTCGGCGATGTTCTCCGAGGTCTGGATCGTCGCGATGTTGGGGTTGATCAGCACCGTGTAGACGCCCTCTTCCTTGAGGGCCTTGAGCGCCTGCGAGCCCGAATAGTCGAACTCGCCGGCCTCGCCGATCTTCAGGGCGCCCGAACCGAGCAGGATGACTTTTTCTATTTTGTTTTGCATAATTCTTGATTTTAAGGCTTTCTCAATCTGGTAATTCCGTTCAGGTGTTGCGCCCGGTTCGCCGGGCCCGCACACGGCCCGGTGAACCGGGCTTACCGTTTTGAGCCGGCGTGATCCCGGATGTTGCGGATGAAGTCGTCGAACAGGAATTCAGTGTCTACCGGGCCGCCCGAGGCCTCCGGGTGGAACTGCACCGAGAAGAAGGGAAGGCGTTTGTGCCGGATGCCTTCGCTCGTACCGTCGTTCAGGTTGACGAAGTAAGGTTCCCAGTCGGGGCCCAGCGTGTCGGTGTTGACCGCGAAGCCGTGATTCTGCGACGTGATGACCGCTTTGTTCGTGCCGACCATCAGCGCGGGCTGGTTGTGGCTGCGGTGGCCGTACTTGAGTTTGAAAGTGGTCGCGCCGGCGGCGATCGAAAGCAGCTGGTTGCCGAGGCAGATGCCGAAGATCGGCTTACCGAGGGCCATCGCCTTTTTGATGTTCGAGATCGTGGCGGTGCATTGCTGCGGGTCGCCGGGACCGTTGGAGAGCATCACCCCGTCGTAATCGAGGGCGGTGAAATCATAGTCCCACGGCACGCGGATCACCGTGGCGCCGCGCGAAAGCAGGCAGCGGATGATGTTGTACTTGCAGCCGCAGTCGACCAGCACGATCTTCATCGGGCCGTCGCCGTAGGTTTCGACCTGCGGCGTACTCACTTCGGCGGCGAGGTTGCGCAGGTTCGGATCGTCGAATGCGGCCGGTTCCGCGCTTCCTTCGACGACGATCTTGCCCAGCATGACTCCCCGTTCGCGGATGATCTTCGTGAGTTGGCGCGTGTCGATCCCCCAGACGGCGGGAACGCCGTTTTCGCGCAGCCATTCTCCGAGGCTTTCGCCCGCATTCCAGTGGCTGTATTCGAACGAGTAGTCCGAAATGACCAACCCCTTAACATGAATACGGTCTGACTCGAAAAACTTGAGCAGACCGTATTCACTTTCTTTTTGGGGAACGCCGTAATTACCGACGAGCGGATAGGTGGAGACCAGGATTTGACCGCTGTAGGATGGATCGGTGAGACTTTCGGGATAGCCTGTCATGGCTGTGTTGAAAACGACTTCACCGGTAGTGGCCGTTTCGGCCCCGAAAGAGTAACCGGTGAAAGTTGTCCCGTCTTCCAGAATGAGACGGGCGGATTTTTTGTCAGACATTCTTTATCAGTAAGTTAAGTATTTATACCACTTGCTGAAACTGTCTTCTTCTCAGAATAGTTTCTGAAATGCAAAGGTACGCAGTGGTTTTTTGTTTTGCAAATCGCACCGGAATTTTTCTCAAAAATCGTTCCGTATCCCGAGGAACTGCATGGATGGATCGCCGTCGTGTACGGGAGAATGCGCATACAAAATCGTGTAAAAAGTAATGGTACGGGTGTCTGATTTGCGGACAGTTTCGATGATTGCCGCACCGGGGATCTGAATGCCGGTATTCAACCTGTGGAGATTCTGGAGGTGCGGTAGTTTTCCCGGGTTTTGTTACATTTGTGTCGTATATGCTCTCCTCCGTCAATCGGTGCGGTATGATCCGGGGCATGTTCGCATAATCGATGATAAAAATGTTGACCAAAGTCGAAATACAGACGATCCGCTCGCTCGGGGACAAAAAAGGGCGGAACGCAGCGGGATTGTTCGTCGCCGAAGGGACCAAACTGGTGACGGAACTGGTTGCGGGTATGGGAATGGCTGCACCGCTCCGCGTGCGGCGGGTGCTGTGTACCGTAGCGGGAGCGGAGTATTTTGGCAAGGCTGTACGCGCTCTTCGGGGAGGCCATGCTGTCGGCGGCCCGGGCGATGTTTTGGGAGAAAGTTCTGGTATCGTCCGGTCGCAAAACAGTGGCATGCAGAGCCCGGGAGGTTGGCACGGCGGTCCGGAGGTGATTTCACACAAGGAGATGGAGCGGATCAGCTCCCTGAAAACGCCGTCGGATATGCTGGCGCTCGTGGAAATTCCCCGGCACGGTTTGTCGGTAAGGGGACTTTCCGGGGAGCTCTCGCTCGCATTGGACGGAGTGCAGGATCCCGGCAATATGGGGACGATCCTGCGCCTGGCCGATTGGTTCGGTATGCGTGACGTGATCTGCTCGGAGACGACGGCTGACTGCTTTAACCCGAAGGTGGTGCAGGCCACGATGGGAGCGATCGCGAGGGTGCGCGTGCATTATGTGCCGCTGGCGCGATGGCTCGGGGAGGTGCGTGCTGCGGGTATTCCGGTGTACGGAACCTTTCTGGACGGCGAACCGATTTACGATGCCGCCCTCTCTCCCGGCGGTGTGATTGTGATGGGCAGCGAAGGGCAGGGCGTTTCACCGGAGGTAGCGGAACTCGTTTCGCGGCGGCTGTTTATTCCGCCGTTTCCGGTAGGTGAACCCACGTCCGAATCGCTCAATGTCGCTACGGCCACGGCCATCGTCTGCTCGGAGTTCCGGCGCAGGGGTTAGCGTTGGGCTTTGACAGTGGAAATCTGTTTTTCCATCGTCTTCGCAAGAAGTGCGACAAGACCTGCCAAACCTTATCAGCCGTCGGCAATCCGACGCCAGAGATGTAAGTCGACGGCGAGATCGGTCGAAGATATACGCAAGAATGTCGCTGTTGCCATGGATTGGACAGATAAAATATTCATAAATTTAATCCAACCAACGGGTGATTTTTTTACATTTGTGAAATGTAGGCTATGTCCTGCGGGTTGCTTTTGCGGACATTCGGATTTGCCGTCCTTCTTGTGTTCCGTCAGGGAAAATGCAGGACGCCCCCGGCTTATGGACGGGTGATTTTCGCGAGGTCTTTCTCCTTTATTATTAATTTGTGTGCGGCCCGGTGGGCCGCCGGATTATTAACGCTGCTTGTCGATGAAAATGATATCGTGGCTTCTGTCTCTTTCGATGATTTGCCCTACGCTTTGGGGAGCGCCTGAATCATCCCCTTTGCCTGCTGATTTAACGGCCGTCCCGTTCGGTCAGGTAACGGTCCGGGACCGCCTTTGGGCGCCCTGGCGTGAACGGATGGATCGGGTTACCTTACCCCATTGTCTGGTGAAAACCGAACCGGCGGTCGAAAATCTGCGCCGCACCGCCCATTTCCTCTCCGGCGTGCCCGACCGGATGCCCGTTCGCAGCCTTTTTCTGGTTTCCGACCTCTATAAAGTGATGGAAGCCGCGGCTTATTCCTTACAGGTCACCCCCGATCCGCTTCTGGAAGCCCGGATGGATTCGATTATCGGCTGGATCGCCGGGGCTCAGCGGTCCGACGGCTATATGTACGAGGCGCATGTTTGCGGGATTCCCGATACCGCCGAGATGGGCAGCCGTCCCTACGAACGTCTCATCTCCAGCCACGAGCTTTATAACATGGGGCATCTCTACGAGGCGGCGGTAGCTTACAGCCGAGCGACAGGAAAGGATCGTCTGTTGGCTGTAGCCGAAAAACATGCGCGTCACGTCAACCGCGCTTTTTTCGAGGGAGATCCGAATTATAACGGCGGTCGGCCCATCAACCATATTTCGGGCCATCCCGAGATCGAACTCGCCTTGTGTAAATTATTCGGGCAGACCCACGATTCGCTTTATTTGCGGATGGCGCAGCGTTTCGTCGCGATCCGCGGAACCGATCCTCCCGCCCATTTCACTGGCGATTTGAGCAAGAGCCAGGAACATATCCCCTTGCGGGAGCAGTACGAGCCGGTGGGCCATGCCGTTTGCGCCGCCTATATCTATTCGGGGATGGCCGACGTGGACGCTTTGTGCGGGACGCAGCATTACCGCGTACCGTTGGATTCGATCTGGGAGAACCTGGTTCGCACGCGCATCGCTCTGACCGGCGGCCTTGGAGCCGTCCGTGGGTTGGAGGGTTTCGGTCCGCCTTACAGCCTGCCTAACAAAAATTCTTATAACGAGACTTGTGCGTCGGTCGCCAATGTGCTGTTCAATGACCGCATGTTCCGTTCCCGGCATGATGGACGCTATTTCGACGTGCTCGAATGTGCTTTGTTCAACGGTGCTTTGGCGGGGATCAACTTGGCCGGGGATCGATTCTTTTATGTCAATCCGTTGGAGGCGGACGGATTGCAGCCTTTTAACCTCGGACAGAAAGGGCGTTCCTCCTGGTTCGGTTGCGCTTGCTGCCCGCCAAACATCGCCCGCCTGCTGATGCAGGTTCCCGGCTTGATGTATTACCATACCGGACGTGATATTTATTTGACCTTGTACGGGAGCAGTTCGACCGAAGTTCCGTTGGCAGATGGGACGGTAGCCGTGGAGCAGACCTCGGACTATCCATTCTCTGGCGAGTCTACAATCGTATTGACCCCTGCGAACCCGATGACTTTCGCCTTGCGTTTGCGTATCCCCACCTGGGCTCGCGGCGGCGAGTTTTTGCCTGGCGGCCTTTATACCTATGCCGATGCTGCGTCCGGGCGCTGGACCGTCAAGGTCAACGGTAAACCGGTTGATGTTCCCTTGGAAGAGGGCTTTGCCGTGATCGACCGCCGTTGGCGGCCCGGCGACCGGGTGGAACTGTCGTTGCCGATGCAGCCCCGTTATGTGCAGGCCCGTCCGGAAGTCAAGGCGGATGTCGATCGCGTGGCCGTGGTCTGCGGTCCGTTGGTTTATTGCGCCGAGGAGCCCGATAACGGTTTGGTGCAGCGTTATTATCTGTCCGAACTTCCGGCTTTGCGACGGAGCCTCATCGAGGAGGGTTTATTGAAAGGGCTTCCCGCCGTCGACCTCACGGCTTCCCGCCTTGACACGACGGTCCGCTTGCCTTTGCGGCTGATCCCTTATTATGCTTGGGATAACCGGGGCGATCTCTCCATGGCCGTTTGGTTGCCCCGTACCGGGGCGTTGGCTCAGGAGTCCCTGCCCCGCACCGAGAAGAACAAGGTTTGGTTAAAGGAGGTTCGTTTCACCTGTAACGACGACCAGCCCTTCCGGGATGCTATTTTCGACGGTATGACCCCCGAGCGTTCCCACCACCAGGGTTATCCCTGTTGGACTAGCCGGGGGTGTGAGGGACAGTTCCAGCAGGTCGAGTTCCTCTTTACCCGTCCCCGTTCTTTGGCCGGTCTGTCTGTCTATTGGATCAGCGATGCCCGGACGACGACTTTGTTGCCCGACAGCTGGAGCCTGGAATATCTGCTCGACGGGCGGTGGTTGCCTTTTCCTCGTTATGTGACTGACCTCTATGGCCTGGAGGTCGACCAGTTTAACGACGTGCGTCCCGCCGGGGAGTTGGTCTGCGAGGGGCTGCGGATGCAGATCGAGCCACGTTCCGGGCATAGTGTCGGTATGGCCGAAGTCCGGATTGATTTTGTACCCTGATGAATATTAATTTCTGTTAGATTGCTTTAATCCGGATATTCAATACCTTGCTGAAAGTGAAAACGGACAAAGGCTGACAGCTGAATATACGACCTGCGATGAAAGGAAGGTCTTGATAAAGCAAACGATGCGTTATGAAAAGGCGACCCAAATCAACCGCATCAAATGGCATTATTGGATAAACGGTGAATTCCATTCCGTCCAGAATATGGATATGAGGTTGTTCTTTCCTCAAGAATCGGATTCATATCTGCAGTGGGCTGGATTTGAGATCGTCCACAAGTTTGGAAGTTTTGAAGAAGAGGTGTTTAACGAAAGTTCGGAGAAACAGATATACGTTTTAGCCTTACAATAATTAAATCCCGCAACGCCCCGGAAGGGGAACTGCGGGATTGTTTTTTACCGGGAACAGGGCCCGTTCGCATATTTATCACCTGCTTCCGGAGTGGTTTCCGGACGGAAATGGCGTTGCTGTCCGCGGCGGCCCGGGCCGGCTCTGATGTGAATTCAGTGCGATTGCTGGAGTTCGACCCTATTGATGCGCCGGGGTGTTACGACCTGCTGCCGCCTGGAATCCGGCTTTGAGCGATTCGATCGTCTCTTTCACGCTGGTGATTTTCTTGGAAAGGTAAGCGTTGGCCCCTGCGAAAGCATAGCCTCGTGAGAGGTTGCCTTTGGCTGCGTTGTACAGCGCGAGGATGATGCAATAGGGGCTTTTGGTGTAGTCGCAGGTTTTGATGCAGTGGAACGGACAGCGTTTGGGACGCGTAAGGCCGGCCTTGACTTTCCTCAGGAATTCGCCGCCGATCGCCCGGCCCGGCATGCCCACGGGACTCGCGATGATCTCGATATCCTCTTTGCTCGATTCGATATAGGTTTTTTTGAACGTCTCCGAAGCGTCGCATTCGGTGGTGGTGACGAAGATGCTACCCATCTGTACCCCGGCGGCGCCGAGCGACATGATGCGGTAGATATCCTCGCCGGTATAGAGTCCTCCCGCCGCAATCACCGGTATCGGGTGGGCGTGCTGTGCGGCAAAACGGTCCGCAGTGGCCACCACCTCCGGGATCAGGCGCTCGAGCGAGAAATTGTCGTCTTCGATCTGGGTATTTTTATATCCGAGGTGTCCCCCGGCTTTCGGCCCTTCGACGACGATCGCGTCGGGCAGGTAGTTGTAGTTGGTTTTCCACTTCTCGCAGATGATATGTGCGGCGCGCGCCGACGAGACGATCGGCACGAGTTTGGTCGAGCTTTTCTCCCCGAGGTACGAGGGCAGGTCGAGCGGCAGTCCTGCGCCGGAGAAGATGATGTCGGCTTTTTCCTCTATGGCTGTGCGTACCATGTCGGCGAAGTTGCTTAGCGCCACCATGATGTTGACGCCGATTACGCCGCTGGTCTTGGCTCGGGCCTTGCGGATCTCCTCGCGCAGGCCCATGATCGAGTTGGTGCGGTAGTCGTTCGAAAATTTGGGATAGATCAGTCCGATACCGGCGCAGGAAATTACGCCTACGCCGCCTTCGTTGGCGACGGCCGAGGCGAGGCCCGAGAGCGAGATGCCCACGCCCATGCCCCCCTGGATGATCGGGAGCGTGATTTTCAGATCGCCTATTTGAATGCTTTTCATTTGGTTGTGCGGGTATTCATTTGCGGAAATATGCGGTTCATGTACAGGGAAAAAACCGTCCCCCGCCACCTCCGCAGGGTGGCAAGCGAACGTTTCCGGGCGTGTCGGCAGTTTCATGTCGAATAAATAACATACAAATATAGAGCGATAATATGGATGCACAATCCGTTTTTTTACGATTCTACAACGCCTAAAATGAAAAAAACCGGGGCATCGTAATTACTGTCCTGGTTTTTATTTGGTTACAGATGTTTTGCGAGTTTTGCAGCCCGGTTTTTTTTACGGTTAATCGAGCTTTTTAATGCTTCCCGCCGAAGAGGTATCCAGCGAGGTGATTTTCGGATCGCCTTTGTAGCGGATACCCGCTGCGCTGGAGGCTTGGGCCGAGAGGGTCTGGACGTCGCCCACCGTAATTCTCGAGGTGGAAGAGGCTTTGAGCGTCGCTTTGTCGATAGTGTAATTCTCGCCGTGGAAACCGCTCGCGCTGCTGGTGGTTACGGTAACCTCGCCGACTTTGCCGCTGATGGTCAGTTCGGCACTGCTGCCAAGGTTGAACACGCCCTGCGCGCCGTTGTGGACGATCTCCCCGTCGGCGCTGCTGGTCAGGTCTGCACGCAGCAGGGGCGTGGTGATCGTTGCATCGATTTCGCCGCTGCTTTTGGCGTCGATGACTACCCGTTCGCTGGCCGTCAGTTCGAGGTCGTCGATTTTGCCGCTGCTAGAGAGGTCTATTACGACCGAAGCCGCCGTAAACGGGGTCATCGCCTTGATCTCCGCATTGGAAGAGGCCTTCAGGCTTTTCAGGTTTTTAAGGTAGATTTTCGCTTTCAGGTCGTCCTGTTTTTTCGACAGGAAGTTACCGGTGAGTCCCAGCGTAACCACGCCATTGCCGTCGATATTGAAGATCAGCTTTTTTTCGAGTTCAGCGGGAATTTCGATACTGGCCGAAGTCTTGTCCGACTGGTAGATTTCGACATCGAAATTATTGCCGGCGGCGATGCCGGTTATGTTCTGTCCTTCGAAACGGGTCTGGCGTGTCATCTGTGTCTGTGCGGAAGCTGCGGCCGTGCTGAAAAGTGCGGCGGTGAGCAGCGGGAAGAATAATGTCTTTTTCATGAGATGCTCTGGTTTGACGTTTAATTCGGTACTTGTAGTTTTCACTTCAAATGTATGCAAAATTTCCTTTCAAAAGCTATGCCGCTGCCGGATCGTGTCACGGCGGATCCGTTTACCGGCCCACGGCGGAGACTTTCGAGGTATTCCCGGTTGGGGTATCTCCCGGTTTGTCCGGCCAGTCCGGTTGGGCTGCACTGTCCGGTTCGTTGTTCCCTGAGCATTTGCAGCGATAAATTTATTCTTCTTTGCGAATCTTTGCCGAAGAGGAGGTCGATACCTGCCGCGTTTTCGGGTCGCCTTTGTAGTAGATGGCCGAAGAGCTGCTTGCGGTGGCTTTGAGATCCTGAACGACACCTACGGTAATCCGCGACGAAGAGGAGCTGCCCAGCGTCGCGCTGCCGATGTTGTACCCGGCGCCGCGGAAAGACGCTGAACTGCTGGTGATGATGTTCGCGCTGCCCACTTCTCCGCTGATGTCGATCCGCGAACTGCTGCTCTGGCCGAAAGTGGCGCTCTTGCCGTGGTGTGTGAGCGAGGCGGATGAGCTGCTGCTCAGCGTACAGTCGAGATCTTGGGCTGCTATCTCGGCGTTCGTAAGTCGTCCGCTGCTGCTGAGGGCGAGCCGGACCCGGCCGGTGGCGTTGAGCTTCAGGTTTTCGATGCGTCCGCTGCTGCTGATGCCGAGCTCCGCCGAATTGCCGGTGAGCGGCGTCATCGGGCGGATGCGGGCACTCGACGAGGCTTTGAGGACGCGGAGGCCCGTGATGTAGATTTTGGCCTTCATTTGTGCGCCATTACTTCGGAGGCTGCGCATGATTTCGTTCAATACGTTGTTCTTTTTTTTCCATGAATAATCCAAGCCGAGGGTAACCACACCCTGGCCGTCTATCTGGAAGATCAAGAATTCCTGCAATTCGGCGGGAATCTCGACGATTGCCCGCGTCGTGTCGGACTGGTAAACCTCGACATTGAATGAACTGCCGGCTACGACACCGGTGATGTTGCGGCCTTCGAACCGGGTTTGGCGGACCATCGGGGTCTCCGCATGCAGGGCCACGCAGCCTGCAGCGAGGAGCACGCTTAACAGAAATTTTTTCATAGCGGTATTCGTAATGGTAATTTTAAGTGTTTGTACGGTAAATGTATGTAAATTTAAAATACTATGCAATACATAATAGTTGTTTTTTGAAAAAACGAACGGTTTCCTCCCGTTCCGCCGGAACAGTTTTGTAATATATTCAAGGGCATGGCGGAGCGATTTCCCGGAAGTTTATTATCTTTGTAAGATGGTATCAAAGCGAAAGTCAGATGAGTGAAGCCAAAATAAAAGTCGGTATTACCCAAGGCGACATCAATGGGATAGGTTATGAGGTGATTATCAAATCACTGCTCGATCCGAGGATGTGCGAGTTGTGCACGCCGGTGGTTTACGGTTCGGCGAAAGCCGCCGGATTTTACCGGCGCCAGGTGGAGGATGCCGAGAATTTCAACTTCAATATTATTGGGAAAGCGTCGGAGGCTAATCCCAAGCGGGTTAACCTGATCGACTGCACACCGGGCGAGTTGCGCATCGAGCCGGGACAACTGACCGCCGAAGCGGGGAAGGCCTCGATCGCCGCGCTGAAGGCTGCCGCCGCCGATTTGAAGGCGGGGGCGATCGATGTGGTGGTGACCGCGCCGATCAGCAAGGAAAATGTGCATGAGGCCGGATTCGATTTTACGGGTCACACCGAATTCTTCGCCGCACAGTTCGGCGGCGAGCCGTTGATGATGATGTGCAGCGACCTGCTGAAAGTGGGATTGGTAACGATCCATATCCCGCTCGAAGAGGTGAGTCGTTCGGTGACCGAGGAGAAGATACTGGCCTCGCTGCGCGGCCTGCGCAGCAGCCTGATCCGAGACTTTTCGGTGCGCGAACCCCGGATCGCGGTGCTCGCCCTCAATCCCCATGCGGGTGATGGCGGAGTGATCGGAACCGAAGAGCGGGAGATCATCACGCCTGCGATCCGCACCGCATTTTCGGAAGGTATCCTGGCATTCGGACCATTTCCTGCCGACGGCTTTTTCGCTTCGGGAGGATATGCCAGGTACGATGCCGTGCTGGCGATGTATCACGACCAGGGGCTGGCCCCGTTCAAGGCGCTGTCGCCCGACGGCGTGAACTTTACGGCCGGGCTGCCCGTCGTCCGGACGAGCCCCGCGCACGGGGTGGGTTTCGATATCGCCGGGCAGGACAAAGCCGACGAGCAGGCGATGCGCAATGCGATCTACATGGCGATAGACGTCCTGCGCAGCCGGAAGGTGTATGAAGAGATTTCGGCCGATCCGCTGCAGAAGTTCAAGCGTGAGGGAGGTGCCGACGTGTCGGTGGCCGACCTGCCTCAGACCGAGGCGGCCGATTAGGACATTGGGCCGGATGTAACGGTAAATACGGGCATCGGACTCAAACCGGGAGGGCCGGAAGTACGGGACGCTTGCCCCGGCATCCGGGTTACAGCATGCGAAAAATCAATAAAAGTCTGGCGGGGGTTCCATCTCGTAACGTGGAAACCCGCGAGCAAAACCGATAAAATAAAAACAGATGATTAAAGTAACTTTCCCTGACGGCGGCATTCGTGAGTACGCCGAAGGAACGACGGCTATGCAGATAGCCGAGAGCATCAGCCCCCGCCTGGCACAGGAGGTATTGGCCGCAACGGTGAACGGCAAGGTAAGCGACCTGAACATGCCGATCACGGCAGATGCTCAGATTAAACTGCACAAATGGGATGACGACGAAGGCAAGCATGCCTTCTGGCATTCGTCGTCGCACCTGTTGGCCGAGGCGCTCGAGGCGCTCTATCCGGGCATCAAGTTCGGCATCGGCCCCAGCATCGAGAACGGGTTCTATTACGACGTCGATTCTCCGGTGCCCATTACCGAGGCGGACCTGCCCAAGATCGAGAAGAAAATGGAGGAGCTCGCCCGGAGTAAGGAGACCATTACCCGCCGTGAAGTGTCGAAGGCCGAGGCACTCGACACTTACACGAAAAAGGGCGACGAATATAAAGTGGAACTGATCAGCGCCCTCGAGGACGGTACGATCAGCTTCTACACGAACGGTAATTTTACCGACCTGTGCCGCGGGCCGCACCTGCCTCACACGGGCTTCATCAAGGCGATCAAGCTGACCTCGATCGCCGGCGCCTATTGGCGCGGCGACGAGCACAACAAGATGCTGACCCGTATCTACGGCATCACCTTCCCGAAAAAGTCGATGCTCGACGAGTACCTGGCGATGCTGGAGGAGGCCAAGAAGCGCGACCACCGCAAACTGGGCAAGGAGCTCGAGCTGTTTTGTTTCTCGCCGCGGGTCGGAGCCGGACTGCCGCTGTGGCTGCCCAAGGGCGCTGCGCTGCGCGACAGGCTGGAGCACTTCCTGCGCAACGTGCAGAAGCAGTACGGTTACCAGCAGGTCATCACGCCGCATATCGGGATGAAGGACCTATACGTCACTTCGGGCCACTATGCCAAGTACGGCAAGGATTCGTTCCAGCCGATCCATACGCCGGACGACAGCGAGGAGTTCCTGCTCAAGCCGATGAACTGTCCGCACCACTGCGAGATTTACCGTTGGAAGCCGCGCTCGTACAAGGACCTGCCGCTGCGTTTCGCAGAATTCGGCACGGTGTATCGTTACGAGCAGAGCGGCGAGCTGCACGGGCTGACGCGCGTGAGGGGCTTCACGCAGGACGATGCGCACATCTTCTGCCGTCCCGACCAGCTCAAGGATGAATTCATGAAGGTGATCGATATCGTGCTCTATATCTTCAAGACGCTGAGCTTCGACCAGTTCACCGCGCAGATTTCGCTGCGCGACCCGAACAACAAGGAGAAGTACATCGGTTCGGACGAAAACTGGCACAAGGCCGAGTCCGCGATCATCGAGGCGGCGGCGGAAAAAGGGCTTCCGACGGTGGTCGAACTGGGCGAAGCTGCCTTTTATGGCCCGAAACTTGATTTTATGGTCAAGGACGCTATCGGCCGCAAGTGGCAGCTCGGTACGATCCAGGTGGATTACAACCTGCCGGAGCGTTTCGACCTGACCTACAAAGGCTCGGATGACAAACAGCACCGCCCGATCATGATCCACCGTGCGCCGTTCGGCTCGATGGAGCGGTTCGTAGCCGTGCTTTTGGAGCATACCGGCGGTAAATTCCCGCTGTGGTTGTCGCCCGAACAGGTGGTCGTGCTGCCGATCAGCGAAAAATTCAACGAATATGCGCAAAATGTTTCGGATTTTCTAAATAATTGCGATATTCGCGCTCAGGTGGACGACCGTAATGAGAAGATTGGCCGTAAGATACGCGACAACGAACTCAAAAGGATCCCGTTCCTGCTGATTGTCGGAGAAAAGGAACAGCAGGAGGGGCAGGTCTCCGTACGCGTACAGGGCGAGGGCGACAAGGGTTCGATGAGCCAGCAGGAGTTCGCCGCACTGGTGACCGAAAGCGTGAAAAAAGAGGTGGAAGCCTTGAACAAATAGAAAGTTTCAGCGTGTTTAGTGTTTAATTAATCAAGGAGGACAAAGCTATAGCTATTCCAGTAAGAAAACCACAGTCAAGGCCTGGTTTCCGCGGCAGGATGCCGGAAAAAGAGGCAGCACACAAGATCAATAATTTGATTACCGCCCAGCAGGTGCGTGTCGTCGGCGACAACATTCAGGTGCCGACCGTCGTATCGCTGAAGGAGGCATTGGCGATGGCCGATGAGCAGGGGCTTGATTTGGTTGAAATTTCACCGAAGGCCGATCCCCCCGTTTGCCGGATCGTCGACTATTCGAAGTTCCTTTACCAACAGAAGAAAAAAGCCAAGGAGCTGAAAGCCAAAGCTGTGAAGGTTGTGATCAAAGAGATTCGTTTCGGCCCCAATACCGATGACCACGATTACAATTTCAAGCTGAAGCATGCCGAGAATTTCCTCAAGGACGGGGATAAGGTGAAAGCTTATGTCTTTTTCCGCGGCCGCCAGATCGTTTTCAAGGATCAGGGAGAAATCCTGCTGCTGCGTTTTGCCACCGACCTCGAAGAGTGGGGTAAGGTGGAGCAGATGCCCAAGCTGGAGGGCAAGCGGATGATCATGATCCTCGCGCCGAAACCGAAAAAATAGCTCTGTGCCGTTGTCTGCGGCGGAGCGCTTGAAAACCGTAATGTCTTCGATGTCCACCAGGAGTATCCCGGTGCAGTGAATTGTCGTAGGGATGCGGACATCCGGTGCTGCGTCGGGAATCCGGATGCTTTCGGAGCATCGGGGTAGCGACGGACCGGTATACGATAAAAGATGCCCACCTCCGAAACGAGGTGGGCGTTTGTGTATCCGGGTAACGGGGCATGTGTCCGGGCGGCCCGGATTTGGATTTTACCGGAATCTTGTTCATCTTTACGCTACGGCTTTTTGCGATTACCGGTTTGTTTACTGAGCTGCACCGGTCGTGTTTCACGGACTCAAAGTATGTAAATTTAGGAAAACGATGAATCGGAAAAGAATATGGTGCGCGGCGGCCGTGCTGGCTGTGCTTTGCGTTCCTGTCCGGGCGCAGGATTGGCAGAGCGCCTTGAAAAGCGTGGCTTCGAATGTTGCGGATAAAGCAACGGGCGGGGCGCTGACACAATTGGCACTGGTTGCTACGTGGAACTATATGCAGCCGGGGGTAAAACTCGAGAGCGACAATGCCGTGGCCGACCTGGCCGCATCTGCGACGACCGCGTCGTTACAGTCCAAATTGGCCGGTATCTATGAGAAGGCGGGGATTAAAAGCGGTTCCTGTTCGGTGACCTTCAGCAAGGACAGCACGTTTTCGCTGGTAATCGGTTCGCGCACCCTCAAAGGTACTTATGCGTTCGAATCGGCGACGCACGGCATCACGCTCACTTTTTCGGGAAGCGGTGAGCTTCGCAAATTCGGTGCGATGCACGGTTTCGCCTACCTGAACGGGACGGACCTGCAGTTGCTTTTTTCGGCCGCTAAAGCGCTTTCGCTCGTACAGCAGGTCGGGGAGAAGGCCGCTTCTCTGAACTCTTCGCTGGCAACGGTGAACAGCCTCGCATCGAAAATCGACAACCTCTATCTCGGCTTCGAGTTTGCCAAATAAAGCGGGTTATTTCGCTGTAAGATTTTATTCCGGCCGGTCCGGACCCGTTTTGCAAGGTATTTCGGGCGCGGTTCGTCGGGGAGATTTCGTCGCATATAGGGCGGTTTTAACGGAGTTGTTCGTATGAATGTTGAAGAGTTCAGGGAATATTGCCTTTCGTTCAGGGGTGTTCGTGAGAAAATGCCGTTTCCGAATGTTGCCGATCGGTATAGCCGGGATGTGCTCTGTTTTTATGTCGGGGACAAATGGTTTTGTTTCGTGAATGTCGCGGTTTTCGATTTTTGCTGTATCAAATGCGACCCCGACCGGTCGGGAGAGTTGCAGGCTCGCTACATGGGGATCCGTCCCGGTTGGCACATGAACAAAAAATATTGGATCAGCGTCTATTTCGAGCAGGATGTCCCGGACAGCCTGATCCGCGAATTGGTGAAGGCTTCGTATGACCTTGTGGCCGGCAGCCTGACGAAAAAAGAGCGAGAAGAGCTGGATTCGCTTTAGCCGGTTGCCGCTGCGTGGGAAACGGATTATCCTTTGTTGAAGTGGATCGAGCCGTGATGTATACGTGGTTTATATGGAAAAAGGCACCTTTCGCTGGAAGGATGCCTTTTTGTATTGGTGTCCGGTCCGTCGGGAGCATATTCCTGTGGGCCGGTTCGTTGTCGTTTTTCTATTTGTTTTTCTTCTCTTTCTTTTTTACCTTCTTCGTTTTCCTCTTTTTTTCTTTTTCCTCGCGTTTTTCCGTGTCGCTGAGTAGCTTATTTTCCGCTTTGGTCTGCAATTTGGCTAAACGTTCCCTGCCTTTTTTGCAACCGGTTCCGTCTGTGCAGCCTCCGCATTTTTTGCAACCCATAACTTGCAGGTGAACGTTAGAATGCGTTGATCGTCTCACGGATGCGGCAAAGGCGCGTAAGCAATCCTTCGAAGCGGTCGAGCGGCAGCATGTTCGCACCGTCGCTTTTTGCTTCGGCCGGGTTCGGATGCGTCTCGATAAAGAGTCCGTCGGTACCTACGGCCACCGATGCACGTGCGATCGTTTCGATCATCGAGGGCAGTCCCCCGGTGACTCCGCTGGTCGTGTTGGGCTGCTGCAGCGAGTGGGTGATGTCCATCACCACCGGGTATCCGAGCGCCTGCATCGTGGGGATGCTGCGCATATCGACGATCAGGTCGTGGTAACCGAAAGTCGTGCCGCGATCGGTAAGCAGGATGTTCGGGTTGCCTGCGTCGTGCACTTTGCCGGCCGCAAAAGCCATCGCTTCGGGGGCAAGGAACTGTCCTTTCTTGATGTTGACCACCTTCCCCGTCTTCGCGGCGGCTACCAACAGGTCGGTCTGGCGGCAGAGGAATGCCGGGATTTGCAGTACGTCGGCGTACTGCGCCGCTATCGCCGCTTCTTCCGGGTTGTGGATGTCGGTTACGGTCGGTACGCCGAATTCGCGGCGCACTTTGTCCAGCAGTTTCAGCGCTTTCTCGTCGCCGATGCCGCAGAACGAGTCCAGGCGCGAGCGGTTTGCTTTGCGGTACGAAGCTTTGAAGATGTAGGGGATCTTCAGTGCGTCGGTCACGGCACAGGCCTTTTCGGCCACACGCATCATCACCTCTTCGTTTTCGACCACGCAGGGGCCGGCCATCACGAAGAACATCCCGCTGCCGAGATGCTTCAGGTTGGGAATATGGTTCAGGATCGGGTTCATCGTATTTCGGATTAAGGGTTTAAAGTCGGGTCAGGCGTATGGTTCGATTGCAGATCAGGGGATAAAACCGGACTGCGTTTGTCGTTATAGGTCGGTTCGTGGCGGGAAATTTTGTTTTAGCCGGGAATTTCCGTTTGTAAGGCTTTCGTTTTTATCGGATCGCAGACTGTTCGCCGGGCCCGGCGGTGAAGACGGACATGGCCGGACTGCCGGAATGGGCGTTAGTATTTTCCTTTCCATAATGTTGTGATCCGTTGGGCCAGTTCACGCTCCTTCGGGTTGTCGGCCGGTTGGTAAAAGCGACGCCCGACGAGTCCTTCGGGCATGAACTCCTGTTCGGCGAAATTCCCTTCGAAATCGTGTGCATACTTGTAGTTGTCGCCGTATCCGAGGTTTTTCATCAGTTTGGTCGGCGCATTGCGGATGTGCAGCGGTACGGGACGGTCGGTGGTATCGTGGTTGACCATTCCGAGCGCCGCGTTGATCGCCATATAGGCCGAATTGCTCTTGGGACTCGTCGCCAGGTAGATCGTCGCTTCGGCCAGCGGAATGCGCGCCTCGGGCATGCCGATTTTGTGTACGGTGTCGAAGCAGGCGTTCGCCAGCAGCAGTCCGTTCGGATTGGCCAGCCCGATGTCTTCGGCGGCGAGGATCACCAGGCGCCGGGCGATGAACTTCGGGTCTTCGCCTCCGGCGAGCATCCGCGCGAGGTAATAGATTGCGGCGTTCGGGTCGCTGCCGCGCACCGACTTGATGAAAGCCGAGATTACGTCGTAGTGCTGTTCGCCGTTCTTGTCGTAGAGCGCGATGTTTTGTTGCAGGCAGTCGGTGACGTTCTTGTCGCTGATGATGATCTTTCCGTCGGTAGCGTTGCTGAGGATGTCGAGGATGTTGAGCAGCTTGCGCGCGTCGCCCCCGCTGAAGCGGAACAGCGCTTCTGTCTCGACTACCTCGACCCCCCGTTCGCGCAGGGTCGGGTCGGTTGTGACCGCCCGTTCGAGCAGCAGTTGCAGGTCGGCCTCCTCCATCGCTTTGAGCACATAGACCTGGCAACGCGAAAGCAGCGGCGAGATCACCTCGAACGACGGGTTTTCCGTCGTCGCGCCGATCAGCGTGACGACACCCTGTTCGACGGCGCCGAGCAGCGAATCCTGCTGCGATTTGTTGAACCGGTGGATCTCGTCGATGAACAGGAACGGCGAAGGGGTATTGAAAAACTGGCTCTTGCGCGCCTGTTCGATCACTTCGCGCACCTCTTTGACGCCCGAGGTGACGGCCGACAGGGTAAAGAGTTTGCGCTCGAGTGCCGTGGCGACGAGTTTGGCAAGCGTGGTTTTGCCTACGCCCGGCGGTCCCCAGAGGATGAACGAGGGAACGTTGCCGGTCTCGATGAACTTGCGGAATACGCCCTGCGGACCCACCAGGTGCTCCTGCCCGATGTATTCGTCCAAGGTGCGGGGGCGTAATCTTTCTGCCAACGGAATGTTGCTCTGCATAAAATTTTATTTACCTTTACAAAGATAGGAAACTTTTGGTTAATCCGCCGGTCTCCCTCTCTTGCCCGAACGATCGGGCGGGATGAAAAATTGTTTGCCGGAAGGCCGGTTTGGCCCTGTTTTTGTTCTTTCGCGAGAGAGGCCGAAGCAGGCCGTAGCAATACCACTGTGAAACGAATCGGACTACTTTCAGATACACACGGTACTTTCGATGCCCCGTTACGCAAATTCCTGGCCGAAGTCGATGAAATCTGGCACGCCGGGGATTTCGGGAACATCGAAACGGCCGATGCGATTGCCGCGTTCAAGCCCTTGCGCGGGGTTTACGGCAATATCGACGGAGGAGCCCTGCGGGTGGTCTATCCGCAGTGGCAGCAGTTCGACTGCGAGCAGGTGCCGGTGCTGATCACACATATCGGAGGCTATCCCGGACACTATCAAAGCGGGGTAGAGACACGCCTGAGGGCTCTCCGGCCGAAGATTTTCATCAGTGGACATTCACACATTTTGAAAGTGATTTACGACAAGAAACTCGACCTGTTGCACCTCAATCCGGGGGCTGCGGGGCTGAGTGGTTTCCACCAGGTTAGGACCGCCCTGCGCTTTACCGTCGACGGGGAGCGCATCGAGGAGCTCGAGGTGGGGGAATGGAAGCGAAATATGGGTTTATACTAAATAGGAGGCGGGCGGCGTTATCTTCCCGAAAGATAAAATGAGGAATAATGTCATGCAATTGAAGCAAACAAACACCCTGAGGTCCGTGTTCGAACAGGGCTATGCCGAGACGCGCCACTTCGGGGCACAGGGCCTTACGCTTGACTACCTGTTTCTGGCTATCCTGAAGCAGGAGGGAGGGCATGCTTCGTATCTGCTCCGGAAATTGCTGAAGGAGTGGGAAATCTATCAGATAAAGATCCGGATCGAAAACGACCTTAAACGGGCGCAGGCCGACGCCGTGTCGATGAATCCGGTTTTGCTGCCGTCGGTGAAGGAATCCGAAGGATCCATCCTGATCCGCCTGACCGAAGAGACCGATGATCCGAGGCATAACTTGCTCAATACGGCCCACCTGCTGATGGCTATCGTCAAGGACCGCAGTTCGATCTGCGGGCAGGTGCTGGCGATGTACAACGTCAACAGCGAGACTCTTTCGGAGTTCGTGCGCGAGCTACCCCCCAACGAAGATTATTACGAGGACATGAAGATCCTCGACGAGATGAGCGCCGACCGGGAGGCCGAGCACTATTTTACACAATTTAAGCCCCGCCCGCAGGCGGAGACCGAAAGCGAACCGGCAATGCCAGTGCGCAAAGAGCGCAAGTCGCCGTCGTCCGATCCGTTGATCCGTTTTGGGGTGGACCTGACGCTTGCGGCCCGGGAAGGGCGTCTCGATCCGGTGATCGGCCGGGATGAAGAGATAGAGCGGCTCGTGCAGATTCTGGGCCGCCGCAAGAAGAACAATCCCGTACTGATCGGCGAACCGGGCGTAGGCAAATCTGCGATCGTCGAAGGGCTCGCCCTCAGGATCGTGGATAACGACGTGCCCGTTGCATTGCGCGATAAACGGGTTTTTGCCCTGGACGTGGCGTCGCTGGTAGCCGGAACGAAGTACCGCGGCGAATTCGAGGAGCGGATCAACACGCTGTTGGGCGAATTGCGCAAAACCAACAACGTGATCCTGTTCATCGACGAGATTCATACGATCGTCGGTGCGGGCAGCACGCAGGGCTCGCTCGACACGGCGAATATCCTGAAACCGGTACTTGCCCGGGGCGAGTTGCAGTGCATCGGAGCGACGACGCTGCGCGAATTCCGGGAGAATATCGAAACCGACGGAGCGCTCGAACGCCGTTTCCAGAAGATTATGGTCGAGCAGCCGTCGCCCGAACAGACGCTCGCCGTGCTGCACAATATCAAACGCCAGTACGAGGAGCATCACGGGGTGCGCTATACCGATGCGGCGCTGACCGCCTGCGTCGAGTTGACGCAACGCTATGTGGCCGACCGTTTCTTCCCCGACAAGGCTATCGACGTGATGGACGAGGCCGGGAGCCGCGCGCATGTGAAGAAGATCGGTGATGCTATGCCTGCCGGTGCGATACAGCTCGAGGAGCGGATCGAAAAATTGGTGCGGGATAAGAAAAAAGCGATGCAGTCGCGTGACTATGAGCATGCTTCTGTATTACGCGGCAGCGAGTTGGAACTCCGCTCGCGGTTACGCGCCATGCTTTCGGCCTGGACTACGGAGATGTCGGCTTCCGCAGCGGTGATCGACGAACAGCAGATCAGTGAAGTGGTAGCCTCGATGACCGGCATTCCGCTTGCGCGCATGTCGCAGGGCGAACAGCAGCGGCTCAAGGATCTTTACGGTTATTTTTCATCGGTCGTGGTAGGCCAGGACGAGGCCGTGCGCAAGGTGACGCGTGCGATCCAACGCAGCAGGGTCGGACTCAAGGATCCGAACCGGCCCATCGGCGTATTTATGTTCGTCGGTCCGACGGGTGTGGGTAAGACCCATATGGCCAAAGAGTTGGCGATGCATCTTTTCGACAGTGAAGAAGCGCTGGTGCGGGTCGATATGAGCGAATACAGCGAGAAGCATAATGTGAGCCGGCTGATCGGCTCCCCTCCGGGTTATGTCGGATACGGCGAAGGCGGCCAGTTGACCGAGAAGGTGCGGCGGCGTCCTTACTGTGTGGTGCTGTTCGACGAGATCGAAAAGGCGCATCCGGACGTATTCAACCTGATGCTTCAGGTTTTTGACGAGGGACAGCTCACCGACGGGTTGGGCCGCAGGGTAGATTTCCGCAATACGATTATTATCATGACCTCTAACGTGGGTTCGCGTGAGGTGCAGCAGCGCGGTGCAGCCGTCGGCTATGCAGCCGCGCGCAGCGCGGTTGCCGAGGAGTTGAACCGCGAATCGGTTTACCGGAAAAGCCTGGAACGTCAGTTTGCTCCGGAGTTTATCAACAGGATCGATGATGTGGTGGTCTTTAATTCGCTGGGAGAAGCCGATATCTGCAAGATCGTCGACCTGGAACTGGGCCGCCTGTCGAAACGGGTGCAGTCGTTGGGGTATTCGATCCGTGCGACGGAGGAGGTTAAACGCCATCTGGTGAGTATCGGTTATGAGCCGCGTTACGGCGTGCGCTCGCTCAAGAGGACGATTCTCGATTATGTCGAGGAGCCGCTGGCCGAGCTGATCGTAGAAGGCGGTGTGCAGAGCGGAGAGACGATTTGTGTGACTTGCCGCGACGGCAAGGTTGAGCTGACTGTGGAACGAGGTATGCCCGAGAAACAGGCATTCGTATCCTGATTCGTGTGTAGAACCTATTATTGTTTCCTATCCCATACCGGGAGTAGCTACCCGGGACATTTCTATTCAAAAAATTATAGAAAATGAAAATGAACGAAGGGCGCCGAAAGGTGCCCTTCAATCGTATCATCTGTTTGTGATAGCTGTAAGTGCCTGCAGGATACTGTCGATGCTGAGCGGGTTTGCAAGTATTGCCTAAAAATTCTTTTGTGCGGTTTGCGGTGGATAACAGGACCGTTTGTGTAACCGCTCTTTTGCTTGTATCCGGGCTCAGGAGTAGAGTTCGAGCAGTCCTTCGGGCAGGTCGAATTCGATCGATTGCCGTTCCTGGTCGATGTCGGCGATAAACTCTTCGACGGCCGGAATCAGCACTTCGCGACTGCCGATCCGGACCCGGAACAGCGGATTCTCCCCGTCGATAAACTCTTCGATCCGGTCTGCGGAACAGCCGGACCGCTGTTCGTCACTGCCGGTTTCGGAATGTTTAAGCCCGGGTTCGGACGCAGGTTTGGACTCGGGTGACGATGAGGGGGGGGGCGGATTGCTAACGGGCGTATCCGGATTTTCTCCGGTCAACCTGACGGTGTAGCCCACAAGGTCTTCCAGGTAAATCAGCCCGTCGCCCTCGTCATCCTCTTCGTCCGGTCCGGGGCTCAGGTAGAGTTCGAGCCCGATCAGTTCGGCCGCGCGCCGTTCGGTATCGATGTCCCCGAAGGCGACCACCGCTCCGCTACGGCCGCGCCGCTGGAAACGGTCGCAAAAAAGAGGAACCGCCAATTTGTCGATGACGACAAACAACGGTTCGCTCGGATTGAAATCCTGAGGGAAGGAGTCGTATAAATTCAGGGTAAGTTCGCCGTTCTGTCCGAACGTTTTGGATACCCGTGCTACGGCTTCTGCATTCTCCTCAAGCATAACGGTATGTGCTGCGGAAGCGGGCTAAGCCTCGGCTGCGGGAGCCTCCTCGGCAGGAGCGGCAGCCTCTTCGGTTGCGTCCTCGCCCTGTGCGGCATCTTCGGCAGCAGCAGCTGCGGCAGCGGCAGCCTCTTCAGCACGTTTGGCCTCGAGGGCTTTCGCACGTTCTTCCTTGATCTTCTTCTCTTCTTCGAGGCGGGCCTTCATGGCAGCCTCTTTGTCACCGCTGATTTTGCTGGTCTTGGCCGCGATTTTGCCGGCCTTCTGCTCGATCCATTTGTCGAACTTGGCCTCGGCGGCTTCGGCGGTAAATGCGCCTTTGCTTACGCCGCCCAGCAGGTGTTTCTTGTACATGACACCCTTGTATGAAAGGATCGAACGGCAGGTGTCGGTGGGTTGAGCGCCTTTTTGCAACCACTCCAGGGCTTTCTCGAAGCTCAGGTCGATTGTAGCAGGATTCGTGTTCGGATTGTAGGTTCCGATCTTTTCGATAAATTTACCATCACGTGGCGCCCTGCTGTCTGCAACGACGATATGATAGAAGGCATAGCCCTTCTTACCATGGCGTGCAAGTCTGATTTTTACAGGCATTTCTCTAAGTTTTATTAAGTTAAAAGGCGTCGGTAACCGAACCGACGAGGTGCAAAAGTACTCTTTTTTCGGAAGATTACAAAACTTTCCCCTTGTTTTTTATCCGTTCGATCATTTCGTCGAGCAGGCGGAGCTGATCGTTTTGCAGCCGTAATTGTTCGTTTTGCAGCCGGATGTGCGTACGTAGCAAGCCGATCAGTTCCCGGTGGGCCTGTAAGAGCGAGTTGTCGTTTTCGGCCGGTGCGGCTCCCTCATGGGGCCTGTTCGCCGGACGGTCGACCGTTTCGGCTTTGGCCGGCTCTTCCCGTTGGGCCGGTTCCTCTTTCCCGGGTGCGTCTGAGCCCGTTTTCTCCGACCGGGACAGGAACATCTCACCCTCTCCGGTCAGCAGCCAATAGAGGTTAATCGAAGGATAACGTGCAATTATTTTTGATATTTTATCGGAACCGAGCGCTCCGGTCATGTTGGAGATATTTCCGCGGTTCAGTTGGCACTCTCGTTCGAATTCCCTGACGGACAGCTTGAAAATGACGCAGACGGCCTTTATGCGGTTTTTTAGTTCCATGTGCTTAGGGGAATCCATATTTTTGACGTAAACATTTGGACGTGTCAAAAATAAATGTCAACTTTGTCTGCGTATCTTATTGAGAAGCATCGTATTACTGCAACAAATATAATCCAATTATTATGAAAAAACGAATAGAACGCAAAGAAGAGCGCATCGAAGCTATTCGTGCGGCGGCCACCCGCTGCCGGGGTGTTTATTCGGCTGTAGCACGCGAACAGGGATGGGGGCGTGCCTACGTATGCAGCGTTATGGCAGGTCGTAACAGCAGTGAGAATGTCCTGAAAGCGCTCGAAGAGAAATTAAATCTGGATACCGGTGCAACTTCTGCCCCGCAATCGTAATCTATTATAATAAAGTTTGGCCCTTTCGGGGAAGCCGGCGGGTCAGGAGTGGATAATCGAATGAAACAACAGTTTTTGTCGGTTGTTTATTGCGAATTCCTCTTTTTTGTCTACTTTTATAATGGCTCCCCTACTAACCACAGACACCAAATTATTCATACACCATGTTGCCTTTGTACCTCTATATCGTTGCGGGGTTTCTGCTTGCGGTCACTGTAGGAAGGATGCTGATTCCGAAAATTATCCTGATTTCCAAGAAGAAACGTATCCTGGACATGCCCAATGCCCGCAAAGTGCATTCGTCTCAGATTCCACGGCTGGGCGGTGTGGCGTTTTTTCCTGCCATTATGATGGCTTACTGGTTCGTGCGCGGGCTTTTCTGGCAGTTCAACACCTTCGACGCAGTGGTGCCGTTCGAGGATTTCCTCTTTTTCACTACGGGACTGATGCTGATTTGTATTGTCGGCATTACCGACGATATTTCCGGACTTTCGTACAAGTGCAAGTTCGTTTTCCAGGTGGTCGGGGCCCTGCTGCTCGTACTTCCGTATTGTTACATCGATAATCTGCAGGGCTTGTTCGGGCTGTATGCGATACCGGCATGGGCCGGGGTGCCGTTTACGCTGCTGCTGCTCGTCGCGTTGGTCAATGCCGCGAACCTGATCGACGGAGTGGACGGGCTGTGTTCCGGCTTGGGCGTACTGATCTTTTCGGTGCTGAGCCTGCTGAACCTGTTGGCCGGCAATGCCCATTTGGCCTTGTTGGGGGCGTGTGCGGTAGGTGCGACGCTCGTCTTTTTCATGTATAATGTGTTCGGCCGCAAACTGAAAATTTTCATGGGAGACAGCGGTTCGCTGATCCTGGGTTATATCGCCGCCTTCCTGTGCCTGCAATTGGTGGTCGGCGCGCAACACGGGCATACCGTGCCGCATTTGACGCTGATTTCGCTGATGGGAGTGGTTTTCGTCCCGATGGCCGATATGACGCGGGTGTTCGCGCAGCGGATTCTCTCCGGTAAGTCCCCGTTTACTCCCGACAAACGGCATATTCACCATAAATTCCTCCAACTGGGGTATACGCATTTGCAATGTACGCTGATGATCGTGCTGATCCAGGCCGTATACATCGTCGGTAATTTCCTGCTGGCCGACCGGGTGAACATCAATGTGGCGCTGCTGATCAATATCGTGGCGATGGTCGTGCTGGTGCTTTCTTTGAATGCCCGCATCCGCCGCCGCGAGCGCCGGTGGCTGTAACGCCGTCTCTTTTATGCGGCCTGACGGAGAGCGGGGATGCTCCGGGTGTTTCTTTTGCGGGGCGTTTCCTGGCAGGAGCTCTGCCTGCGAGCGGGATGGGCAATAAGGCCGTAGGCATGTCTGTCCATCTCCGGAATAGTATACTATTCCTGTTGTATAGCTATATTCCCGGGCGATTTCTTCTGACACTGTTGTCGGTTTACGGTCGAAAAACCGTATCTTTGGCCTCCCGGCGCAAATGCCGGGATTTTTTCGTATGCGACTTTTGCGAACTTTGCGGGGCTGGCTGCCCCAATACCGTGAGAACCTTTCGCTGGCCGTTCCCGTCATGCTTTCGCAGGTCGGGCAGGTGGTCGTGCAGCTGTTCGATAACGCGATGGTGGGGCGTCTCGGTGCACTGCCGCTTGCGGCCGTATCGTTCGGCGGGGCGGTGTTCGTGATTTTCCTCTTTTGGGGAACAGGATTGTCGATGGGGCTGACTCCGCTTGTCGGGGAGATGTACGCCCGGCGCGATTACCGGTCGTCGGCCCGGCTGCTTCAGAATGCGCTGACGCTTTACGGCGGGGTCGGTATTGTCCTGTTCGCGATCCTGTGGGTGCTGGGCGATTTTCTCGGCTCGATGGGCCAGTCGCCCGAAGTGGCAGAACTGGCACGCCCTTATTACGGCTATTTGGCGTGGTCGGTCGTTCCGTTTATGCTCTTTGCCGCATTTAAGCAGTTTCTCGAGGGAATCGGCAACACGATTACCGGAATGGTGGTCGTGCTGACGGCCAACGGGGTGAACATCTTGTTTAATTACCTACTGATTTACGGTCATTGGGGATTCCCGGAGATGGGGGCCGCCGGGGCCGGACTGGCCACCCTCATCTCGCGTATCTGCATGCCGCTTTTTACGCTCGGTTATTTCCTCTCCGTACCTTCGCTGCGGCGTTATTTCCTGTTCTTTGCCTGGATTGCACAGGGATGGCGGACGACACGCAGGCTGCTTGCGGTCGGCTTGCCGATTTCGATGCAAATGGTGCTCGAAGTGTCGGCTTTCGCACTCACGCTGATTATGATGGGATGGATTGGGACCGTGCCGCTGGCAGCACATCAGGTGGTGCTGTCGCTGTCCAATATCGTCTATATGGTCGTGGTCGGAATTTCGGCGGCCACGACGATCATGGTGAGCCACCGCTACGGTGCGGGCGATTACCGGGGGATGCGCCGGGCCGCACTGGCTTCCTGGCACTTGGGAATCGTTGCGAATTTGCTCACGATGGCCTGTTTCGTCGCGTTCCGCCGCTTTTTGCCGGAACTCTTTACTTCGGACCGGGCGGTCATCGGGGTGGCTGCTCAACTGTTTTTGATGGCCGCGCTATACCAGATTCCCGACGGATTGCAGACGATCGCCCTCGGTGTACTACGCGGAATGCAGGATGTGCGCATCACGATGTACTACGCTTTTGTCTCGTATATCGTCATCAACCTGCCGGTAGGTTACTTCTGTGCTTTTATACTGGGGTGGGGTGCACCCGGGCTTTGGGTCGGCTTCATCGTAGGGCTCTGTATCGCGGCCTTCCTGCTGATCCGCCGCTACCGGCGGCTGTACCGGCGACTGACATTGGACTGATCTCGGGTTATCGACTGTTTCCTGACAGGATATCGACAGGAAACTAACAGGATTCCGTTGACTTTTTAACAAGATGCAGACAGATATGCGGCTGTTTTCAGATGATTCCCACCGTCGCGGGTTATAAACAGATTGATATGAGTTATGAATATATAATCGACATGTTGCCAACATGCGGCTAACAAAAAATGCACAACTTGCCCGGTTGTGCATTTTTTGTCGAAATGTATTTAGACTCGCTTTGTGTCGTTTTGTCCCGAGGCGTCGCGGTGTCTTGTTGTTTCGTTCTGTCCTCTGTCCGGGAGCGGGGCAAACCCGGATGGTGTCGGGTCCTTACTTGTTCAGCGATTCGATCTCCTGGCAGAGACGGCCGAAAATTTCGTCGATCGTGCCGAGACCGTTTACGGCGCGGTGTTTGCCCTGCGGCTTGTAGTGGTCGGCGACCACGGCGGTTTGCGCTTTGTAGACGTCGATCCGGTCGCGGATCACCCCTTCGTTACTGTCGTCGGCACGGCCGCTCTCCTTGCCGCGCAGCAGCAGGCGTTTGACCAGTTCCTCGTCGGGCACTTCGAGCGAAAGCATAACGCTTACCGGCGTACCGTTCTTCTCCATGATCTCGTCGAAGGCTTTGGCCTGCACGGTCGTGCGCGGGAAGCCGTCGAAGATGTTGCCTTTGGCGTCTTTGTGTTTCGCCACATAGTCGGCGATGATGTCGATCACCAGGCCGTCGGGGGCCAGCTGTCCCTTCTCGATGTAGCTCTGTACGCTGCGGCCCAGCTCGGTGCCTTTGCGAATCTGTTCGCGGATGACTTCGCCGGTGGAAATGTGGTTGAATCCGTATTTTTCGATGAGTTTCTCGGCCTGGGTTCCTTTTCCCGCACCCGGAGGGCCGAACAATACGAGGTTGAACATGGCGGTAAGTAGTTTTTAAACAATTTTATTAATGCAAAGCTAAGACTTTTTTTTGCCGAAACAAAAGAACCCGTACCTTTGTATAAATATTTAACTTTTTCCGGATTATGGCTGAAAAAAAACACACTCCGATCGCTTCGCTGGGCCAATTTGCCTTCGTAGACCGCCTCTGCGCGCCGTTCGCGCCGTCGAACCCCTCGACGGTGAAGGGCTGCGGAGACGATGCTGCGGTGATCGATGCCGGGGATAAATATATGCTCTTCACAACCGACCTGTTGTTGGAAGGGGTGCAGTTCGACCTGACCTATTTCCCGTTGCAGCACCTCGGCTACAAAGCCGTGGTTGCGGGAATTTCCGATATCCTGGCGATGAACGGAACTCCGCGGCAGGTGACGCTGGCGCTCGGCATCTCGTCGCGCTTTTCGGTCGAAACGGTGGAGCAGTTGTATGAGGGTGTCCGCTATGCGTGCAGGGATTACAAGGTCGACCTTGCGGGCGGCGACATGTCGGCATCGGTCAACGGGCTCACGATCGCCGTCTCTGCGGTCGGCGAAGTTGCGAAAGACAAGATCGTTTACCGCAGCGGTGCGCAGGTCAACGACCTGATTTGCGTAACGGGGGCGCTCGGCGGAGCCTACATGGGCCTGCACCTGCTCGAACGCGAGAAGCGTGCGCTGGACGGGCACCCGAATCCGCATCCGAAATTCGAAGGGTACGAGTATTTGCTCGGACGGCAGTTGCGTCCGTCCGCCCGGCTCGACATCATCGAAGAGCTGGCGAAGATCGACCTGGTACCGACATCGATGATCGATATCACCGACGGTTTGGCTTCGGAGGTCCTGCACCTGTGCAAAGATTCCGATAAGGGGGCGCGCATCTACTTGAACCGGTTGCCGATCGCACAGCAGACCAACAAAATGGCCGAAGAACTGCATAGCGATCCGGTCGTAGCGGCGCTCAACGGCGGTGATGATTTCGAATTGCTGTTTACGGTGCCGTTGGCGCGGCAGGAAGATATTTTTGCACTGGGGATCGACGTGATCGGTCACATTACCGCGGCAGGGAGCGGCGTCGCTTTGGTGACGCCCGACGACCAGCTGATTCCTGTGCAGGCTCCGGGGTGGGTTGTCCGCGGCGATGAGCCGGCCTCCGGTGAGGACGAAAGCCCGGCGGATGCGCAATAGAATTGGATGCTGACGGGCCGGACAGGTTCCGGTTTATCCGGTATCCGGGTACTTGGCCATTCGAATATGCCTGGGTTTTGACATTTGATTTAGATTCAGTATCTCCTCTTAGCCTGTAGGTGATATCTTCCTTTGACATACTGCGATGCAAAAGAGAACGTGAGTGTCCGGGGGCGGGAGTATTTCCCGCAGAGGTTTAGATTTGCTGTACCTGGATCTCCTTTCGGTCGATGTAGTTCGGATAGCGGAAGGCCGGAACGCCGAGCGCCATTACGGCATGGATGCGGCCCTCTATCCCCAGCGTCCGGGCGAGACTCTTCGGATCCTGTTGCAGGGCCGAGAGCACGAATCCCATATATACCTGGCTGATACCGAGGCTTTCGGCCATCAGTGAGCCGTTCTGGTAGGCGAGGTTCGCGTCGGCGGCGCCGAAACGGTGCGAGGCGGGCGTATGGATAAAAATCAGTGCTGTGGCGTGGCGCAGGATCGGGTCGTTGCCGGCGAGATGGTTGCGTTTGAGCCGTTCGAAGACCGGCACATAGCGGTAAAGGCCCGGCAACAGCGGTTTCAGTACCGGTTTGAGCAGCGGGTTTTGGAGCTTGGCCCGGACCTTGTCGAAGGTGCGGATGGTAAAATCGCTTACTTCCAGTAGCTTTTTCGGATCGGTAACCACTGTGAACGATACCGACTGCGAGTTGCTCGCAGTGGGGGCCCGGTGTGCCGCTTCGAGAATCAGGCCGAGTTTTTCGGGCGGAACCGGCTTGGACGTGATCGCGCGGTTCGACCGGCGCGCTTTGCACAACAGCAGGACCTGTTCGGGTGTGGGCAGCTGTCCGTAATCGATTTTGTGTACTTTGCCGGCGGGGAAGTCTCCGTGTTCGACCGATCCGGTCGGGCAGGCCGCGACGCAGTGGCCGCAGACGATACAGGTTTCGGGATTGACGATCCGGATCTCGGATCCGTTTTTAGAAGAGGAGGCAGGAGTGTTTTCTTGGTCGTTGCCGACGGGTGTTCCGGTCGTCCGGGATTCGGTATTCCCATCGGGTTTCTGTTGCGTGAAGATGCCGGACGGGCAGACCCGGACGCATTTGCCGCAGCGGATGCAGGTGGCGGTGTCGATCGCTAAAGTGATTTCCATGGTTGTCGTATGTTGGCCCTCTATTCCGGGCTTGGTTTTGCCGGGGAAGTTGTCCCGGTCAGGTCGTTCGTGAGTTTCGTTTCGGTCCGGTGCCCGGTCTCCTTTAGGCAAACTCGGTGTTATCCAGGTACTGTGCCGGGATATTCATGTTGGTCCCGGCTTGTTGTATGTCGTATTTTTTTTGCAATTTGTTTTGGTGCATCGCTCCGGAAAATTCAAATCAGTCCGAAATGCCGCAGTGCGTTGGCGATACCGTCGTAGTCGACGGCATCCGTCACGTAATCCGCGGCCTGTTTTACTTGGTCCGAGGCATTGCCCATCGCGATGCCGATTCCCGTATGGCACAGCATCGGAATGTCGTTGCCGCCGTCTCCGAACGACATCGTTTCGCTGAGCGGAATGTCGTACCGGGCCAGGATTTTGTCGATGCCGGTGCTTTTGTTGTTGCCGCGAATATTGACATCGGCGAAAGCAGGGTTCCAGCGGCTCGAACCGCAGTGCGTGAAGACCGTGCGCATCAGTTCTGTCTCTTCTTCGGGGCCGACGTAGATATTTACCTGGAGCACCTCTTCGCGGGCGACCTCGTGCAGGTCCCGCACGGGAGGCGGATCGAGCCCGACCATGCGCGCCACATCGGCCACCTTGGGGTTGACCAGGTTGATGTATACCTGTTCCGGGGTCATAAAGGCACACGGGAAAAGCGGCCCTGCGTCCAGCCGCCGGTTCACCGCTTCGAGGTCTTCATGCGGGATCGGATTGCTGAAGATCACCTCGCCCTGCGCGTCGATGCACCAGGCTCCGTTGAGCGTAACGTAGCCGTCGAAGCGCAACTCTCCCAGGTTGTTGATCTGGTAGAAGGGACGTCCGGTCGCGATAAATACCTTGGTGCCGCGGCTGTGGAGCGTCTCGATGGCACGTGCGGCCGACGAGGGAACTCCGTGTGTTTGAAAACTGACGAGCGTGCCGTCGATGTCGAAAAAGATCGCTTTTATATTTTGGGGCTCCATAATTACAGTTCAAATCAGCCGGTTAACATGCAAAAATCGGGCTGAAAATGACGGTTATTCCGGTCGGGTCTTTTTTGCCGGGATGTCGTAGCTTCGGCCTTCGACCACCGCTTCGGTCTCCGCGAAAAGTTCGCGGGCCTCTTCGACCAATCCGGATGCATCCTTGTACCGGGATGAAAAATGCCCGATCAACAGTCTTCCCGCCCCGGCGGCAAGTGCCGCTTTGGCGGCTTGCGATGCCGTGGAGTGGCCCGTTTCACGCGCCATGGTTTTGTCCTGTTCGGCGAATGTCGCTTCGTGGTAGAGCAGGTCGACGCCCGTCACGAGCCGGGCTGCCTTGGCCGAGTAGAGCGTATCGCTCAGGTAAGCATAACTGCGCCCTTCATAGGGAGTGTAGGTCAGTTGTTGGTTCGGGATCGTCGTGCCGTCGCCGAGCGGGATATCTTCACCGCGTTTGGCTGCCACGCATTGGGCGACATTCAGCCCGTAGCGTCCGATCGCCTCTTTGAGCAGGTTCAGCGGCGGGGTCTTTTCCCGGAAAAGGAATCCGGCGGCGGGAATCTTATGCCGCAGCGGGACCGACCACACTTCGAGCACCTTGTTTTCATACAGCAGTTCGTGTTCGCGCGTGCGCACCTCGTGCCACTGTACTTGGTAGGGGAGTGCCGCATCGAAATAGTGCAAATGGTTCGCCAGTATCTCGTCGAACGGACGCGGGGCGTAGACTTTCAGCGGCGTACGCCGTCCCATCAGTCCCATCGTCGAAATCAGCCCGAAAAGTCCGAAAACATGGTCTCCGTGCAGGTGCGTGATGAATACGGCGTTTAGTTTCAGCGGGTTGATCCCGGCCGAACGCAACTGTTTCTGGGTACCCTCACCGCAATCGACCAAAAAAAACTGCTCATGCACGTTCAGTGCATGAGCAGAGGGATTACGCTTCGGAGTCGGGGATGCCGAACTGCTACCCAATATGGTAACCCGAAACGTCATAGGAAGTTGACATTATTTACTCCTCGGTTTCTGCGGAAGCCTCTTCAGCTTTGGCGCTCTTTTTGGCGGCAGCTTTTTTCGGCTTTTCGGCGGCGGCCTCCATCTGGGCTTTCAGCTCGGCCAGGCCGGAGATATCACCCAGGGTGGTCTTTTCAACCGATGCGTTGAGCTTCTTGACAGAGTCTTTGGTGGCGTCGTCCGAACGTTTCTTCTCGGCGCGTTCGGCCTGTACCTCGGCGCGTTTGATCTCCTCGTTGAGGCGAGAGTGCGACAGGATGATGCGCTTGGTGGCCTTCGAGAACTCTACGACCTTGAATTCGAGCGTCTCGCCCGCTTTGGCGGTCGTGCCGTCCTCTTTGGCGAGCTGTTTGGCCGGAGCGAAGCCTTCGACGTTGTCGCCCAGTGAAACCACGGCGCCCTTGTCGTTGAGCTCGGTGATCGTTCCTGTGTGGATCGAATCCACGGCGAACTGCTGTTCGAATGCGTTCCAGGGGTTCTCTTCGAGCTGCTTGTGGCCGAGGCTCAGGCGGCGGTTGTCTTTGTCGATTTCCAGGACAACGACTTCGATGTCGGCACCGATTTGCGTGAATTCGGAAGGATGTTTCACCTTCTTGGTCCAGCTCAGGTCGGAGATGTGGATCAGGCCGTCGATACCCTCTTCGATCTCTACGAATACACCGAAGTTGGTGAAGTTGCGCACTTTGGCGGTGTGGCGTGAGCCTACGGCGTATTTGGTCTCGATATCAGCCCAGGGGTCCGGGGTGAGTTGTTTGAGGCCGAGCGACATTTTGCGCTCGTCGCGGTCGAGGGTCAGCACAACGGCTTCCACCTCGTCGCCCACCTTCATGAACTCCTGTGCCGAACGCAGGTGCTGGCTCCAGGACATTTCCGATACATGGATCAGGCCCTCTACGCCCGGAGCGATCTCTACGAACGCGCCGTAATCGGCCATAACCACTACGCGGCCTTTCACCTTGTCACCCACCTTCAGGTTGGCGTCCAGTGCATCCCACGGGTGAGCCGAAAGCTGTTTCAGGCCCAGTGCGATACGTTTTTTCGCATCGTCGAAGTCGAGGATTACGACGTTGAGCTTCTGGTCGAGCTGGACGATCTCTTCGGGATGGTTCACACGGCCCCAGCTCAGGTCGGTGATGTGGATCAGGCCGTCTACGCCGCCCAGGTCGATGAATACGCCGTAAGAGGTGATGTTCTTGACGGTACCTTCGAGGATCTGGCCTTTTTCGAGCTTCGACATGATCTCCTTCTTCTGTGCTTCGAGCTCGGCTTCGATCAGCGCCTTGTGCGATACGACCACGTTGCGGAACTCCTGGTTGATCTTCACGACCTTGAACTCCATGGTCTTGTCTACGTAAATATCGTAGTCGCGGATCGGTTTCACGTCGATCTGCGAGCCGGGCAGGAACGCCTCGATGCCGAATACGTCGACGATCATACCGCCCTTGGTGCGGCACTTGATGTAACCCTTGATAACCTCGTCTTTCTCCAGAGCCTCGTTGACACGATCCCACGAGCGGAGCTGACGGGCTTTTTTATGTGAGAGGACCAGCTGGCCTTTTTTGTCCTCGGCGCTCTCCACGTATACTTCCACCTTCTCGCCTACGGCCAGTTCGGGGTTGTAGCGGAATTCGCTCACGGGGATGATGCCTTCGGACTTGTAACCGATGTTTACGACCACCTCGCGTTTGTTGAGGCTGATCACGGTGCCTTCGACCACTTCGCCTACCTGTACTTTGGAAAGGGTCTGGTCGTACTTGGCCTCGATCTCTTCCTTGGGTGCGTTGTAGACGCCCAGGTCGTTTTCGTAAGCGTTCCAGTCGAACGTGTCGAGGTTTACCGGAGCCACAACGGCCTTCTGTTCCTGTTGATTGTCAGTTTTTGTTGTCATTTGTTTGTTGAAAGGTTTTGTAAATTAAAGAGTTGGACATTATTTATAGAACCTTTCGCATGGACCGCACCGAAATTCCCGCCGAGGGATTTCCGGGGGCGCTCCACCGAAGGTGGCACAAAGGTAGTGTTTTTTCTGCAAAACAAGTATGCCGGAGTGAAAATGAAGCTGATTTTTCGGGGATTCAGCGGATTTTTGTTATCTTTATCTGGTTTTAATCCAGTGGCGGATGCGGCGCAGCCGCGGGTGTGTCCGATCTTCCGATTGTAAATCGTTGACCATTACCATCTAAACTACTACTATGGATACTATTGGTGTCATGCGGGTTCTTTTGCGTGTGTCGTTGATCGCGGTCGCGTCATGCGTGTTGTTTCCCGGTTGCCGGAACACGCCGCCTCCGGCCGCCTGCGGGCCGGTGCCTTCGCAAAGGCAGCAGCAGTGGCAGGCGCTCGAGCGTTATGCGTTCCTGCATTTCAATATGAATACCTTTACCGGCCGTGAGTGGGGGCTCGGGGGCGAAGATCCCGCGCAGTTCGATCCCACGGCGCTCGACTGCCGCCAGTGGATCCGGACGCTCAAGGCCGCCGGTTTCAAAGGAGCGATCCTCACGGCTAAGCACCACGACGGTTTCTGCCTGTGGCCTTCGGCTTATACCGAGCATTCGGTGAAAAACTCTCCGTACAAGGACGGACAGGGCGATATCGTCCGGGAGTTCGCCGACGCCTGCCGGGCCGAAGGGATGAAGATGGGGCTCTACCTGTCGCCGTGGGACCGGAATCGTGCGGATTACGGCAAACCCGAATATATCGAATATTACCGCAACCAGCTCCGGGAGTTGCTGACCGGTTACGGCGACGTGTTCGAAGTGTGGTTCGACGGGGCTATGGGGGGCGAAGGCTGGTACGGCGGCGCCAACGAAACGCGCACGATCGACCGCAATACCTACTACGATTGGCCGGGGACGTGGCAGGTCGTCCGGGAATTGCAGCCCGGTGCGGTGATGTTCTCGGACGGCGGCCCGGACGTGCGTTGGGTCGGCAATGAAAAAGGCTTTGCCGGCGAAACGAACTGGTCGCTGCTCAAGAGGGCCGACTTTGCACCGGGGGCGGCCGACCGCGAGGCGCTCAACGCCGGGCAGGAAGACGGGACCCATTGGCTTCCGGCCGAGGTTGACGTGTCGATCCGCCCGGGGTGGTATTACCACGAGGCCGAGGATTCGTTGGTCAGGACCGTGCCGCAACTGCTCGATATCTATTATGCGTCGGTAGGGCGCAATGCCTCGATGCTGTTGAATGTTCCGCCCGATAAGACCGGCCGCATTCCTGCCGTCGATTCCCTCCGGCTGATGGAGTTCGCCCGGGCGCTGGCAGCCGAATTTTCCAAGGATCTGGCGGCAGATGCGCGGGTTTCGGCATCGAATGTGCGTGGACACAGCGGCAAGTATGGCGCGATGCGGGTGACCGACGGAGATACGGCGACTTACTGGGCTACCGATGACGATGTACGTAACGCGTCGCTGACTGTTATGTTCGACCAGCCGACTGTTTTCAACCGGCTGTTGGTACAGGAGTACATTCCGTTGGGTCAGCGGGTGCGGAAGTTCAGGGTCGAAGCGCTGACTGCCGACGGATGGCGGACGCTTGCCGAAGAGACGACCATCGGTTACAAACGCATTCTGCGCCTGCCGACCGTGACGGCCAAAGAGGTGCGGCTGACCGTCGAAGAAGCGAAGGCCTGCCCGCTGATTTCGAATCTGCAACTGTTCTGCTCGCCGGATGTTCCGGCGAGCTCCGGCGGTACCGTTGCGGCTCTTCCCGCCGCCGTTCCCTCGGCGAATGCGGTATTGTGACCCTTTCCCGGATACGTCGTCAGCCGTGCATTTGCGCGGCTGGCGACCGTTATAAGGGTAACGGCTGCGGAGGGGCACGGTCGCTTCGGCCTGGAGTCGAGTTTATTTGCGGCCCGGACGGCTCCTGGGAATTTGCAACAAAGAGAGAATGACCTGTAAAACCGATAAAAAGATAAAACAAAACAGTTGTGCCGGACGTTTCTTTTTACGAACCTTGCATAACGGATTACATTTAATAGTTTATGAACGATACGATTAAAATATACTGTGAGAATACTGCGAGCGAACTGCATGTAAATCCCGGGACTTCGATGGCCCAGGTGATCGCGATGCTCGCCATCAGGAATCCAAATCCCTTCCTGGCGGGATATGTGAATAACCGCCTCAAGGAGCTCTATTACAAAATTTACAGCCCCGTTTCGCTGCGGTTCGTGGACATTACCCATTTCGAAGGGATGCGGGTCTATCAGCGAACGCTCTTTTTCGTACTGCAAAAGGCGGTTTCCGACCTTTTCCCGGGACAGAAGCTGCACATCAAACACTCGGTCGCCAAAGGATTCTATTGCGAGATCGAAGGGATGGAAGATATTACCCCCGATCAGCTCCGGGCGATCGACGAACGGATGCGCGAACTGGTGGCGCAGGATATTCCGATTATCCGGCAGCGGCTGCTCTCCGCGGAGGCCGTGCAGTTGTATACGAAACTGGGCATGGAGGACAAGGTTGCGCTGTTGGAGACGCGTCCGCACCTCTACGTGACGCTCTATACGATGGCCGACCTGTCGGGCTATTTCTACGGTGCGCTGGCCCCGACGACGGGTTATGTGCCGCTTTTCGGGCTGCATAAATATTATAAAGGCATTCACCTTTCGGTACCGTGCCGCACCAACCCTTCGAGGCTGGAGAACATGGTGCCGCAGCACAAGATGTTCGACGTATTCAGCGAATATACGCGTTGGGTCGATGTGCTCGGAGTGGCGACGATCGGTGTGTTGAATACGCGGATTCTGGAAGGGGGCGGCGGCGACCTGATCAAGATTGCCGAGGCTTTCCACGAAAAGAAGCTGGCCAGCATCGCCGACCAGATCGCTGCGGCGCACGAAACCGGCGGCGGCCGGATCGTGCTGATTTCCGGCCCGTCGTCGAGCGGCAAAACCACGTTCGCCAAACGGCTCGGGATTCAGCTGCGGATACTGGGGCTGCATCCGGTACTGGTATCGTTGGACGACTATTTCGTCGACCGGGAGCATACGCCGCTGGATGAGAAAGGCGAGTACGACTACGAGGCCCTCGAGGCGATCGATATCGAGTTGTTCAACCGGCACCTCGCCCAGTTGCTCGACGGACAGGAGGTCGAAATTCCGCGTTACGATTTCATTACCGGTAAACGTGTTTTCGCCGGTAACCGCCTGCAGGTGGACGACCGTTCGGTGCTGATTATCGAAGGTATCCACGGTTTGAACCCCGGCCTGACGCCGCATATCGATAACAAGCTGAAGTTTAAGATCTACGTGTCGGCCTTTACTTCCATCTCCATGGACAACATGAACCGTATCGCAACGACCGACAACAGGCTGATCCGTCGTATCGTGCGCGATTACCGTACACGCGGCAACGATGCGACCGCGACGTTGCGCCGTTGGGAGAGCGTGCGCCGGGGCGAAGACCTGCATATTTTCCCGAACCAGGAGCAGGCCGACGTGATGTTCAACTCCTCGCTGTTTTATGAGATCGCCGTGCTGAAGAGTTTTGTCGAGCCGCTGTTGCACGAGGTCCCCGATACGATGCCCGAATACGGGGAGGCGCGCCGGTTGCTCAAGTACCTCGACCAGTTCACCCCGCTGGACGGCAGTGAAATTCCGCCCACTTCGATCCTGCGCGAATTTATCGGCGGCAGCAGTTTTACCTATTAGCGTATCCGGTGGCTTCCCGGATATTGAGTATTTGGGCGATACCGGTAGTAATGTATGATGCTGGAATGTCACAGGGATGGGCCGCCGTTTCTCTTTTAATGTTCTTGGTATCCGGAGTTTCGGAATTAAGTTCTTACCAGGGCCGCGATATGCCGTTGGGGAGCCGGTTTCTGATGCAACGTGATGTCAGCGACAGTTTCTGATTCTGATTGAGGACGTAACGGTCTTGCTTAGTTGTTGAGGTCGCTTGAACAGGGACGGACTCCGAAAGGGCGACAGAGGATGCCGGAAGTCCGGGCGGGAGAGCGGTGCGGGGCTGTGATTCAATGTTTATAACTTCTCCCGGGCCGCTTTGTTTCACCGAGAAAGTTTTGTAGCTTTGTGTCGCTTCCTGACAGGGGAAACCTCGCCCACAGAGCGGTGGCGCAGTGATTATGCGATGAGGCGGAAAGCCCGGAGTGCATGGGGAAAGCATCCCGGAAGAGGCTCTCGTCATAGTTAGCTAAGCGGAATTGCGCAGAGGTGCGGGTAACAGAAAACAAATCACAATTGATAATATGTCACAGGATAAATTTGTTGAGCGCCATATCGGCATGGGAGAGCAGGAACTCTCGCAGATGCTCGGGGTGATCGGAGTGAAAAGTGTCGAAGAGTTGATTTCGCAGGTCGTTCCGGCGACGATCCGCCTCAAAAAACCGCTCGATCTGCCGGCTGAAGGCATGAGCGAGTATGAATTTGCAAACCACATCCGTGAGATCGGCCGCAAGAATAAAATCTACCGCAGCCTGATCGGTATGGGGTATTACGGCACGGCTTCGCCGGCTGTAATCCTGCGCAACGTGTTCGAGAACCCGTCGTGGTACACCTCTTACACTCCTTATCAGGCCGAGATTTCGCAGGGCCGTCTCGAAGCGCTGCTCAATTTCCAGACTGCGGTGATCAGCCTGACCGGTATGGAGGTGAGTAACTGCTCGCTGCTGGACGAAGCGACGGCTGCCGCGGAGGCGATGCTGATGATGTTTTCGCTCCGTTCCCGTGAGGCGGTCAAGGAGGGACGCAACGTGTTGTTCGTCGACGAGAATATTTTCCCGCAGACGCTCGACCTGCTGCTCACACGCAGCGAACCGTTCGGGATCGAAATCGTCAGCGACCGGTTCGACAATTACAACTTTACGGGCCGCGAGTTCGGCGCAATCGTGCAATATCCTGCGGCTAACGGCGAGGTGCGCGATTACGAGGACTTTACCGCCGCCGCTCACAGCCGCGGCGCATTGGTAACCGTGGCGGCAGACATCCTGAGCCTCGCGCTGCTCAAGGCGCCGGGCGAGTGGGGCGCGGATATCGTGGTCGGTTCGACGCAGCGTTTCGGGATCCCGATGGGTTTCGGCGGTCCGCAGGCCGGTTATCTGGCGACCAAAGACGCCTACAAACGTAATATGCCGGGCCGCATCATCGGCGTGTCGGTGGACCGTCTCGGTAACAAGGCGCTGCGAATGGCGCTCCAGATGCGCGAGCAGCACATCAAGCGCGAACGTGCGACGTCGAATATCTGTACGGCACAGGCGCTGCTGGCGACGATGGCCGGATTCTTTGCCGTGTACCACGGCGCCGAGGGTATCCGCCGCATTGCGCTGAATGCGCATGCACATGCCGTCGCGGTAGCTGAAGGATTGGAGAAACTGGGCTATGAATTGGCGACCAGGAGTATTTTCGATACGATCGAAGTGAAGGCTGATGCAGGCAAAATCCGTCCGCTGGCACTGGCACAGAAGATTAACTTTTTCTATGTCGACGACAATCGCATCCGTATCAGTTTCGACGAGGTGTCCGATCTCGACGAGGCGAACAAAGTGCTGTCGATCTTCGCCCAGGCAGCCGGCAGGAAATTCGCGCCGCTGAAAAAGATCGACGAGCAGAGCCATGTGACCAAGAGCCTGCAGCGTACCTCTGAATACCTGACTGAACCGGTCTTTAAGAAATACCGGAATGAGACCGACCTGATGCGTTACATCAAAAAGCTGGAACATCGTGATATTTCGCTGGCCGACAGTATGATATCATTGGGTTCGTGCACGATGAAGCTGAATCCGGCCGTGACGATGATGCCGCTGAGCCTTGCCGAGTTCGCGAATATCCATCCGTTCGTTCCGGCCGATCAGGTCGAGGGTTACATGGAGCTGATCGCTGGTTTGTCGAAAGACCTGGCGGTTATCACCGGTTTTGCAGGCACCTCGTTGCAGCCCAATTCGGGTGCATCGGGCGAGTATACCGGCCTTATGGTTATCCGTGCTTACCACCAGAGCCGGGGGCAGGGACACCGCAACATCGCGCTGATCCCGGCCTCTGCACACGGCACTAACCCGGCTTCGGCCGCGATGGCGGGCATGCGTACCGTGACGGTGGCTTGCGACGAACGGGGCAATATCGATGTGGAAGACCTCAAAGCGAAAGCCGAGGCGAACGCCAGCGAACTCGCGTGCATCATGGTGACCTATCCTTCGACGCACGGCGTGTTCGAGAGCCGGATCCGCGAGATCGTCGAAATCGTGCACGACAACGGCGGACAGGTTTATATGGACGGAGCCAACATGAATGCGCAGGTAGGGCTGACCAACCCGGGTTATATCGGTGCGGATGTCTGTCACCTGAACCTGCATAAAACCTTTGCGATTCCCCACGGTGGCGGCGGTCCGGGCGTCGGCCCGATCTGCGTAGCCGCACACTTGGTGGAGTTCCTGCCGGGCCACGCGATCGTGAAAACAGGCGGCGACAATGGGATCACGTCGGTGGCGGCAGCCCCGTTCGGCAGCGCGTCGATTCTGCCGATTACCTACGGTTATATCAAAATGCTGGGCGCGAACGGGTTGCGTCGTGTCACTGAAATGGCGATCGTCAATGCGAACTATATGGCATCAGCTTTGAAGGGTGAGTACGATGTGGTGTATACCGGCGAAACAGGCCGCGTGGGGCACGAGATGATCCTCGATCTGCGGCATTTCCGGAAAGAATACGCCGGCGTGGAGTGTGCCGACATTGCACGGAGGTTGATGGACTACGGGTTCCATGCTCCGACGCTGTCGTTCCCGGTGCATGAGACGCTGATGGTGGAACCGACCGAGAGCGAACCGAAAGCCGAGCTCGACCGCTTTATGGAGGCGTTGGTACAGATCAAGCGCGAATGCGAGGAGATCCGCGACGGAAAGGCCGATGCGGAAGATAATGTTGTGAAAATGGCGCCGCACACGGCAGCCGAAGCGGCAGCCGATGTTTGGCTCCACGGCTACGGCCGCGAAAAGGCGGTCTATCCGCTGAAATGGATCCGCGAAAGCAAGTTTTTCCCTTATGTGTCGAAGATCGACGGCGGGTATGGAGACCGCAACCTGCAATGCACCTGCGGTGTATTGTATGAAGAATAGGGATTTGTGACTGTCGTACCTGCCGGAACTTTCTGCGGGAGAGGGGTGTTTGCGCGGATTATATGTATATTTATTTTAAACAAGCATAGAACAGATGAAAATCGGAGAAAAAGAGAAAACGTTTGTGGCGCTCAGCTATGAACTGACGGTCAACGGCGAGCTCGTTGAGAAAGTAACGGCCGAGAGTCCGCTGCAATTCGTATATGGTGCAGGATTCCTGTTGCCCAAATTCGAGGCGCACCTCAAAGGATTAAGCAAGGGCGATGAGTTCGCTTTCCATCTCGATACCGACGATGCCTATGGCCCGGTGATCGGTGAAGCGGTGGTAGACCTGCCCAAAGAGGTGTTCATGGTCGACGGCAAGGTTGAAGACGGCCTGCTCGAGATAGGCAACCAGCTTCCGATGAGTGACAACCAGGGTAATCGTTTGGTAGGCGTAGTCAAAGACGTGAAAGATGACGTCGTGACGATGGATTTCAATCATCCGATGGCAGGCAAGTCGCTCGATTTCAAGGGGCAGGTCGTAGAAGTGCGCGAAGCAACTCCGGAAGACCTCGGCCCGATGAATGCCGGTTGCGGTTGCGGCGATGGCTGCGGCGACGGTTGTGAAGATGGCTGCGGCGATAAGGAGCACAAAGGCGGTTGCAGCTGCGGCTGCCACTAGGCCTGAGCGTTAGGGGTATTCGTGAAGCGGGGGATATAGAGGTCTCCCGCTTTACTGTTTTCACGGGCAATGTTTCTGAATGTTTTGAGGCAGGAAGCCTGTCCGTTCATCAACCGGTCGGATTGATCAGTCGGTCGATAATTCAATCGGTAAATCGGGCTAACCAGATTCGGAGGCATGTTACTTACCCTCCCGTTAGGAGGGTAAAACAACGGAGGCGGCCTCATTGGCCGCCTCCGTTATATTGAAAATTGATTAAATTGGCTTTAATCAGTCAGTTGAGATGGATAATCATTGATTAAGCGAGGAATGCGAGCAGCACGCCGGCTGCTACGGCGCTGCCGATCACACCGGCCACGTTCGGGCCCATCGCATGCATCAGCAGGTAGTTCGTCTTGTCATACTTCAATCCCATTTCCTGCGATACGCGTGCGGCGGCAGGTACGGCCGATACGCCGGCGTTGCCGATCAGCGGGTTGATTTTCGCATCCTTGGGCAGGAACAGGTTGAAGAACTTCACGAACAGCACGCCGCAGGACGAAGCCACGAAGAACGCGCAGGCGCCCATGATGAAAATGTAGAGCGATTTGGGCGTCAGGAACGTGGTGGCCTGTGTCGATGCACCGACGGTGAAACCCAGCAGGATCGTCACGATGTCGGTCATCGAACCGCTCGCGGTGTTGGCCAGACGCTTCGTCACGCCGCACTCTTTGAGCAGGTTGCCGAAGAAGAGAGTACCCAGCAGCGGAATTGCCGACGGAACGACGAAGGTCGTCAGCAACAAACCGATGATCGGGAAGAGAATCTTCTCGGTAGTCGATACCTGGCGGGGCGGTTTCATGTGGATCAGGCGCTCCTTTTTGGTGGTGAACAGGCGCATCACGGGCGGTTGGATTACCGGGACGAGGGCCATGTAAGAGTATGCCGAGATCGAGATGGCGCCGAGCAGGTCGGGTGCCAACTTACTGGTCAGGAAGATCGCGGTCGGGCCGTCGGCGCCGCCGATGATACCGATGGCACCGGCTTCGGCGGCGGTGAAGCCCAACGCGAGCGCCCCCATGTAAGTGGCGAAAATACCGATTTGTGCGGCGGCGCCGACCAGCATCAGCTTCGGATTCGAAATCAGTGCCGAGAAGTCGGTCATGGCGCCGATGCCGAGGAAGATCAAAGGCGGGTATATACCTTTAATAACGCCGAAATAGAGGTAATTCAGTACGGAACCGTCTTCGTAGATGCCGATTTCCATACCGGGAGAGAATGGGATGTTACCCACCAGGATACCGAATCCGATCGGGACGAGCAGCATCGGCTCAAAGTTTCTGCTGATGGCCAGGTAGAGGAAAAACAGACCTACGCCGATCATGATCAGGTGTCCTGACGTGACATTGGCAAACCCGGTGTTTGCGATGATCTGATGCAGGTTATCCCCCAAAAATGCGAGGAATCCTTTGCTTGCGGTGGTTACTTCTGCCAACATAAGCCTATCCGATCGTTAAAAGTGTGTCGCCCTCCAGTACTGAGTCGCCTTTGTTCACCTTCAGTTCGACAATGATACCGTCCCGGTCTGCGTCGATGTTGTTTTCCATCTTCATCGCTTCGAGTACCAGCAGGTGCTGGCCGGCTTTCACCTGGTCGCCTTCGCGTACTTTCAGGTCGACGATAACTCCCGGCAGCGGGCTCTTCACAGCCGTACCGGCGCTCTTCTTCGCGGCAGCCTTGGCCGTCGAAATCACCTCTGCGGTCGTGGCGGCGGAGCTCGTCGACGGAGTGGGTTTGGTGATCTTGCTGACCTTCGAAGCTTTACCTTCGATCTCCACTTCGTACTGCGTGCCGTTCACGGTTACGTCCGCGATGTTGTCCTCCACGCTGTTGATGGAAACCTCGTATTCGTTTCCGTGTATCTTGAATTTATATTCCTTCATTTTGTAGTTAAGTTTTTCTGATTAGAACTGTTACACACAGGCTTATTTGCGAAGCGGCTGCGAGAGGCCGTAAATCTTGGAGCTCCACGGCGAGTAAGCTTTGGCCACGCGGTTGATCGTCAATACGTGCGACTCAATGTCGTGCATTTCATCCTGGTACATTTTCAGCGCCATGCCGATCGCTGCGATTTCAGCTCCCACGATCGCTCCTTCATTCTTGATCTTCACGGGAGGTGCAACTGTGGTGGTACCCGAGGCTTTCTGCTTGTTGCGCTTTGCGATATGGATCATGAGTTTGCCGAGAGCCCAGAAAGCGAGGTAGAGCAGGATCAGCGCGGAGAATACCACGGCTACCGCAGTCACCGTCATGCTGATGCCGTGAGGGTCTGCCAGACGCATCTTCTCATGTTTGGGCATGGGAGGATTGGTGATGTTCGTTGCGAAAGGCGTAGTGCTGGTCAGCTTGGTGAACAGGATTTGGCCGGGATCATCGTCTGCGGGGATGCGTCCTATCGAGATGTCGGCCTGCTGGTCGGCGAGGTTGTAGGTCACCTTGTCGATCGTGTCGCGTCCGTTCGCATCGAGGAAAGAAAGTGTAACGAGCTGGTCCGGGAGCGGCCGGTCGACCGAATCGGGGACATACCCCGGAAGCGTGGCCGGGTCGGCTGTTTCGCCGGTCAGCGTGAAGTTTGTGTGGAACGTACCCTTGGTTTCGGAACCTTCACAGAAAAATACGGTATAGGAACCGGGATCGAGCCACGTGCGGGCGTCGCCTTTGGGAATCCTGTACGAATAGCTTTTGCCGCCCGTTTCGAGCACGAGGTAGCAACTGGAGAGATTCACTTTCGAGTATCCCGAGTTGCACAGCTCGATCCACGAGACACGGTGGCCGTAGGCATCCTGGTAGTTGTTGCGGTTTTTGATCAACAACTCGTTGATAACTACGTCCTTGGCGCCCTGGGCGAAAGAGGTAGGAGCTGCACCCAGCAGCAAAAGCATTCCCGTCAATAAAAGTCTCTTCATCTTTACAACGGAATATTTGAGTGCTTCTTGGCAGGGTTTGACAATTTTTTGGTCGAGAGCGACTGCAGCGCGCGGATGACGCGGAAGCGCGTGTTGCGCGGTTCGATCACGTCGTCGATATAGCCGTACTGTGCAGCGACGTACGGATTTGCGAATTTATCGCGGTAGTCGGCTTCTTTTTCGGCGATGAACTCGGCTTTTTTCGAGTCGTCCTCAATGGCGGCGATCTCCTTTGACGAGAGCACCTCGATAGCGCCTTTGGGACCCATCACGGCGATTTCGCCGGTCGGCCACGCGTAGTTGATGTCGCCGCGCAGGTGCTTCGAGCTCATCACGCAGTAAGCGCCGCCGTAAGCCTTGCGCAGGATTACGGTCACCTTGGGCACGGTCGCTTCGCCGTAAGCGAACAGCAGTTTCGCACCGTGGATGATGATGCCGCCGTATTCCTGGCCTGTGCCGGGCAGGAAGCCGGGAACGTCCACGAGGGTCACGATCGGAATGTTGAACGCATCGCAAAAGCGCACGAAACGGGCCGCTTTGCGCGAGGCGTTAATGTCGAGCACGCCGGCCATGTATTTGGGTTGGTTCGCGATGATGCCGACGCTCTGGCCGTTGAAACGGGCGAAACCGGTGACGATGTTCTGCGCGAACAATTTCTGGCATTCGAAGAAGTCACGGTTGTCGACGATCGCTCGGATGACTTCCAATACGTCGTACGGCTTATTCGGGTTGTCGGGGATGATCTCGTTGAGCGTATCCTCCAGTCGGTCGATCGCGTCGTTGCAGGCCATCATCGGGGCCTCTTCGAGGTTGTTCGACGGCAGGTAGCTCAGCAGCTTGCGCAGCGTCTTGATGCCGTCTTCCTCGTTATCGACGACGAAGTGGGCCACGCCGCTTTTGGCCGCGTGCACCGAAGCGCCGCCGAGTTGCTCCTGGTTGACCTCTTCGCCCGTCACGGTCTTTACGACTTTCGGTCCGGTCACGAACATGTAGCTGGTGCCCTGGTTCATCATAATGAAGTCGGTCAGCGCGGGCGAATATACGGCGCCGCCGGCGCAGGGGCCGAAAATGGCCGAAATCTGCGGAATCACGCCCGAGGCGAGGATGTTGCGCTGGAAGATCTCGGTGTAGCCCGAAAGGCTGTTGACACCCTCCTGGATACGCGCTCCGCCCGAGTCGTTGATGCCGATCAGCGGCGCGCCGTTTTTCATTGCCATGTCCATGACCTTGCAGATTTTGGCTGCGAAGGTTTCGGAAAGCGAACCGCCGAAGACGGTGAAGTCCTGCGAGAAGACATATACCAGACGGCCGTCGATCGTGCCGTAACCGGTTACCACGCCGTCGCCGAAGTAGCTCTCCTTATCGATGCCGAAGTTCGTGCAGCGGTGTTTGACGAACATGTCGAACTCCTCGAACGAACCTTCGTCGAGAAGCATTTCGATACGCTCGCGGGCGGTCAGTTTGCCTTTTTTATGTTGTGAGTCGATTCTTTTCTGTCCCCCTCCCATTTTCGCCTGTTCGCGGAAGGAGATCAGTTCGTTGATTTTATCCTGATTACTGCTCATTGTGTTGATCGGAATATACGGTTAGTGGAGGATTATTTGCCGCACTTGCAGCCGCCGTTCTTGTCTTCGCAAAGTTCGACCAGTACGCTGCCTGTCGATTTGGGGTGCAGGAACGCGATGCTCAGCCCTTCGGCGCCGCCGCGGGGAGCTTTGTCGATCAGCTGGATGCCTTCGGCTTCGCATTCGGCCAGTGTGTTTTCAAGCCCTTCGACGGCAAACGCCACATGCTGGATCCCTTCGCCCTTCTTTTCGATGAATTTTGCGATCGGGCCGTCTTCGGCGGTCGATTCGAGCAGTTCGATCTTCGTCTGGCCGATTTTCAGAAATGCGGTGCGTACTTTCTGGGCAGGCACTTCCTCGATGTTGTAGCATTTGGTGCCGAGCAGTTTTTCCCAGAACGGAATGGCCGTGTCGAGGCTTTTGACTGCAATCCCCAGGTGTTCGATGTGTGATGGTTTCATGATACAAACGTTTTAGTAGTTATTTTATGTGTGTTGTTGTCAATCTGTTGATAATGAGCATTTAAGCTATCTTTGCTCGCATATCTTACAAAATTAAAGGTAATTCCGGACTTTTCAGCGTAATTTTTAATTTTTTTTATAAAAAAAGCACGCTTTCACACCATATACGCCCGGTTTGCAGACAAAAAGGCTACCGCTGAGCGGATAATCCTGCCGGAGCCGGGAATCTGGGGTTCCGCCGGCCGTGGTGATGTACAGCGTGTCGAGGTTTTCACCGCCGAACGCACAGGAGGCCGCATTGGGGCACGGGACGAAAATCCGGTGCAGCAATTCGCCTGAATGCGGGTTCCAGCAACCTACGCCGTAACCGCCCCAGAGCGCGATCCAGAGGTTGCCGCACCTGTCGATGGTCATGCCGTCCGGAAAGCCCATCTCTTCGGGGATTTGCACCGCTATCCCTTCGTAAGCGATCGCCCCCGTGGAGTTGTCGTAGCGGTAGCGTGACACACGGCGGGTGGGCGTGTCGACGTAATACATCGTCCTGCGGTCGGCGCTCCAGACAATGCCGTTGGAAATCGTTACGCTGCCCAGTTTGACGGACGGGATAAGGGGGGCTGAAGTACGCAGGATGCCGTTCGGTACTGCCGGTTCGGGGGGATTCTGTGTAGTTGTCCCCGAGGCAGGTTCTCTGGTCTGTCCGGTGGCGTACCGTGCTGTCGGTCCGGAAGTGTTTTGTCCGGCCGGGCCGGAGAGGTCCCGTGTGCCGGCCGGTATTCCGGTCGGGTCGAGGCAGTAGAGTGTTCCGGCTCCCGGTGTCCCGGCAAAAGCCATCGTGCCGAGCCAGAGCCGTCCCGCCGGGTCGCATTTGCCGTCGTTGGTGCGGACGCTGCCGTTCCGGTCGTCGATCCGGGCGAGCACTTCGCGGGTATCGCTGTTCAGGTCGATACGTTCGACACGGTTCTGCACAGCGACGATTACCGTACTGTCCGTTTCGGGTACGACCGTAGAGACCATCCGGTCGAAGGTCCACCGGCGGGTTACCGAGGGGACGGTCATTACGGTCCGGAGCGTATCGGAGCCGGCCGGCTTTGTCCTGGACATCAACTCGCCTGTACCGCAGGAAACCTTGCCGAAGGCGGTCGGAACATATTCGTGCAGGGTTTTGCCTTCGATATCGACCCACAGCAACGATCGCCGCCCGGGGTGCCAAATGGCACCTTCGCCCGTGCTGGCAGCGGCCCGGAACAGCAATTGCGCGGTGTCTGCCGGAACGGTGGTTGCCGGAGGGCCTGCGGGGGTGTGTACGCCGGGAGTCTCCCGGTACATGGCTTCGGGCGAAGTTTTGCCGGGCCGGACGGTTGTCTCCGGTGTTTCGGCGACGGCAAAGGAAGGCGTAAGTGTGAAAACGGTCCAGCTCAGCGTAATGGCGACTGCGGCCGGGGAGGGGATAGTGCGGCGCATCGGGTGGGACAGTTGCGGTGTAGTCATGGTTCGGATTTTAGGTTTTGGGAACCGGTACGGACAAATTTAACAAAATCGTGCGGAAAATCCGGCAGAGCGTCCGGTAGAACGCCTCTCAAAACGTTCGGGAAGCCGGTAAAATGTCCGGTACGATATTCGGCTGAAGCATGGTGAGGAACCCGGCGGGAATACCCGGAAACCGTGTTGCCGGCACCGTGCACCGGCCCCGGATTTGCAACTTTTGGCCTGTCCGGGCGTTTTATTGGTAAAACATGGTTATATTTGTTTGTTCCGCGGCGTGCGGTGTCGTGCTGCGGACTTCGCACGAAAACGGTTTTGCACGATGAAGAGATGTTTTTGGATGTTGCTGGCGGCTCTGTTCTGCCTGCCTGCGCTTCGGGCCCAAAATCTGGTGATCGGTGCGCGCGTGGCCGACCTGAAGGTGTCGGAGTATGTCGTCGGGCAGCAACCGGACGACAACCGGCCGGTATTGGTCGAATTTTTCTTTTCGGCCAGCGAGCCCAGCCGGAAACGTATTCCGGTACTCGATGATCTGGCCCGCCGTCAAGCGGGCAAAGTGAGCGTAGTGCTGCTCTCCCGCGAAGGGGCCGACAAAATAGTACCGCTGTTCGAAGGAACGAATTATGCCTTTGCCGTGGCTTTGGACGACGAGGGCAAGACGTTCGATGCCTATGGCGTGAAGTTCGTCCCGTTCAGCGTTTTGCTCGATGCCAAAGGGCGTGTGTTGTGGTTCGGCAATTCGTCGCGGCTAACCTCGCAGGATTTGGACGGTTTATTGGCCAAATAGAAGGCAGACCGTTCGGGAGACACGATTCCGTAACGGATTCTGAAAGATCGGGATTTTTGGATTTGCAGGGGGTGAAGATAACCTTTATCTTTGCCCCGATTTAAAACAATGGAAGTTTTGTAATCCTCATCGGAGGGCCTGATAAAAGTGCCGGATAAGATGACTGGGTAAAACCAATCAGCTTGTCCGGTTTTTTATGGCCTTCCCGGAGAGGAGGAAAAATGAACATGCGTATGATGGAGAGAGATGCTATCGATTGGGGTACTGCGGATATTCGGATCCTGTTCAGAAAATTTTTCGTCCCGACATTGCTGGGAATGCTCAGCATGTCGGCAGTCACCGCCATTGACGGTATTTTCGTGGGACATGGCGTGGGAAGCGACGGGATAGCCGCAGTCAATATCTGTATTCCGTTGCTGATGATCTTTACAGGTATCGGACTGATGGCGGGCGTAGGGAGTTCGGTCGTCGCTTCGATACATCTGGCCCGGGGCAAGGTGAAGGCCGCGCGGCTGAATGTCACGCAGGCACTGCTGTTCGTAACGGTCGTGACGCTGGTTCCGTCGGTGTTCGTGATGAGCTTTCCCCGTCAAACGGCTTATCTGCTCGGGGCATCCGAACATTTGCTGCCGATGGTTAGGGACTATTTGGTGTGGTTTGTTCCTTCGCTGACCTTTCAGATGTGGATAGCCGTTTCGCTGTTCGTGATCCGGTTGGATGGCGCCCCGAAGTTCGCGATGTGGTGCAGTATCGTATCCGCACTCATCAATGTCGTGTTGGACTGGCTGTTCATCTTTCCGCTGGGCTGGGGTGTGATGGGCGCCGCTTTCGCCACCTCGGTCAGTATCGTGACCGGCGGGGTGATGGCTCTTTCCTATCTGTTGTTTTTTGCCCGCCATCTGCGATTGCACCCGGTGAAACGGAGCAGGAAGAGCCTGAGGCTCTCGCTGCGCAATATCGGCTACCAATGCCGGATCGGTTCTTCGGCTCTGCTCGGCGAAGCGACGCTGGCGACGTTGATGTTTGTCGGTAACCAGGTATTTATGCGTTACCTGGGGGACGATGGGGTTGGCGCGTTCGGGATCGGATGCTACTACATACCTTTCGTGTTTATGGTCGGCAATGCCGTTGCACAATCGGCCCAGCCTATCATCAGCTACAATTTCGGGACGGGGAACCTGAACCGGGTGGCACGCACCGGGAAAGTCGCGCTCATAACCGCGATGGGCTGTGGCGTTACGGTGATGGCGGTATTTGCGGGAGCTCCTGACCTGCTGGTCGGTTTGTTTCTTGATCCGGATACTGTTGCAGCCCGTATCGCTATCGCGGGATTTCCTTATTTCGCTACGGGATTTGTCTTTTTTATCACGAACCTGGCCTGCATCGGGTATTATCAAAGTCTCGAACAGGTAAGGCCCGCTACGGTGTTCGCTTTGCTGCGCGGTTTCGTGCTGCTTATCCCGAGTTTTATCTTGTTGCCGGTATGGTTAGGCGTAGCCGGTATCTGGCTGGCGATGCCACTCTCCGAAATGTTTACGACGGTTGTGATTCTCGGCTTTTATTTCTCCCGGCGGATTAAATTAAAACGATTGTAAATTACATGAAGGTTGTTGGACCGGAAATTATTAGTTGGGAAACCGGGATGGAACACAACCTTGGTTCGGAGGCGAAAGGAGGGTTTTGCATTTGGGAACGGGCATATTTATCCTCCGTGCAATGGAACTGAAATATACGGGCCTGAAATATAAAAAGGCTGCACTTTTCTTAGTGCAGCCTTTCGCATGAAAAGAAGTGGTGGTGGGACGGTCTATCCGACCGCTTTGAGTTTGCGGAACTTGTCCGTTTCGATTTTTCCTTTTGCATAGGCGAGCGTTACGCGGAAATTCTTGCGCGTACGCTGGCTCGGCAGTTCGAACATGCTGTCCATCATGATGCTTTCGCAGATCGAGCGCAATCCGCGCGCGCCGAGTTTGTACTCGGTCGCTTTATCGACGATATAATCCAGTACTGCGGGCTCGAAGGTGAGTTTGATACCGTCGAGCTTGAACAGTTCGACGTACTGTTTGATAATCGAGTTTTTCGGCTCGGTGAGGATACGCCGCAGTGCATCGCGGTCGAGCGGTTCGAGGTAGGTCAGCACCGGCATGCGGCCGATCAGTTCGGGAATCAGGCCGAACGACTTGAGGTCCTGCGGCAGGATGTACTGCATCAGGTTCTGCTTGTCGACCCGCTCCCGCTGCAATTGGCCGTAGCCGACCGCCTGCGTGTTGAGGCGTTGTGCGATCTTTTTTTCGATGCCGTCGAAAGCGCCGCCGCAAATGAAGAGTATATTGGCCGTGTTGACCTGGATGAATTTCTGGTCGGGGTGCTTGCGTCCCCCCTGGGGCGGTACGTTGACGACCGTTCCTTCGAGGATTTTGAGCAGAGCCTGCTGCACGCCCTCGCCCGACACGTCGCGCGTGATCGAAGGGTTGTCGCCTTTGCGGGCGATCTTGTCGATCTCGTCGATGAAGACGATGCCCCTTTCCGCCAGCGCTACGTCGTAGTCGGCTACCTGCAACAGCCGCGAAAGGATGCTTTCGACGTCTTCGCCGACATAACCGGCCTCGGTGAGCACCGTTGCATCGACGATCGTAAACGGTACGTTCAGCAGCTTCGCGATCGTGCGGGCCAACAGCGTTTTACCCGTACCGGTCTGTCCGACCATCACGATGTTCGACTTGTCGATGTCGATATCACGGTCCGTACCCTGTGCGTGCATCAGCCGTTTGTAATGGTTGTAGACCGCCACCGACATATAGCGTTTCGCGGCGTCCTGCCCAATCACGTACTGGTCGAGGAATGCCTTGATTTCGGCCGGTTTGAGCAGTTCGTCCATCTCGATCTGCGGTGCGCTCTGTTCCTGTATCCGTTCGCTCTCGGCGAGCATGTCGTACCCGCGTTCGATGCACTGGTCGCAGATCTGCGCCCCGTTGCTGCCGGTAAACAATACCCCCACCTCGCTGCGCGGCTGTCCGCAGAACGAGCAGTGGTCTTCGTGGGGGCGGTTATGATTTTCGTCGTTTGCCATGGTGTCTGTTTGGGTTTGCTGTCCGGCGCATCGCGGAGAATAACGCCGGAAAAGCAGGGAAATGTGTTTGCTCGCTGTTATTTACCCCGTTTGACGAGCACTTCGTCGATCAGGCCGTACTCTTTCGCTTCGGGTGCGGTCATCCAGTAGTCGCGGTCGGCATCTTTCTCGATCTTTTTGATGTCGACGCCGGAGTGCGAGGCGAGGATCTCATAAAGTTCCTGTTTCGTGCGCAGGATCTGCTTGGCCGTGATCTCGATGTCGGAAGCCTGCCCCTCGACGCCGCCCAGCGGCTGGTGGATCATTACGCGCGAGTGGGGGAGGGCCGAGCGTTTGCCCGCGGTGCCTGCGGTCAGCAGTACGGCTCCCATGCTGGCGGCCAGCCCGGTGCAAATCGTCGCTACGTCGGAGCTGATCAGCTGCATCGTATCGTAGATGCCCAGACCGGCGGTAACCGATCCGCCGGGGGAGTTGATATAGATCTGGATGTCTTTTTCCGGTTCGGTCGATTCGAGGAAGAGCATCTGTGCCTGGATGATGTTTGCCGCGTCGTCGTAAATGGGCACGCCCAGGAAGATGATGCGGTCCATCATCAGCCGTGAGAAAACGTCCATCGTCGCGACGTTCAACTGGCGCTCCTCGATGATTGTCGGCGAGATGTACTCGTTGCTGATCGACCGGAAGTTGTGCAGTTTCAAACTGCTGATTCCGGCGTGCCGGAGCGCGTATTTCTCAAATTCATTCTTATTCATGGTTCCTTTGTTTTAGGATGCCGTTAGTCTTTGGGTACGACAGTGCAAATCATGCTCCAAAGGGGCCGACTGCCCGGTCGGTCGTGTCCCGGAGCCAAATTAACGCAGCAGCTCGACCTCCGAAACGATCGGACGATGGTCAGACAACGTTACCGGCAATATCTGCGAACGTTGCAGTTTCCAGGCCGAAGCGGGATAGCCCCACAGGTAATCGATCTGCATGCGCGGTGCATCGGCCGGATGGGTCGGGCCTGCCGGACACAGTTTCGCCCAGGAACCGAACGTCCCGATCTCCGGCGAGCCGGGCAGCGAGTTGAAATCCCCTCCCACGATGACCGGATAGCGCTCGGCGCTCAGTCGTTCGGCCACCGTGCGGCATTGCTGCATGCGGGTCTGCGGGGTGGTAAAGTCGATGTGCGTGCAGGCGAAGACGATCGTATCTGCATCGCCGAGCTCCACTTCGGCCAGCAGCAATGCACGGGCCTCTTCATTCCCGTCCGCTTTGGGAAGCATGGTCTTTTCCGTGCGGATACAGGGCCGTGAGCTCAGGATGCCGATGCCGTAAAAACCTCCGGTAAGCGGAATCGTCTTGCCGTAAAGCGGGAACATGCCAGTGAGCTGTCCCAGCTCGGTGATGAAATCCCTGCCGTGCTGGCGCGCGGAGACATACTCGCGGCACGTTTTGCAGTCGACCTCCTGCAGTGCGACGAAATCCGGGTTTTGTTCCCGGATCAGCGCTGCGATCTCCTCGAGCGATGCGCCGTTGCCGTACTGGATGTTGTAGGTCATCACCCGCACGGCCGCCGGTTCGCGGCTTTGTGCCGGAGCCGCGCCTAACAGCATGCCCCACAGGAGCATTCCGGATATAAACCAACCGTTTCGCATGGTTCTGTCTTTTGAGTCTTTGCCCTTGCGGAATCCGCGACGGTGCGGAATGTAAGCAACACCGCCCGAACCCCGTTCGGGAGAATACCGAAGGGCCGCAGGAGGGTTTCCTGCGGCCCTCGTTCGGTTGCCAAAGTTAGGCCTGCTGCGGTCGCGGCGTTTATACGGTTTCCGACCGGGCAGCGGCGAGAAACCCTTACTGGGCTTTCTCGGCCAGTTTGGCGAACTCTTCGGGCGTCACGGTCGTGTCGGTGACGGTAATCTGCGGTACGACCGCGTCGATTACTTTGCGTTCGAAGAGCTTTTCGTATACCTTGCGGCTCTCCTCTTTGTTTTCGAGGATGCTTTTGGCGTAGTTGGCCAGCATGTCGTCGGCCACCTGGTTCATGCCGTAATAGGCGAACTGCTGCATGGCAAGCGCTTTGGCCTCCTGGGTCGCCTCTTCGGGCGTTACCTCGAGCTTCAGTTCGTTTACATAATGCTTCTGGATCAGGTTCCATTTCATCATTTCGAGGAACTTGTCGAAATCCTTTTCGATCTCTTCCAGCGAGAACTTACCCTCGTTGATCGTGAAAAGCCAGCGTTTGAGGAAGGCGTCGGGCAGTGCGAGGCTCGCCTTGTCGAGCAGCATCCGGCGGATGTCGAGCGTAAAGAGGAAATCGGATTCGCGGCTCAGGTCGCGGCTGATCTGGGAGTCGATGTACTGTGCGAACTCATCTGCGTTCTTCACGTTGCCTTCCGGGAAGGCCATCTTGAAAAACTCGTCGTTCAGTTCCGGCTCGGTGAAGCGGCGGATTTTGGTGATCGTCAGCGTGAATTTCGGATTGATTCCCTCCAGTTCGTCCTCTTTGACCTGCAGGATCGCGGCGCGCTGTGCCGGGGTGGGATAGAGTTCGTTTACGTTCACCTCCATCGTGTCGCCGACTTTCTTACCGAGGAACGGTTTGCGTGCCGCATCGCTCATGCCGATCAATCCTACATAGGCCTCTTCGATCTTCATTTCGGGCTGGTCGAGGGTGACGTTCAGCGCATCTTCCTTCTCGACCGTATCTACGTCGACCAATTTGCCGAAACGGCGCGTGAAGTTGCTGCGGTAGCCTTCGCGCATCTTGTCTTCGATGGCGATCGTGTATTTCTTTACCTTATCTTTTTTGCTCAGCGGAATGTTGATCTCGGGAGCGAGTCCGACCTCGAATGCGAATTCGTATTCGGTCGAATTCTCGAAATCGAGCGGTTGCTGTTTCTCGCTGGGGATCATGTCGCCTACCAGGGTCAGCTTCTCTTTCTCGATATAGTCGAAGCAGCCGTTCGAAGCGGCGCGGTAAGCCTCTTCGGCCACGACGCCCTTGCGGTACATCTTGTTGATGATGCTCATGGGCACCATGCCCGGGCGGAATCCCGGCACGTTGGCCTTGCGCTTGTAAGTGCGCAGCGCCTTGTCCACGGCTTCGTTGTAGTCGGCTTCGGCCACCGTCGCCTTGAGCAGGGTGGTTCCGTCTTCCAGATTCTCTCTTACGATGTTCATGCTAACAGTCTGTTATTTTAGAGTTTTTGTGCCGGAGTAAAAAACCGCCTGTGTAACGAGGCGGTTTGCCAGTGCGGATAAAGGGACTCGAACCCCCACGCCATAAAGGCACCAGATCCTAAGTCTGGCGCGGCTACCAATTACGCCATATCCGCCTTAGAGCCCAGCAAAGATAGCGCTTTTTTATCAGGGTGCAAACAATCCCTGCTAATTTTATAGCAGTGAAGCGGATAGCATTTCCGGCCCCGCAGGAACTTACGGGGTAGCTCGACGGCGGGCCCCTGTCTTTAAAACGCTATTTCTCGAAGTAATATTTTACGAGGATATCGTCGATGCGCATCACCGAGTCGCGGCTCAGGTTGATCCGTTCGAAACAGACCTTCCCGCCGGGCGACCGGTAGGTGAGCAACTGCGGCAGGTAAAGCTGCAGCGTGTCTTCGGGAATCGAATCGGTCGGCTGGTAGCCTATGGCGGAGAGCTGCCGTTCGAGGATGGTGCCGAGGGATTCGCGCAGCAGCACCCGGTTCGAGCCGTCGTACAGGAAAAGCGAATCGGCGGTGCTCTCCCAATGCGGCGTCGGCTTGTCTTCTGAATACCAGTGGCGCATTTCGTACAACCGTGAATAACCTTTCAGGTCGATCCCCTCGGTGAGGGGTTCCCACCACAGGTAAAAACTTTCCGCCTTATCGTCGTCGCGGTACGATTTATCCTGCCGGTCAGCCGGCCGGCCGCTTTGCGACCACCGTTCGATGTCGCGGGGCGTCAGTCCGGGAATGTAGGTGAACAGGGCCAGTATGACGATCGCGGTGAGCGTTACGTAAAGGTAGCGTCCTGTCCTGCGCGAAAGGAAAAGTCCCATGCAGGCGGTCATAATCAATCCGCAGGCGATCAGGTAGACGCGGTTCTCCGTTAGCCCGTAGTCGCTCCAGCGGCAGCCGACGCCGACCCAGAACATCGCCAACGCGGGCAGAGAGATCAGGCTGAACCGATTATAGAACCAGTCGTAATAGCGTTTGTTCAGCAGGGTCTGGCCGGCTTGGGCAGCTACGGCGATCAGCGTGAAGCCGAAGACGAGGTAGGCGATACCCCCGCGGGGCAGCGACCAGGTGGCGACGATTTTCGCAAAATAAAGGTAAAGCAGTACCGTATATGCCAGTACGGCGGGCGAAAGCACCCAGTTGAGCAGCGTGTCGAGCAGCTTCGAGGATTCCGGTTCGGCTGGTTCCGACTTGCGGTTGAACGTGAGGAAAACCAAAGGCCACAGTACGATAAAGAACAGGAGCGCCGCATCTGCGCAAAAATCGGACGTAATCCCTTTGAAAATGCCAAAAATGTAAACGATAGAGAAGAAGATCGCCAGCAACAGCAGATAGGCGACGCCGGTGAGAAACAGGGCCGATATCCCGTCCCACACGTAACGCAGCAGGTCTTCGGTAAATCTCCGGTTGTCTTTGTGCCAACCGCACAGCAGGCCGGCGAGCAGTCCGATAATGATCGTGACGTAATAGGCGGGATTTTCGATCCATTCGCCCATGTCGGCCCATCGGAACGGGATGACGGCCAGCCCCGACAGGTAATAGAGCGCGCGCAGCCAGCCTTTTGCGAACCATTTGTTGCAGAGAAAAGTCAGCAGCAGTACGATCGGTCCGGCCAGCAGTTGTTCGCCGCTATAGGGAAAAACGTGGTGTTGGGCCAGCACTCCGATGACGAACAGGTACGCCGCAACGGCCATTTCGACCGGAGCACGGCGCAGCGTGACGAGATTTTCGGCGAGGAAAGTCCGTATTTTCGCTTGGATTTTCATGGGGCGTAGGGTTTATGCTGTTGCAGTGCCTCGACAGGTTCAGTTATATTTAAGGATTTATCGGGACAAACCTTTGTCCCGGTGCGGTGTGCGTTATCGCTCGAATTCGAGCGCGCGGCCGTGCAGTGCGCCGCTGAGTTCTCCGTTTTCGTACGCGACGCCGCCGTTGACGATCGTATGCGTGACGCTGTGTGAAAATTCGGTTCCTTCGAACGGTGACCAGCCGCATTTCGAACGGACGTTGTCGCGCGAGACGGTCCACGGCTTGTCCGGGTCGACGATTACGATGTCGGCGAAATAACCTTCGCGCAGGAAGCCGCGCCGGTGTACGGCAAAGCGGATCGCCGGGGCGTGGCACATTTTCTCCACCACTTTTTCGACCGGAAATGTTCCTTCCCGGCTCATTTCGAGCATCGCTACCAGCGAATGCTGCACCAACGGGCCGCCTGACGGGGCGCTCCAGTACGGTTGCAGCTTCTCTTCGAGCGTGTGCGGGGCATGGTCGGTCGCCACCACGTCTACTTTCCCGCTGAGGATGCCTGCCCGTAATGCGGCCCGGTCTGCGGCGCTTTTGACCGCCGGATTCCATTTGATCAGGTTGCCTTTGGCCGCGTAGTCGGCATCGGTGAACCAGAGGTGGTGTACGCACACTTCGTTGGTGATCTTTTTTTCCGCGAGCGGCCGGTCGTCGAAAAGCGACAGTTCGCGCGCGGTGCTCAGGTGCAGGATGTGCAGGTCGGCCCCGTAGCGGTCGGCCAGTTCGACGGCCTTGGCGCTGGAGCGGTAGCATGCCTCGGCGCTGCGGATCGACGGGTGCAGCGCGGCGGTGGCCCGGTCGCCGTACTCTTCCCGGAAACGCTGGATGTTAGCCCGGATCGTGCCTTCGTCTTCGCAATGGGTCGCGATCAGCACCGGAGACTCTGCGAAAAGGGCCGCCAGCGCCGCGTCTTTGTCGACCAGCAGGTTGCCGGTGGAAGATCCCATAAAAACTTTTACGCCGCAGACGCGGCGGGGGGCGAGGCGGCGGATTACGCCGATGTTGTCGTTTGTGGCGCCGAGGTAGAACGAATAGTTGGCCGGGGATACTTCTGCCGCACGGGCGAATTTCTCCTCCAGGCGTTCGAGCGTAACGGCGGGCGGATTCGTATTGGGCATCTCCATGTAAGAGGTGACGCCGCCGCAGACCGCTGCCGCCGACTCGCTGCGGATATCGGCTTTGTAGGTCATGCCCGGCTCGCGGAAATGCACCTGGTCGTCGATCACGCCCGGCAACACCAATTTACCGCTGGCGTCGATCACGCGGGTCGGGATGCCGGCGGCAGTGCCTGCTTCCGCCCTCGCTGCTGTTCCGACTTCTGTTCCAGCTTCGATTTCTGCTTGTGCGCCGGGGTAGCGGCCCGCGCCGATACGGGCGATGCGGTCGCCTTCGATGACGATATATCCGTTGAAACGGCGCCCCTCGTTGACGAGTGTGCCGTTGTCGATGACGATCCGGTTCATAGTCTCTTCGGAAAGGTTATGCGTGAGGTTTTATGCGTTTGTCCGCGGGGTGATTTTGCGGAAACGCAGTCCCAGTACGCCGAAAAGTGCTTCGCGGAAGATGCCTTTGCTCATTTTGGATGCGCCGAAGGTGCGCTCGGTGAAGATGATCGGCACCTCCGTGACTTTGAACTTCAGTTTCCACGCCGTATATTTCATTTCGACCTGGAAGCCGTAGCCCTTCATCTTGATCTTATCGAGGTCGATCGAGCGCAGCAGGTTCGACGAATAGCAGACGAACCCGGCTGTCGCGTCGCGCACGGGCATTCCCGTCACGAGCCGCACGTAGGCCGATGCGTAATAGGAGAGCAGCACCCGCTTCATCGGCCAGTTCACCACATTGACGCCGGTAATGTAGCGCGAACCGATTACCAGGTCGGCTCCCTCTTGAGCGGCATTGAGCAGCCGCACCAGGTCGTCGGGATTGTGCGAGAAATCGCAGTCCATCTCGAAAATGTAGTCGTATCCGTGTTTGAGCGCCCATTGGAATCCGGTCAGGTAGGCCGTTCCCAATCCCAGTTTGCCCTGACGTTCGATCAGGTGCAGTTGCCCGGGATACTCCTGTTGTTTTTCCTTCACGACCGAAGCCGTGCCGTCCGGCGAGCCGTCGTCGATGACCAGCAGGTCGAATTTTTCGGACAGCGAAAAGACTTTGTCGATCATCGGACGGATGTTGTCCAACTCGTTATAGGTGGGAATGATTACCAGGTTCTTCATCGGGGCCAACGTTTTAAACGGTCGCAACCTTTCCTTCGCCCTTGCCGCCCGATCGGTCCCGGTGCAGCGGTAAGGGACAAACAAAGTATTGGACACAAGTCAGTGTTAAAACAAAATTAGTATTTTTGGCTGAAATATCTCCTTTTTACCCGATTATTCCGAAAAAATGCCGACAGAACTCTCGCTTGTACTCTCCCCCAAACAGGCCGCCGACCCGGTTTTGCACACAACGCTGGTGGCGCAGCGCCTGCGTATCGATCCTGCGCGGATCGCTTTGCTGCGTATCGTGCGCCGTTCGATCGACGCACGCGGCCGCAGCGTGCGGGTAAACCTCGGTTTCGAGGTTTATGTGGACGGTGAGCAGCGTCCGCCCGAAATCCGGTTCGACTATCCGGATGTGAACCACCGTACACCGGTGGTCGTGGTGGGGTCGGGCCCGGCGGGGCTTTTCGCGGCGTTGCGGCTGATCGAACTGGGCCTCAAACCGATCGTGCTGGAGCGGGGCCGCGATGTGTCGGCGCGCAAGCGCGACATCGCGCAGATCAACCGCAACGGCGCGGTCGATCCCGATTCCAATTACGCATTCGGCGAAGGCGGTGCGGGTACCTATTCCGACGGCAAACTCTTCACCCGTTCCAAAAAGCGCGGCGACTACCGCCGTGCGCTCGAGGTGTTCCGTTTCCACGGCGCCGAAGAGTCGATCCTGTACGATGCGCATCCGCACATCGGTACCGACCGCCTGCCGCGGATCATCGCTGCGATGCGCCGGAGTATTGCCGATGCCGGTGGCGAGGTGTTGTTCGGTGCGAAAGTGACCGGCGTGCAGATCAAAGACGACCGTATCTGCGGCGTGTGGCTCGGCGATACGCTGGTCGAGGGAGCGGCCGTTATTCTGGCTGCGGGCCATTCTGCGCGCGATATTTACGAAATACTCGACCGCGACGGCGTGCGGCTCGAAGCCAAAGCGTTTGCGATGGGGGTGCGGGCCGAGCACCCGCAGCGACTGATCGATTCGATCCAGTATCACATGCCCGAGCGGGGCGAATACCTGCCGGCGGCGGCCTATTCGCTCGTGGCGCAGGTGGGCGGACGCGGGGTCTATTCGTTTTGTATGTGTCCCGGCGGGTTTATCGTTCCGGCGATGACACGCTCCGGCGAGTCGGTGGTCAACGGGATGTCCCCGTCGGGTCGTAACAGCGTTTACGCCAACTCCGGCATCGTGACGGAAATCCGGCCGGAGGATTTCGCACACCTGCGCGCCGCACACGGGGAGTTGGCCGGGTTGCGTTTCCAGCAGCAGCTCGAGGAGCTGGCTTATGCCCAGGTCGGCGACCGGCAGGTGGCACCGGGCCAGCGGTTGGCCGATTTCGTGCGCGGGACGGCGTCGAAAACGCTGCCGAAGTGTTCCTATGTACCGGGTGTGGCTCCGACCGAGGTACACCGGTGGCTCCCCCCGTTTATTTCCGGGGCGCTTCGCGGAGGTTTTGCCGCGTTCGACCGTAAAATGCGTGGCTTCCTGACCAACGAGGCATTGGTGGTGGGTGTCGAATCGCGGACCTCTTCGCCCGTGAGGGTGCCGCGCGATCCCGATACGCTGATGCATCCCCGGGTGCAGGGGCTTTTCCCGTCCGGCGAGGGAGCCGGTTATGCGGGAGGCATTATCTCGGCGGCGATGGACGGCGAGCGGTGTGCCGAACGGGTGGCGGAATATGTGAAGTAAAAATGGTTGGCAGGGAAAACAGCCCGGATATATCCGGCTCGGTCGGATAAGGATTCGGCTGAGCCGTTCGCTTTTTGATGCGTTAGCCCTTACAGCCGGCGGCAATGCCAAGGAGGATGTCAGGGAGAAGGGGGGAGCGTTGAGGCAGTAAATAATAAGTGCTAAACGGATGTCCGATTGCGTTTTCGGCAGCCGGACTCGGTAAAAAAGAACGAAGGGTGAGTGTATGGACGGTACTCCTTTCGAAAGCGGCCTGTAAAAATGGAAAGGATAGGATTATGGAACGGATAGAATCGGAACGATTGTACTTGAGACCCTTCGGGCACGGAGATGCAGAAGCGGTATGGGCTTACCGTTCGTTGGCGGAGGTTGCGCGCTACCAGTACTGGGAACCCTATACGCCGGAGGATGCCCGCAGTTTTATCGAACGGTATGCCGGGCAGGTGCCGGGCGAGGATCAGACGTGGACGGGGCTGGCGGTGGTGCTGAAAGCTACCGGCACGGTGATCGGGGATTGTGCGTTTTATCTGGACGGAGATCGGGCCGAGATAGGCTGCAATATTTCCCCGGCCTATCAACGCCGGGGGCTGGCGCGCGAGGCGTTGCAGACGCTCGTCGCTTATTGTGCCGAGGTGTATAAAGTGGCCCTGATCCGGGGAATTACGGATTCCCGCAACCTCTCTTCGATCCGGTTGCAGGAGTCTCTGGGAATGGTGCGGGACCGGACTTTCGAAAACCGGATCCAATGCAAGGGGGAAACCTGCACCGAATATCGGTTCGAGGGAGATTGCCGCGCTATTTTTTCTCCGGAACGAACAACCATTTGAGCAACTGGAACAGGATCAGCAGCGAGGCGACCACCAGCAGGAAGTGCCCGTAGCGGCTCGTGCCGTAAGGCTGTTCGAATGCGATCATCAGGATCGATCCGACGAACATGCCCAGTACGATCAGCGTATAGGCGACTCTTCGGCTGGCCTGCCGCACGGTCCGTACGAAAAGGTCGTCGTCGGCCAGGTGAATGTCGTGTTTGATCTTCCCTTCCTTGAGCTTGTAAAGGATTTCGCTCATGTCGTTGGGGAAGTTGCGGATGAAATTCATATAACCGGCCAACGTATCATAAAGTTGCGCGGCTACTTTGCGCGGCGAGTATTTGACCTTGACCACCTCTTTGGCGTAAGGCAGGATCACCGGCGTGAGCGACAGGTCCGGAGCCAGCGTGCCGGCGAACTTTTCGAGCGTGGCGAGTGCTTTGATCAGCATGAAGATGCCGGATGGGATCTGCAATTGGTATTTGACGATCACGTCGACGCATTTTTGCATCGTGCCCGCGAAATTCATCAGCTCAAGCGGAATGCCTGCATACTGCATCATCAGCTGGTGGATTTCGAATTTCATCTCCTCTTCGTGTTCGAAGAATTTTTTACCGCACAATACCAGCAGGGCGCGCGACATCAGGTCGCTGTCACGGCGCGCGAAGCCGATCGCAAAGTCCGCGAGGAAGTTCATGTCGCGCGGCGTGAGCGCCCCTACCATGCCGAAGTCGATGAATGCGACCACGTTGCCCGGCAGGATGAAGATGTTGCCCGGGTGCGGATCGGCGTGGAAAAAGCCGTGGCGCAGGATCATCGTCAGCAGCGCGTTGGCCCCGTTCACGGCGATCTGGTGTGTGTCGAGCCCGGCATCGCGCAGGGCCTGCGGAGTGTCGGGCGTGATGCCTTCCACCTTCTCCATCACGATCAGTTTCTTGGAGCTGTATTTCGTGTAGACGGCCGGGATATGCACGGTCGGGTCGTCTTTGAACATCATTGCGAAACGCAGGATGTTCGACGCTTCGAACGTGTAGTCCAGCTCTTTGACGATCGTTTCCGAAAATTCGTCGATCAGTCCGACGATGTTGATCGCGGCCAGTTCCGGATAGCTTTTCGCGAACTTGCGCGCGATAAACTTCATCAGGTAGATATCGAGCTTGATTTTGTTCTCGATGAAGGGCCGCTGGATTTTGAGCACGACCTCTTCGCCGCTGCGCAGCCGTCCCTGGTAGACCTGACCGATCGATGCGGCGGCCAGTGGGGTGGTGTCGAATTCGGCGAACACTTCGTCGATCGGCGCGTTCATCTCTTTTTCGATCAGTCCCAGCGCAGTGTTGTTGTCGAACGGTTCGGCCCGCGATTGCAGTTTCTTGAGCTCCACGCGGAAGCGTTCCGAAACCATGTCGGGACGGTCGGCCAGAATCTGTCCGAATTTCACGAAGGTCGGCCCCAGCTCCTCGATGGTCATCCGTAGTCGCTCGGGGGTGGTGTAGACGTGTTTGTGTACCTCCCCTTTGTTTTTGCGGCGGCGCCGTTTGCCGAGGCGGGAGTGGGCGAAGAGTTCGCTGAAAGAATGTTTGGCCAGCACCCACACGATCTGCGAGGCGCGTACCATTTTCAGGTAGGAGATATAGATATTGACGATGTGCATGGTCGTGTCGGGTTACGGGTGTTGTTTGAGTGCTGCGGTTAGCTCCCGCAGCGTTTCGTTCAGTTCTTCGATCCGGCTGGCCAGGGTGCCGTCCGGATCGGAACCGCTTCGGGATTGCGCGGCGAAAATTTCGCGCAGGAAGAGTTCGTCCTTGAGCGATTCGGCCAACGAGACGAGCCCTGCGGCGATTCTTTCGCCGTTTTCGGGGCTGCTATCCGTTTTTTCGGAGAGGAAGGCCGACACCTTTTCGATGAACAGCTCGCGCTGTGTGAGCCCTGCCGCCAGGGCCAGCCGCAGCAGGTTCGTGTAAATGTCTTTCATTGCGCGCAATAAGGTTGTTTGTGCAAGTATAATTCTTTTTTTGCAAAAGTACGCCGCGAAGGTTGATTCTTTGCCTGGGATATGCCGTTACCGCATCTCTCCGGCCTGCTTTTCAAGCAAAAACGGGGCCAGCCGGTCGGCGATCCGAGGTAGTCGGTACAGCCCGGCGGGGATATGCCTGGTATAATGCGTCTAAACCGTTTTGCGATAATTATTTGCACGGGTAGTTCTGGAAAATCGTGACGGTTGTATGTGCCGGAGGTAAGTCGGTGAAAAGAAGTGTCGGAACAGGTAACGGACGTCCCGATTTTTTGCTTACTTTCGTTAAAACTTCTTTTATGTCAAGGATTAACCTTTTTATGTTGTATCTGGCCGGAAGCCTTTTGTTCGGTTCCGGTTCTGCACGGGCGCAGGATCCGGCTCCCCTTCCCGAGAAGGAGGTGGTGGTAGTCGATTTGTTTGCACGAAACCGTACCGTTCCCGCGGTATATGTGGAGGCGGTGCGCCAACAGGTATTGTCCGCTTTTGCCGACCGCGGCCGCCATCGCATCGTTGACGGGGAAGCCCCGGGCATGTTGGCCGGTCCTCCGGCCGGATGGGGATTCGTGGACCCGGCGACGGTAGCTTCCGTCCAGAGCGAATTTCTTCAAAACCGGATGCAGACCATGCAGGATGCGGGAGCCCGTTATGTGGTGACGGGAGCCATTGCCGACTATAAGTTCGAGCACGTCTCGCTGCCGGCCGATTCCAAAAAAACGCCCCGTCCCGGATTCCGGGCCACTTTCCAGGTGATCCTTTCCGCCTATGACCTCAAGCTGGGCGTTCCCGTTCCCGATCAGGTCTACCAGCTCCGGGGCGATGCTCCGGTAGCGGAAGACGCCGACCGGAAAGCGCTCTCGACACTGTACGGCCAGCTCGAATATTACATCGACCGGAATTTTAAATTCGAAACGGCTATCCTGCAGCTGGCGCCGGCCGATCCGCGCAAGGGCGTGCAGGAGCTCTATATCCACAGCGGAACTTATATGGGTGTCAAACCGGGCGACCTGTTCATGGTGTATGAAGAGATACCTGTCGGCGGAGTGATTACCCGGCAGAAGGTGGGCAAGTTACGTGTGAACGACGTGGGTAATCCCACTGTCGCCAAATGCAAGATTACCAAAGGCAACGACGAGATTGCCGACGCATTCCTCGCTGGCCGCGGCCTGATCTGCGTGAGCGACAGCAAAGCTCTTTTTTACTGATTGTACCGATGATTTGAGTTGTACCGATGCGCGTGCCCCGGACGCTGCAATGTGTTTTGTGGGGAAACCGTTTGTCCGTCCGGAAGTTTTTACCTGCCTTGGAGTTGATCGATCGGAGACTGTCTCTTGGATCGGGAGGTCTGGGCAGAGCCGCGTACCTTCGGTGTCATCGGAGAATATCCGTGACCTTCGTGACCGCCCGATCATAGAATTCGTTCGGACCCGGGACGTCGGTAGGTTATAATCAGATGCCGATCCCGTTCCCGTCAAAGGAGATGTATATCCATATAAAATATAAAAAGGAAGGTGCGCATATTTCACACCTTCCTTTTTTACTTTCCGAGAAACGATCCGGAACCCTCCGGACGCAGTCTCTTATATTTCCAGTCCTTTCGCGCCGTTACGAAAACGGGGTCACCGATACGTAGGACTTGTTGTCGCGTTTCTTGCGGAACGTCACTACGCCGTCGATCAGCGCAAAGAGCGTGTGGTCCTTGCCGATGCCGACATTGTCGCCCGGGTTGTGCACCGTACCGCGCTGGCGGACGAGGATGTTGCCCGCTTTGGCAACCTGACCGCCGAAGAGTTTTACTCCCAGTCGCTTACTTTCCGATTCGCGACCGTTCTTGGAACTACCGACTCCTTTCTTATGTGCCATTTCTCTTCGTTTTTAGTCGTTAAGCATTGATTTCGTCAATCTGGATCTGGGTCAGGTACTGGCGGTGGCCGTTCTGAACCTGGTATCCTTTTCTACGCCTTTTCTTAAACACGATCACTTTGTCGTCGCGAAGGTGTTTGAGAATCGTTGCCGTAACTGTGGCCCCTTTAACTACAGGTGAGCCTACATTAACCTGCCCGTCATTGTCTGTTAGCAGTACCCGATCCAAGCTCAAAGAGGAACCTTCATCCCCCTGAAGACGGTGAACATAGAGCTTGCGACCTTTCTCAACTTTGAATTGTTGACCTGCGATTTCTACGATTGCGTACATTAAATAAAATTATTTTTTGCACAAATTGGACTGCAAAGTTAGCAAACATTTTTCCCAAAACAAATTTCCTTCGGTTTTTATTTCCGTTTCGAGAGAACTTTCGCGGAACGATGTTTGCTCGGGATAGGGGCGTTCCTGCATGCTCTTCAGTCCCGGAAACGGCGGGAGCGGTCCGCCGAAAATTTTATTAACTCGGAATAATGTAGTACCTTTATACGAAAATCAGCATCATGTACATTTACAATACTTCGTTCATGGTCGAGGCCCCGGTGCACGACCGCTGGCTGGCATTGGTCAGGGACAAATATATCCCTTTCCTGAAAAAAGAGGGCTTCGACCGCATTACGTTGAGCCGCATCCTCTCCCCGGAGACTGCCGGGCAACTTACTTACTCGCTGCAGGTGCGCGTGGCGGAAATTCCGGACTATCAGCGCCTGGACGGGGAGTTGTTCGCCGAATACGAAACGATCGCGAGCGGCCTTTTCGACGGACAGGTGCTCCATTTCGCCACGCTGATGAAGGTGATCGAAGAGTAGTGACCGGGCTTTGGCGCAGTAGCTCCGGTTTAACCCACTTGAATAGAATTATGTATAAAAAAGCAACACTTTTTACATTACTGATCCTGTTTTGCTCGGTGCAACTTTTGGGTGCCGATTTCACCTGCCGTATCGACCTGCTCAAAGGCGAAAAATGGTGGGGCGTCTTTATCGCCGGCGGACGTCCGATGCCGTTCGACGCGCCGTTTCAAAAGATCGACCTTTCGCAGGGACGCGGCCAGAAGACACCTTTCATGGTCTCGAACCGCGGCCGCTACGTCTGGAGCGCCGAACCGTTCAGCATCACGTATACCGGCGACAGCTTCCTGATCGAATCGTCGGCCGGGGAGGTCAAAGCCGTTTCGGCCGGCCGGACGCTGCGCGAGGCCTACCTGGTTTGCTGCCATAAGAATTTCCCGCCCGGGGGGAACGCTCCTTCCCCGGAACTGATGACCGCTCCGGTTTACGACCCGTTCCTCGAATTGGGTTTTGAGGCTACCGAAACGGCCCTTTGCGATTATGCCGATCAGATTCTGAAAGCGGGCTATCCTGCCGGGACACTGGTCGTGCCTGCCGGATGGCAGTCGTCGATCGGCAGCAACGAACCGAGCATGCACCTTTTCGGCGATTTTGCCGGCATGGTGCGCGCATTGCATGACAAGGGGTTCCGGGTGATGCTCACCGTTACGCCGTTTGTCAGCGGCGACGGGCCGATTTTTCGCCGGTACCGGGGCGAACAGATGTTCGTTTCGCGTCCCGATTCGACGGTCGCGATGGCCGAGTGGGACGGAGGATACAGCGCTTTTTACGACCTGACCCGTCCCGAGGTGTACGAATTGATTAAAGGACGTTTGGACGCGTTGCGCAGCAATTACGGGATCGACGGGTTCCTGTTCGATTGCGGCGGTGCGATGCCCTACCTGAAATATGCGCAGGGCGGTGCGGCAGCGTATCTTTCTCGCTGGAGCGAACTGAGCGACGGGTGCGATTTTTGCCAGTATACCGTCAGCCGCGGTACCAGCGGCTTGGTTTCGTACGTGCATAACCTGCGGTTGGACCACGATTTCGATTGGGATTTCCTGCGCCGGGCCGCCTCGGACATGGTGTCGGCCAACCTGCTGGGCTATCCCTATACGGTAGTAAGCCCGCGGGTTTCGAAGCTGGCCGACCTGGACCGGGTCGATCCGAAGGTTTTCCTGCGCTACCTGCAGCTTTCATCGGTGATGCCGGTAATGAACATCGCCTTCGCCCCGTGGAACATCACCGACCCCGCCGTGGCTGCCTCGTGCAAGGCGATCGTCAATGACCGTGCGCGGCTGGGGGCTTACTACGAACAGCTGGTCAGCGAGTCGAAGCGGACGGCCGAGCCGGTGCTGCGCCATCTCGAGTACGAGTTCCCGCGCAACGGATTCACCGACTGCGACGACCAGTTCATGCTGGGGTCGCGCTTTTTGATCGCGCCGCTGCTCGACGGCAAGAACAGCCGCATGGTACGGTTCCCACGGGGTATTTGGGTCGATGCTTCCGGCAAGCGCTATCGCGGGCCTTTGGTGACGACCGTAACCGCATCGAACGACCATGTACTCTATTTCGAGTCGGAGAAAAACGGCGATACGAAAAAACAGGGCAATTAATATTGGAGTCAATACGTTATTACATACAAAACCGGAGACCATGCTGACACGCGAGCAAACCGAATTTTTCCTGGTAAAGGCATACAATGCGGCGCTTCGTGCAGGTGCGCGCATTCTTGATATTTACAACGACGGGGTGGATATCGAAGTGAACCTCAAGAGCGACCGGACACCGATCACACTGGCCGACTGCGAATCCCATACGCTGATCAAAAGCTACCTGGGGCCTACCCATATCCCGCTGCTGAGCGAAGAGGGGCGCGACCTGCTCTACGAGGAGCGGCGCAACTGGGATCTCTTCTGGATGGTCGATCCGCTCGACGGGACCAAGGAGTTCATCAAAGGTAACGGCGAGTTTACGGTCAATATCGCACTGATGTACAACAACCGCCCCGAGATAGGGGTGATCTACGTTCCCTATATACATAAAATGTACTTTGCGATCCGGGGAGTGGGTTCTTTCCGCAAGACGGAGGTGCTGCCCGATCCGGAGTCGGAAAAGAGTCTTGCCGAGATTCTTGAAGGACGCGAGCCGCTGCCGCTGGTAGAGGCGGCCAACGAGCCGATCCGCATTGCCGTGAGCCGCTCGCACAATACCGACGAGACGTTCGAGCATATCTCGCGCATCAAGCAGCGTTATCCGTCGGCTGTCGTGATCCAGCAGGGCAGCTCTTACAAGTTCTGCCTGCTGGCCGAAGCGGTCGTCGATGTTTATGTCCGTACGTCTCCTACCAGCGAATGGGATACTGCCGCAGGCGAGGTCATCCTGCTCGAATCGGGCGGCCGGGTCGAGAATATTACGGGCGGCCGGCTCGATTATAACAAAGAGACCCTCCGAAATCCCCATTTTATCTGCAAGAACCGCTTTTGGCGGGATTGATCCGGGGTTGCTGCGGTTTGCCGGAACGGATCTGCGGAAGGATAGCCGAAGAACGGACCTGTCCGCGGGAACCGCCTCTGCGGGAGGGTTGCGTCGTCGTGGGACTTCCTGTTTGCTCCGCTCGCTGAACACCGGAGAATTTCACAATAAGGTAAACTGATCCGCCGCAAAGTTTCGTATCTTTGCGGCGTTATACAATTAGATATCAAACAAAAATTATGGACACAAAGAAACGAGTGGCGCTCGTCGCGCACGACAACATGAAGCGCGACTTGGCCGAATGGGTGGACTGGAACTGGGAGAAGTTGTTGCAGCACCACCTGATCTGTACCGGAACGACCGGCAAGATGGTCGCCCGGACGCTTATGGACCGGCGCGGCAACGAGCATGGCCGGTTCGACATTACGCTTCTCAAGTCGGGTCCGCTGGGCGGAGACCAGCAGCTGGGCGCCATGATTGCCGAAGGCGGCGTCGAAGCGCTGATTTTTTTCTGGGACCCGATGCAGGCACAACCGCACGATGTGGATGTGAAGGCATTGCTGCGTCTGGCTACGCTTTACAACGTGCCGACGGCGATCAACCGTTCCTCGGCAGACTTCCTGATTTCGTCGCCCCTGTTCGGAGGCGATTACGTTCCTGTTGTAAAGGATTACAAGGGCTACGTGGAACGCACGTTGAGCGGTCTCGAACAAAAGTAACGTGCTACCGGCCTGTAAAAGAAGCGACGCCTCACAAGAGCGCGTCGTTATTTTTTTTGTCCCCTTCGGATCTGTGTGTCTAAGACCGGGAGCTTTGGGGGAATAGGCTTTTCTTAGAGCTGTATGACAATGTATTGTAGTTCGGTTCGAGGTAATGTTGTATACTGTTCTATGTGGTATCCTCCCGTGTACAGTGCTGTACTGTAATGCTTGTACTGTGATGTGATGGGCTTTCCGGTTCATTTCCCGGGCATGCGATTGGGTGCCGGGGATATGTCGGCAGGTTATAACTTGGATGCGTTGCTCGGAACGGAAGCGGGTCGGTTACGCCGGGCTGCAGCGGCTTCGGCTCGCAGGGCCGGGTTGTTCGAGGCATCTGCCGCATCGAGGAACAGGTCGCGTTCGGGCCAATCTTTTACCTTGTCGAGCGCGGTGCGGATCATGGCGTCGATCTTGCGCGGGAAGCGCGAACCGGACCAAGAGCTGGTGTTGGTGACGAAGACCCAGGTGTATCCGTTGCTTTGCCGTTTGAGCATTGCGCTCGATCCGGCGAGCGTTCCGGTGCGTGACCAGTCGTCGTGCTCGGTCGTGCGCATCCATCCGATCGGATATTTACGCTTGTCTTTTTCGGTCATGTAGGCGATGGTCGAGGCTTTCAGGATATCGGGCTTCGAGTCGTCGGGGTCGATTGCGGTGATGAACTTCATCAGTTCGGTGGGGGAGGCGACCCATCCGCCCGCACTGCCGAGCACCTGCAGGTTACATCCGCCGTAGCTGCGCGGTACCGTCCGTCCGCTGCCGTCGTAGCATTCGACCGGTTCGGCGTCCGACGGTTCGTAATAATGCACTTCGTTCGGGAAATGTTTGTCGGGCTCCGAATAACCGATGTGCATATCGAAGCATCCGATCGGAATCAGGATGCTGTCGCGGATGAACGTTTCATAGGGCATGCCGCTCACCTTTTCGATCACTTTGCCCAGTACCACGTAACCGAGGTTCGAATAGGCATTTCCTTCCCCGGGCCGGAAGCGGAGCCGTGTCGATGCGGCGAAACGCACCATATCGTCGGCCGAAAGCGGCAGCGGGGTCTGCATGCTCTGTGCGACGGACGGGGTACAGAAGAGCGGGTCGCCGGCGCGGATCGAATAACCGCCTTGGTGGCGCAGCAGGTGTTCGACGGTGATTTCGCGGATGCGGGGATCTTTGATGCCGAGGAAGGCCGAATCGTTGAGGATGCCTTTTTCGCCGAATACAGGCTGGTCGAGCGAAAGTTTTTTCTCTTCCCAGAGTTTCATGATACCCGTGGCGGTAATCAGTTTAGAGAGCGAGGCGATCCGGAAAATGTTGCTTACGTTTACCGGAGTGCCTTTGGCGCTGTCTGCAATACCGAAACCTTTGCTGTATAGTAGTTTGCCGTTTTTCATAATGGCCAGCGAGGCGCCTTTGATCTCCCATTGCGCCATAAAGCGTTCGATGGTGCGTTCCATCTTTTTGGTCTCTTCCAGGTCCGACAGCGAGTCGTCGATCACATGATTGATCCCGGGAATCGCTTCGGGAATGATCGTGTTGATCGCCCGGCTGAACGGGTTTCCCTCGTTGGTGTGGTGCTTGAGGTAGTAGCCGCGGCTGATGGTCGTGATACAGAGCGCCACGCAGAGCAGCAGGTAGATATATTTAAAGCGTTTCGGCTTCATGGGCGTCGGTTGTTTGGCTCGACCGGTCCAGTTTTTCGAGCAGCGTGCGGAAGCGCGATCCCTTCTGGGTCAGCGATCCCACCAGCCCTGCGCAAAGCAGCAGGTATCCGGCATAGGTGACGGCATTGCCGGCCGGATCGTGGTTGACCGACAGTACGGTGCCCCGTTCGTCGGGGTCGTATGAGGACTGGTAGAGGCGGAACCCGCCGGAGCGGGCGATATTGTTCATATAGATGCGTACGTTGCGCGAAGAGTTCCCTTCGTGGATCGTGACGTCGCTTTCGTAAGAGGAGGGTGTGTTGGAACCGGGATAGCGCACCAGCCGGAAGTCGCGCAACGTAACGCGGAACGGCAGTTCGTGCACCGACCCGTCTGCGGCAAAAAGCCGGTCCGAGCTCTGGCCCGTGCGGATGTGCATCATGCCTTCGTATCCCCACAGGTGGGTGATGGCCGCACCGCCGAGAATTACGGCGAACCCGTAGTGCAACAACAGTAATCCCCATTGCTTCCGGCGCCACAGGCCGTAACGGTGCGATACGAGCACGAAGTTGGCGATCAGCAGTCCATACAGGACGAAAAACCACCAGGCATGGTAGACCACGCCCCGGGCTGCTTCCGTGCCGAGCCCCGCTTCGAGGAAAGTCGCCGCTGCCATCGCTGCTGCCAGCAACAGCAGCAACACCGCGGTGGCCCGCCAGGTGGAAAGCATCTCTTTGATTTCCTGCAATAAGGACATGGGCAAGGTACTGTATTGTTACAAATATAACGATTTTGTTCCGGATTGCGTTTGCCGGGAGCGGGAAGTTTCCGACAATTTGCCCACAATTCCAGTATAAAATATTAGGTTACGGCGCCGTTTCCGGGAACTACTGTCCGGGGAATGTCGGGTATGCCGGAGGATTTGCCGGTTGCCGTATTCCGCGTGCGTCCCGTCCGTTTTTCATCCGTTCGCTGGCCTGTTTTCCGGCAGCGCTGCCGGACGTTAAAAAAGTAACGGCATACGGCAGTTTGCAGAACTTTGAACATTTCAGGCATAAAAGTTTTGCCCCGTCGTAAAAAGTGATAAATTTGTAAACGTCCGGCCTCAGGGCCGCGTTTAACTTAAAACTATCACCCCTAATTTAAATTCATGAGCAACGTCAAATTCTACCTGGGAGAGGATATTCCCTTGGAACTGCACAAAGTGCGGATGGTTCAGAAACTATATCTCGTGCCGATCGAACGCCGTTTGGAGGCGATCAAGGATGCCGGCTTCAATACGTTCCGCCTCAGTACGAAAGATGTCTACCTCGACATGCTTACCGACAGCGGTACCAATGCGATGAGCGATAACCAGATCTCCGCGATGCTGCGTGCCGACGACGCCTATGCCGGTTCTCAAAGTTTCGAGCGCCTGCAGGAGGCAGTCGAGGAGGTGCTGGGCAAGAAATACCTGCTTCCGGTGCACCAGGGCCGTGCGGCCGAGAACGTGATCAGCCGCACTTTTATCAAACCGGGCAACGTGATCCCGATGAACTACCACTTTACCACCGCATTGGCGCACATTCTCGAAAACGGCGGTAAGGTGGCCGAACTGCTTCACGACGAGGCGTTGATCCTTCATTCCGAAAACCCGTTCAAAGGCAATATGGATATCGCGAAGCTCGAAGCCTGCATCCAGGAGAACGGCGTGGAGAACATTCCGTTTATCCGCATGGAGGCCTCGACGAACCTGATCGGCGGGCAGCCTTTCTCGATCAGCAACCTGATGGACGTGCGCCGCGTGGCCGACAAATACGGTATTATGCTCGTGCTCGACGCCAGTTTGCTGGGTGAAAACGCCTACCTGGTTAAGCAGCGTGAGGAGCAGTGGAAAGAGAATTCGATGGCCGACATCATCAAGATGATGACCGGTCTGGCCGATCTGGTCTATTTCTCGGCCCGCAAGCTCAGTTCGTCGCGCGGCGGCGGCATCTGCACGAACCGCAGGGATCTTTACTCCAAGATGGAGGCACTGATTCCGCTTTACGAAGGTTTCCTTACTTACGGCGGTATCTCGGTCCGCGAGATCGAGGCGATGACCGTCGGCCTGCGTGAGACGCTCGACGAAACGATGATCAGCCAGAGCCCCAATTTTATCAAATATCTGGTAGAAACGCTCGATAAACACGGCGTTCCGGTGGTCACCCCTCCGGGTGTGCTCGGTGCGCATGTCGATGCGATGAGCTTCTGTTCGCATATTCCACAGACCGAATATCCTGCGGGTGCCCTCGCGGCTGCATTGTACCTGATTTCGGGTATCCGCGGCATGGAGCGCGGAACGGTGTCGAGCGTGCGCGACGAAAACGGCGACGAAATCCTGGCCGATGTCGAGCTGCTGCGTCTGGCCGTACCGCGTCGCGTTTTCACGCTGTCGCAGATCAAGTATGTCGTCGACCGGGTGGTATGGCTCTATGAGAACCGCGAGATGATCGGCGGCCTGCGTTTCGTGTACGAACCGCCCGTGCTGCGTTTCTTTATGGGTGGACTCGAACCGACGAGCGACTGGCCCGAAAAACTGATGCTTAAGTTCCGCAAGGACTTCGGCGACAGCTTGTAGCTTTTCGCGGCTGCAGTCCGAACGTAGTGAACGTCCGGCGGTCGCACCGGTTTTTATCGAGTAAGAAAAGAGCTCCGGATTATCCGGAGCTCTTTTGCATTATTTGGGCTCTCCCGGGACTCTTCGTTGTGCGGGATATCCCTGTCGGTTTTTCCTGTCAGAGCGAACGGATGAAATTTTCCACCGAGGAGGTCGACGGGCCGATCCGGGTGAAAAGCTTTTCCTTTCCAGGCAGTTCGTGCAGTCCGGACGGTAACGGAAACTCTTTCCTCAGCGCTGTGCGGATGACTTCGCCGAATTTGGCTCCGTGGGCCGTCGAGAGCCAGAAACCTTCGATTCCGAACTCGCAGGCGGCCTTATATCCCACGGCACTGTGCGGATCGGAAAGGTAGCCGTAGCGGTCGTACAACTCCCGGATCGCTTCCAGGATCGTTTGGTCGTCGCATGAATATCCCCCGATACGAGCGGTCACGGCGCTGAAGTCGTTGCCGAATAGGTCGACGATGCGTTCGAAGTTGCTCGGATTGCCGACGTCCATTGCGTTGGCGACCGTGCGTACCGACGGCTGCGGTTCGAAACGGCCGCTCCGGAGATATTTCGGGACGGTGTCGTTCGCGTTGGCTGCGGCGATAAAACGTCTCACGGGCAACCCCATCTTTGCAGCGAGCAGCCCTGCGGCGAGGTTCCCGTAATTGCCGCTCGGGACGACGATTCCGGGACGCTTCCCGCCGGTGGCTTTCACCCATTGCGCCCAACCGTGGAAGTAGTAAAACGACTGGGGAATCCAGCGCAGGATATTGATCGAATTGGCCGAGGTCACCCGCTTCTCCCGCCGGAAATCCGCATCCGAGAAAATATCTTTGACGATCCGCTGGCAGTCGTCGAATGTTCCCTTCACTTTCAGCGGGAAAATGTTGCCTCCCAACGTAGTCATCTGGCTCTCCTGCAGGCCGCTGACTTGTCCGTCCGGATACAGGATGACCACTTTAACCCCTTCGATGCCGTAGAAGCCGTTCGCTACCGCACTGCCCGTGTCGCCGGATGTCGCGGTCAGGATGATTGTTTCCCCTGCCGTCCGGTTCAGTTCCCGCAGTGCATGTCCCATAAAACCGGCCCCGATATCTTTGAATGCGAAGGTCGGCCCGTGGAATAGTTCGAGCGTGTATTTGTCCTTTCCCACCTGTTTCAGCGGGACGGGAAACCGGCAGGCTCCCGCAGCAATAGCGTCCGTCCGGGCTTCGGGGAGTTCGTCTCCGAAAAAAAGCCCGGTCAGGTAGCGGGACAGTTCGGAGAACGAGCACTCCGAAAGTTCGCGTACCTTTTCCAGGTCGGCGTGCGGTATGACGGCCGGCATGAACAGGCCGCCGTCCGGGGCCAGGCCGCGGAAAGCGGCCTCTTGCAGCGAGAAAAGCGCAGCGTGGTTTCTGGTGCTGTAATATTGCATGTTCGTAATCGTTTTGTCGGTTTTGTACGGTTATTCCACCACTCTGGCGCCTACCGAAGGGATGTGTGAAACATACAGGTCGTTGGCGATCCGCAGGGCAGTGAAATGCCTTTTCATGGCCTTGCCGACCTGCTGTGCCTTTTCTATTGAATCGCTCAGGGCGGAGACCGACGGCCCGCTCCCGGAGATGTTCACGCACAACGCACCCGCGGCCAGGCAGGCCGATTTCAGGTCGTCGTAACCGGGGATAAATCCCTTGCGGTAGGGCTCGGCGACTACGTCGCGCATGGAGCGGCCGATCAGCGGGAGGTCTCCGGTCATGATGCCGGCCACCAGCCCCCCGACATTTCCCCATTGGATCACGGCCTCGTGCATGGGAATTTCCTTGCGAAGGACGTCGCGGGCCGCTTTGGTGCTGACGACGATATGCGGATGGATGACCGAAAAGCAGAATGAATCGGGAACCGGCAGCCTCACCATGTCCAGCGGCTGGTAACCGCGGATCAGCACGATTCCGCCCATGACGGCCGGGGCGGAGTTGTCCGCATGTGCAGTCCCGCTGATCAGTTTTTCACCTTCCATTGCGAAAGGGACCAGCTCCGGGAGGGGGAAAGGGCGTCCGTACAGTTCGTTCAGGCCGAAAACGGCTGCTGCGGAACTGGCGGCGCTGGAGCCGATCCCGCTGCCTGGGCGTATTTTTTTCTCGACGACGATTTCCAGGCAGGCCTTTTTGCCGGCGGCAGCCATAAAAGCCCGTACAGCCGGGGTGATGACGTTTTTTTCGATGTCTTCGGGGAGTTCGGCCGCGCTTGTGTTGCGGATCGTAAGGCCGTCCCCTTCGGATATGGCGATGCGCAGCACGTCTCCGATGCCATCCAGGGCCATGCCCATGACATCGAACCCGCACCCGAGATTAGCGGACGAAGCCGGGGCGAAAACCCGGATCGTTTTGTTGATTGGTTTCATTGGTTCGAGAATTTAAGGATATGGTTATTCGGGCGCGAAGGGGAGAGGGGTTCCGCTGGTTTTTGAGATGGGGCGGCCGTCGGTGAAGACGCTTCCGCCGGTCCTGCTCAGAGCAGGACTATACATACATCATATGTAATTGGAAATAACTACTCTATCGACCCCGGAACGGGGTAGTGGTAGCTGTAGCGGCGGTCAGGGTAATAGCATAGTAGGCCTTGCGGCCGCAACCACCCTGCAGAGAGAAATATGTATCGAATGCGCTACTGAACATGATAGCGGCAATTTTACAAGAAAAAACCTTACAATCCAAATAAAATCACGGTTTTTTATGCAAAAAAAAGCTCCCTCGCGGCGAAGGGAGCTTGTGGGGGTAAATAAATGGATGACTGCTTTTGCCTGAATATCTTGTAGGTGAAAGCTTGTAAACGTAAGGCTACAACAGTATCCTGGCAGAAGAGTCCTGCTACGTATTATTTCGCGTAGCTGATCGAGCGGGTTTCGCGGATCACGGTGATTTTCACCTGTCCCGGGTAGGTCATCTCGTCCTGAATCTTTTTGGCGATATCGTGCGAAAGCAGGTCGGCGTCCTGATCCGAGATCTTCTCGCTGCCGACGATTACGCGCAGCTCGCGTCCCGCCTGGATAGCATAGGTCTTCATCACGCCGGGGTAGCTCATAGCCATGTCTTCCATCTCCTTGAGTCGTTTGATGTAGGACTCGACCACTTCGCGGCGTGCTCCCGGGCGGGCGCCCGAAATCGCATCGCACACCTGTACGATCGGTGCGATCAGGTTGTTCATCTCGACTTCGTCGTGGTGTGCGCCGATGGCGTTGACCACTTCGGGTTTCTCCTTGTATTTCTCGGCCAGCCGCATGCCGATGATTGCGTGCGGCAGTTCCGGCTCGTCGTCGGGCACCTTGCCGATGTCGTGCAGGAGGCCGGCGCGGCGCGCCAGTTTCACGTTAAGGCCCAGTTCGGCCGCCATGATGCCGCACAGGTTGGCTGTCTCGCGCGAGTGTTGCAGCAGGTTCTGGCCGTAGGACGAACGGTATTTCATCTTGCCGATCAGGCGGATCATGTCGGGGTGCAGCCCGTGTATCCCGAGGTCGATGGTCGTGCGTTTGCCTACCTCGATGATCTCCTCTTCGATCTGTTTTTCTACTTTGGTTACCACCTCTTCGATGCGGGCCGGGTGGATACGGCCGTCGGTCACCAGTTGGTGCAGCGCCAGCCGTGCGATCTCGCGCCGCACCGGATCGAAGCCCGAGAGGATGATCGCTTCGGGGGTGTCGTCGACGATAATCTCGACGCCCGTGGCTGCCTCCAGCGCGCGGATGTTGCGTCCTTCACGGCCGATGATACGGCCCTTGACTTCGTCCGAGTCGATGTTGAACACCGTTACCGAATTTTCGATCGCCGCTTCGGTGGCGACGCGCTGGATCGTCTGTACGACGATCTTCTTCGCCTCCTTGCCGGCCGTCATCTTGGCCTCTTCCATCACTTCGTTCACATAGGCGAGCGCTTCGGTTTTGGCTTCGGCCTTCATATTTTCGATCAGGATATTTTTCGCATCCTCGCTGCTCAGGCCGCTGATCTGCTCGAGCCGTACGTTCTGCTCCTTGATTTTGCGGTCGATCTCCTCTTTCTTGCGGTCGATCCCCTGCAGTTGGGTTTCGAGTTGGCCGCGCAGGGTCTCCTGCTCTTTGATCTTCTTGTTCAGCTCTTCCTGCTGTTGGTGCAGGGTGCTTTCGAGTTGCTTGGCGCGCTGTTCGCTCTGCGCTATCTTCTGGTTGCGCTCGTTGACGACACGATCGTGTTCGCTTTTGAGCTGGATGAATTTTTCTTTTGCCTGAAGGATACGTTCCTTCTTGATCATCTCACCTTCGGCTTCCGCCTCCTTCAATATCGCGCTTTTGCGGGCCATGGCCTTCGAGATAATGAAATATGACGATACGCCGGTGATGACGATGAGGGCAATCAATACGATGATAAGTATGCTCATGTCCGTTGGTCGTTAAATAAAAGTATATAAGTGGGTTAAGGTTGCAATAAAAAATACCCGCACGGGTTTTCCCTTCTTTCTGTTTGACGAAGCTCCTATCTCGTCATGTGTGGGGCTGCCGTTACTCGCAAACGTCCAACGTCCCCGCGGAGCGGGAAACCTCCCGAAGGAGGGTAAGGCCTGTTTTTGAATTACTGAGCTTGACCCCAATTTTTAAAGTGTTGAGTTTCGCAAAGCTAAAAAGGAATCCGTGCGGGCTTGTTCCTGGTCTATGTAAAGAACGTAGGTGTTACTGTTTGATGTCGTTCAGGTAACTATCAATTTCCCGGCCAATCTCGTCGAGCGCGTCTATTTGGTCGCTCATTGCCCGGTCCATTTCGAGGTTCACTTTGTTAACCGCCACCTGCATGGCTGCCATCGCGAGGTAATCCTCCGGTTCGGCCACAAAGCTGCCTTTGTAGGCAGAGATCAGTTCGTTGATCTCCCGTGCAGCCCGGCGATATTTCTCTTCGTCGTCCTGAGGCACAGTCATCGCGTACTCTTTGCCTGCTATTTTGACCGTTATGCGCCTTGTCCGGGACATCGTGCGTTTATAGTGCTTTTTTACCTGTTCATCAGGGCAATGCAGTTGTCTATCTCACGGATGAGACGGTTGACGCGCAGCCTTGCCGCTCGGTTGTCGGCTTTGGAACCCGCAAAGGCGCGTGCTGTTTCGAGCGTTTGCACCTGTTTTTCCAAAGCGAGGATTTTCTCTTCGGCATTCCGTTTCTGGAGAGCGGTGCGGTCGCGCTCGGCCACGAGTTTCTTCAGTTCGGCGCGCAGCATCCGGTTATCGGCCAATAATTTGCCGACCTTCTCCTTCAGCGAGGCTATGACTGCTTTGCTTTCCACGGGCGGATGTTCAAAGTTTAAAATTCCCCATTCAAAAGTAACAAATTATTACGAATATTCCAATGCCCCGTGCCGGAGTTCGGTCGGGTGGTTAGTCGTTTGTTCTGATTATTAGTGATTTGGCGATGCAGTTGGTGCGTAAAAAATTGTCGCCGCTTTTGGCCGCCGGGCCTCCGGGCCAGCGGCAGGATTTTTACGGTTTCGGGATACCGTAAAGGTCGTAGTCATCCGCTCGGGTGATCCTGACATCGAGGAACTGTCCAGCGGAGAGAGTCCTGTCGCCGGTATTTTCTCGGACGGATTTCCCTGTTTCGGAGGCTGAGATCAGTATTTCGGTATCGACTTCGGGCGAATCGTACTGCGTGCGGCCGATCCAGTAGTCGCCTTCGCGGCGGTCGAGGATCACCCGCTCGGTACGGCCTACCCGACGGAGGTTGTTTTCGCGCGAAATTCCGTTTTGCAGCTCCATGATCCGGTCGACCCGCTGCTGTTTGACCTCTTCGGGTACGTCGTCCTGCAGTTTGGTCGCCGAATAGGTGCCCTCCTCCTCGCTGTACGGAAAGACGCCGAGCCGCTCGAAACGTATGTCGCGGACGAATTGCAGCAACTCATCGAAATCCTGTTCGCTTTCTCCCGGATAACCCGTCAGCAGCGTCGTGCGCAGCGCGATGCCGGGCACCTCGCGGCGCATTTTTTCCACCAGCGCATAGGTTTCCGCTTTGTCCAACCCGCGCCGCATGCTTTTGAGCTGGCTGTCGCTGATGTGCTGGAACGGAATATCCAGGTATTTGCAGATTTTCGGCTCATCGCGCATTGCGCCGATCACGTCATCGGGGAATTGGGCCGGATAGGCATAGTGAAGCCTGAGCCATTCGATTCCGTCGATGCGGCAAAGCCTGCGCAGCAGGTCGCCGAGCCTGCGTTCGCCGTAAAGGTCCAACCCGTAATAGGTCGTGTCCTGTGCGATGACGATCAGCTCTTTTACTCCGCTGTGGGCCAATCCCTCCGCTTCGGCGACGAGTTGTTCCATCGGCACCGAGACGTGTCGGCCCCGGATCAGCGGGATCGCGCAGTACCCGCACCCCCAGTTGCAGCCCTCTGATATTTTGAGATAGGCGTAATGGTGCGGTGTGGTCAGGTGGCGTTCTCCGGTCAGTTCGTCGCGGTAGCGTCCTCCGACCGCTTCGACGATGTCGGCGAGGTTGTTCACCCCGAAATAACGGTCTACTTCCGGAATTTCCTGCTCCAGTTCCTTCTTGTAGCGTTCGGCCAGGCAGCCCATTACGAACAGGTGGTCGATCTCTCCGGCGCTTTTGGCGTTCGCGAAGCCGAGGATCGTATTCACCGACTCCTCTTTGGCGTCGCCGATGAAACCGCATGTGTTGACGACGACGATTTTTGCATCGGTCGTGTTCGAGTCGAACTTGATTTCGAAATTATTGCGGCGTAACTGCGCCATCAGGTGCTCCGAGTCGACGATATTTTTCGAGCAGCCGAGCGTGACTACGTTGATGATCTTTTTTTTCATGTGTCTATGGGCCGGGGTGGTGATACAAGGAGGTAGATGGTGTGGGTTATTGCTGCCGGTAGATGGCTTTGCCGCTGCATTCAGCGTTCCATTTTCCGTCGGCCTGTCCCACCGTGAGCGTGCCGTCGCTGGCGGCGCTCCATCGGTGGCCGTCGGAAGTTTTCCGGCGGTTCAGCAGGTAGGATTCCCGGCTGCCGGGCAGGAAGAGTTCCGACTGGAGCGAATCTTTTCCGAAAACCAGGTAGGCGGCCAGCGTGGCGTTCGGATCGGTTGCCGATACCAACCGGGTGCCCGCTTCGAAAATCCGGATGCACTTTTTCTGCACTTGCGACCATTGGTAACCGGCTGAGCCGATACAGCCGTGTTCGTCGCGGTCGCTGCCGGGCATTTGTTGTGCCGCAGCTGCTGTTTCTGCGGGAGTGCCTGCGGTAGCCGGGGTATCACCCGTTGAACCGGCGGTATTCGTCGCGGCAATAGGGGTTGAATCGGTATTTTGTGCGGCATTCTTTTGTTGTTGCGGACCGCATCCCGCCAGCAGCAATCCGAGGCAGAGCGAGGTTGCTATCCAAGGAAGGCGTGTCGTTTTATGCATGTCGTGTGGCTTTTTATGTGTTTGATAATGTGCTTTTACGGCGTCTGCGATATTTATATCAGTCCCGGCGTTTGCGGTCCGGCGGAAAACCTGTTTCTCGGATTTTGCGACGGGTGCTTCTTGTACGGTTACGATGAGCCGGTGGCGGCAGTTATAATTTTTCCAACGATCTGCGCACGAGCAGGCGGTGGAACGGACGGACGAAAAAGAAGTATGCTTTTCCCAGTGCGCGGTTGTATTTGACGATCGTAGTCACCGTAATACGTTGGCTTCCGCCGTTTTTAGGCGCGCATAGCAGCGAAACGGCGAACCAAAGATGCTTGTCGTTCATCCCGATTACGATTTCCCGGTCCGATCGGCACAGTATGCGGTTTGCGACCTGTTTTTCCAGGCTGCCGGTTTCGAGCCCGAACGGCTTGACCAGTATGTTCCGGAGTTTCATCAGCGCTCCGGCCAGTGGGGAAGGGTGGGTGAAAATAGCCTGCATCAGTTCCTCAGGTGTGGTTTCATCCCGGCCGGACACCTCTTTGCTGTAAGCGTCCGTATAGTTTGCCGGCAGGTATTGTGCCAGCAGCGATTTGTCCGGTACTGCTGAATTTTCGGTAACCATCTTTTGATCTTTTCCCCTTTTGTTTGGCCGGCTTTTGTCACCTGGGTTTTGCCTGGCGGCCGTTTGCCGTCTGCATTTTGGCGAACCTGCGAGACCTGTTGTTTGTCATACCCTAATTGTTTATCCCGGGCATTATGAGTGTCGCCAGTGTTACGGAACCAGTATTGCAGTTACTGCGGATGCTACGGTTGCCGCGAGAATCAGGAGTATTGCGGGTGTTGCAGATGCGGTGTGCCTGTGCGCTTATGTGTTTGTGTGCGGTTTACCCGTATGTGGTGTGTTTGTGTTTGCGTGTTCGGGGCCTGTGGGGGCTATCCGAAAAGGCTGTCCACGAACTCTTTGCGGTCGAATACCTGCAACTGGTCGATTCCTTCTCCCACGCCGATGTAGCGTACCGGGATTTTGAACTGGTCGCTGATGCCGATCACCACGCCGCCTTTGGCCGTGCCGTCGAGCTTCGTGATCGCGAGCGAAGTCACTTGTGTCGCCTGCGTGAATTGTTTTGCCTGTTCGAAAGCATTCTGGCCCGTCGATCCGTCGAGCACCAGCATCACGTCGTGCGGTGCATCGGGAATCACTTTGGCCATGACGTTGCGGATCTTCGTCAATTCGTTCATCAGGCCGATCTTGTTGTGCAGACGCCCTGCCGTGTCGATCAGTACCACGTCGGCGTCGTTCGCGACAGCCGAACGGAGCGTGTCGAAGGCTACCGAAGCGGGATCGGAGCCCATCTCCTGGCGGATCATCGGGACGCCCGCGCGTTCAGCCCAGACGCCGAGTTGGTCGATCGCTGCGGCGCGGAACGTATCGGCCGCGCCGATGTATACTTTCTTGCCCGCTTTTTTCAGTTGTGCGGCCAGCTTACCGATCGTCGTGGTCTTGCCCACGCCGTTGACGCCGACGACCATCACTACGAACGGCTGCCCGTTCCGCTTCTCGAACGACAGTGCGCCTTCTGCGTCGCGGTTCTCCTCCAGCATCGCGGTAATCTCTTCGCGCAGGATCGCGTTCAGCTCGGCGGTATTCAGGTATTTGTCCGCGGCTACGCGCTGTTCGATGCGTTCGATGATCCGCACGGTCGTATCGACGCCCACGTCCGAGGAGATCAGTATCTCTTCCAGGTTATCGAGCACCTCCTCGTCGACCTTCGACTTGCCGGCCACGGCACGCGCGAGTTTCGAGAAGACGCCTTCCTTGGTCTTTTCCAGGCCCTTGTCGAGGTCGGCCTTGTTCTCTTTCTTCGAGAAAATATTGAATAGTCCCATCGTGATTTTTATACTTGTTTGAATTTACCGCCGGAAGCAGGTTGCGGGCCGCCGGGTTGGTTCCGGTCGTAGGTTTCGGTTTCCGCTGTGCACATTCCGGCAGGTCGGTTTACCTGCCCTGGCCTATTTTCAACTCGGGTTCATGTTCCCGGATTGCCCCCGGTAACGGTTTGCTGCCACAGGGCCCTCAAAAATACAAAAAGCTCCTTAATATTTAAGGAGCTTTTTGTATTAAGATGCGGTTTCGCCTATTTTTTCGCGAAGAAATCCTTAACCTGTTCGTTGGGAACGATCTCGGCCTTGAATGCGTAAGCGCCGGTCTTTTCGGATTTAACCATCTTAATACACTTGGTAAACGCTTTACCAGTGCCGGTTTTGAGTGTTGCGACTACTTTCTTTGCCATGATTCAACCTTATTTGATTTCGCGGTGAACGGTTACTCGTTTCAGGATCGGGTTGTACTTCTTGCGTTCCATCCTGTCGGGGGTGTTCTTTTTGTTCTTGGTGGTGATGTAGCGCGACATGCCCGGCATCCCGCTCTCTTTCTGTTCGATGCACTCGAGGATCACCTGCACCCTGTTACCTTTTTTTGCCATGATGTTTCGGGATTGTTAATTAATACACTTTCCGGGGTGCGGCAGCTTCCCTCAGGGCTACTGACAGACCTTTTTTGTTAATGGTTTTCATGCCGGCGGCACTGACCTTCAGCGTAATCCATCTGCCTTCCTCTTCGCTCCAGAAGCGTTTGGTTTTCAGGTTGGGATTGAAACGCCTTTTGGTCTTCTTGTTCGAGTGGGAGACGTTGTTGCCGACCTGCGCCACCTTACCCGTGATTTCACAAATTTTCATACGACAATGCGTTTTTAATGTAGTTACTCCAAAAGGAGCGACAAATTTAGCGAAAATTATCGTTAATCACAACTTTTTACCGCTGAAACTGCCTCTAACCTGCAATTTGTTTCTGCCGAAGCGCCTTCAGGTCGTCGGCCGAATCCGAGATCAGCAGCAGCTTGTCGCCTGCCGTCAGGTGGGTGTTGCCGCTGGGGACGAAGAATCTGCCTTGTCGTTTGACCATGACGACCAGCGTATTGTCAGGCAGGTCGATCTCCATGAGCCGGTCTCCGCCGGTGAGCATCGCGGGGGTGACGTCCAGTTCGAGCATCGTCGATTTGATCTCGTCGGGCAGTTCGATACCGAACTCTTTTTTCTTCTTTGTGACGACCTTGCCCAGGCCGAGCAGCAGCGCCGAATAGTTGACCGTCGTGCCCTGGATCAGCAGCGAAAGGATCGTGATGAAGAAGACGATATTGAAGATCAGGTGCGCATGGTCGATGCCCGCCAGCAGCGGATAGGTGGCGAAAATGATCGGCACGGCTCCGCGCAGCCCGACCCACGAAACGTAGATTTTGGCCTTGCCGCTCATCTTGCGGAACGGCAGCAGGCAGAGCCAGACGCTGAGGGGGCGTGTCAGCAGGATCATCGCACCGCCTACGAGTAGGCCGATCCCGGCTACCGGTAACAGCTCCTTCGGGTTGACGAGCAGTCCCAGCGCCAGGAACATAATCAGCTGGAACAACCACGCGAAGCCGTCGAAGAAGGTGACTATGCTCTTTTTGTGCAGCATCTTGCGGTTGCCGATCACCAGTCCGGCCAGGTAGACGGCTAGGTAGCCGTTTCCTTTACACAGGTCGGTGAAGGCAAAGATGAAAAAGACGCAGGCCACCAGCAGGATCGGGTACAGTGCCTCGTTATCGATATTCAGCCGGTTGATCACATGCAGCGCGAGCCGTCCGAGCAGGTAACCCGCCACCGCACCTACGGCGAATTGCTGGAGCAGCATCAGCGCCGCCTGCGAAAAGCTCATATCGCCCGACTGGATGATCTGGATCAGCAGGATCGTCAGCATGTAGGCCATCGGGTCGTTACTCCCACTCTCGAGTTCAAGCAGCGGGCGCAGGTTCTCTTTCAGGCGCAGGCCGCGCGAGCGCAGGATCGAAAAGACCGATGCAGAATCGGTCGAGGACATCACCGAGGCCAGCAGCAGCGATTCGGTGAACGTGAGGCTCGGGACGCCGGTCAGTATGCCCGAGATGCAGTAGATCAGTCCGCCGGTGAGCAGTGCGGTGAGCATGACGCCCAGCGTGGCGAGGATGATACCGGGCACCGCGACCGGTTTGATTTCGGAATATTTGGTATCCATGCCGCCCGAAAACAGGATGATGCTGAGGGCGATCATGCCGATGAATTGTGCGGCCGACGGGCTGTTGAACTGGATCCCGAGGCCGTCGCTGCCGAAAAACATGCCTACCCCGAGGAACAGCAGTAGCATCGGGACGCCGAATTTATATCCGGCTTTTCCGGCTATAATACTGATAAAGAGTAGTATAGAGCCTACCATTAGGATGTTTCCGGTGTCGAGGGTCATATTTGCGTCGGTTTTCGGATGGATATACGGGCGTACGGTCCCGGGAGGTCCCCTTATCGGTACCTGACTGGTGTCTGCACCTGTACTTACGAGGAGATCCCTTTGCTTAATTGAATTAAGGAAAAAGCGGGGAGGCGGACCGGTTCCTGCAAATATAAGCAAAAATCGTGTTTTTTTCGGAACGTGTTATCCGAAAGGACACTATGCGGGATAAAACGGACGAAACGTCAGATGTTGTCGCTGAGGGGCGGCTCTCCGAAACCCAGCAGTTGCAGCCGCAGCAGGTTGATGCAGTTCGACGAGGAGCGTTCGATGTTCTGGGCGCGTACCGATCCGAATACCAGGCAGTGGGAGTGTACCCCTTCCGGCGTGGCGACGGCCATCCAGACCGTCCCGACGGGTTTACCGGGCGTGCCGCCCGTGGGACCCGCGATGCCGGTCGTGGAGATGCCGTATGTGGCGCCTGTCGCGCGGCGCACCCCTTCCGCCATCTGTTCGGCGACGCTCCGGCTCACGGCGCCGTATCGGTTCAGGCTGTCGGGATCGACCCCCAGCAGCGCGGTTTTCACCTCGTTCGAATAGGCCACTACGCCTCCCAGGAAGTAGTCCGAGGCTCCGGGCATCGCGGTGAAACGGTGTGCGATGTTGCCTCCCGTGCAGGATTCGGCCGTAGCGAGCGTCTCGCCCCGGCTGCGCAGCAGCGATCCGGTCACCGATTCGAGTGTGTCGTCGCCGTATCCGACCAGGTAGTGCGGAATGAGGCCGGTCAGCCGGTCGAATTGCCGGCCGATCTCGCTGCGGGCCTTCTCCGGATCGGTTTCGTAGGCCGAAAGCCGCAGCCGGATGCAGAGCGCGCTGGGCAGGTAAGCCAAGCGCAGGTTCGCGGGCAGCGCCGCTTCCCACGGCGCGATCCGCTCGGCGAGGATCGATTCGGCCAGTCCGAAGGTGATCGCGGTGCGGTGAACGTTCGCATGCAGCGAGAAGTGCGTCCGCAGGCGCGGCAGTACTTCGTCCGTGACCAGCGCTTTCATTTCGAACGGTACGCCGGGCATCGACACCAATATTTTCCCGCCGCGCTCGAACCACATTCCCGGGGCCGTACCGTTGCGGTTCGGCAGTACCGTACAGCCGTCCGGCACGAGCGCCTGTCCCCGGTTCAGTTCGTTGAATGCGATTCCGCGTACGGCCAGTTGCCGCCGGATCGTTTCATACACCTGTTCATCGCGGACTAGCCTCATACCGAACAGCTCCGCGAGCGTATGTTTGGTGATGTCGTCCCGGGTAGGGCCGAGTCCCCCGGTGACCAGCACGATGCTTACCCGTGCGAGCGCTTCGTTCACGGTCCGCGAGATCTGGTCCGCATCGTCCTGTATCGAGGTGATCTGCGTTACTTTGATTCCGTCTTCGCCGAGCGTGCGGCCCAGCCATGCCGAATTGGTGTCGACGACCTGTCCGATCAGCAGTTCGTCGCCGATGGTGATAATTTCTGCCTGCATAGTAACTTTGAATGAGTCCCTTGTGTGAATATATCGTGTTCCCGGTTAAGTTAATGCCGTATGGAACCCGTCGGCCGTTTATCAAAAAACGGCGCCAATGCGCCGTTTCTGTAACTTTTATAGGGTGTTGCGTGTGTCGGGGCTTTCGGCCGCTTTGGCTTCGCGTGCCGCGTGTTCCTTGCGGACAGTCTCTTCCTTGAGGCGCTTGCAAATGCGTTTGGCAAAGCCGGGCCCGTTGTAGATGAAGCCGGTGTAAACTTCGATCAGGCTCGCGCCCGCGTCGAGCATCGCCACGGCATCGTCCTCGGTCATGATTCCGCCCACCCCGATGATCGGGAAGCGTCCTTCGGTCTTTTTATGGATGTAACGTACCATTTCGAGCGAGCGATCGGTCAGCGGGCCGCCGCTCAGTCCTCCGTTGCCGATCTCGGCCACGAGGTCCGACGGGGTCAGCAGCCCTTGGCGGCTGGTGGTCGTGTTCGTCGCCACGATACCGTCCAACCCGTTTTCGACCAGCACTTCGATCATTTCGTCGATCTGTTCGTCGCTCAGGTCGGGCGAAATTTTCAGCAGGATCGGGCGGTAGTGGTTCTGTCCGCGGCGAAAGTCGATCAGCCCTTCGAGCAGTTTTTTGAGGTGTTCCTTGTTTTGCAGGCACGAGAGGTTCGCTACGTTCGGGCAGCTCACGTTGATGACGAAGTAGTTGACGTATTCGTACAGGCTGCGGAACAGGCGCAGGTAGTCGGCCGGGGCTTTTTCGTTCGGGGTCAGCGTGTTTTTGCCGAGGTTCCCGCCCAGCACGACCGGATGCCGCCGGTGGTAGAAGCGGTTGCGGCGGTGCAGTCGGTGCACGGCGCTCGCCACGCCCTGGTTGTTGAAACCCATGCGGTTGATCAGCGCGTGGTCCATCGGCAGCCGGAACAGCCTCGGTTTCGGGTTTCCGGGCTGCGCGAGCGGCGTGATCGTGCCGACCTCGACGAACCCGAAGCCCAGCGATGCCATCTCTTCATACACCTCGGCGTCTTTGTCGAAGCCTGCGGCCAGTCCCACCGGATTCGGGAAACGGATGCCGAACACCTCGCGCACGAGCGACGGGTGTCGTGTCGTGTAGAACATCCGCAGCAGCAGGCGTCCGCCGGGAATATAGTGCAGGACGCGCATCGCCGCCATAATCAGGTGGTGGATCGTTTCGGGAGGGAGCTGGAATAGCAGCGGGCGGATCAGTTGCTTATACATGGTCGGATGATGTGAAATCTTTGGCAAAGATATATAAATGTGTGAGAATATCCTATTCGGGCCCCTTTCAGCGCGGTTTTGATTTCGAAAAGTGTGCCGCAGCCGCAAAATTTGATTATCTTAGCGTTCGGCAAATGGACGGTAGCCGGTTCCCGCCCCGAAAGGGGTGGTCCGGTTCCGGTTTTTTCAAACCTAAAACGACGACTTTTAACCATGACAGGAAGGGAACGGGCCCTGGGGGCCTTTAACCGCACCGGATACGATCGTATCCCGGTCAAACACGAGGGTACGCCCGAGGTGAACCAGATGATTATGGACCATTTCGGGCTGACGAATATGGAACAGCTGCTCCGCGTGGTGGGCGACGATTTCCGCTATGTGGAACTGCCTTACACGGGGCCGGAGCTGCGCACTTTTCCCGACGGCAGCATGGAGGGTTACTGGGGCGAGCGTTACAAATACGCGCAGTTCGAAGGGGGTAAGTACCTCGAGCCCTCTTACCTGCCCTTTGCTGGGATCGACAAGCTCGAAGAGCTCGACCGCTCTCATTTTCCGTCGTCCGACTGGTTCGACTACTCGACCGTCCGCACGCAATGCGAACAGATCCGCGATGCGGGCTACGCCGTCTGCTTCGGAACGGCCGGGGATATGGATTTCATCAACAGCATCGCCCGGGCGCGGGGCACCGAGCAGGTGCTGATCGACCTGATTACCGACAACGAGGTCTACCTCGATATTATGCAGGCCCGCTTCCGTTTTTACTACGAGATGCACGAGCGGGTATTGCAGGCGGCCGGCGGGCTGGTCGATTTCACCCATATCGGCGAGGACCTCGGCACCCAGATCGCGCAGATCATCGATTTCGACACTTTCGACAAGCACTTCGCGCCGAAGCTGAAGGCCTATTTCTCGATGGTGCACGGTTACGGCGCCCGCACGATGATGCACATGTGCGGTTGCGTGCGCGCGTTCCTGCCGCGGCTGATCGAATTGGGGCTCGACGTGTACGATGTGGTGCAGCCGACCGTTCCGCAGATGGATATCGAAGTGCTGCAAAAGGATTTCGGCGACAAGATCAATTTCTGCGGCAGCGTCTGCGTCCAGAGTACGCTCGCGTTCGGCACGGTGGACGATGTGGTGCGCGAAGTGGAACGGCGCAAACGGCTCTTTCCCGAAGGAGGCCTGTTTCTCGGTCCGTCGCATGCGATCCAGGTGGGTACGCCGCTCGAAAACATCCTTGCGATGTACCGGACGGCGGGCAGCCTCACCGAAGAGGTGGACGACTCGATCCTGGCGATCAGCGAGGGGCGCGATGCGACCACCATCAACATGTCCAAATTGTTCTGATCTGTCCTGCCCGGAGGAATGTAAAATTCCTCACCGGTAAATCTGCTGTAATAGAAATCCCCGGCGCTGCGGCGTACGGGGATTTTTGTATTGGGAATGACCGGCTGTGTCGGGATGTTGTGATGCCTGCCTGGGGTGGATGCCGATCCTGGACCGGATTAAAAATATTCGGTGCGGTAGGGGTAGTTGTTGCGCAGCTCTTCGAACCGTTCGGGGTGTTGTTTCAGGTAGGTCGTTTCAGCTTCGATATCGAAATAACGCGGCAGGCTCCGTTGCAAACCGTCCCATGTGACCGACCGGTCCGGTACGGTAGGGGTGACCTGCGGCGGATACCACTCTGTCAGCGGTAATCCGTAAAGCTCGCTCACCGACCGGACGACGGCGGCCGTTCCGGCGGCCTTGCCCTGCACCGAATAGCCTGCGATGTGCGGTGTGGCGCAAAAAGCCCTCGCCAACAGTTCTCGGTCGATTCCCGGTTCGTGGTTCCAGGTGTCGATGGCGGCGTACGCAATATGTCCCTTGCGCAGCGCGTCGAGCAGCGGGCCGTCCTGCATTACCGGTCCGCGCGAACAGTTGATGAAAGCCGAACCGGGGCGCATCCGGGCGAAGAACTCCCCGGAGGCCATCCCTGCCGTTTTATCCGGGCCTTCGGTCGTGAACGGGACGTGCAGCGTAACGATATCGCTCAGGGATAACAGTTCGTCCAGTGTCAGGAAACCTAAACCCGGGGTGAGGCGCATCCTCGGCGGGTCGCAGCACACGACGCGAAAACCGAGCAACCGTCCGTACTCTTCGACCAGCGAACCCACGTGCCCTACGCCGACTATTCCCAGTGTCCGTTCGGATGGCTGCCAGCCCGGTTCCGCTCCGAGGCGGCACAGTACGGCCATGATGTATTGCAGTACCCCGCGCGTATTGCATCCGGCCGCCGTGGTGACGCGGATGCCGCGACTGCGGCAGTAGTCCGTGTCGATGTGGTCGAAGCCGATAGTGGCGGTGGCGATCAGCCTTATGCGCGAACCTTCGAGCAGGGCGCGGTCGCAGCGGGTGCGGGTGCGGGTAATCAGCACCTCGGCCCCGCGCACATCGTTGGCCGTGATGGCGCTTCCTTTCAGGTAACGCACTTCGGCGTACGGTTCGAGCACCCCTTCCAGGAAAGGGATGTCGCGGTCGGCTATGATCAGCGGTTTGGTTTGCATGTTTTGTCGGGTTTTGGCCGGGAGCGGGCGGCGGTTGAGCGGAACGTCCCGTTACCGCAAAGTTAGCAATAACTTTCGCACGTTGTTATCCGGCGGCAATTCCGCTTCGTCTCATTGTCTTGTCTCCCAATATCTAAGACCAATAAAAACCACCGCCGCAGACTTTCGGTCCGCGGCGGTGGCCACCCAACTTAATGTATTGATTATGAAAAACGGACTCCCGGCCTCTGTTCTCCCAACGATACCCGGAATCTGCCTATATAACGCAACCCCCTCGGGCGATATTGTGACGGAACGGACTATAAAATCGCCCCGGAGGGCGTTTGGGACGGTAACCTGTTGAAATCCACGGCCAGGGGTGCGGAAAAAATCGCATATCGGCAACTTTTCTTATCTTTAACCCGGAATTTGACCCGGGAAGCTTGATCGGGACTTTATCCGCAACCGGTGGAGAAAGAGTGCCGGGTGTATTGCTGCACCCGTGGCATCTATTGCCGGGAGTTCGGATAAAGAACGCGGGTATGGCATGGACGGGGAGGTGGAATGCGGCATTTTGAACTCATTCTGCCGTTCCGGGAGATTTCCCTGCGCGCGATGTACGGACCGGAGTGTCCGTGAGTTTTCCGTGCGGGAAAAGGCGCGCGGCCATGTCCTGTAAAACCGATACAAGAAAATAAAAACAGATAACATAACCGAATCGATATATGGAAAAAAATGTGGCTGCGGATTTCGATCCGAATGCTCCGGGCATCAACAACGGTTGTTATTTCGGACTGCCTTTCACGCCGGAAGAGGCTCAGCTCGTGCTGCTGCCCGTACCGTGGGAGGTCACGGCGTCGTATGGCGGCGGGACGGCTTCCGCACCCGATGCGATCCTCGATGCGTCGATGCAGGTAGACCTTTATGATATACACTATCCCGGCGGATGGGAGCGCGGGATCGGCACCCTCGAGATGGACGATACCCTTCAGCCGCGCAGCGCGCGGCTGCGGCAGGAGGCGCTGCGCGTGATGTCGCACCTGGAGGGCGGCGGCAGTCCCGAGTCCGAACTGATGCAGCGCCGCCTGCGGCGCATCAACGAAGCGTCGGCGGAGCTGAACGACTATGTTTACGGCGAGGCGAAACGATGGCTCGATGCGGGGAAAAAAGTGGGGGTCGTGGGCGGAGACCACAGCGTGCCGCTCGGGCTAATCCGGGCGGTGGCCGGGCGGTATCCCGGCGTCGGCATCCTGCATGTCGATGCGCATGCCGACCTGCGCGAAGCTTACGAGGGCTTCACTTATTCGCATGCGTCGATCATGTACAATGCGCTGCACGAGGCCCCGGGCGTCGGGGCGTTGGTGCAGGTGGGCATACGCGATTTTTGCGACGAGGAGCTGGAGGTGGCCCGTGCCGACGAAAGGGTGGTGCAGTTCACCGACTACGAGTTGGCGGCGGCGCAGTTCGAAGGTGAGACGTGGCGCACGGTATGCGACCGGATCGTTGCAGCGCTGCCGCGGCAGGTTTATGTCAGCTTCGATATCGACGGGCTGAGCCCGGACAACTGTCCGCATACCGGCACGCCGGTACCGGGCGGTCTGTCGTTCCGCGAGGCGGTTTACCTGCTCGCAGCCGTGGTGGAGTCGGGACGCGAGATCGTCGGCTTCGACCTGTGCGAAGTGGGGCCGTCGCGCGACGGCGAATGGGATGCGAACGTCGGGGCACGGGTCTTGTACAAATTGTGTAACCTGACCCTCAAATCCTGCTAATACTTATAGTAAATATATGGCCCATAACGTAAGTTTTGCCACGCGGCGTAAAATTTTCAACTTCTCGGAACGCTACTATTGGTTTATGCACAGCCCGTGGGCGGGCGGCGTGATGCTGGTGGTATTCATGGTGCTGGCCCTCGTGCTGGGCAACCTGCCCGCGACCAAAGGGTGGTACTACGGCATCCTGCAGAGTCATTTCACGATCGGCTTCGACGGATTCGCCCTGTCGAAGAGCATCGAGCATTGGATCAACGACGGGCTGATGGTGATCTTCTTTTTCTATGTCGGACTGGAGATCAAGCGTGAAATTATCGCCGGCGAACTGTCGAGTCCCCGCCAGGCGGCGATGCCCATCGCGGCGGCCGTCGGCGGAATGTTGTTTCCGGCAGCCATTTACCTGGTCTTCAATCACGGTAACGACTATGCGTCGGGGTGGGGTATTCCGATGGCCACCGATATCGCATTTGCCATCGGTGTGCTGTCGCTGTTGGGCAACCGGGTGCCGTTGTCGCTGAAAGTCTTCCTGACGGCCCTGGCGATCGTCGACGACCTCGGGGCGATTCTGGTGATCGCGCTGTTCTATTCTACCGAGATCGATTTTACGTTGCTGATCGCGGCGGGAGCCGTATTCGGGTTGCTGATCCTGCTCAACCGGATGCATGTCTATGCGATGAAATTCTACCTTATTCCGAGTATCGTACTCTGGATACTGTTCCTCTATTCGGGCGTGCATGCGACCATCGCCGGCGTGTTGATCGCGCTGACCATTCCGGCCGTTCCGCGCTATTCGAAACCCTATTTCATCCGCAAAACGCGCCACTTCATCAACGAGTTCCGCCGGCAGGACCGTGCCGGAGTCGAGGTGCTTTGCAATCCGCGGCAGCTCAAAACACTGCTGACGAAGCGGAAAGTGACTGCCGGGACGATCAGTCCCGCCCAGCGGCTCGAACATTCGCTGCACCATACGGTAGCGTTTTTTATCATGCCGGTTTTCGCGCTGGCCAACGCCGGGGTCGAGTTCGCCGGAGCCGAAGACCTGCATATCCTGTACAGTTCGCAGGGCCTCGGCATCATTCTCGGGCTCGTGGTCGGAAAACCGTTGGGCATCATGCTGATGAGTTATCTGGTCTACCGCCTCGGCCTGGGCAGCCTGCCGCACGGTGTGAGCTGGAAGGCCCTGGCGGGCGTGGCCTGTTTGGCCGGTATCGGGTTTACGATGTCGATTTTCATCGATAACCTGGCTTACGATAATCCGGTTTACGTCTCCTCGGGCAAGATTGCGATCCTCGCGGCTTCGACGCTGGCGGCCGTGGTCGGCCTGGTGGGCCTGCAGCTGGCCCTGCGGCGTACCCGTACGGTGGTTCAGGGGCCGGGCAGCGTTTATGCCGCTGAAAATAATTCGTAAAAAATGTTCGGGATTCGCTTAATTTGCTTATGTTTGCACTTGTGACGCCGGGCGGTGGGGAATGCGCTGCACGGTTTTTGTTCCGCTCAATTCATATTCATTAACAATAATTTGCAGTAAAAGATGAAAAAAATTGCTATTCTGGGTGCGGTTGCAGCTGTTGTGTTCAGCTCCTGCGGCACCGGTGCCGGAAGCCTCAAGACCGAACAGGATTCGCTGGCTTATGCCGTAGGCCTCGACTTCGGTAATTATGTCAAAGGGGTGGACAGCACGCTGGACGTGAACGTCATTGCAGCCGGCATTAAGGCCGTTCTTGCCAACGATACCACGACGATGACCCGCGAGGCGGCTTACAACTTCATGCGCGACTACTTCATGGTGCGTAAGCCCAAAAAGGAAAAAGAGGCCAGCGAGAAGTTCCTGCAGGACGCAGAGAAGAACAACGCCAACGCCAAGAAAACGGCATCGGGCCTGATCTATGAGATCGTGACCCCGGGCGACGAAGCCGCCAAACCCAAAGCGATCGACACGGTTCGCGTCGTTTACGAGGGTAAGCTTAAGACCGGCAAGGTATTCGATTCTTCTAAGGAGCGTAATGATACCGTTAAATTCGCAGTCAATCAGGTGATCCCGGGTTGGACCGAAGGTATCCAGCTCGTAGGCAAGGGCGGTGAGATCAACATGTGGATTCCGTCGGAACTCGCTTACGGTGAACGCGGTGCCGGTCAGACCATCGGCCCGAACGAGGCGCTCCAGTTCAACGTCAAGGTGATCGACGTGATCCCCGGCGATTCGACCAAAGCTAAGAAATAATTGCGGCTCCAACGACCGGAGCGGAGATGAATTTCCGGGGCGGTCCGCGTGACGCGTAATTCATTCGGGCGGGAAGACTGTTAAAGTCTTCCCGCCTTGTTTTATTGCGTTTTTTTATTTGCAGGCATGGCGGTCAGCGTGGCTGGGCTATGGTATGTCGCGGCACAACACGGCACGCACATATCGCATGCGCGGTACTGCATGGCATTGCGATGTGTGGATGCGGGAGTGGTTTATTTGACGATAATCGTCGAGATGACCTCGAGTCCGGAAAGTCGGTTGATCTCTTCCTTGAGGACGGCGCGGCGCATGAAGACTTCGTTGCGTGCCACAGAGGAGCTGATGTAGACGAAAAGCCGGCCGTTTTTGACTTCCATACGCGTCGTGTAAGAGGCGATCACGGATCCTACCAACAGCGGCCAGCGGTCGGGTATCTTCGCCTCGGCGATCTTCCGGGCGATTGTCGGCGTGGATTTGAACAGTTCGTCCAACGCCTCTCCTATACGTATGGGTTCTTTGCGTCTCATGGTCGGTTCGTTTGCTGCAGGGGTATTCCTGCAAGCGCCGGTCGGGGGGATGCCGGTTTATCTGTCTGTCTGTCTGTCTGTCTGTCTGTGATCGTGTTAGCCGGCGATGATTTTTTTATCCGAGCCGACGCCCGCTTCCCGGCTGCGATTCTTAGGGTATTGTAATCAGAAATAGGGTATTGTCTAAATCTTGTAAGGAGGACTCCTAGTGCCCCTGAAAGGTCTGTCGCCCTGTTCAACAAAGTCAGCCGGTCATTCGGGCCTCCGGTCGATTAAGGCTCCTGTCCCGTTGAGGACAGTTCCGGTTGCGGTGCGGCGACGGTGCCGTCGGCGACACTGAAAAGCGTATAGTCGCAGCGGTTGCCGCTCAGGATGCCTTCGAGCCGCACCTTGTTGCAGTCGGTGATGAAAATCTGTCCGAAGCGTTCGTCCGAAACGATGCCGATCAACTGTTCGACCCGCTGCATGTCGAGCTTGTCGAAGATGTCGTCCAACAGCAGGATGGGACGGTGGCCGCAGTGTGCGGCGACGATGTCGTACTGCGCGAGTTTCAGCGCGACGAGGAAAGATTTTTGTTGTCCCTGCGAACCGTATTTGCGCAGCGGATAGCCGCCGATACTCATGCGGATGTCGTCACGGTGCACGCCGCCGGTAGTGAACTGGTTCACGAGGTCTTTCGTCCGCGTGAGGCGCAGCAGTTCGTCCATCGGCGTCTCGTTCAGTTCGGAGCGGTAGGTCAGCTCCACCTGCTCACGGTCTTCGGAGAGCTTCAGGTAAGCCTGTGCCGCCAACGGGGCCAGCTCTTCGATCAGCTCCCTGCGCCGTTTGTGGAGCGCGGTGCCGAGCGCGGCGAGCTGCATGTCGAACACTTCGAGTATTTCGTTGAAATTCGCAGTGCCCTGGTTCTTGAGCAATTTGTTGCGTTCGACCAGGATGTGGTTGTACCGGATCAGTGCCGAGAGGTAGTCGCGGTCGAGTTGCGAGATGAGGCTGTTGAGGTAGCGCCGCCGCTCCTCGCCCGATTCGTTGATCAGCGCCGTGTCCGACGGGGCGATCATGACGATGGGCAGCAGTCCGATGTGGTCCGAGAGTTTTTCGTACTCTTTGCCGCCGCGGCTCAGTTTTTTCGCGTTGCCTCGTTGGTAGGTGCAGACGATAGTCTCGTTGCGGCCGGTCGGAGTGCTGTAAATGCCGTTGACGACGAACCCTTCGTCGCCGTGGCGCACGCACTGAGAGTCCGAGAGGCCGAAAGCGCTTTTGCACATCGACAGGTAGTGGATGGCGTCCAGCAGGTTCGTTTTGCCCGTGCCGTTGTCCCCCACGAAACAGTTGATGCGCGGCGAAAAATCGAGCTGCGCCTCGCGGATGTTTTTGAAATTGAGCAGGGAAAGTCGGTTCAGGTGCATCTTTCAGGAAAAGCTTTCGGGGACGGGGTGCCGCCTGTTTTTCTTTCACAAAGAAACGAAAATATCTCCGGAAACTGTTTTAAATTGATGAAAAAAGGTTACTTTTGCAAAATCCAATCAGTTTCCAAATTTAATTTTCAACAGATTATGGCAGACAAGAAGGCACAGGAAAGCCTCGATCCCGAAGTTAAGATCCAGTCGGCGATCGGCAACACCGAGAACTTTATCATGCGCAACGGACGCAAACTGCTCATCGCGCTGATCGTGGTCTTTGTGATTGTCGGAGGCTTCTACGGCTATAAATATTTCGTTGCCGGCCCGCGCGCCGAAAAGGCAGCCTCGATGATGTTCATGGCCGAGCAGCACTTCGTTGCGGACTCGTTCAACCTCGCGCTGAACGGCGACGGCAATTTCGACGGCTTTTTGAAGGTGATCGACAAATACGGTTCGACGCCCCAGGGGAACCTCGCCCAGCATTATGCCGGTATCTGCTACCTGCAGTTGGGCCAGTACGAGGAGGCTTTGGCGCACCTGAAGAAATACAGCGCCCCGAAAGGAGTCCCCGGTGCGTTGCTCGAAGCGCAGAACTACGGCCTGCAGGGCGATGCATGCGTACAGCTGCAAAATTACAAAGAGGCCGCTTCGATGTACCAGAAGGCCATCGGTGCGAGCGACAACGGGCTGACCGCGCCTTATTACCTGAAGAAGATCGGTCTGGTGTACGAGAAGCTGGGCGACAATGCTAAGGCGCTCGAGGCCTACAAGACGATCAGCGGGTCGTATGCCGGCAGTATGGAGGCACGCGACATCCAGAAATATATCGGCCGTCTCGAACAACTTTAACTGCGGGGCGCGCTGCAAGGCAGCCGGGGCGACCGGGACGCGTCTCATCGAGGATGCGAACCGTTGAGAGTGCTGCATAACAGACCAATGAAGGTTGCCTTCCCCGGACGGCAACCTTTTTCAACCTCAAAAGATACAAACGATTATGGCAACCATTCATAAAAACCTTTCGGTGATCGAAGGCGCGCTGCCTTCTGCATCCGGCATGAAATTCGGTATCGTGGTATCGGAGTGGAACACGCAGGTCACTGCGGCCCTGCTTGACGGCGCGATGCGGACGCTCGTTGCGGCCGGGTGCGCCGAATCCGATATTACGGTCAAACGCGTACCGGGTACGGTCGAGCTGACCCTCGGCGCACAGTTCTTTGCCGAATATACCGATGTCGATGCGGTGATCGCACTGGGTTGCGTTGTTCAGGGGGAGACGCGCCATTTCGATTACGTGTGCCAAAGCGTAACGCAGGGGGTGACGGACGTGATGCTGACGTGGAATATGCCGGTGGCGTTCGGCGTACTGACGACCGACGATATGCAGCAGGCGCTCGACCGGGCCGGCGGAAAATACGGGAACAAGGGCGACGAAGCGGCAGTAGCTGCGATCCGGATGGCGGCCCTGCAGCTCGAAATGGAACAGGAAGATCCTGACCCGGGCCGGGAACGCGAGGGGGAGCGTGATCGCAGCCGTCGCAATCAGAACAATGTGAACTGAGCGCTGCTGGCTTCGGATGGGCAGGATGTTGCGAGGATAAATTGTACCGGCCTGTTAGGCTTGTAACTTGATAAGCACGGGAGGGCCCCTATCCGTCGGATAGGGGCCCTCCCGTGCTGTTTTTACGCTTATTCTATTGTTTGTGGACGGGGCGCTGCGTCCATCTTCGCGGTTCCGGACGGGTGTTTTTGCGTTGTCCGGTATTATGCCGGCAGAGTATGTTTTGCAGAATGTCCGGTTTTTTAACCTGTTTATTGTTTATCGGATAGAACCGATCAGCCGGCCGGCCATCAGGTTGAAATACCGTTTGCCGGCATAGCCGTCGATGCTGACGAGGCCCTGCACCGAGGCGGTGAACGCTTCGTCGCAGTGCCCGAGCATTGCGCGGGTGAGGGGCTCTTCGCGCATGGGGACATCCTCTTTGCGGCAGGCCCCGAAGATCAGCCGTCGCATCACGCTGTCCGTCGCGCCGCAGGCCAGCGGAGAGGTCAGTACCTCGCGGCCGAAAACAACGAACAGCGGTTCATCCCCGACATTGGTCAGTACGCCGTCGAAGTTTTCGACGACGGCCGCTTCGCATCCCGCCCGCTCGGCGACCGAAAGACCGTAGCCTGCGATTTGTTGAGAAACGGTCGTCGGGTATCCCATGTACAGGTATTCGCACGGAAAGATCGAGAGAGTCAACCTTTTGTGCCAGAGGGTGTAACCGGAGTAGTAAAGCGGGGTGGCGGCGTCCAGCATCCAGCATGGCGAAGGTTCGCCGTCGAGTCCCTGCGGGCAGAGGAGCAGCCTGAGGCTGTTGCCCAGTCTGGGACAGCGGTTTTCGGAGAGAAGTTCCCCGATGCATGCCTGTAGCGTTTCGGTATCCGGTGCGGGGCACGGCCGGTCGGGGTAGACGGCGGCGAAAGCCTGGCGCACGATTTCGAGGTGCATCTCCGGATGGAGTGCGCGGTGAGCGGTCGTATGGATGATCTGGTACAGCGCGGGCATCGATGTGAGCGCTTCGGGACGGATACCCGCTGTGTCGGGTGTCGTCAGCTCTCCGTTGTAGCAGATGCGGGCAGCCATAGCGAGGGTTATTTGGTCAGGTTGTCCCAGAAAACCGAGAAAAACGACGGGTTCATCAGCAGCGGGAAGAGGAAGCCGAACAGCGCACCGAACAGGTGTGCGAAGTGGTTGATCCGGTCGCCCTGGCGCCGTCCCATGTAGGACGAGTAGCCGATGTAGAGCAGTCCGAAAATGATGCCGGGAATCGGAATGACGCCCAACAGGTAGATTTTGCTCCACGGGTTGAAGAAGATCGATGCGAAAACGACGGCCGAAACGGCTCCCGATGCGCCGATGGATGCGTAGCGCGGGTTGTTGCGGTAGCGGATCAGGTCGTAAACCGAAGCGGCGACCATGCCGCCGAAATAGAGCAGCAGGTACCATAGGTCGCCGTTGGAAACCAGCCCGATCTGCTGGTATGCACCGAAAAAACGTTCGATGAATTGTCCGAACGACAGCAGTACGAACATGTTCACGGCCAGGTGGACATAATCGCCGTGTACGAAGCCGTGCGTGATCACCCGCCACCACTGGCGGTCGTGGACGACCCGGTACGGGACGAGCGAGAGTCGGTCGAACAGCGTCCGGTTGCGCAGTGCGGCGATCGAGACGATGACGGTGAGGAAGACGATGATATAGGTCATGGCGTTGGTTCTGTTTTATGTGCGGCACGGTTCGTTCCGCCCTGGGGTGGCGTCCTGCTGCCGGAACGGGAAATTCGCCTGAAATCTGTTTGCCGGCCGTTTGTCCGTCGGGTTGGATGTTGCAACTGCCCTTTCGAACAAATCTCGGGCCTGATAGTACGGGGGAGTCGGTTAAAGGATCAGGATTTTCAACAGCAACTCCTTGAGCAGTTCGCCGTCGTCGGCCTGTCCCGTGTTCATCCCTTTGCTTTTGAGGTCGTATTCGCGCAACAGCCCGAGGATCATGAATACTTTGTTATTGGGGTAGGCCGAAGCGGCCTGCGTGTACTCTTTGAGAAAAAAAGCGTTGGGCAGTTTGAGCATCCGTGCGAGCTCCATCTCCGAGGGCATCGGGGTTCCTTTGCGCCGCGAGAGCCAGCGTTGGTAGTTGACGATGAAGATGCGCTGGAAATGCGTGAACAGCGCGCTGAGCGTCAATAGCAGCGGGTTGTCTTTCGGGTTGCGCGCGAAGTGGTCGGCGATCTGCATCGCCTTGGCCATGTTCTTTTCGGACAGGGATTTCGTGAGCTCGAAATTGTTGAAATCCTTGCTGATCCCGATGTTCGCTTCGATCTGCTCGGCGGTGACGGTCCTGGTACCCTGTGGCAGGTAGGTGAGCAGCTTGCCCAGTTCGTTGGTCATCTTCGCGATGTCCGCACCGAGGTGGTCGGTCAGCATCGCGGCGGCCTTCGCGTCGAGCGTGAAACCTTTGCTGCGCGCATATTCGGAAATCCATGCCGGGAGCTCGTAATCGCGCGGCCGCACGCTCTCGAAGACGATACCTTTGGCCTCGATATGCTTGTAAAGTTGCCAGCGCTTGTCCATGTTTTTCTCCTTGTGGCACAGTACGAGGATCGTCGTTGCGGCAGGCGCCTGCGTGTAGAGCGAAAGCTTTTCCAGGCCGCGCAGCTGCTGCGCTTCCCGGACGATCACGACCTGGTAGGCGCCCATCATCGGCATCTGGCGGCAGAGGTTGATTACGGCGCCTGCTTCGCTCTCCTTGCCGTAGACGACTACCTGCCCGAAAGCCCGTTCGGCTTCGGTGAGGATACTTCCGGCGAGCAGGCCGGTCAGCGAGTCTATAAAGTAAGGTTCGTCGCCCATCAGCAGGTACACCGGTGCGAACTGCCGCGCCGCAATCTGCTTGCAGAGCGCGGCGTGCATATCGACGGAGTCGCGGAACGAACGTTTGCCGGATTTGGCCATAGCTGTACGTTTTGCGGAAAGGTTGCCGCTTGGCGGCCTGTATCGGCGTGCCGTCGGCGATTGCCCCGGTCGGGTTATCGGGCCGTTCCGTGCGCTGTACCTTATACCCTGTACAGTCCCGGTAACAGCCCGCACAAAGATAACAAAATTTATGCTGGGCCGTTACCGGGTCTGAAGTTGGCGCGATCGATTTTCCGGGCTTGCTGCCGGGCCGGCCCATATCGGGTTTTACAGGGCTTGGTGCTGCGGGCGCAGCAGGTCGCCCACGACCTTGACCGGAGAGAAAATGGTGACGGGCACTTCCACGAAAACGGTGTTCCAGTGCGCCATCGAACCGTTCCACAGTCCCGGCAGCTCCTGGGCGAGCAGTTCGCGGCCGCTTTTCGACTTTTGGCTGATGAAGCCGGTCGACGGATCGACATATTTGCGCAGGTCGAAGTGTTCGCCCCGGTAATTTTTCGTGCCGCACACGACATCCACCGGGTTGAAGTGCGTTGCGGCGTTCATCAGCTGGCGCTGGCCCGGGGCGATTTGCGACGACTCGGCGATTTGCAGCGACTGACTCCCGTCGGGTGCGGTCACCCAGAACGGGCCGCCGCCCGGTTCGCCTTCGTTGCGCACCATACCGCAGACCCGGATGGGCCGGTCGAGCAGCTTATAAAGCAGGTCGGCCCGCTGCAACAGGCTTAACCGTTCGAAATCGCGCGGCAGCCGCTGTCCGAGGCGCTCCTCGGTGAAGCGTGCGATCTCGCCGATCAGCACTTTGTCGTTGAGTCCGTTGTAGAGGCTGCGCAGGTAGGAGTGGCAGCGTTGCTGCAAGGCGAGCATCACTCCGCCGATTACCTTCTTGTAGGTGACGGTATCGGTTTTCAGCCTGTCAGGCGCCACGTTGTCGATGTTTTTGATGAAGATGACGTCGGCATCGATCTCGTTGAGGTTTTCGAGCAGCGCGCCGTGTCCCGCCGGACGGAACAGCAACGAACCGTCTTCCTCGCGGAACGGTTCCCCGCCGGGTGTGGCGGCGATCGTATCGGTGGACGGTTTCTGCTGCGAGTAGCTGATCTCGTACCGGACGCCGTAGCGCTTTTCGAAGGCAGGGAGCACCTGCCCGACGCGCGCCTTGAAAGCGTTGAGATGTTCGGGCGAAACGGTAAAATGGACGTTCACCTTCCCGTCGCGGTCGGCGGCGTAGAGCGCCCCTTCGCTGAGGTGTTCCTCGAGCGCGGTGCGGTTCCCGTCGCCGTAGCGGTGAAACAGGATGAGCGCTTTGGGCAGGCTGCCGTAACCGAGCCCTTCCCGAGCGACGATTCCGCGGATGATTTTTTCGGGGGCCGTCTCGCCGCCGAGCCTGCTGCGCAGTTCTTCCGCGAAGGCGAACTTGTCGAGGTTCGCGAGGAGCTCTTCCGTGGCGGGATTCGAAACCCCGCTTTCCAGGTATTCGAACAGCGCTTTGAACATCCGCGTGGCTGCACCCGAGGCCGGGACGAATTTTACGATGCGCTTGCCCTGCGAGAACTCGTCGTAGCGCTTGGCGTATTCGGCCACCTGCCGTTCGTCGAGGGTCCGGATGCCGTCGTCCGCAACAGCGGGCCGGTCGATATTCAGGTAGGGAAAGCCGCTGCCGAAGTAGGACATCTGCCGTTCGACCTGTTCGGGGGTGAGCCCGTGCGCGCTGATCTGCGCCAAATCTTTATCTGTAAACATATTTAATATTTTTTGGAGTGCATACGGAATAAAAACAACTAAAGTTAAGAAAAAATCGCCGGACAGCCAGCGGTTTTTGCCGAAAAGTGAATGTCTACGATGATTTGCGGGGGGCGGACGATTCGCGGTACAGGATCATGCGCAGCTTCGGATCAGGGAAGGGCGGGATGTGAAGCTGCCGGGGAAAGAGGACTATTGGGATAGGAAATAAGACGAGGAGCGCCGGTGCGGGCCGGAATGGGAAACAGGATGGATTTGCGGCCGGATCCCGGAGAATGGGCTTTATAATACCAATTGTCATACAAATTGGCTACATTTGTATCACGGTTCGCGGTACGTTCCGTGCGACGGACACCGTCCGCCGTATTGCGGGACGGGAGACAAGCGGCGTTACAACTCGGATGACGAATGGAAAACAGCAAAACCAACATATCCCTCAGGGCATTGAACAGTTTCGGGGTCGAGGCCTCGGCGGCACGGTATGCCGAATTTTCGGACGCGGAACAGCTCCGGGCGTTTTTTGTGCGTCAACGGGAGACCGGTGAACCGTGGTATGTGCTCAGCGGCGGCAACAATGTGCTTTTTACCCGGGACTATCCCGGTACGATCCTGCACCCTGTAGCGCGGGGTGTCACACGGCTTTCCGCAGGGGCGGACAAGGTGCTGGTACGTGCCGAAGCCGGTGTGGAGTGGGATGATTTCGTGGCATGGGCCGTCGGGTGCGGTTACGGCGGAGTGGAGAACCTCTCGCTGATTCCGGGTTATGTGGGCGCCGCGCCGGTGCAGAATATCGGGGCGTACGGCGCCGAGGTGAAGGATGTGATCCGCGAGGTGGAGCTCTACCGTCCGGATCTCGACCGGGTGGAGGTGCTTGCCGGTGAAGCGTGCGCTTTCGGTTACCGGGATAGCGTGTTCAAGCGTGAATTGCGCGGCCGTGCGATCATCCTTTCGGTGACTTTCGCACTGGACCTGAATCCCGTGTTCCGGCTCGGTTACGGCGACCTGAATGCGAAGGTCGCGGAGGCTGGCGGCCCGACGTTGCAGCGCGTGCGCGATGCGGTGGTCGGGATTCGCCGCAGTAAACTTCCCGATCCGCAGGAACTGGGCAACGCCGGCAGCTTTTTCAAAAATCCCGTGGTGCCGCGCGAGTTTGCGCTGCGTCTGCGCGAACGCTGTCCCGACATGCCTTTTTACGACGTGGATGCGGAGCGTGTGAAGCTCGCAGCGGGTTGGCTGATCGACCGTGCGGGCTGGAAAGGAAAACGCGAGGGATGTGTCGGGATGCACCAGCGGCAGGCACTGGTCCTGGTCAATTACGGCGGGGCGTCCGGCAGCGAGGTGCTCGCTCTGGCTCGCCGTGTGCAGCAGGAGGTCCGGGAACGTTTCGGCGTGGATATCGAAATGGAAGTCAATGTATTATAAAGGCCGGTTGTTGTAATAAAGTTCGATATGGAGACTTTGCTGGGTAAATTCGAAAATTATGTGGCCGAGCATAACATCTGCTCGCACGGGGATCGCATCCTGCTGGCTGTCAGCGGCGGTGTCGATTCGATGGTGATGTTGTCGCTGTTCGCCCAGTCGGGTTACAGGATCGGCGTAGCGCACTGCAATTTCCAGTTGCGGGGCCCCGAGGCCGAAGAGGACGAACAGTTGGTGGCGGAGTGTGCCGAAAAGCTCGGTGTACCGCACTACAACATCCGCTTCGATACGCTCCGGGAGATGGAGCGTACCGGGGAATCGGTGCAGATGGCTGCGCGGAGGTTGCGCTACGACTGGTTCGACAGCCTCTGCGACGAACACGGTTATACGCACATCGCCATTGCCCACCACGGAGACGATTCGGTGGAGACTTTTTTCATCAACCTGTTGCGCGGCACCGGGCTGCGCGGACTGACCGGAATCAGTGTGACCAACGGGCGGCTGATCCGGCCGCTGCTCTTCTCCACGCGCAAGGAGATTTTAGACTATGCGCTGCAAAAGAAGATTCCTTTCCGCGAGGATTCGTCGAACGCTTCGACCAAATACCTGCGCAACAAAATTCGGCTGGGCATCGTCCCCCGTATCAAGGAAATTTCGCCGCAGTTCACCGAAACGATGACTTCGAATGTCGAACGGCTGACCGCCGCACAGGGGTTTATCGACCGTGGTATGGCGCTGCTGCGCCAGCAGGTGGTGCTCAGCCGGGGCGATGTCCATACGATCGAGGTAGACCGGATCGATCCGATGCTGCCCGTCCAGTTCGTCGTGTACGAATTGCTCCGGGGCTTCCATTTCAACCCGGAGGTAATCAACCAGCTCTACCACAGTTTTGAAAACGAAGGACAGAGCACCGGCAAGCATTTTTATTCGCGCGATTATGCGGCCTATATCGACCGCCGCAGGATTATCGTCATGCCGATCCCTGCGGACGATACGTGCGAACTGGAGGCCGACGCGCAGACGCGGCGACTTAGTTGCGGCGGCAATATCATTCGGTTCGAACGCCTCGAGGTCGACGACCTCGATACGTTGCAGCAGCCCGATAACGTGGCCCTGATCGATGAATCCAAACTGCGGTATCCGCTCCGGGTGCGCCGCTGGCGGGATGGCGACAGTTTCGTGCCGTTCGGGATGTCGGGGCACAAAAAGGTGAGCGATTTCCTGGTCGACAGTAAGGTGTCGTTACCCGACAAACGGCGGCAGTTCGTCGTCGTATCCGACGGAGAGATCGTTTGGATCGTCGGCCGCAGGGTGGACGAGCGCTTCCGGGTCAGTTCCGCTACCGAAAATGTATTGCGGCTCACTGCCGAGATAGATCCGGCGTAGCGGGGGATGCGCCTGCGGTGGTTCCGTATCCGCGAGACGACCGCAGGATTAGCCCCGGGCGGTTCATGGATGTGCCGTGTGCGATCCGGGCCGGATTGTTGCCTGCAGGTGTGCGGGAGAAGCTCCGGCGAGCCGATTGTTGACAATTTGGCGGGGCGGCGGTTTGGCGCTCTGCCGATTTTTTATAAATTTGTACGGTGTTTACCGGTGCTGAATACCTTTGCAGCTCTTTGCGTCCGGCGAACGGCAGGATTACCGGACCGGTTCCGGAGGCCCGTTGCCGAAAGGAATGCGGAAGTGCGGGGCCGGAGCGTCGCAACCTGTAGCGGGGAACCGGGAGCCTGAAGTTTGGAACCCGAACGGAATCCGGAGTCCGAATCTGAAGCAGCGGAAATATAATAGGCTGTTAAATAGTGTTCTGGTTGCAATTGAAGGAGGGTGTTGTGTGCATTCCATAGTTCGTTGCACCGCTGTCCTTACTTGTACTTCGTATAATTGTAAATTCGGGTGAGGGTTTGCAACCCGTGGAGGAACGAATTAACTATCCAAATAACTAACTTAAAGCGAAACTAAAGCAGATGAAAGACGTAACGACGTTGGCCGCGGACAATATCCGGATACTGGCGGCCTCAATGGTAGAGAAATCGAAGTCGGGCCATCCCGGAGGAGCGATGGGCGGTGCCGACTTTATCAACATCCTCTATACCGAGTTCCTGAAATACAATCCCGACGATCCCACCTATCCGCTGCGCGACCGTTTCTTCCTCGATCCGGGCCACATGTCGCCGATGCTCTATTCGGTGTTGGCGCTGGCCGGCTATTTTACGCTCGACGAGCTCAAGGATTTCCGCCAGTGGGGCAGCCCGACCCCGGGTCATCCCGAGCGTGACCTGAAACGGGCTATCGAGAATACTTCGGGTCCGCTGGGACAGGGTCATGCGATGGCTCTCGGCGCGGCGATCGCAGAACGTTTCATGGTTGAGCGTTTCGGCGAATGGATGGCGCACAAGACTTTCGCATTCATCTCCGACGGCGGCATCCAGGAGGAGGTATCCCAGGGCGTGGGCCGTATCGCCGGCCACCTCGGACTGCACAACTTTATCATGTTCTACGATTCGAACAACATCCAGCTTTCGACGAAGGTGGACGAGGTGTCGACCGAGGACATCGTGGCCAAATACGAGGCGTGGGGTTGGAACGTGATCAGCATCGACGGCAACGACGGCGGTGAGATTCGCATGGCGCTGACCCGTGCCGTGAACGAAACCGAGAAACCGACGCTGATTGTTGGCCATACGGTAATGGGCAAGGGCGCACTCGGCAAAGAGGGCGAGAGCTTCGAGAACAAAGTTTCGACACACGGCCAGCCGCTGACGGCTGCCGGGGCCGACATCGCCAAAACGGTGGCTAACCTGGGCGGCGATCCCGAAAATCCTTTCGTGATTTTCGACGACGTGAAAAAACTCTATGCCGAGCGGGCTGCCGAATTGCGTAAATGGGTGGCACTGCGCCGCGAAGAGGAGAAGAGTTGGGCCGCTGCCAACGGCGAACTGGCCGAAAAACTCGACCAGTTCCTTTCCGGCAAACTGCCTGCGATCGATTACCTCGGCATCAAGTGCGGTGAAAACGTCGCTACGCGCGCCGCTTCGGCTGCTGTGCTGGGCGTGCTGGCCGAAAAGGTCGAGAACATGATCGTCGCTTCGGCCGACCTGAGCAACTCGGACAAAACCGACGGCTTCCTGAAAAAGACCCGTGCCATTTCCAAGGAGGATATGGGCGGCCGCTTCCTGCAGCCGGGCGTGTGCGAATTTACGATGGCCTGCATCATGAACGGTATGGCCCTGCACGGCGGAATCGTTCCGGCCTGCGGTACCTTCTTCGTCTTCTCAGACTATATGAAGCCTGCACTGCGCCTTTCGGCGCTGATGCGCCTGCCGGTGAAGTTCATCTGGACACACGATTCGTTCCGCGTAGGCGAGGACGGTCCGACGCACCAGCCGGTGGAACACGAGGCTCAGTTGCGCCTGATGGAACAATTGCGCAACCACGAGGGCGAACGCTCGGTGGTGGTGCTGCGTCCGGCCGATGCCCGTGAGACGGTAGCCGCATGGAAGATTGCCATGGAGGAGCAGCGCCCGACGGCGCTGGTGCTGTCGCGCCAGAATATCAAGGACCTGCCGACGCTCGGCGGCAGCCGTGCCGAAGAGGCGATGCAGGCTGTCAAAGGTGCCTATATCGTGATGGATTGCGAGGGTAAACCCGACGTGATCCTGCTGGCAAGCGGCTCCGAGGTGGCTACGTTGGTGGACGGCGCAGAGAAGCTGAAAGCCGACGGTGTGAAGGTGCGTGTGGTTTCGGTTCCGTCGGAAGGCCTGTTCCGCGACCAGAGCGCCGAGTACCAGCAGAGCGTACTGCCCGCCGGGGTGCCCAAATTCGGCCTCACTTCGGGCCTGCCCGTAACGTTGGCCGGGTTGGTCGGCTGCGACGGCGAGGTGTTCGGTCTCGACCACTTCGGTTATTCGGCTCCCGCCGGTGTGTTGGACGGTAAATTCGGTTTCTCGGGCGAAAATGTCTATAACCGGGTCAAAGCGATGCTGAAAAAGTGACCGTTGTGGAAGGTGTCTTGTAAATTTTGCGTGCACCCAACTTAGAATTGCTTATATGATCGAAGGGATCCGCCACAAAAAAGGGCGGATCCCTTTTTATGTACAGATGTTGTCGTTTCGGATGCTTGGTAGGCGTTTGTCGCGGTAACCCGTCGCGCTGAAAGGCGCAGAGGGAAGGATGCCGCGGGTGGGGTCGGGTGCATTGGGGTGAAAGAGAAGAAAGCGGGAAGGGGGCGTAGAACAGAGGAAAAGAGGGGCGGGAGAGGATTGATAGGGGAAGCGGAAAAATCAAATCCGGACTTCGATCGGAAGTCCGGACGGGATCGGAGGGACCGGGAAACCGGTTGTTTTTGATGTCGGATCGTCAGAGCAGGTCTACGACCTTTTCGAGCTGGATGCCGCGCGAACCCTTGATCAGAATGAAACGGTCGCGCAGGGGATGTTCGGCGAGATAGGCACGCAGCGCTTCCGTGTCTGCGAAGGGCCGGTAACCCGGCGTGTTGGCTCCCGCGAGAGCGAAACGGTCGCCTACCAGGTAGGCTTCGCTGATCTGTAACCGGTGCATCAGTTCGATCATGCGCGCGTGTTCCGCTGCGGCGTATTCGCCCAGTTCGCGCATGTCGCCCAGGATGACGGCTTTGGGTTGAGCGGAGACCGTGGCGGCGAAATTTTCCAGCGCGGCCTGCATGCTCGACGGATTTGCATTGTATGCGTCGAGGATCAGGGTGTTGTGCGCCGTCACTTGCTTTTGCGAGCGGTTGTTGTCCGGCGTGTAATCGGCGATCGCTGCGGCGGCCCCTTCCGGGGCGACGGCGAAGTAGGCGGCCATCGCCAGTGCGGCGGCGATGTTGTTCAGGTTGTAGTCGCCGACCAGCTTGCTGTGGATCGTGAGTCCTTCCCAACGGACGCCGATCATTTCACCGTCGTCATCGCGTGTCAGGCCGGAAGCGTTGTACGGGATGGCGTATAGGTTCGGGCGCTCGGCGACCATTTCACTCAGGACGGCATCGTCGCTCAGGTAGAATGCCGTGCCGCTGTTCGCGGCCAGGTAGTCGAGCAGTTCGCCTTTGCCTTTGCGGACGCCTTCCGGTCCGCCGAAACCTTCGAGGTGGGAACGTCCGATGTTCGTAATCAACCCGAAATCGGGGCGGGCGATCGCGCAGAGCTTTTCGATCTCGTGCCGGTGGTTCGCTCCCATTTCGACCACGGCGAAATCGGTTTCTGGCGTCATCGACAGCAGTGTCAGCGGAACCCCGATGTGGTTGTTCAGGTTGCCCTGGGTGACGGTCGTTTCGTATTTCTGCGACAGCGTACGGCCGACCAACTCCTTGGTCGTGGTCTTGCCGTTGCTGCCGGTGATCGCGAGAATCATCACGCCCAGTTCGCTCCTGTGGTAGGCGGCCAACTCCTGCAATGCCTCCAGCGTGTCGGGGACGAGGATGTAACGGCCGTCTCGCCGGGACTCTTCTTCCGTGCACTCTTCGCAGGTGCATTCTGCTTCGTGGGGTGATCCGTGTCCGCAATCGCACCCGGAACTTTCGTGTTTGTCGCCGCAGTCGCAGGTATGGGCTTCATCGTCGTGGCCGCAGGAGCACGGAGCCACCTCGACCAGCGGGATTACCTTCGGATCGTCTACCACGACGGCAACCGCGCCGCTTTCCAGAGCTGCGGCGGCATACCGGTTTCCGTCGAAATGCTCGCCGTGCAGTGCGAAGAAGATCGAACCCGGTTCGATCCGGCGGCTGTCGGTCGAAATGTGCGGGTGCAGCAAAAATAGTTCGTATAGTTCGTGCAGCGTGTCGCTTTTCATGTCAGATGAATTTGTCTCCGATCTTGTATTTGACGTCGTCGATGAATTTCTTGATGTTCTGCTCGTTGCTCTTCGGACAGATCATCAGCACGTCATCGGTGTCGACCACGATGTATTCCTCGAGCCCTTCGATAACGGTCAGTTTACCCTCTTTGTTCTTGACAATACATCCTTTGGTGTCGTAGAACAGGCACGGAGCGCTCTCCACATTGCCTTCGGGGTCCTTGGCCGAGTGTTGGTAGAGCGAACCCCAGGTGCCGATATCGGACCATCCGAAGTCGCTGCACCGTACATAAACGTTGCGCGCCTTCTCCATCACGCCGAAGTCGATCGAAATGCTGCGGCATGCGGGATAGATGTCGTCGATGGCCTGCTGTTCGGCCGGGGTGCCGTATTTGCCTTCTGCCGAAGCGAATAGTTGTTGCAGTTCGGGCAGGAATTCGTTCAGGTTCTCCATGATCGTGCCGACCTTCCAGATGAAGATGCCTGAATTCCAGAAAAATTCACCGCTTTCGATGAAGATTTTGGCCATCTCGAGATTCGGTTTTTCGGTGAAGGTCTTGACCTTGCGGATAGCCGGGCGGCCGTCGACCGGTACCGGGTCGATCTGGATATAACCGTATCCGGTGTCGGGGCGGCTGGGCTGGATGCCTATGGTCATCATCGCATGTTGCCGTTCGGTGAATTCGGCGCTTTCGGATATTACTTTGCGGAACTCCTCTTCGTTGAGGATCAGGTGGTCGGCGGGGGTGACGATCATCGTTGCGTCGGGATTGACGCTTCGGAGCCGCCATGCGGCGTAGGCGATGCAGGGGGCCGTATTGCGCCCGACCGGTTCGCAGAGTACCTGATGCGCTTTCAGCTCGGGCAGGTGTTCGAGTACCAGCGGTTTGTAGATGCTGTTGGTCGCTACGAGGAAGTTCTCCGGCGGGATGATCTTGGCGAAGCGTTCGTAAGTATGGCGGATGAAACTTTTGCCGGTGCCGAGGATATCGAGGAACTGTTTGGGCTGCGAGCGGCGGCTGATCGGCCAGAAACGGCTGCCGATGCCTCCCGCCATGATAATGCAGTAGCGGTTTTGATCCATGTCGCGGGGATAAAAGTGGTTTTATTCTACAATGATACCTCTTTTTTTCGGGATACGCAAGCATTTGGGGCAGGGGCGGAAGAACCATCTGCCCGAATTTTTATAATTTTGCCGGGGAACGGCCCCGGCGTGCACAAACGCCGGAACGGGACGGTCTGCGCGGAAAATCGGGCGCTTGCCGTCCGACCGGTGTGAAACGCTTAAATGATTCGCTATGAAAATCAAACTGTTTACATTTCCCAATATCCTGACCCTGTGTAATCTGCTCTGCGGAGCCGGGGCGACGGTGGCGGCGCTGCGCTACGGCGACCTGTTCTGGCCGTTGGTGCTGATCGTGACGGCCGCCGTGTTCGACTTCCTCGACGGCTTTGCCGCACGGCTGCTGAAAAGTTACTCGCCGCTGGGTAAGGAACTCGATTCGCTGGCCGACTGCATCAGTTTCGGAATGGCACCTGCCGCCGTATTGCTGAACGTGTATTATGCCGCGGGGGGCGAGGGGCTGTGGGGGTATTCCGTGTTCGTGCTGGCGGCTTTCTCTGCGCTCCGGCTGGCGAAATTCAATATCGACGAAAACCAGACGACGCAGTTCATCGGCCTGCCTTCGCCCGCTTCGGCCCTGCTGGTCGCCGCTTCGGGATACCTGGTCGGAACGGGACAGTATGCCGTTGGTCCGTGGTTCGCGGTGGGCCTGGCCGCCGTGCTGAGCTACCTGCTGGTGTGCAACGTGCCGATGTTCGCGCTTAAATTCAAACATTATGGATTCCGCGGCAACGAGGTGCGCTACATCTTTGCGGTATGCGCCCTGCTGTCGCTGGCAATCTGGCATATCGTGGCCATTCCTTTCATCATCGTCGCCTATGTCGCCGTGTCGCTGGCGGTGCGTGCCGCCTGTTTTCGCAAGTCGTAATAAATTGCTACCTTTGCCGTTATTTTAAGGTAAGTTCAGGGCGGATGATCTCTCCGGGAAACAGATACAGGCTTATGCGTGCGGCGTTCGGAACGCTTTTTGCCCTGTGGGGTGTGGCGGCGCTGGCCCAGCAGCCCGGATTCTCGAACCGCAACAATGCGCTCGGGACCGGTTACAACGAGCAGAACCAGATTCAGTACGGCGCCCCGAGCGGGACGATCGACAACAATGCTCCCCAGCAGAAGGCCGACAGTACGAAAAAACCGAAAATCCGCAAACCGCTGGAGTCCTATTTCTTCGACGATTCGACGCGGGCGCGTTCCATTTTCGTCTGGCATCCGGATTTAAAGTACAACGAGGTGAAACAGTCCACGATAGATACCCTGATCGACGGCTTTCAGACCGATTACCCGTATCAGCGCTTGCGGGGCGGAATCGGTTCGGCCTATTTGGGCAACCTGGGCGGTGCGTCGATCCCGTTGGATGCTGCGCTGAGGCCCGATTACCGCAACTTCAGTTTCGCGCAAATCCTCGACGCTTACCTCGTAACCCCCGATCGGGCTAATTTCTACAACACCAAAAAGCCGTTCACCCACCTGTCCTATTTTTTCGGCGGTCAGAAAAAACGCCTCGAAGAGTCGCTTTGGGCCACCCATGCGCAGCAGATATCGCCCTCTACGGGCATGAACATCGACTACAAGAGCCGCGGTACGCGCGGGACCTACACGAACCAGGGCGCCCGTGACAAGAACCTTTCGCTGGGCTTCTCGCACACCGGCAAGAAATACTCGATCCATGCGGGCTATATTTACAACATGGCCAGCCTCAAGGAGAACGGCGGTATTCTGCGGGACGGGGACATTACCGATACCGTGTTCGACATGCCGGAGGTGATCGACGTCTATTTGACCGATGCCAAGAACGAGTACAAGAACAATGTCTTCTACCTGACCCAGTCGTACGGTATGCCCCTCAGGCGCCTCAGCGACGAGGATTTTTCGATTGCCGAGCGGTCGTCGGTTTTCATCGGCCATTCGTTCCTGTACAGCCGTTTCTGGCGCAAGTACACCGATACGAAGAGCGGGATGGCGAAAGGCGAGGACGTGAAGCCCTACTACGAGCATTGGTACATTAATCCGACGGCTTCGCGCGACTCGACCTTCGAGAGTCTGCTTTCAAACAAGGTGTTCGTGCAGTTGCAGCCGTGGGACCGTAACGGCGTGGTGGGCGTCATCAATGCCGGGATCGGCTACGACGTACACCATTATTACCAGTTCGCGATGCAGGACTACCTGTTCAAAAACAAGGGACATAACGAAAACAGCACCTACATTTACGGTTCGGTAGAAGGTAAGGTGCGCAAATATTTCAGTTGGCGGGCCGATGCCCAGTACCATCCTTTCGGTTACCGCAGCCAGGATATGAACATCGGCGGAGATATTTCGCTGAGTATTTTTCCCAAAGGACACCCCGTTACCCTCAGTGGCAGTATCCGTCTCGACAGGCGGACGCCGGGCTACTGGATGGATAACTATTTCTCTAACCACTTTGCGTGGTCGAACTCTTTTGAAAAAGAGACTGAGACCCGTTTTTCTGTTACTTTCTCCGCTCCGCACATCGGGGTGGAGTTGGGCGCGGATCAGAGTATCACGACGAACAAGATCTATTTCGGCGCGGATACGCTTCCCGCCCAGCACAATGGAAGTGTCAGCGTGACGGGTCTGTATGCTAAAAAGGATTTCCGCATCGGCGGACTTCACTTAAATCACAGGGTATTGCTCCAGTTTAGCAGTGCTCAGGAGGTTGTGCCTGTGCCTCTGGCAAGCGTCTATCTCAGTTATTTCTACGAATTCAATGTTGTCAAGGGGGTCTTGCGGCTCCAGATAGGCCTCGACGGCCGTTACAACACGAAGTACGCCGGGTTCGGTTACAATCCTGCCATCGGGCAGTTCTATAACCGGCGCGAGTATGATGAGGACGGGAAATTACTGGAGGTGGGAGGCTATCCGTTTATCGACCTTTTCGCTGCGGCGAAATGGAAACGGATGCGGATTTTTGTCAAGATGCAGCACCTTAACGATGACCTGATTGGCGGCCGGAATTATTTTTCGGTGGCCCATTATCCGCTGACCAAGCGGTTTCTTAAGGTGGGTTTCTCCTGGAGCTTCTACGACTAGACTGTGGGCAGGTCAGCAGCCCGCAAAATTTAGCGTATGCTGAAAAAAACAAGCATGGCGGCCCTTGGGGTCGTCGCAAGTTCTTTTTTAAGTCTTTTTGTAAGTTGCAACCGTTCCCCGGAAACGACCGTGCGCCAGCGAGGCGAACTGGTCGTGGCGATGGATGCCGAGATGCCGGGGTACTTCGTACTGGGTGGCGAAAGTTATGGCTACCAGTACGATCTGTTCAAGGCCTATGCCGATTACCTGGGCGTCAGGCTGCGGATTGTGGACGGAGACCGGCGGGGCGGCCGGATGGCTCCGGAGCAGGATGCGGCGGATATCGTTACGACCCTTGCGACCCGTGTCTACGATGACCGGGCCGGTGAAGCCGTACCGATCTACAACTCCTCGTATGTGCTGCTCGGCAGCAAGACGAAAGCTGCCGAGGCCCGCAAAGCCCAGAATTTCGACCTGATCCCGTTCCTGAAAGGGAACCGGTTGCTGGTCTCTTCGGGATTGCAGGGGACACCGCTGTACGAGTCGCTGCTCGATTCGCTTTCCGGGTCGAACATCTACGTCTCGTCGCGTAACAGCTTCGATATGATGGAGCTGATCCGCAGCGGAAAGTACGATTTCCTGATCTGCGAAATGAGTGAGGCGCAGTTGGGTAGCGCGTTGGTCCGGGGGGTCGAGCAGGTGTATACCTTCGACGAACCGCTCGCGATGAGCGCGGTGATCTCCTCGCAGGAGCAGCGCGAGGATTTCAAGGCGTGGCTGTCGCATTTCCGCGGCAGCGAGGAGTACGCGATGCTCAACGACCTCTATTTCGAGCGCGGCATCGTGGGCCGGGTGATGGGCCAGGGCCTGACCGCCAAGAATGCGGGCGGCATCTCGTCGTACGACGACCTGTTCCGCGACATGTGCGAGAAGGAGGGCTATGACTGGCGCCTGATTTCGGCGATCGCTTACAGCGAATCGCGCTTCAATCCTTACGTGGTGTCGCGCAAAGGGGCCAAAGGCCTGATGCAGGTGATGCCCCGCGTAGCGCGCCAGTTCGGTGTGCAGGGCGATTTGATGGACCCTGAAAACAACGTGCTGCTGGCACTCAAGGTGCTGGGCAAGATCGAGAAATCGCTCGACTTCGCTCCGGGTACGTCGTCCGCCGACCGGATGAAGATCGTGCTCGCCTGCTACAACGCCGGGCTCGGCCATGTGCTCGATGCGCGGAGCCTCGCCCGCAAGTACGGGGCGAATCCCGACTCCTGGAGCGATGTCTCGACCTACCTGAGCCTGAAATCCGATCCCGAAGTGGTCAAGGACGATGCCGTGAAATGCGGCAGGTTCAACAGCTCGCAGACGCTCGCTTTCGTGAACAAGGTCTTTTCGAAGTACACGACCTATTGCAACAACATCAGCCGGTAAGCTCTCCGGCGGCTGTCCGGTTCGCGGTGTCCGTTTTCGCCTTTCCCCTTTTGCATCAGGGCTACGATTCCTGTTTTCCGGGGAAACGATGCACGAACCCGTCCCTGATTTTCGGACAAAGCCATAAACAAAAGGCTCCTCATTCGAGGAGCCTTTTTTCGTGCCTGTATGAGAGGGGACCGGGTGCAGGGGATATACGGTTCCGGGTGGAAGCCGCCTGTCCCTGCACCGGCCGGAGTTCGTTACTGCTGCTTCAGCGCGGCGTGCGCAGCGGCCAGGCGTGCGATAGGCACGCGGTACGGTGAGCAGGAGACGTAGTTGAGCCCGGCATAGTGGCAGAACTCTACCGATGTCGGCTCGCCGCCGTGTTCGCCGCAGATACCGCATTTGAGCTGAGGTTTCACGCTGCGGCCTTTGAATACCGCTTCGCGAACGAGTTGGCCGACACCGTTCACGTCGATGATCTGGAACGGGTCGTACTTGAGAATACCCTTTTCGAGGTAGATCGGCAGGAACTTCGCCACGTCGTCGCGCGAATAACCGAAGGTCATCTGCGTGAGGTCGTTGGTGCCGAACGAGAAGAAGTCGGCCACTTCGGCGATCTGGTTCGCGGTGACGGCTGCGCGCGGAATCTCGATCATCGTACCCACGGCGTAGTCGATAATCATGTTGTGTTCGGCGAACACCTCCTGCGCCACAGCGTCGATCACGGCTTTCTGTGCGCGCAGCTCGCGGTGCGTACCTACCAGCGGAACCATAATCTCGACGTGTACGTCGATACCTTTTTTCTTGATGTTCAGGGCAGCCTCAATGATGGCGCGGGTCTGCATCTCGGTGATTTCGGGATAGGTGTTGCCCAGGCGGCAGCCACGGTGACCCAGCATCGGGTTCGACTCGGCCAGTGCGTCCACCTTGTTCTTGATTACCTCGTAGGAGACCTTCATTTCCGCTGCCATGTCGCGCATCTCCTTTTCGAAGTGCGGTACGAATTCGTGCAGGGGCGGGTCGAGCAGGCGCACCGTTACCGGATGGCCGTTCATCGTTTCGAACAGCCCTTCGAAGTCGCCGCGCTGCATCGGCAGCAACTTGGCCAGCGCTTTGCGGCGTCCCTCCTCGTCGTCTGCGAGGATCATCTCGCGGACGGCTTTGATGCGGTCGCCCTCGAAGAACATGTGTTCGGTACGGCACAGGCCGATGCCCTGCGCGCCGAAGCGGAATGCGGTTTTCGCATCGCGCGGCGTGTCGGCGTTCGCACGCACCTTCAGGTGCGCGAACTCGTCGGCCAGTTCCATCAGTTTGGCGAAATCGCCGCTCACTTCCGCGTCTTTCGTGGCTACCTTGCCTTCGTAGATCACGCCGGTCGAGCCGTTGAGCGAAATCCAGTCACCCTCTTTATAGGTCTTGGTGCCGACGGTGATCGTGCGGTTCTTGTAGTCGATCACCAGGTCGCCGGCTCCCGATACGCAGCACTTGCCCATGCCGCGGGCTACGACGGCAGCGTGCGAGGTCATACCGCCGCGTGCGGTCAGGATGCCTTCCGACAGGGTCATGCCCTTGAGGTCTTCGGGTGAGGTCTCGATGCGGACGAGGATCGTCTTTTTGCCTTCGGCAGCCCATTTTTCGGCGTCGTCGGCGAAGAATACGATCTGGCCCGTGGCAGCGCCCGGAGAGGCGGGGAGTCCTTTGCTGATGATAATGGCCTTTTTCAGTGCGGCACTGTCGAATACCGGATGCAGCAGTTCGTCGAGTTTGGCTGGCTCCACGCGAAGTACGGCGGTCTTTGCATCGATCATGCCCTCGGCGAGCATATCCATCGCGATCTTGACCATGGCCGCACCGGTACGCTTGCCGCTGCGGGTCTGCAACATCCACAGTTTGCCGCTCTGGATCGTGAATTCGATGTCCTGCATATCCTTGAAGTACTCTTCGAGGTGTTGCTGGATCTCATTCAGCTCGGTGAATGCGGCGGGCATCACCTCTTCGAGGGACGGATATTTCGTCGCACGTTCGCTTTCCGAAATGCCTTGCAGTTCGGCCCAGCGGCGCGATCCTTCGATCGTAATCTCCTGGGGGGTACGGATGCCGGCTACCACGTCTTCGCCTTGTGCGTTGACGAGGTACTCGCCGTTGAAAATGTCCTCGCCCGTTGCGGCGTCACGCGTGAAGGCTACGCCGGTTGCCGAGGTTTCGCCCATGTTGCCGAAAACCATCGACTGTACGTTCACGGCGGTGCCCCATTCGGCCGGGATGTTGTTGAGTTTGCGGTAGAGGATCGCGCGCTCGTTCATCCAGCTGCTGAACACGGCGCAGACGGCACCCCAGAGCTGTTCCCACGGGTCGGTGGGGAAATCTTTGCCGGTCACTTTCTTCACGGCGGCTTTGAAACGCTTCACGAGTTCCTTGAGGTCGTCGGTCGTCAGGTCGGTATCGAGCTTGACGCCCTTTTCCTTCTTCACCGCATCGATGATCTCCTCGAACGGATCTTCGTCCTCTTTGCTCTGCGGCTTCATATCCATCACCACGTCGCCGTACATCTGTACGAAACGGCGGTACGAGTCCCATGCGAACCGGGGATTGTTCATCTTTTTGGCCAGTCCTTCGACCACTTCGTCGTTGAGTCCGAGGTTCAGGATCGTGTCCATCATGCCCGGCATCGACGCGCGCGCGCCGGAACGGACCGATACCAACAGCGGGTTGGCGCTGTCACCGAACTTCATATTCATGATCTGCTCGACCCCCTTCATGGCGGCTTCCACTTCGGGTTTGATCAGTTTGACGACGCCTTCTTTACCGAGGGTATAATATTCGGCGCACACTTCGGTCGTGATCGTGAAACCCGGAGGCACTGGAATGCCGATCAGGTTCATCTCCGCCAGGTTGGCTCCCTTGCCGCCGAGCAGCTCTCTCATCTTTCCGTTGCCTTCGGCCTGCTTGTTGCCGAAGGTATAGACTCTCTTCGTTTTTGGCATATGGTTGCGTTTTTTGATTTAAAAGGGCTTTTTAAAATTTTTTAATAAAATGGTGGCTGTATTGTTAAAATTTACACTTTCTACCGGGGAAGCAAAGGTAGCACTTTATTCGGATTTGCCAAAAAATAGACCCGGTAACGTCTTATCATTCTTGTTTTTCATCGTTTACCGGGATCGTATTCTTCCGTTCGAGTACAATCCAGACCGGTAGGTGGTCGCTGTAGCCGGCCGTGTATATGTTCCCGTCGAAGGTTCGCAGCGGATACCCCCGCTTGGATCCCGACATGTTCAGCAGGTATTCCCGCACGAAAATGCCGTAGGTGTCTCCGAAATGCAGTTCAGTATCTGTTCCTGTTCCGGCCTTCGGAACTTCCCTCAGGTTATGGCTCATCATAATAAAATCGTACTGCAGCCTGCGGTCCCGGTAAACGTACGAACCGTATCCGCGCCGTTCGCTTTCGGTAAAAGGCGTGAAGAACCTTTCGCCCGTTACGGTGCGTCCGGCCTGGGAACGAGGTGTCGCATTGAAGTCGCCCATCACGATCACTTTGCGTTCCGGGTTCAGCCGTGCCAGCGAATCGGCCGCCGCGTGCAGCGCATCGGCGGCACGGTTGCGCAAAGCGGCGCCGTTTAGCATCGACGGCATGTGGCACACCACAACGCAAACCCGCTCTCCGTATAAGTCGCCGTCTACCACCAAAAATTGACGGCGTACCGCATTTCCGCCAACCTGGTTTACCCGTTGCGGAACAAAAGCGCTTCCGCGATAGAGCAACGCTACATCGATACCGCGAGGGTCGTCGGTATTGCGGTGGATGTAGTTGTAATCCTGACGCATCGCAAACATCAGGTCGCGCACTACCGCTTCGTTTTCCACTTCCGCGAGTCCCACGATGTCGGCATTCAGTTCGTCGAGCACCCGGGCGATACGGCCAATTTTGCATGCGTACCGCTGCGTGTCCCAGTGCCGTGCTCCCTGCGGGGTGTACTCGCCGTCCGAGATCAACGGATTGCGGATCGTGTCGAACAGGTTTTCGGTGTTGTAAAAAGCCACCTTCACCCGTTCTGGACCTCCGCCCGATGCCGTGGCCGGAATACCGGCGCCCGTACAAACCGCCAGTACCGTACTCGCGGCAATGGATGGGAGTCTTTTACAAAAGCCCGTTGCATGCCGCCGGACAAGCCGGCGGATCGGTTGGGATGACAGAGGTATCGGCATAGCTTGAAATAAAGATAATAATTTTTTGCTTTCGGTGTGCGGGGCCGTGTGAAAATTTGGCGGATTTTCCAGGTTACGGGTGACGACCTGTTTCCGTGTGTTTCCGGTACGGGGGAGCGTGATATGCAATACTCAAAAAGTAATGCCATGGCTTGCACAGTATGTTGTATAAAACAGTGAGTTGTACAAGTCGCATCATATAAAAATACGTTTAATCGACCTTATAATAAATAGGTGTATCAACCGGGGGCGATTATGTGTGGTTGTGGATGATCCGGAGTGCTGAAGCGAAGTCGGTTTTTGCCCCTTTTTAGGCGTTTTTAAGGCCTTTGGAACGAATCTTTCCTGAGGTGGAAAACCGCTTCGGCGAAAAGATGCCCCGGAATCGCATTTTAAAGGCCGTTTTTTGGTAGTTCGCCAAAAAAGCCGTAATTTAGCACAGTTATATGAATGTGAAACCATGGAAGAAACCGGAGAAAAAATTATTAAAATCAATATAGAGGAGGAGATGAAAACCGCCTACATCGACTATTCGATGTCGGTGATCGTCGCCCGTGCATTGCCTGACGTGAGGGACGGACTCAAACCCGTGCACCGCAGGATTCTCTATGACATGAGCAACGAGCTGAACCTCTACTCGGACAAGCCTTACCGTAAGTCGGCCCGTATCGTCGGCGACGTGCTCGGTAAGTTCCACCCGCACGGCGACTCGTCGGTTTACGATGCGATGGTGCGTATGGCCCAGGAGTGGAGCCTGCGCTACCGGCTCGTTGACGGACAAGGTAACTTTGGTTCGGTCGACGGCGATTCCCCGGCGGCCATGCGTTATACCGAGGCCCGCATGATGAAGATCACCGACGAGGTGATGGCCGATATCGACAAGAATACGGTCGATTTCCGTCCCAACTTCGACGAGACGATCCTTGAGCCCACGGTATTGCCGACCAAGGTGCCGCTGCTGCTGGTCAACGGCACGTCGGGTATCGCGGTAGGTATGGCGACCAATATGCCGCCGCATAACCTTTCGGAAGTGGTCGACGCCTGCTGCGCTTATATCGACAATCCCGAGATCGAGACATCCGAATTGTTGCGTTACGTCAAGGCGCCGGATTTTCCTACGGGCGGTATTGTCTACGGTTATGAGGGCGTGCGCGAGGCGTACGAAACCGGCCGCGGACGCGTGATCATGCGCTCGAAGACCGAGATCGAGCATACCTCGACCGGTCGCGAGTGCATTATCGTAACCGAGATCCCTTACATGGTCAACAAGGCCGAAATGATCAAGAAGATCGCCGACCTGATCAACGAGAAAAAGCTGGAGGGTATCGCCTATATCAACGACGAGAGCGACCGGAGCGGCATGCGTATCGTCATTATCCTCAAGACCGATGCGGTGGCCAGCGTGGTGCTGAACAACCTCTACAAATATACGCCGCTGCAGACTTCGTTCCCGGTGAACAATATCGCACTGGTGGACGGGCGTCCGATGCTGCTGACGCTACGCGACATGATCAAATATTTCGTCCGTCACCGCCACGACGTGGTGGTGCGCCGTGCGAAGTACGATTTGGAACAGGCCGAGAAGCGGGCGCACATCCTCGAAGGGTTGCTCATCGCGGTGGACAACATTGACGAGGTGATCCGCATCATCCGGGCGGCGAAAACCCCGGACGAGGCGAAAATCGGTTTGATCGAGCGTTTCTCGCTGAGCGAGGTGCAGGCCGCTGCGATTATCGACATGCGCCTCCGCGCGCTGACCGGCCTCGAGCGCGACAAGCTCAAAGCCGAATACGACGAACTGTGCAAGTGGATCGAATACCTCAAGGAGGTGCTGGTGAATACCGAACTGCAGATGAAGATCATCAAGGACGAGATGATCGAGTTGCGGGAGAAATACGGCGACGAACGCCGCACGGAGCTCGTGATGAGCGCCGAGGAGTTCAATCCGGAAGATTTCTACGCCGATGAGGAGATGGTGATCACCATTTCGCATATGGGTTATATCAAGCGTACTCCGCTGACCGAGTACCGTACGCAGAACCGCGGCGGGGTCGGCATGAAGGGCAGTGCGACGCGCGACGAGGATTTCATCGAGCATATTTATGTCACGACAATGCACAATACGATGCTCTTCTTTACCGAGAAGGGCCGTTGTTACTGGCTCAAGGTCTACGCGATACCCGAGGGTTCGCGTTCTTCGAAGGGGCGTGCATTGCAGAACGTGATCCAGATCGAGCCCGATGATAAGATCCGCGCTTACATCAACGTCCGCCGCCTCGACGACAAGGAGTATGTGGACAACAACTACATCATTATGTGTACGAAGGCGGGTATCGTTAAAAAGACCCGGCTGGAGGCATATTCCCGTCCGCGCCAGAACGGCGTGAACGCCATTACGATCAAAGACGGCGACGAGTTGATCGAAGCCAAGCTCACTACCGGTAACAGCGAAGTGCTCATCGCAGCCAAGGATGGCAAGGCGATCCGTTTCAATGAACAGGCCGTGCGTCCGATCGGGCGTACCGGGGCCGGGGTGAAGGGCATCACCATCGAGGACGGCGACGAGGTGATCGGTATGGTTTGTGTGGAACCCGATACCAAAGAGGACATACTGGTCGTTTCCGAAAACGGATACGGCAAACGTACCGACCTGGACGATTACCGCATTACGAACCGTGGCGGTAAGGGTGTTAAAACGTTGCAGATCACCGAGAAAACGGGTAAACTGATCGCGATCAAGTCGGTGACCGATGCCAACGACCTGATGATCATCAACCGTTCAGGCCTGACGATCCGCATTCCGGTAGGCGATATCCGCCTTTCGGGCCGTGCGACGCAGGGCGTCAAGGTGATCAACCTGCGCGACGGCGATTCGATCGCATCGGTGATCCCGGTGCCGAAGAGCGATGAAGAGGAGCCTGCCGGAGAAACCGGCACAACCGAGGAGCAGGCCGGTACCGGTGAAAGCGTATCTGTAGATAACGCGTCTCAGGACGGAAGCGTCTCCACACAGGATAATGCATAGGCAACACAAACAAGGAAAAATAGGTTACATTAAAAATCTGAAAATTATGAAACGATTATTGGTATTGGTTTCCGTGGCTGTGCTGGGTGCTGCCGGTACGGCTTTCGGACAGGCCGGAGTGAACGAGTCGAGCCTTTTGCAGAAGGTGGACAAGGCCGAAGCTGCGACCAAAGATCCGAAAAAGAGTGGCAAGGCTGCGACGTGGATCGCATTGGGTGAAGCCAACTATGAAGCGACTACCGCACCGACTTCCAAACTGTTTAAAGGAATGGATGAACCGACGATGAACCTGGTGCTCGGACGTCGGGATCTGACGTCCGAAACGGTGAATGATATGGAATTGGGTAAAGCTTCCTACGACTATCTCGACGTGTACCTGAAAGACGGTATCGTGGTATTTTGGAAAGAAAAGAAGACCATCAACGACGGCGGATTGGAGAAATCCCTTGCCGCTTACCTGAAGGCTTATGACCTGGACAAAGGCAATGCTTCGACGCTGAAGAAAGTGCAGGAAGGGGTGACGACGCTCTATAACGCTTACAAACAGGTCGGCGACAATAACTACACGCAGCGCTCGATGCCTGCCGCAGCGGCAGCTTTCGGCAAAGCCTACGATCTGACCAAAGGCGGTATCATCGATGTACAGGATACCACCAGCGGTTTCAATGCCGGTCTGATCTATGCGATCATTGGCGATTACGCAGACGGCGAAAAGTATCTGTCCGCAGCGCTGGACGACGGATTGTACAAGGGTGGCGATACTTACTATTACCTGAATATTTGTCAGGCCGGCGAGGGTAAGAATGCCGAGGCCAAGGAGACACTGATGGAAGGTATCAAGGCTTTCCCGATGAATACGAAACTGGTCGAAGGTCTGCTGTCGGTTTATGCTGCGACGGGCGAAGATCCCAATACGATCATCCCGATCGTGGAAGAGGCTATCCAAAAAGACCCGAAAAATCCTGAACTCTATGCCGGCCTGGGCCGTGTGTACGACAAGCTGGGACAGGCCGACAAATCGATCGAGGCGTTCAACCATGCGCTGAGCCTTGCCCCGGAAGATTTCGGTACCAACTTCAACATCGGCCTGATGCTGATCAAGCAGGGCGATGCCGCGAACAACATCCTCAAGGACAAACCGTTCACGAGCAAGAAGGCTTTCGACGAAGACTTGGCCAAGGTGAACAACATGTACTCCAAGGCTTTGGCTCCGCTCGAAAAGGCACATTCGCTGAATCCGAAGGATGTCAGCACGGTCGAATTGCTGAAGAACCTCTATTTCCGCCTGCGCGACGAAAGCCCCGCAAATATGGACAATTACAAGAAATACAACGAATTGCTGCAGTCGATGCAGTAACCGGACGGGATATTTTTTCAAAAAGGGCGCTCTTCGGGGCGCTCTTTTTTATTTTGGACAAAATTTTGCAGGAAAGCGGCTGAAAGATTACTTTTGTAAACCATAACTTTGGATGGAAAGCGGGTAGTTGCGGTGGGGCTGAGGTCCGCACCAGAGTACCGTTACGAAAAGCTAAGCTGGGAAAGTCACATGGAAGAACAGGATAAGATATTGTCGGAACTGACCGGTTCCGAATACAAATACGGCTTCACGACCGACATCGAGACCGAAATGATCCCGAAAGGTTTGGACGAGGAGGTGGTGCGGCTGATCTCGGCCAAAAAGGGAGAACCGGAGTGGATGCTCGAATACCGTTTGAAAGCTTTCAGGCATTGGAAGACGATGACGATGCCGCGTTGGCCGCACCTCGACCTGCCGGAGATTGATTTCGAGGATATTATCTACTACGCGGCTCCGAAACCCAAACCGAAACTGAACAGTCTGGACGAGATCGATCCGGAGCTGAAGGCTACTTTCGATAAGCTGGGGGTACCGCTCGAGGAGCAGATGATCATGTCCGGCGTGGCGGTCGATGCGGTGATGGATTCCGTATCGGTGAAGACTACTTTCCGGGAGACCCTTTCGGAAAAGGGAATTATCTTTTGTTCGATGTCCGAGGCGATCCGCGATTACCCGGAGTTGGTCCGCAAGTATCTGGGCAGCGTCGTGTCGAGTACCGATAACTTTTTCGCGTCGCTCAATGCGGCGGTCTTTTCTGACGGTTCGTTCTGTTATGTGCCCCAGGGGGTTCACTGCCCGATGGAGCTTTCGACCTATTTCCGGATCAATGCGGCCGGGACGGGGCAGTTCGAGCGGACGCTGATCGTGGCCGACGAAGGGGCCTACGTGAGTTACATGGAGGGCTGCACTGCGCCCCAGCGGGATGAAAACCAGCTGCATGCGGCCGTGGTGGAGATCGTCGTGATGAAAGATGCCGAGGTGAAATATTCGACCGTGCAGAACTGGTATCCCGGCGATAAGGAGGGGCGCGGCGGTATCTATAACTTCGTGACGAAGCGCGGCATCTGCAAGGGTGAGAATGCGCGGCTGTCGTGGACGCAGATTGAGACCGGTTCGGCGTTGACGTGGAAATATCCGAGCTGCATCCTGGCCGGCGACAATTCGGTCGGCGAGTTCTATTCGGTGGCTGTGACGAATAACCGCCAGCAGGCCGACACCGGTACGAAGATGATCCACCTGGGACGCAATACGCGCAGCCGGATCGTCAGCAAAGGGATCTCGGCGGGCGTGAGCCAGAACAGCTACCGGGGTTTGGTCAAAGTGGCGCAAAAGGCTGAAAATGCACGCAATTATTCGCAGTGCGACTCGCTGCTGATCGGCGACCGATGCGGTGCGCACACGTTCCCTTATATCGAGGCGAACAACCGTTCGGCTGTCGTCGAACACGAAGCGACCACCTCGAAAATCGGCGAGGACCAACTCTTTTACTGCAACCAGCGCGGTATTTCGACCGAGGATGCCGTCGGGCTGATTGTGAACGGATACGCTAAAGAGGTGCTCAATAAACTGCCGATGGAGTTCGCGGTCGAGGCGCAGAAATTGCTGTCGATCTCGCTGGAAGGCAGCGTGGGATAAAAATAAAACGGACGAGATATGTTAGAGGTTAAGAATTTACATGCCAGCGTAGACGGCAAAGAGATATTGAAAGGGATCGACCTGAGCGTCAAGGCCGGCGAGGTACATGCGATCATGGGGCCGAACGGTTCCGGCAAGAGTACGCTCGCGTCGGTGCTGGCGGGCAACGAGCGTTTCGAGGTGACCGGGGGCGAGGCGTGGTTCGAGGGTGAAAACCTTTTCGACAAAAGTATCGAAGAGCGTGCCCGCATGGGCCTTTTCCTCGGCTTCCAGTATCCTGTCGAAATTCCAGGCGTGAGCATGGCCAACTTCTTGCGCTATGCGGTGAACGAAAAACGCAAGTACCGGGGAGAGGAGCCCCTTTCGGCCGCTGAATTCCTGCGCATGATGCGTGAAAAGAGCGCGTTGGTCGAAATCGACAGCAAGCTCACGGGACGGGCCGTCAACGAGGGGTTCTCGGGTGGCGAGAAGAAGAAGAACGAAATCTTCCAGATGGCGATGCTCGAACCGAAGCTGGCGATTCTCGACGAGACGGACAGCGGACTGGACATCGATGCGCTCAGGATCGTCGCCACCGGCGTGACGAAACTCAAGCGGCCCGACAACGCGACGATCGTCATCACGCACTACCAGCGCCTGCTGGACTACATCGTGCCCGATGTGGTGCATGTGCTTTATAACGGCCGCATCATTCATTCGGCAGGCAAGGAGCTTGCCCTCAAGCTCGAGGAGCAGGGTTACGACTGGCTGATCAACCAATACGAGTAACGGCATGGAACCTTCGATCGAAAAAAAACTGACGGAGCTCTTCCTCTCCAACGCCGAACTGCTCGACGAGGGGCAGTCGCCGTTGCTCACGCGCCCGCGCCGGGCGGCACTCGAGGCGCTGAACCTGTTGGGGATTCCTCCGAAAGGGCCGGGGAACGGCGACCGGTATCACTATACCGATTTGCGCGGGGTGTTCGGCGAAGAATGGGAGCACTATTTCACCCCGTCGCATCCCGGCGTCGCGCCCGATGACTTGCCGGGGCAGATGCACCGCATGAAATTTCTCAACGGTTTCTGCTGCGATGCACGGCATTTGACGCGACTGGCGGACGGTGTGGTGTTCGGGTCGCTGGCCGCCGCTGCGCGCGAATATCCCGGATTGGTCGGAAAATATTACAATACCCTCCCGCACGGCCATGGCAGTGCGGTGGCCGAACTGACGGCGGCTTTCGTGCAGGACGGAGCGTTCGTCTATGTCCCCAGGGGGATTCGTGTCGAGCTGCCGTTTGCGGTCGAGTGCGGCCTCTACGGTGACGGTGAAGCGGTCGCATCGTTCGGGCGGAACCTCTTTATTTTCGAAGAGGGAAGCCAGGCGCAGCTCGTAATCGATTACCGTACGCTCTCCGGCGAGCGGAACCTGGCCTGCCGCACGCGTGAAATCTTCGTAGGGAGCGGTACGCGGGTCGAGATGGTCGAAAGCTGCCGGCTCAACGAACGTTCGTCGCTGATTTCGGCAAGCTATGCGCGCCAACAGGGCGATTCCGTGCTGCACGGCGTATCGGTGGGACTGAGTGCCGGCCTGATGCGCAACGAGCAGACCGTCCTGCTGGAAGGGCGCGGTGCCGAAAACCACACCAACGGGCTTACGATTGCCGGAGGGCAGGAGCATCTGGATTTTGCTACGGATATCGAACACATCGCATCGGATTGTACTAGCTACCAGCTTTTCAAAGGACTGGCCGCCGACGGCGGGACGAGTGTTTTCAGCGGGCGAATCTATGTGGCGCAGGATGCGCAGCGCACGCAGGCGTTCCAGCAGAACAACAACCTGCTGTTGAGCGACGGTGCACACGTATATGCGAAACCCCAGCTCGAGATCTATGCGGACAACGTGAAGTGCAGCCACGGCGCGACGGTGGGACAGTTGGACCCCGAAGCGATCTATTACATGCGCCAGCGTGGTATCGGACTCGAAGATGCGCGACGGTTGCAGATGTACGGTTTCGTGCTCGACGTGCTCGGCGAGAGCCGCGTACAGGAGATGAACGAGTTGTTCGACCGCGAAATCGCTTCGAAGATCGAAGGATTGTAGGCGCATAGAATTCGTTGTAGGCGTATGTATCCGGATGCCGGTTTCATCGCGTACGGATTGGGATTGGAGTGATTCCCGCAAGCAGGTAAAATAGATGGCATACGATATTGCAAAAATAAGGGCCGATTTTCCGCTGCTGGGCCGCAAGGTATACGGCAGGGAGCTGGCTTATCTGGATAACGGTGCGACGGCGCAGAAACCGCTGCAGGTGATCGAAAAGATCGACTACCTGCACCGTGAGTTGAATGCCAATGTCCACCGCGGGCTGCACTACCTGAGCGAGGAGTGCACTTCGGAGTACGAGGCGGCACGGGAACAGGTGCGCGCGCTGATCGGTGCGGCATCCGTGCGCGAGATCGTTTTTACGGCCGGGGCGACCGCCGCGATCAATACCGTGGCGTACAGTTTCGGCGAGAAGTATATCCATGCGGGCGACAACGTGATTACCACCGAAATGGAACATCACGCGAACATCGTTCCGTGGCAGTTGATCTGCGAGCGTAAAGGGGCTGAACTGCGAGTCGTACCGTTCGACGATGCGGGGCGCCTGATGACCGAAAAACTGCCGGAACTGCTCGACGAACGGACGCGGATCGTCTGCATCACGCAGGCGTCGAACGTGCTGGGGACGCGGCCCGACCTGTCGCCGGTGATCGACCTGTCGCACCGGGCCGGGGTGCCGGTGCTGGTGGACGGTTGTCAGGGTATTGTGCACGGCGGGGTCGATGTGCAGGCGCTCGATTGCGATTTCTATGCCTTTTCGGGACACAAACTTTACGGACCTACCGGAATCGGCGTGTTGTACGGCAAGGAGAAATGGCTGGAACAGATGCCGCCGTTCATGGGCGGGGGAGACATGGTCGGTACGGTCCGTTTTTCGGGTACTACATACGCCGAACTGCCGCTCAAGTTCGAGGCGGGGACTTCTAACTATATCGGTGCGATCGGCCTCGGCGAAGCGATCCGTTACCTCGGTACGCTGGATGCCGACGAAGTGGCGCGCCACGAACACGAATTGCTGGTTTATGCGACCGAGCGGCTGCAACGGATCGACGGGTTGCGCATTTACGGCACCCAGCCCGATAAGTGCAGTATCGTTTCGTTTACGGTCGAGGGGACGCATCCTTACGATATCGGGATGATTCTCGACAAAACGGGTGTTGCGGTGCGTACCGGGACGCATTGTGCCGAACCCGTGATGACCCATTATGGCATTACGTCGATGGTGCGTGCTTCGTTTGCGCTGTACAATGAATTTTCGGAGATCGACCGGCTCGAGGCCGGATTGCAACGCGCGGTCGGGATGTTGCGGGCGTGACGCTTTTTCCGGTAGCTCCCGATGCAAGCGATCCCGTGGACAGGTAGTTCGGATCCGGTCATCTGAAAAACCGACGCCCCGGCAATTTAAGGATTCGATTTGATGCTTCAACAAAATCGGAGGGCCGGGTATACGACCGATCATCCGATCATCCGTTTCAGGAACTACATAAACCCGTTATAATATTATGCCCTTTATTGTTCTCGAAGGCCTCGACGGGGCCGGCAAATCCACCCAGGTCAGAATGTTGCAGGAGCGGCTTTCCGCCCAGGGGTTCGCATATGAATACCTTCATTTCCCGCGTTTCGACGCACCGGTTTACGGTGAATTGGTCGCACGTTTCCTGCGCGGCGAACTGGGGGCGCTCGATCAGGTCAACCCTTACCTTGTGGCGCTGATTTATGCGGGCGACCGTGCCGAAGCCGCCCCGATGATCCGCCGTTGGCTCGAAGCGGGTAAATTCGTGATCGTCGACCGCTATGTCTATTCCAATGTGGGTTACCAGTGTGCGAAGATTGACGATCCGGCCGACCGCGAGCGGTTGAGGGAGTGGATTATCGATCTCGAGTATGGGCATAACGGCATCCCGCAGCCGGACCTGTCGCTTTTCCTCGATGTGCCGTTTTCGTTTACGCAGCGCAAACTGACCGAGCAGCGCGAGGGCGATGACCGCGACTACCTGAAGGGCAAGGCGGACATTCACGAGGCTTCGCTGTCGTTGCAGGAGCGTGTGCGCCGCGTCTATCTGGAACAGGCGGCGCTCGATCCCTGTTTCTGCGTGATCGAATGCACCGATCCGGATGGGGAGATGCGTGCCCCTGAAGCGATCTTCGAACGAATTTCGGCCCGGTTATCTCCTTTGTTCTAATTCCCAGAGGTCGTCCGGCTCTTTTCTCAACCGGGATTTCCGTGCGGTTCCCATGCGGCGGCGTTGATCCCGATAGCCCGAATTACGTTACTGTCGTTTCTGTTACGGTAGTTCTGGGGCGGTGCTGTTTTGCCCCTTGCTGTTTCTCCTCCCCGTAGTGTGGATTTGCCGTAACGCACCTCCTGTGCATCGTGTCCGGATGGTTCTACCGGACGGGATGGGTGAAGATTCTTTCCGTTTTCGAACGCTTTTTCGACCGTTTTATACCGTAAAATGGCGGATAAGCTAAAAATTGGTTATATTTGTCTCAGTACAACTGTTTGACAACGAACCGGTATGCGAATCAGGAACGGATTGGTGGCTTTGTGCAGGATAGCTTTGGCGCTGGTGTTTATCTTTTCCGGCTTCGTCAAGGCGGTCGATCCGTGGGGTACGGCCATCAAGTTGGGCGAGTATTTCCATGCTTTCGGGATGGATGCGCTTTCCGGGGGCCGCTATGCCTTTTCGATCCTGCTCTCATCTGCTGAAATGCTGTTGGGTTTCTGCCTGCTTTTCCGGTTCGGTTTCGTCCGCCGGAGATTGCCGGGGCTGATGCTGATCGTGGTGGGTTTCTTCACGCTGCTGACCCTCGTGCTGGCCCTTTGGAACCCAGTTTCGGACTGCGGCTGTTTCGGCGATGCCGTGAAACTCACGAATTGGCAGACCTTCTATAAAAACCTGATTCTGTTGTTGCTGGCTGTTGTGGTTTGGTTCGGCAGCTACCGCAAGAAAGAGTGCTGGGATTGGAATCCCGACGTTCCGGAACACGATAGCGGTCACCTGATCGAATGGAGCCTCGGATTGTTGTTCCTGCTCTTTTCACTCGGAGTGGGGCTGTATAGTTTGCGTCACCTGCCGTTGATCGACTTCCTGCCGTTCAAAGCCGGGGTAAACCTGGCCGTACAGGGGAATAAATCCGGAACCGATTTGGTCACGACGTTGATCTACAAGGATAAAACGACGGGACAAAATCACGAGTTTTCGCTGAGCGATACGACCTGGTACGATTCGACGCGCTGGGAGTTCGTCGATACGCGCTTTGTCGAACGTGCCGAACCTTCCGGCGGGGAAACCGATCCTGCGCTGGCCGAATTCTCGATTTTCAATGCGCAGGGAGACCGTACGGCCGAACTGCTTGCCCGGCCGCAGGAGTGGCTGCTCGTGACGCTGACCGATCCGGCGGAACTGTCCGGGTCATGCCGCGACAAGCTCGCGGACGCAGCCGATTACGCCCTGGCCCGGGGAGTGCTGATGATCGGCGTTACGCCGGTTGCACTTGCCGATTCGGTATTGTCGCTCGGTGCCCGGCATATTCCGCTGTACAATATCGACGGTACGACGCTCAAGTCGCTGATCCGCACGCACCAGGGGCTCGTCGTGATCAAGGAGGGAACGATCCTTGCCAAATGGAACTGCCGGGACATCCCCGATCTGAACGGGGAAAATGCGGAACAGAGCATCCTTTCGCTCGTGGCCGCACATGCCGTGCAGGTGAATATCTCCTGGTTGCTGGGCGTATGCGGTGTGGTGTTGGTGCTGCTCTACGCGGTCTATTTCATCCACCGCCGGCACGTATAAGTGCGGATTTTTGCCGCAGCAGTTGGAAGTCTCCCTGCCGGAAGCTGGAATCCGGGGAAAACCGTTATCTTTGCCTCCCGGAGCGCACGAGCGGTCCCTTACAATTACAATACCATTTTATGCACCTCTCATCTTTTGACATACCTGCTGCTTATATCCTGATGGCTTAGCTGCCTTGCAGGATGCAGGTATATCGGTTCCGCTGCCGGATTCCTCCCGGTACCGGACGTGCCCCGCGTATGCGGTCGGCCTTTGGTTATTTCTTTAATATTTTCTACGGTTTTTAATTTAATTCAGTTATTATGAACGACTGGAAAAGGAAGTTCATCATTATATGGATGGGACAGCTCTTCTCGATTCTTACGAGTACCGTCGCGCAATTCGCTATCATTCTGTGGGTCAGTGTTGAAGCCGGGCCTGCCGAGGTGCTTTCGCTGCCTGCCGTGATCGGGTTGACGGCTACGGGACTGGTGGCCGACAGGATCGGGATTCCGGCCATGTTCCTGCTGGGCGGAGTGGCTGCCTCGCTGGTTGCATTGGTCTCGTTTTTTATGCCGTCGCTGCGGGCCCTGGAGCGTTCCTGAGCCTCTTTTTGTGCCTGTTTTACGTGCCGGGGAACAACCGTTCCCCGGCACGTTGTTTTCGAATGGTACAGGAATGCCGTCCGGATACATGATCTTGGGATTGAACGATGATTTTCACCAGGATGTGGCATGATTGTTGGCTTAGCTTCAACACGATAAACCCGTCGTGGGGGACTTTAATCCGAATGAATGTATGAAACTGAAAGCTATCATGACCGGTGCACTGGCAGCCGTGCTGCTCGCAGGTTGCGGCTCGGGCGGAAAGGCTTCCGCTCCGGTCGTCCGTCCGGTCAAGGTGTATCGTGTCGAGCCGCTCGGCGCCGTGGATAAGGATTTTGCCGGGATGTCCACTGCGGACAGCGTGTCGAACCTCGCATTCCGCGTGTCGGGACAGATTATCAAGGTTTATGTACAGGACGGCCAGACGGTGCGGCAGGGGGCGATTATCGCCGAGATCGATCCGCGCGAGTACCGCCTGCAGATGGAGGCCGACAAGGCTACTTTCCTCACCGCCCAGTCGCAGATGGACCGCAACAAGCGGTTGCTCGACCGACAGGCCATATCGAGGCAGGATTACGAGATCGCCGACGCCGCTTATGTGCGTGCCCGCTCGGCCTACAATAATTCGCAGAGCATTCTTGCGGATACCAAACTGCGCGCTCCCTTCTCCGGAGCGATTGAAAAGATGTTCGTCGACAATTTCCAGCGCGTGCAGGTCGGGGAACCGGTGGCCCGGTTGGTCGATCCGCTGACCCGCACCGTCAAATACACGATGCCTGAAACGGCTTTGCAGATGCTCAAGATGCCGGGACTCTCCTTTACGGTCTGGTTCGACGCCTACCAAAATACTCCGTTCCCGGCCCGGCTCAAGGAGTATATGAAGAGTTCGACACAAGCGACCGGAATCTCGGTGGCGCTGACGCTCGAACCGTTCGATGAAAAGAGGTACGATATCGCGCCGGGAATGTCCTGCACGATCAACATGAAGGTCGAATCGCCGCAGCACGATACGGTGACTGCCGTGCCGCTGACCGCCGTGTTCAGCCGGGATAACCGCGAGTGGGTATGGATCGTGGGAACCGGCCGCCGGGTAAAGGCGCAACCGGTCAAGCTCGGCCAGCTTTTCGGCAGCGATATGGTGATGATCGACGATGGCCTCAAGGCCGGGGACGAAGTGGTGACGGCCGGGGTGTACCAGATTGTCGAAGGTGAGGAGGTCAAACTTCTTCCGTAATTGAGCAGCCGATCTTTTTGTGCTCCGGAGACGGCAAAGATTCGGGAACCCGGAGACCCCCAGAAATTACTGACCTCCCCCGGCATGTCGTGAAATCCGGGAAATCACCGGTCGATTTTGAATTCTCTGCAGTGCTCGAATGTTTGGAAATGCCTGAATGGTAAAGAAATACTAACCGAATAGAGTCCGTAATACTATGAATCTTCCCAGATATTCCCTCGATAACGCTAAGGTGATTTACTTTTTCCTGGCGCTGTTGCTCGTCGGCGGCCTGATTTCGTTCGGCCGGCTCGGCAAGAAAGAGGATTCGCCGTTCGTCATCAAAAGCGCTTCGATCGTTACCCGTTACCCGGGAGCGACGCCCGAGGAGGTCGAAAAGCTGGTGACCGAACCGATCGGGCGTGAAATTCAGTCGATGCGTCGCGTTTATAAGATCACGTCCGAATCGTATTACGGACTTTCGAAGATCATGATCGAGCTGGATCCGGCCACGCCGGCCGACGAGATGCCGCAGATGTGGGACGAGCTGCGCCGCAAGGTGCTCAATATACAGCCCCAGATGCCCCAGGATGCGTCGCCTATCTCCGTGAGCGACGATTTCGGCGATGTGTTCGGGATTTATTACGGCCTTTCGGCGGGAGAAGGGTTTACCTATGAGGAGATGCGCGGCTGGGCGCAGCGGATCAAAACGGCGCTCGTGACCGTCAAGGGCGTGCAGAAAGTGACCCTTTTCGGCGAGCAGAGCGGGGTGGTGAACGTTTATGTGAGCCTTTCGACGCTGAACAATCTTTTTATAACTCCGTCGGAAGTGATTCAGACGCTTCAGGCGCAGAACACGCTTGTTTCGAGCGGCGAAAAACTCGCGGGCGAAATGCAGATCAAACTGATCGAGACGGGAACTTACAAGAACCTCGACGACATCCGCGACCAGATTCTCACCTCGTCGCAGGGAAGGCAGATCCGCCTGGGGGACATTGCCCGTGTCGAACAGGGATATGCCGAACCCCCGTCGACGCTGATGCTGCTCAACGGCCGGCCCGCCATCGGGATCGGCATTTCGACCGATGCGTCGAAAGACGTGGTCAAAACCGGTAAACTGATCGAAGAGCGCCTCGGTACGTTGATGCCGCTGATCCCGATCGGGATCGACCTGGTGACGCTCTATCCGGAGAACCGTATCGCGCAGGAGGCCAACAATGCGTTTGTGATCAACCTGCTGGAGTCGGTGGCGATCGTTATCGCCCTGATTATGCTGATTATGGGTCTCCGTTCGGGAATGCTGATCGGCAGTTCGCTGATCTTCTCGATCGGCGGTACGTTGCTTATTATGCAGTTCCTCGGCGTGGGCCTGAACCGTACCTCGCTGGCCGGATTCATCATTGCGATGGGGATGCTGGTCGACAATGCGATCGTGGTGACTGACAATGCGCGTAACGGCATGCTGCGCGGCGTAGCCCGGCGCAAGGCGCTGATCGACGGCGCGACGGGCCCCCAATGGGGCCTGCTCGGGGCTACCTTCATCGCCGTCTGCTCGTTCCTGCCGCTCTACCTGGCGCCGTCGGCGGTGGCCGAGATCGTCAAACCGTTGTTCGTCGTGCTGGCCATTTCGCTGACGTTGAGCTGGGTATTGGCGCTGACACAGACGCCGCTGTTCGGCGAATTTATCCTCAAACAGGACACGGCGGCCGAACCGCGCGATCCGTATGCCGGTAAGTTTTACCGCCGGTTCGACCGACTGTTGGAACGGCTGATCGCCCGCCGTTATCTAACGGTCGGAATTGTGGCGGGCCTCTTCGCCGTATCGTTGCTGGTGATGGGGGCTCTCCCGCAGAACTTCTTCCCGAACCTCGATAAACCTTACTTCAAGGCCGACTGTTTCCTGCCCGACGGTTACAATATTCGTGATACGGAACGTAATATGGCGGGTATCGAGGCCTGGTTGCGCCGGCAGCCTTCGGTCAGGAACGTGTCGGTGACGATGGGCGCTTCGCCGCCCCGCTACTATCTGGCGAGTACGTCGTTCGGGCCCAAGCCCAATTTTGCCAATATCCTGGTCGAACTGACGACGAAGGATTCCACGGCGGCCGTCGAAAAGCGCTTCAACCGTTATGTGCGGGAGAATTATCCCGATGTACTGGCCCGTTCGTCGCTGTTCAAGCTTTCTCCGGCCGTCGAAGCGGCGATCGAGATCGGGTTTATCGGCAGCAACATCGATACGCTGGTAAAATTGACGACACAGGCGCAGGAGATTATGCGGGGCATTCCTGCCGTGGGTGACATTCGTAACAGTTGGGGCAACCCGGTTCCGGTCTGGACTCCGGTTTATTCGCAGGAAAAGGGCCCGCGTATGGGTATTTCGCGCTCGGCAATGGCCCGCGAGATGAATTTCGCCACTTCCGGGTTCCCGTTGGGCGAGTACCGTCACGAGGATCAGTTCCTGCCGATCGTGCTGGCCGACGAGAACCAGGAAGGCTTCAACCTGAATAACCTGCGTTCGCTGCCGATCTATTCCGCTTCCGGGAATGTCTACCCGCTCGAATCGGTCGTGGACAGCGTTTACCTGAGTTACCACTACAACGTGATCAAGCGCTACAACCGCGAGCGGGTGATGATGGCCCAGTGCGATCCGGTGCGCGGGGCCAATACCAAAGCGGCTTTCACGGAGGTATTGAAACAGGTTCGGGAAAAGATCAGCCTGCCGGAGGGGTACCGTATGCAGGTCTTCGGCGAGGAGCAGTCGCAGGAGGAATCGAATGCGGCGCTCGCGGCCAATATGCCGCTTACGTTCATCCTGATCTTCATTACGCTGCTGCTGCTGTTCCGGGCGTATAAGAAGCCGATCGTGATCCTGCTGATGGTGCCGATGATCTTTATCGGCGTGGTGGCGGGACTCGTCGTGACGGGCAAGCAGTTCGATTTTTTCGCGATGCTGGGCCTGTTGGGTCTCGTGGGGATGAACATCAAGAATGCCATCGTTCTGGTCGACCAGATCGGCGTGGAGACCTCTTCCGGCAAATCGCCCTACGAGGCGGTAACGATCGCGACGCGTTCGCGCATCGTACCGGTGATGATGGCCTCCGGGACGACGATCCTCGGGATGCTGCCGCTGCTCTTCGACTCGATGTTCGGCGGTATGGCCGCGACGATCATGGGAGGGCTTCTGGTCGCATCGCTGCTGACTTTGCTCGTACTGCCCGTTACGTACTGTATCTTTTTCCGGATTTATCCCACTAAAGAGACAAACTCATGAACAGACCGACATATATTTCTTTGATTGCGCTGGCGCTGTTGCTCGGCGGTGCGTGGAGCGCTCCGGCGCAAGGGCCGATTTCGCTGGACGAGTACCGGGAACGGGTGCTCGATTACAGTTATACGTTGAAAATGGCGCGTGAAAACCGTGCTGCCGCAGAAGCGGGCGTCCGGCAAAGCTATACGGGATTCCTTCCCGCGCTGAGTGCGGCGGGGGATTTCTCGGTCAATTTCAAGGATCGTTATGCGGTATCGAACGGCGCAAGCCAACTGTTGCATCCTTATGCGTTTTCGTTGCAACCGGCCCTCGTGCAGAACATCTACACGGGAGGTGCGGTGCGGAACAGTTACGAACAGGCGAAGATCAGCTCTGAGATCGCGCGTTACGGCGAGGAACAGTCGCAACTCAGCGTGGCTTACCTGGCCGAGTACAACTATTGGAACCTCGCTTCGAACGAGGCACTGCTCGCCATCGCGACGCGGTACGAGGGGATCGTGCGCAACATGTACAACGTGGTACGTACCCGCTTCGACGACGGGTATGTGGCCAAAAACGACCTGCTGATGATCGAAACGCGGCTCAGGGAGGCCGAATACAGCCGGGTCAATGCCGATAACCTGTACCGTGTGTCGCTGCAGAATTTCAATATCCTGATGGGCGCCGTGCCGCTGACGCAGCACACCGTTGCCGATTCGGTGACGATGCCGGTCCAATTGCCGATGTATGCGGGCGTTCAGGAGGCGCTGAGCCGCCGTCCCGACTACCTGTCGGCCGACCGCCGGGTCGAATACAACCGGTACGGCGTCAAACTCGCCTCAGCGAAATTCAACCCGCAGCTCTCGGCGGGTGTGCAGGGGCTTTGGCGCAACAACACCCCCAACCTCGGCGGAACCGATCTCGACGGACTGGCTTTCCTGCGGTTGAGCGTGCCCATCTTCCACTGGGGCGAACGGCGGCATGCCGTGACGGCTTCGCAGGCGGCGGTGCGGTCTTCGGAGTACGAAAAATTGCAGCTGATCGACAACATCACCCAGGAGATTATGACCGCCTGGACGAATATCGTGGAATCGGCCTCGCAGATCGACATCGCTCGGGCGAACCTCGAAGTGGCCCGGGAAAATCTCAGCCTCAATACGTTCAGTTATAACGAAGGCTTGTTGACCATTCTGGATGTGATTTCGGCCCAACTCTCGTGGTTGCAGGCTTACACGAATACGATTACCGCCAACTTTAATCAGAAAGTGGCTATTGCTGCTTACCACAAGGCCATTGCCGATACCGGCATTCAGCAGGAGTATGGTACGACTTCGGCTGTTCCCTAAGAGCCGGTGGTAAAATTCTCCTGGCTCTGTAACGCCTGATGGCAGCGCGGCGTCGCAAGCGTAGCGGCAACTCAACCGCCTTTTTCGCTTTATTCTGACTTAGTCCTTCTTGACGGTCATTTTCGGCGCGCGGGTGAACGGTTTTTCGCGGTCGAACAGGTAGCGGTAGGTCGTGTGCATCTTGTGCTTTTTCGCGCAGACGAGCGTCTCTACCATGCGCATCATCAGCGGGTTGAAATCGCCGATCCAAGCCAGTTCGAGGCTCTTGTACCGTTTCAGGTGAGGAGTGTTCACCTGCTGTTCGAAGTTATAAATCATGCCCGATTCGATCCCTTTTCCCTGGAACTCGGGAATGACCCCGAAGATCAGTGCAAAAATGCGCGTCGCTTTGCGGCTTACCTTCAGCCGCCACAGGAACCGCAGCTTGTCCCAGGCTCCGAAACGCCCTTTCAGCGGTGCGATCACGCCGTTCAGGTCGGGAATCATCAGGTAGAAACCGATCGGTTCCCCATCGTAGTACGCGAAATACATGAGCCGTTGGTCGATGATCGGGCGCAGCGAATTCATCAGCGCGAGCGCATGTGCCTTCTCGATCGGCTTGACGCCGGTGAATTTCGCCCAGGCTTTGTTATATACGGTACGGAAATCTTCGGCATACTGCTGCAGGCTCCGTTTACGCTTGTCCATGTGCTCGAAGCTGTAACGTGGCTCCTCCTGCAGGCGCTTGACACGTTCGTAGACGTTGTCCGGGAAGAGTCCTTCGGCCAGTTCACGCAGGTAGGTGTGCTGGTTGAAGTAGTTCTGGAACCCGTAGTTTTCGAACAGGCGGATGTAGTATTCGAAATTATAGGGATTGGTATACAGCGGCGTGAATTCGAAGCCTTTCGTAAGCAGGCCCCACCACTGGTCGCGGTCCCCGAAATTGACGGGGCCGTCCATCGCCTCCATCCCTTTCTTGGCGAGCCATTCTTTGGCTGCGTCGAACATCAGGTCGGCTACCTGCTGGTCGTCGATCGATTCGAAGAAACCGCAGCCACCCGTCGGCTGTCCATCTGCAGCGGCAGCCAGTTCCGGGTTATAGAACGCCGCGATGCGTCCGACGGTGCGGCCCTGCGTGTCGAGGGCGAGCCAGCGGATCGCCTCTCCGTTCCGCAACAGTTCGTTGTATTTGGGGTCGAAGCGGCGTTCGATGTCCTGGTCCAGCGGACAGATCCAATTCGGTTCGTCGCGGTAAAGCCGTTTGGCGAAGTCGAGGAATTCGCGGGCATCGTTCCGGGTGGTTACTTCTTTGAGGCTGTATTTCTCCATCTTTTATCCGTTGGGTAGTTGTAGGTTGGAAACCATGGCAAAAATAGCAATAATTTGCCGCTTTTGCACCTTTCATAAAGTTGTTTCGTTGGCGGGACGATTCCTCACGGACGGTTCCGCGGCCATCCCGATTGTGTCGGTTTGGCGGCAAAGACCCGCCGGAAATGTCCGGTTACGGATGTTTCCTTGTTGTGTGGAATTCGTTTTCCGGTTACAGCCGGACCTCCAGTGGCACTGCCGAGGTGTAGCTTTTGCCGCGGAATTTTGCGGTGCTTCCTTGCGGCACTTCGACTTTCAGCTGGTTATCCCGCAGCCAAACCCGGATATCGCCGTACGGGGTGGGGATAGTCGCTTCGAGCGGCTGCATCGAAGCGGGAACCTGCGGGTCGATCTCGAAGGTCGCCCAACCGTCGCTCAACGGGCGGATGCCCAGCAGTTCGGACGGGATCAGCGCTGCCGGGCCGCTGCTCCAGGCATGGCAGAGGCTCTTGCCGAACGGACGCCCGTAAAAACCGTACTGTTTCACTTCGTCTTCATTCGCATCGTAGCCTTCCCAGAAACTTGTCGCTCCCTGGGCGATCATACCGCCCCAATACTTTTTCATCTGCTTCAGCATCCGTTCGGGAGCACGCATCCGGGAGAGGGCCATGTATTCGAATCCGGCCATGTAGGGGGTTCCGACCGCTGTCACGGTCGTATCCCCCAAAATGTTGAGGATGCCCGGGTATTGCGACGGGGTGGCGAGACCCGATATTACCGCGAGGAAGTTCGCGTGGCGGTTCGGCTTGCTCTCCCCGTCGGGTTTGCCGCGCCATGCCTGCCGCACGGGATCGTAACCGCGTGCGAGCAGTACGCTTTTGAGCGCGTCGGATTTCTTCTGCCAATAGGCCGCCAACGGTTTGTCGCCCATCCGTTCCGCGAGCGATACGGCGCTTTGCTGCGCCCACCACCAAAGCACCTGCAAGGCGTTTTCCTTCTCGACATCGACCCAGTCGATGAAGAGCCAGCGGATGCTGTCGGTCAGAATGCCGTTTTGATCGCAGCGGCTTTCGAGTACATTGAGGGCTTTTTTGATGCGCGGCCATTCGCGTTGCAGGTGGAGCCGGTCGCTGAAGAACAGTTGGTAGCGATCCTGTGCGATTAGCCACCAGAGCGAGTAGTCGGCGATGTCGTTGATGTCGGTCTGTGCGATTCCTTCGCGGCCGAGCATTGCGATCGTGCGCCGTACGATCTCCCGGTCGGCGAACGTGTAGGCGTTTACCATCATGCTCATCGCCAGGTCGCCCGCCCAAGGCAGGCGGTCGCGCTTGATGCCGTCCATCAGGAATTCGTGCATGCAGAGGCGCAGCGTGTAGGCGCTTTTGAACCAAATGTCGTTGAGCAGTGTGTCTGCGGAGTGGAAATCGCCCCGGTAGCGGGCCGGGTGGGCGTAGGCATCGCATGCGACCGTTTGTACCGAGGCTCCGTCCGGCAGGTAAGCGTAGCGGAACGCCACCGGCGTCACCGAACGCCAAAGGCCTTTGCCGGCCGCTTCCAGATCGAAGCTCTGTTCACGCGGGCGCGCTGCGGTATCGACTGCTTCGAGTATCGATTCGCCGGCAAAGAATTGCGGCTTGCTGTCGGCTTTCAGTACGATAAAACCGAACAGCTCCCGGCCGAAATCGTAGAGGGTGTCGTTTTGGAACGCCGGTTGCAACCGGACGGTAGGGGTTTCGAACCTGTGCGGCAGCGTCCCGTCTTTATGGCGGGGATAAGCGCACGGATAACTCCAGGAGAGGCTGTCCGCAGAAGCCTGCCAGAGCGGGTTGCCGGTGGCGAACTCACCTTTTTCGACCCATAGTGCGGGCGGTTCCTGTTCGGTCGTGAGTGCGACCATCAAGGTTCCCGGTGCGGAGAGCTTGAATTTGTGCGGGGAGGTGCTGGCTGCACCGGTATAAATCGTCTGTCCGTCCATCATGACGCGTACGTTGCCGTATGCGTTGAGCGATACCCACCTCGGGTAGTGTGCGTCGACCGATGCCGGGATGCGGAAATAGGCCCGGTTACTGGGCTCGTAGTAGTTGCCGGGATACCTCACCCGCAGCCGGGCCTCCTTGACCCGCTGGCGCATCAGGTGCAGCCGCCACGCTTCCAGTTCCGTATCGGCATACAACCACGGTGAACCCGGCAGGGTGTCCGGGGCGGGGGCCGGTGCAGTACGTGAATAGAGCGGATCGACCCCAGCGGCAGGACGGTTTTCCGGGCGGCGGCTGTTGCCGACATCGGCGGATCCCGCTGTGCCGGGCAGGTCTGTAGTCCGGGTACCGGTTGCTGAAACGGGGGAAGAGGTTGAGGCACCCAACAGCAGTACGGCTGTGAGCGCGGCAAGTCTGGATCGGTTTATCATGCAAAATTTTGTATTAGTACATGGCTGATTATCCGCACGAAGGAACCGGGAGCCTTGCCGGAACCATCTGTAGGGATACTAGCAAAGATAAACTTTTTGCATCGGAAAAACAATGTTTCAATTGGAGATCATCGGGGGCATGATCGGTAAAGGGGCCGTAGGAATAGAACGGGGCAACTCTATCGGGAACGGAAGCCGGCAGACGGCGGGATGAGTGCGGCAGAACAGCTCCTGCCCCTTTAGCGGGATGAAACCGTACCGGTTAGGGAATCCGATCCGGAGCCGGGCGCCGTTTTGCGTGTTTTCCAGTGCGGGGTGATGCTGAGGAAAAAGCCGTAGTTGCGGCCGGGCATTGGGCGTGAGAGCACCGATACGTATTTCTCGTTGAAGAGGTTGTAAACCGAGAATTTTAGCGAAAGCTCGCCGGCGCGTGAGATGAAGACCTTTTCGAGCGAGGCGTCGTTCATGTAATAGGGTTTCAGTACGCCGAGCCGCCCCGGATCGTTGCTCGAAGTGGTATAGCGTTCGCTGTAGTGGTTGTATTTGTAGAGGAGCGTAAAGCGTTTCCAGCTGAGGCGCCCCGTCACAGACGAGGAGTATTCGGGAATGTAGACCAACTGTTTTCCGATCGACTGGTCGGCCCAGCTCTGCGGTTCGCCCTGGTTGATCGAACGGGTCTTGGCCCAGTTGCCGTCGAAGCGGATACCCCATTGGCGGCCCAGGTCGACGCTGAGCCGGCCGCGCAGCTCGAAGCCGTAGCTGTGCACCTGCTTCACGTTGCTCGGCGTCCAGTAGCCTTTGGCTGTCGGAAGCCAGAGGATCCAGTCTTTGATTTTCGAATTGTAGACGGTCGCCTCGCCCCGGAAGGTGAAGCGTCCCGCTTCGAATCCCGTTTCGATGCCTCCGTCATAGGTGAAACCCCGTTCGCACCGCAGCGAATCGTTGCCGCCGGGCAGGAAATAGAGGTCGTTGAGCGACGGGTAGCGGAAGTTGCGCGCGACCGAAGCTTTGACGACCAGGCCCGCTTGCGGCCAAAGGACGTATTCGGCGAAAAAAGCGGGAATCAGCGGGGTGAGGTGCTGTCCGTAGCTCTCGGCGCGCAGGTCCGCGGCAAAGCTCAGCCCTTTGGCCGGGCGGTATTTGGCCGTGGCAAAGAGCGATGCTTCGGCGCGCTGCTTGTCGTAACCCGTTTTGTCGTATTTGTCGTAGCTGTTCACGGCGTTGAGGTTCACCGACGCATTGGCTTTGAACATCCATTTGGGCGAAAGATACCAGTCGGCGGAGAACTGGGCGTAGCCGGTGTGGATACGGCTCAGCGAGTGGATCATCTCGACCAGTTCTTCAGTGCCGTTCTCGCCCTTGTAGGTGTACAGCATGTTCGAATAGCTGTATCCGGCCTTCGCGGAGAGTTTCCACAGGTCGTTGTAGCGGTCCCAGGTGCCGACCAGCCGTACGGTCGTTTCGTCCTGCTGGTTTTTGGACTGGTCCTCTTCGCGGTAGTTCACGTTGAGCATCGGTACGCCGCGCCGCGAATCGAGGAACCATCCGGTAAAGCCGTATTTGTTGTTGTTGCGCCCCTGCCAATAGAGTTCCTGCAACAGGTGCAGGTCGCGGTACGAACCGTTTTTGTTGCGTTCGGTGGGGTAGGTGCCGTCCTCGTTGCGCTTGTTGAAGTTCACGTACGGGAAGTCGTTCTTCGCGTTGGCGTAATAGAAACGGGTCGAGGATTGGAATTTCGGGCTGCCGTACTGCACCCGCAGGAATTCGTCGTAGGTGTTGAAACTGCTGATGCCCTGGATGAAATTGAGTTTTATGCCGTCGAGTCCCTGTGTCGGTTTCGTGTCGAGCGCGACGGCACCGCCGAGTCCTCCTCCCGAGACACCCACCGAGCTGGCCCCGTGGTAGAGGCTGCCGCGGTCGATGAAAAACGACGGTATCATCGAGAAATCGACCATGCCGAGCGTCGGCGAGTTGAGCTTCAAGCCGTTCCACAACACTTGCGTGTGCGACGGGGAAGTACCCCGGAACGATGCGGTGGCGAGGGACCCGCGTCCGTACGATTTGATGAATATGGGCGTGTTTTGCGAGAGGACGTCCGCCATGCTGTTGACCACCGTTTCGCGCAGCGTCAGGGTATCCAGGTCGGTTTTGGTGGTTCCCACGTCCGTAAGCGGCCGTTTACCGGTAACCGATACCTCCTGCAACTGCACGAGCCGTTTCGGGGCCTGGCCCTGAAGCGGGCCGGCCCCGATGGCGGCAAGTGTCATGCAGAGTATGAACGCGGTTCTGTTCACGTTTTTCCTCAGTTCAATGCGTTATTCTGGCTGAAAGCTATTCGGTCTTGAAGAATACGCAGGCCGGGAAGGCTGTCTTGTCCGAATAGGTCTTGACCAATTTGCCCTGGTTGCTGAACGAGTGGATGCTGTTGGTCAGGTAATCGGTGCCGTATCCTTTGATGGAATTTACGAAAAGCTGGTTGGTGAGCGGATGTACGCCCATGCCGCCGTATATCAGGTAATTGCCGTCTTTAGCCGTTTCAGACAATGAAATGAACTTTTCGGTTTTCCCGGTCGTGCAGTCGTGCTTGTAGATCGGATAGTCGTAGTGGCTCCAATCCGGGGATTCGTCTTTCCAGAAATAGAGAACGTTGTCGGTTTTCGAAGCGCAGAGGCCGATAGAAGGTACCCAGCCGCCAGAGAGGTTGATGTCCTTGACCTCGTTCTTGACGCCGATGGCGTCCGTTGCGGTCAGTATCTGCACCATGTAGGACGGCGTGCCTGCGCAGGACGACCAGATGTTGCCGTCTTTGCCCAGCACGATGCCCGAAGAGGTACCCGGCAGGTCGATTGTTTTCGTGACGGCGTCGCTGGTCGGGTCGATCACCAGCAGTTTGGAGCCCGCTGCGGCGTATACCTTGCTGCCGGTATTGACCATCTTGATTTTCAGGGCGCCTTCCGAACCTGCGATTTTGCCGTTGAGCTTGCGGTTCTTCAGGTCGGCGACGTAGATTGCACGGCCGTCTCGGATATAGGCTTTGTCGGCGCTGACTACCGCGAGGTGGGTCGGTGCGCTCAGGTCGCTGAACTCGTCGTTCGTGTAGTCGGTCACATAGGTCATCGTCTCGGCGTTCGTAACGGTCAGGTAACCGTCGAATCCTTCGGCCTTTTTGCCGTTCTGGGTGAGGATGTAGGCTTTACCGCCGAAGAAGCACATGTCCTGCGCCGTGACACCGAGTTTGCGCGTCGGATTGGCCTTCGTATAGACCGATTCGGTGACCTGTCCGTCGTCGCCGATGAAGATGAGCGAGCTGGGCACGGAGGTAAAGTTGCCTTCGTTGAGGATGAAGGTGCCGGTGTGGTAGGGGCCGTAAACGGTTACTTCGCATCCTACGGTGTTGCCGGTGCCTTCGGCGTTGAAAACGGTCACGTTGACGATGTAGTTACCCAATTCGGTTGCCGTGAAGGTGTACTCCTGGGCTTGTCCGACCTGTTCGTTGTTGACTTCCCAGAGGTAAGTAGCCTCGTCGGTGTTGGCGCTGACCGCTTTGAGGGTCAGCGTGCCGCCCAGTGTCAGTGCGATGGGTTGGGTCGGATCGGTGCCTGCAGGCGCTTCGATCGAAACCTGCGGAGTGGGGAGCGGTTCGTGCTCCTTGCTGCAGGAGGTGATGACCAGCAGTCCGAAAAGGGCGAATAATAGTTTTTTCATAAATAGATTGAGAAATGAATGATTTTATGTGGTGGTTGGGTCTGTCGGTTTACGGAGGGGGCCGGTTGCGGGAAATGCACGACTTTGTCCGGGCTTATTTTCCTGCATGGAGGTCCTTGACACCGAGCACTTCGGTCGATAGTTCGCCGATGGATTCGGTGGTGAAATGTACGCCTGTCTGGATCTTGACGAAGTCGATGTGGCGCAGGCCGGCCGGGGTGCCGTCGGCCTTCACGGCGTTGTCGATCTCGAAATTATTGACTCTCGCGCCGGTGCCGTCGGCATTGCTGCCGGTCCCGTCTTTCGGGCTGAAGTTATCCGCATAGCCCCAGTCGTAGGCTTTGTTGACCCAACCGGTACCCTCCTCCCAATCGGAATTTGTAGCGAGGCGAGTGCCGCTGAGCGTGTAACTGTCCGCAGTGATCCAGGCCGGGTAATAGGTGTCTTGTTTGTGGAAACCGGGCAGGTAATAGACCATCCCTTCGTTGCCTTCGTTGTCTTCCCAACGGATGTCGGTTCCTGCGGACTGCGGCTTGTAATAGGTGACGCTGTAATCTTTCAGTGTTTCGGGTTTGCCGTATTCGCTGCCTTTGAGTTCGTACCAGGTGTCGTCGGGTTTGCCGTTGCCGTTTTCATCCTGCATGACGTAGACGATTCCCGGTTCGGAACTGCCCGAGAAAGAATTTCCCGCGATCGAAAAGTCCGCCCCTTTTTCGTTGTAGATGCTGTGGTCGAAGCCCACGATCAGGTAACCGCCGAATCCGCCCAGCGAAACATATGCGCTTTTCCCCATTCGTTCGAGCGCATAGGCGCAGGCCGCTTCCGGGGTGTTTTCATTCTTGAAGCCGGATTGGGGTTCGTTGATGAACTGGCCCGGGGCCGGGGTGTATTCGTATACGGCATTGCAGGCCGCCAGGCTGTTCTGCGTGGTGGGACGGTAGTGCACGTCCACCGGCTCGACCGTGACCGAAAGTTGTTGGGTCGCTTCACCGCCTGCGGTTTTGACCGTCAGGGTCAGCGCATAGGTTCCTGTCTCGTCCGACTGGAACGTATAGGTAGCCGACGTGCCTACCTGCTGTCCGCCCAGCGTCCAGCTGTATTGTGCTCCGTCGCCGTTTTCGACCTGCGGGGTGAGGGTCAGCGGAAAGCCCGCTTTGGCGTAAAACGTTCCGTCGGTGTTATCCTTAAACGAGATCGAAGGGGCTTCGGGCGTATTGTCTTCGTTGTTGCATGAGCTGAAAACGGCTGCGCTCAGGCAGAGGACCAGTGAGAGGATTAAAAACTGTTTCATAGCAGTGCGTAGTGTTAGGTTATGTCGTTATATTTTCGAGGTCATCGGGAAACGTTTGCAGCGGGGTGAGGGCCTTCCTGTCATTCGGCAAAACAGAAGGCCCCGGGGGTGATGCCGACCCGCAGTGTGTCGAGCGGAACAGCCTGTGGCGAGAAACGGTAGACCACACCGTTCTGGACATAGTCGATCGCGTCGGCGACGTATACCTCCGAGGTTCTCGGGTCGACCGTAAGGCCGTAATAGATCGTATTGTTGTATTTGAGGAACGGTTCTCCGGGTACGGCATCGGCCCTTACGTCCATACGCCAGACGGCCTCGTTAATAAAATAGAGCGTGTCGCGCGTTCCGTTGAGGCACACCTCCGAAGGGGCGTCGTTGAGGTCGAACACGATCCGTTTTTCGATTTGCCGTGTTTCCGCGTCGATCCGGTAGAGGCAGGGCTCCTCGTGCCCGTAGGGACTGCCTTTGTATCCTCCGTCGGTGATCGTCCAGATTTTGTCGTACTTGTCGATCACCAGCGATGTGGGCTGGATGCCGACCTCGATCGAATCCACGATGCTGTCCGTATCGGAGTCGATCACCAGGATCTTGTTGTCGTATGACCAGCAGTTCGTAAAGACGAAGTTTTTGTATTGCACCATCTGTTCGGTAGGATGCTGCCGTCCGTAGCCGTTGTTGACGTCGATGCGGCCGGTAATCTGGCAGCTTTCGGGGTTGACGATCGTGATGGCTCGTGCGTAGAGGTCCGTGACGTAGGCTTTCGTGTCGCTCAGAAAGTGCATGTAGCGGGGCGAAGTGAGTCCCCGGATCGTGCCGGTGATTTTGGCCGTCCGCCGGTCGATGGCGAAAATGACGCCCGAATTGTTGATGATTACATAGACCGTGTTGCCCCGTACGGTGGCCGATTGTGCCACGTCGCCCAACGGGATTCCGTTGGCACTGTAAAAAATATCGTTCGATCCGTCTTCGTTGGTGACCAGCGCGCTGTGCGTGATATCGTAGTAGCTTAGCGATGCGTTGCCGTATGTGAAATTTCCTTCGTTGGAAATAAACAGCCCCCGCCCCGGCAGCGTGACGTCGATCGGTTCGACGGGGCCGTACTCCATACAACCCGCAAGCGGAAGCGACAGACCCAGGCACAGCAATGCCGCGCTTGCCGGTTTACGGATGCGGCAGGCTCCCGCTTCCGTAAAGCAGGTCCGTAAGATACGCCGTATAAGGAGTAATGGAATACGCATCGCTGTTGTTTTTGTTCCATAGATTTTTCAACAGCGACGGAAAATCAGAGAAAGTCGGGAAAATACCGGAATTGCCGTCGGGGACTTTGCCAACCCATATCGCCGCAGGTTGTAAAATCTATGTCGCAGCGGCAGGTCTTCTGACTTATCCCGCTCTCCGCGCCTTCCCGTCCTGTCGCTGTGACAGAATAGTGGCTTGTGCGGAGAGCACCGGCCCTTGCGGGCGGGACTTACAGCAGCGGGAACTGTTGCCGAATCGCACGGCATTCCCTTTTAATCCCCGGGCGGAGAGCCCCAGCGGGAACCATTGCGACGCAAAAGTGCGTTTTTTTTCGGACAAAAACAAATTCACCTGCACAGGTTGACGTTTATTTCTTATCTTTGTTATTGGAATAACAAAACCCGCACGGGTGACCAACAAATGCATATTGATATGGCAAAGAAAATTTTGATCCGGGATCTGACTCTTCGTGACGGTCAGCAATCGTCGTTCGCCACGCGCATGAACCAGAATCAGGTGGACAGGGTGCTACCTTATTACAAAGAGGCCGGTTTTTACGCAATGGAAGTATGGGGCGGAGCGGTGCCCGACTCGGTGATGCGTTACCTGGGCGAGAACCCGTGGGACCGCCTGGAGAAGATCAAGGCGGTAGTGGGTGATGTCTCGAAGCTGACAGCCCTTTCGCGCGGGCGAAACCTGTTCGGGTACAGCCCCTATACCGATGAAATTATCGAAGGATTTTGCCGCAATGCAATCGAATCCGGTCTCGGCATCATGCGTATCTTCGATGCGCTGAACGATGTGGAGAACATCAAATCGACCGTCAAATATGTAAAGAAATACGGTGGACTGGCCGATTGTGCGGTTTGCTATACGATCGACCCGCACTTTTCGGTGGGCGAGCGGTTTACGTCGCTGCTCAAGGGCAAGAAGCTGCCGGGCAAAGTTTTTACCGACGCCTATTTCCTGGATAAAGCCAGGCAAATGGAGGCGCTCGGCGCCGACATGATCACGATCAAGGACATGAGCGGCCTGATTCCTCCCAAACGGGTGGCCGGGTTGATACGCCTGTTCAAACATAATCTTAAAGTGCCGGTGGATTTCCATACGCACTGCACGCCGGGTTACGGCCTGGCTTCGGTGCTGTCGGCCATCGTCAGCGGGGCGGATATCGTGGATACCAACATTTGGTATTTCGCGGGCGGTCCCGCCGCTCCGGCCATCGAGCTGATCTACATCTTCTGTCAGAAGATGGGTATCGAGCTGGATATCAATATGGGAGCCGTAGCGAAGATCAACAGCGAGCTGCTGCGCATCCGCAAGGAGCTGGAGCAGTTCGACGCCGTCAAGCAGTTCCCCAATCCGTTCAATCCGCTTACCGATACGTTGCCTGCCGAGGTGGACAAGGAGTTCGACCGTGCGATTGAGGCGGCCCGCAACATGAACGAGGCCGACCTGATCGCTGCCTGCCATGCTATCGAACGCCATTTCAATTTCCCGGCCCCGAACGAACTGGTTAAAAAAGCAGAGATTCCGGGCGGTATGTATACGAATATGGTGGCGCAGCTCAAGCAACTCAAGGCCGAGGATATCCTCGAGAAGGCGATGGAGTTGATTCCGCGCGTGCGCCTCGATGCCGGGTTGCCACCGCTGGTGACGCCCACGAGCCAGATCGTAGGGGCGCAGGCGGTGAACTGTGCGTTGGATGCCCGCAGCGGCAAACCGATGTACTCGAATGTTTCGAACCAGTTCGTAGGGCTCGTCAAGGGCGAATACGGCAAAACGCCCGTTCCGGTCGATCCGGAGTTCCGGCTGAAGATTGCCGGCGTGCGCGAGGAGACCCCGTACGATACATCCAAGTACCGGATGCAGCCCAACCCGGTACTTGACGAGTGCGGCGGCGTGAAACTGGCCGAGAACGAGAAAGAGGTACTGTTACTCGAACTGTTCCCGTTGGTAGCCAAAGGTTTCCTGACCGACCAGAAAAAGAAACGTTACGAAGAGAGCAAACCCGCAGTTGCGGCCGAGCCGGAAGGGACGGCTGCGAAGGCCGGCGAGACTTCGTCGGCCAAGGCCAAAGAGCCGATTACGGGACGGGTGGTGAGTGCGCCGATGCCGGGCCGTATCATCCGGGTGCTGGTGAAGCCGGGCGATAAAGTGGAGGCCGGGCAGGACGTGGTTATCCTCGAGGCGATGAAGATGGAGAACAGTATCATGGCCAGTGCGGGAGGAACGGTCAAGCAGTTGTTGGTTGCCGAGGGCGATACGGTGGCTGCCGACGCGCAACTGATCGAGATCGTCTGATTCCGTTCGTCCATAGGCGGGGTATCATACCTAAAACACAACTAAGATGTTCAATGCCATGAAATATAGCACATTACATGATTATTCTTAAGGTGAGGTAATGAAAAAGCAACCGTTCTATTTGCCGCTTTTTGCATTATATTCACTACCTCAAATAACCTCTATACAAATATAGTCAATAGGCCTGAAAACGCCAAGATAGGTTTTGAAGTAATCCGCCACTTCCGAAAAGAAGTGGCGGATTCAGGTTTCAATCATTGGCATCGAGTTTTCTGATCCTGTCTTTGAGGGTTTCGATCTTTCTCATTAACTCGTTTTCTTTACGGAAAGAAGGAGTAGTTTTAACGCGGCGCATTCCGGCCCCCCATCCCGTATTATCGATTACCCGGTGCAGTCTCATCCGTTCGATATGAAGGTTTTCTTCCAATTTCTCCAAACGCTTCATAAGCGTTTCCTTCGAATCGTCTCTCATTGTTCGCTTGTTTTGTACATGAAATGCTCGGAAAGTAACAGTTCGGCCAGCGCGCTGTTCTGAGGAATAGCGGCAGGAATATCCGTTCGTCCCGGTTTGTAAATCTCAGTAGCTACATTATAAAGATCCCATGCGGTAAGTTCCTGCCGTTCGAGAGAGAGTTTGAGCAGATTCTCGGTAAAGACCGAAATCTGGGACTGGTTCAGCGGATAGGTTTCTACTTGCGAAGAAAGCCGTTTGTCGGTACTGTCGTGCGATACGCGTAGCGTTGTGAGCAGTCCGATCACGGCATAGACTTCCATTGGAGTCAGTGTTCGGGACTTGAGGCGTTCGATACGGTTACGGTCTTCGGTCATCTGCGTGTCGAAATCGGCCAGCCATTCATCTATCTGTTCGAAAAGTCCTTCGGTAGATACTTTGTTCTTACCGTAATTCGATACGACACGTTCGGGCGAGAGAATGCATTGATTATGGCATATCCGTACACAAGGTCCGATAGCGGCCTGAATACCGTCCTGATGAAACGCTATGACCAGATTCGTAGTCAGTTCGTCGGTTTCGTGTTCACGGATGCGGACGGTGGTGTAAATCCGTCGAAGAATATGCGCCTCGACGGCTTGGGGACCGAACTTCTCCTCGACCTGTGGCAGCAACACCACTCCCGGTTCATTTTTGTTGCGGTTTTGGGCGGCGAATATCTCCTCGACTTCGTAATTCAAATTGTTGCGGCGACAGAGTTCTTCCACCCGTTCGATTGCTTGATAGTGATAGATGCCCTTGAGCGGCGCTCCGTAAATGTCGTTTTCTTTGTAGGTTCGCCGAAGCGTGTTCAAGTTCATCGTTTCGATGTTGTTTGCCGTGAAATCGAACTGGGTTCGTACAGCCATAGATGTTGAATTTTCCATGATGATTTGTTTTTTTTGTTGTTATACATTAAAAGCGACAGGTGTTTCCTGTCGCTTTTTGAATATTCGTATGATCCGGATACCGAAAATCTACCGTACTTTTCTCATTAGACTCACCAGCCGTTCGGTATCGGGTCGCACGAGAAATTTCGTTTTTTGGAAGCGGGGCGTTTCCGTGACCTCGTCTCCGTCGAGGAAGATTCCCGGCAGAAGATATCTCCCGGCGATGAGCATGAAAAATATTTTGAGTCCCCCGTGAACGGAAGCGATGTACGAATCGCTTTTGTGTGTTGCGCCGTTTCCCGCGTCGAGGTGAAACGTGTGCGGCCTGTCGTATGTGATTTTATATAAAGACTCCAACATATAGCCGCTCAGACCCAATTCCTCAAGGCACTCCCGTGCCGTTCGTATTCGGGATGGCGCTCCTGCGAGCCGTATGCCTCTCACGGCAGTCAATGGCATTGCTTTCATTTCGATTCCTATTCATTGATTCCTTCGATAATTGTTTTTGCCCGGTCGATCTGGAATCTGTTCAGATAGGCCTGCCAGCATTCGTTGTAACGGGACCATCGGAATCCGTGACGTTTAAGTTCCGTCCGGACTTTCTGAGAAGGTTTGTCATCGAAAAAGAGTTGCAGCCTGTTTTCGGTCGTATTTTCGATGACTCGTACCTCACCGATTGTATACTCATTGGGCGCTGTATTCCGCAGGACCTTGATCCTTTCGAGTCTCGCTTTCGCATCGCGTATCCGGGCATTGTTATTTTTGAGTGTGTACTCGGCAAATCCGATATGACCGAAACAATTCGGGAGCAGGGCTTTCTTTGCATCGGATTCGGAAAATCCCAACTCGATAAGAGCGGAAATTTTCTGCTCCGTAAGGAGTTTGACGTTACGAATCACCTTATTGGCCGCTTTCATCTTTTCCTGCCGACGTTCCAATTCTGCAATTTTCGTTTCGAGTCGTTCCTCGGCATCTTCGTCCTCGGCATAGATAGCCGTGTTGCGGGCAGCGGCTTCGGCTTTCCGACGATAGTATTCGGTCTTATGTGTCGCTTCGACGCTTTTGTCCATGAGATTCCATGAACGTTCTATCGCACGTCTGTGTTGTTTTTCCGAGTGGTGACCGACCAGAATCGGTTGTCCCGGAGGAATGCCTGCCACGGCATTCTGCGATTGCTTGAAGGCGCTTTGCGACGCGCATTCTGCCTTCCGTGCGAGAGCTTCGTATCGGCTGACTCTCGCTTGTCTTTTTTCTTCTCTTGTACTCATAGACGTTTTGTTTAACAGATTGAAGATTGGGAATCGGTATCATATCATAATCGGATTGACACGTATCGTATCGAGATTCATGTAGAATCCGTGGCAGAAGACGATGCCCTCTCGGAACATCTTCCACAGTAAGCTGCACCCCAGATGCGCCAGTGCGGAATTGACGAACAGGTCTTGCCTGCCGAGCGCTTCGGCGAGCGAACAGCTCGGTCCGGACTCTTCTTCTTCGATCCGGGCGTATCCTTTCACGTACTCGGTCACGAACGGTAGCTGCGAGACCGTTTCGAACTTCTTCGACTCCGGCTGTTTTATGTTTCTACGGATCGTGCCCATTATAACTTGACCCGTTTTTTGTGCATTGCCGAAGTCGCACCAGTACAGTGGCGTACTGTAGTCCGTATAACCGTTTCCCGGCCGGTGCGCTTTGAGCAGCTTCGAGAGCTGCAGCCGGGAGCTTTTGCTGTCCGTACAAGTGATAAAGAGATTGGCGAACCGGTTATCCTCCGGCTCCCGGTAACGTTCCGGTACGGCCGCCCATTCATTGCCGAAAAAGCGGTTGATCCTCGTGACGAGGCACTGCGCTTTATTCAGGCCGAGGTCCGCCTCGCTGAAAAGCTGGCGGCCGATATTGGACTCGCTGACCGTATCCGGATCATAGACCCGGACGAAAAGACCCGGATGGCCGAGTTTTCGTAAGGCCTGATCCATACGGGCAAGCGAAGTGACGACCTGCGAGCCGGTTCCTCCGGCTCCGATTACGTTTACCGTTACCGGATGCCGGGGATCGAGCAAATAACTGTCTGAAAAGTGTGCGCGTATCATAGGCATAGTTGTTCGAGGGTTTTACCGTAGGGTTTCAATTCGTCGGGATCGAACGGCCGGTCGCGGGCCGCTTTCGTGACGAGCACGAGGTTATGTTTCGTCGGATTGCCTTCCCCGCTCAGGTGGGAGAACTCCGAGAGCCAGAACCGTTTTTCCCAATATGCCAGAAACTCCGTATAGGTCGGATTCTTAGGTTTGTCGAGACGCGATGTGCCGAGGCATACATGATCGGACGAAGTATTGAAAAACGGTCCGAGAAACAGTGTCTCCTTCGATTGCGGCCGTTCTCCCCGGAACGCATATACGCGCAGCGTATCGTTTCTTACGACATACACCACACCTGGCATGTGGTATTCGGCATTCTCGATACCCAGTCCTTCGCTGAAGTACATCATCCTTCTGCCGGGCGGATCGAACCAGACGTACTTTTCCCGGCCCATGCGGACGTCGCAGTAAAGGAGACGTTCCGGCACGAAGCCGAACGGTGTGCCCGAATGCGATTCGCTGTAAGCGCTCAGGAGCCGGTTCATAAACTCATGGGATACGGGCCGACCCTCTCCCATTTTGCCGTTCTCTAAGATCGGGCGCGTCTCCAGATAGTATTTCCGCTGCGGTTCTTCGCAACAGTATGCGATCAATGCCGCTTCGGGACGAAGAAATTCGTGAAATTCTTCGGTCAGTCTGTTCATGGTCGGTTGAATTTATGGGTGGATAAAAATGTGACGAAACGCTCGAACCACTCTGCGAAACGTTCCGGGTAGTCGTCCTTGCGGAACGGCTCCGTCTGTTCAGGAGTAAGAAACAGCGTTGTGACGGGAGTGATGAGATAATCGCAGTTCTGAATTTCGTTGTTCAGCATCTCGGAAAGATTGTCCGCAAGCAGGTCGTCTAAATCGTAGACAACCCGGATCATCCGGTCTGAATCGACCGTAATAGTTTCTCTTTCTCCTGTATCGTCGTACGGATCGTAGAGGTAGTGCATGATCGAAGGTGCAGCCGGCCCAATGAATTGCAATCCCTCCCGAAACAGGTCGATCAACCCTTTTTCATATTCATTCGCAGGACGATACCGGTCGATCGCCGACCGCAGATGCTTGTAGTAGCTGCGTTTCTGTACGCGCTCCAGCAGATGGATCGCATGTCCTTTGCCGTAAGATCGGAGCGTTCGGCGATACTCATCTCGCTCCTGCTTGTCCGGTCCCGGTCCGGATACATATCCGGCCATCCACTCCGACACCCACTCCAGATCGCCCCATTCGTCCAGATAACTCATCCCGTTATTTCGGGCGAAGTCGTGAATGAAGGTTATGGCGATACGCTTGAGCCGCCCTTTCAGCCTGTCGATAAACGAGACCGGAAGCCAGTGGAAGGTCCACTCCGGCCACCTGTGGTTTTCGTATAGACAGAAGGTCAACCGGTTCCCGTGGACCTCGAAATTGACCTCCTGCGGGACCAGAGCGTTCAGTTCCTTGTATAGATTGACGAAACTTCCGCAGAGGGTCCGCCCCGGCGTGTGCCGGAACTCTTTCCCCAGAAGCCCCGCGTAACGGCGGACGCATTCCAGCAAATAGTGATAATTTTCCTCGGTAAGGAGATCGACGCGGCCTTCGTCCGTTTCCCGTTCTATCTTCGTGGGGGTGAGGCTGTGAAACTCCGTTTTCAGAAAATCATGACCGCTCCTCCCGGCGTTACGATCCGCTGTTTTCGGTCGGTCCCTCTTTCGTAGTCGCTGTCGGTCGCCTCGTCGATAATAAGACGGCAGAGGTTGTCCCGCTGCCAGTCGTCCAATTTCCGTTCGCATGGTTGTTTCTGTTTGTCGGTTTCTGTTTCCATATCTTTCTTATCCTTTGGTTCCGAGCGTCGTTTTGAACGTATAGACGCTCCGGTCGTCCCTGATCTCCGGTCCCTGAACCGTAGCTGTAGTCAGTTCCGGATAAGAATGTGAGTAAAAGTGCATTACCGCATCGGGCGTCATGGAGGGATTGGGATCGGAAAGTGCGATCGTTTCCCTGTTTTTTTCGAATTCGAAGGCCCTTTCCAGACCGTGGATTGTCAGTGCCATATCGCTTTTAGTTTAACAATTAGAATAATGTCTGTGAACTCATGTTTTGACAAGGATCTTTTGCCCGGCATTCTTCGGGGAAATCGACGATATCCCCATAGGGGTCGTCATCCGTTTTTTCCTCTCCGTCGTCAGTATCGCGATCCTCTTCGCAGGGATGCGCAATGGTGAGAGGCCGGGCCGAGGACGATGTACCCGTCGTCATGGTGAACAGGCTTCCCTGGTTCATTCTGGCCCGCAGCGAACCGATCTGCTCGTCGAGTGTTTTCTTCCCTGCTTCGCTCGCGTAAAGACGGGCCTGGCGCAGATTGGTCATCGCTTCACTCAGCTTGCCGGCAGCGATCTGTTCTTCGGCTTTTTTACGGTACTTGTCGCTTTTTTGCTGACGCTCCCGAAGTTCTCTCGTCTCTTTGTCTTTACGTTCTTTTTCGGCTTTGCTGTTGGCCTGAGCTATCTCAAGCTGGCGTTCGTAATGCTTCATGTTCATAAGCAGCCTTTGAGAGCGGGTAGCGGGTTCGCTCATAGCCGGAATGAATTCTTTGTCCAGCTCCTGCGGTGTGCCCGAAGCGGTAAACGGCGCGATAAAGTGGCGGGCCTCGTCCTGAAGACCTTTCATTGTCATGTGGGCCGCTACCGTTAGCGTATCGTTGTCTGTCTTGCGAATGGTCAGGATCAAATCCGTGTCCTGTCCGATCATTCGATGGATGTTTTGAAAAAACATAACTAAATGGTTTTAAGGTTTTAATGTTCGATGTCAATAGATAAATAGCAGGTAGACGATATATCCGGCAACGCATAGCGGTAAAAGCCTGCGGACAAGTCGCAGGATGCCCCGGACGATCCAGAACACTATGCCGAGCAGAATCAGATTGTGCAGAATCAATTTCCAGTATGGAATGGCGACCACCATCAATATGATGGGGCCGAGAATTTTAAATATTTTCTTCGCTTTCATTTCCTGATAATTGAGAAGGACAGCCTTTCGACTGTCCTTCGGTTGTTTTCTCTATTTTTGTTCGTAACGATTGTCTGCTAAACATCGGAATATTTCGTATTTCGAACCTTTCAATGTTATGCACAGGTCGATATGCTCGGTGATGATTGTAGGACGTATCTCGAATGAATATAACAACCCGTTGCGCCTGATGCTGCCTTTATTCTTATGTTCCCATTTCAGATCCGGATCGTTCCCGACCGTTTGCCGGAATGTTTCGATTTCAAGGCGTTTCCTTTCGTTTTCCTTTTTCAGCCTCAGATAAACGTGTGTATGGTAGTCGATCCAGGCCTCGACTTTCTTTCGGGTAAGGACTCCTATTTTTTTCGGCGGTTCCAGTCCGCTGGATATTCGTTCGATCGTATAGCGGTCGATATGTTCGAGACCGGATAACTCCGGATAGATCGTGTAACATTTTTTCGGATGTGTTCGTACAGCGATATGAAACTCGATGCCGTTTCTGAACAACCCGATTACGGCTCCATCGATGCTATATGTACCTTCATCGGTCGGATAAAGCCGGTAAAAAATTTCGGCATCCGCAATGACCGTTCTGATTTCTTCATAGAGCGGTGCGATCTCGGAATCGTAATGACTTCTCGAACTTGGATTGCTGATTTTCATCCCGGTCAATTCTTTTCTTCGTATCGTTTTCATTTTGATTTTCCTGTGTACGGCAGGTTTCGTTTCCCGTACATGTTTTATGTGAGACATGGCGACGAACCGAATGGATGTGTATTGAGTATCGGTTGTCGGGTATGGAAAAAGCCGCTTCGGGAGGTTCCGGCCCAAAATTTCACGTCAGGGAAATTTTGAGAGGAACCTCCGGCGGCTAACATTACCCGGCAACCGATATTCAATCAGACCGTATAACTCTTTCATGTGCCGGAATAAAAAAACGTTCTGTTTGGGATCAGAACGTTTTTATCGGTGTCGTTACATTCTTCGACTACGGGATTGCCGCAAGGGCGGACCGGACGTAGAAATCTCGTTAATGATCGGATTCTCACGATGTCGGTAATCATGGAAATCTCGTTCGAGGATTCCTTCGGCCAATCTCTTCCGCTCCGTATACAGAGCAGCTTTCTGCGCAGAGTCATCGCACAGCGCGATTCTACGATTCAGCGACCTGAATACCGGTTCGTAAGAAAATCGAGTCTTTCTCCCGTATTCCTGAAATGCTTCCATCGCGCTCGTTCCTGCCGACATGAGGGATGCATAGTCATAAGCCTTTTGTGGCATGTAAATTCCCTCGCCCGCAAAGCGCTCGACGAATAGCTGAAGACTTGCGGGGGTGGGTTCCAAAATTTGTTCGTGGGCGACGATGCCGTTCCGCTCCATATTTTCAGGTGGTTGATAACAGTCGCGGCCCGGAAGGTACCGGTGCTTGTCCCAGCGGGCAATCATATTGGCGGGGATGTCGACGATGCGCAGAGCTTGTCCCTGTCGGTTCTCGGAAAACATGCCCTCCGCTATCGTTTGCAGATATTTCCGATAGGCTTTACGGCCTTCCGGACTTCGCGTGAACAACAAAGCCTCCGTATTCGTTTTCACATATTTATATACCGGGAACGAGTTTCCTATATTGTATTTGTCCGCTTGTAGCGTTTCTCGTTCCATGGCCGGGCAGACAAAACGGTGTGCCGAATCCGGCGATAGCGGCGGAATTCCTTTCTCCACACAATAAGCCGCTTCCCGCAACGGAACGATATGCGTTGGATGTATATCCAGCGGTTCGGTGACGGCGAGCAAGCGCTTGAAATAATCGGCATTGTCTTGTGAATCGATTCCCGGAACTTTTTCCGCATCCATGACATAACGGAACAACATATTATCGGGTGTTTTCAACAAATCGCTTCCCGCATCGGCAAGGCACTCGTCGATGAACATTCTGAATCGTTCCATGCCTCCGAGGCATTGGACAACATAAGTAGTCTTCAGTTCGGGCGATACCATGACATGTACCGCACGCTTTGAGAAATCTACCATGACAGGTTTTGAGTTTTAAGATTGCAGCAATCCATAGGATTGTGATTAACATGATATTTCCAGTAATCGTAATGTTCGGTTACGTCTTCGCAGACAGATAATTGGCTGAAGCCGCTTATTCGGCTTACAAAATCGATTTTCTTTTCAAGGGGCAAATGGCGATAGCCGCTTTGCCGGAGTGTATAATCCGAAAAGTCGAGAGGTAGCCAACGTTCGATTCATGTGTTGACGCGTAAAAATTCGATCAAAATCTTGTCGCATCGGATTCTTTCGAGTCGTTCCATGTCGATAAAGCGAGGAATACAGGGCGACAGCCGGAGGGTCACATCGACCCCTTCTCCGTATAATTTTTCAATGGCACGAATACGCAGTGACGGAAGTGCGGCTCGTTCGTACATTCCGGCTATTTCTGCATCAGTCGAAGTAACCGATATTTGGATGTGTGCCAAACTGCGGTCCATAATAGCGATATAACGGTCGTCGGCTACTAACGGAGATTTGGTCACGATCAGATACCCGACTTTCTGTTCGTTGAGCCTTTCAATGGCGGCATAGGTCGCTCGATGACGGATTTCCGCCGCCTGAAAGCAATCTGTCATGCCTCCCAGTCGAACTATTTGTCCCGGCATGAGTTTCCCGATGGCGCGGGCTACCTTGGCAGGATCGGCGACAGCCGGAGCGTTGGGATTTCACATGTCACGGAAATACAACAATGCTTTGGCGTAGCAATAGGCACAATCGTGAATGCACCCTCGTCCGTATACATCCAAACGGGTAGGATAATGGCATTTTCCACCTTCGTTTCCTGTCACCGTTTTGAGAAACGATTTAAATTCACTAACCATTTTTCGATCTGTTTAATCGCCTATCACGGGCAGTTGCACCTGTTGTCCGTTCCAATCCTCGATACTCACGGCTATACCGGCAGAGGTGATGTCGATGTGTATAGGCAGGGTGACCTCTCTGTCGTTTCTCAGATCGACCTCCGGAATCCACCGGGCGATGTATTCGCCCAGATCGACCTGCGCGACGGTCTCGTCCGACGCCTGGAGGATCATCCGCACGTCGTCCTTGGGCCGGAAACGGTACACGCCGAACGAGGCGGCGAACCCTTGCGGCGTCACTTCGAGCCGGGGTGAGAAAACGGTGCGCTCGTCGAGCGGATCGCCCTCGCAATCCACACCGGCGGGAATGCCCGTGAACAGCACGGCAATTCGTTCGGCGGACACGCCCAGATGCTCGGCTCCGGTAATCGTCAGTTCGACCCGGAAATAGCGTCGGGACAGTTCGGCTCTCTGCACGCTCAGCTCCCCGCGTCGCACCTCGAACCTGTCGAGGCTGTGCAGCAGGCGGTCGGCATCCGGGCAAGTGTCCCTGTCATGTTCGGCAGCGGTCAGATCGTCGGCTACGGATTCTCCCGGAATGAGTTCCGGAAGCACCAGCCGATTCGCATTGGCGTAGGCCGCTACGGTATATACGCCGGGCGGCACGCCTTCCAACAGGCGGACGCCTGCGGGGTCCGTTACGGTCCGCCGGTCGGCCTCTATGCGGCGCAGGAAACGGCCTGCCGGATCGAACACGAAAATATCCATGCCTTCGACTTCATCGTTTGCGACATTGATGCCTCGGTCGTTCAGACATCGGTATGCGACCGTAAGCGTTGGTTTGGGAGCGACCTCCAGATCGGTCCGCTCGGTGAGCGAGCAGCCGCCCAGCAGCAACCCGCCCATAAGGAAATACAGAATTTTATTCATCGGTCAGAAGATTTATCAGTTCGGATAGTTCGGGATCGAGCTTGGCGCGGAAGCGGTAGCGGGGTTCTTCCGCGGCGGCCCGGCGGTAGTGTTCGAGCGCCTCGTCGCGTCGTCCCAGCCGCGAGCAGACGATGGCCGTCAGATAGTCCCGCTGCGCTCCTTGGGGCAATGCTTTCAGGACCTCGTATGCCTCCGCGTCGTACCCGCGCGAGAGAAGCGCGAGGGCATAATTGCGATCACGGTAGCTTTCGAGCAGGTACATCGCCCCGGCATAATCCCGCTCCCGCAGCATCGTCACGGCCCGCGCATAGAGCGTGTCCGGCTCGGCGGTCACCACCGTGTCCCGCACCATTTCCTTGCGCCGGAGGCTGTACCGGAAATCGACCGCCCTAAGCTGCGGGTAGAGCCTGCGCCGGATGCGGGCATACTCCTGCGGGTACTCGTTGCGGATGTTCCTCTCCAACGCATCGGGATCGTCCCGGCCTTCGGCGATCATCCGCAGCATCTCCGCCTTGTGCGGCAGGCTGTCCTCCCGCAGAATCGCCCCGCGCAGTCCGTCCCAGTCTTCGGCCATCCACCTCAGTGCAATGAGCGTGTCGATGCCTGGCCCGAAGCGATCCCGCAGGAAGGCTTCGAGGGCCTCGGCACGCATCCGGGCCAAGCGTTCGTTACCCGCATACAGCCCCTCCGGCGACCCGGTGGCCGTGAGCGTGATGGAATCCACGTAATACTCATCGTGCCGCATGAGGCTGTCCATCGTCGAGAGGATATGCGCGAGACAGCGGGCGTTGTCCCCCAGCGTGTCGATGATCGCCGTGCCGCCCGGCGGAAAGCCCAACGATGTGCGCTCTTGCACTTGGGCGTATCGCTTCACGATGCGTTTGAGAAAACGCTGCGTCGTGTCTACGAACGAGAGCATCGACGAGACGGCATAGCGCATCGTGTCGGAGGCGGGCAGGCGGTAACGGCTCCCGTCGAGGGCCTGCACCTCGCCCTGCAAGGTGACGCGCAACTCCCCGTCGCTGCCCGTGGCGGGAACCTCCTGCGAATAGAAATACTCCATGCGGCGAGGCGTGCGCACGACGGAATCGAGCCGGGGATCCGCCTGTTGCGGGATGTGTGCGAGCAACCTGCGGGCCCTCTCGATCCGGGCGGCGGAATCCCCTTCTCCCGTGGCGGCGACGATCCGGCGGTACTTGTCGAATTGCCACGCCTCGCGGCTCTGCACTCCGGCATAGAGACCGCCCCGGATGAGCAGCGCATCGAGTGCGAAGGAGGTGTCCCGCTTGTGGAGCACGGGCGTGAGACGGATGCCGAAGCTGCGGCTTTGCAGTTCTTCGGGTACCTCGACCCTAAAACCGATCATCACGTGACCCAAGCGCTCGATCACCGTCTTGCGCCGGGCCACGACCTCGATGGGTTCGAGGCGGACGAGCATGTGTCGCTGGCCCGCGCTGTCGATGATCCCCTCGCCGAAATAGAGCGAATCTTGGGTCAGCGGATTTTTCACTTTGGTCCAGTTGGGCCGGTACACCTCTTTGGGTTTCTCGACCTGCCGCGTGACCAACGACAGGACGGCCTGCGTGCCGCTGCGCTCCAAACGTCGGGTCTGGGCGCAGGAGCAGCACAAGAGCAGGCAGAGGACGAGGATTGAATATTTCAGGTTTTTCATAGGGCGGCGGCATTAAAACAGATAGGAAAAGCCGACCTCGGCCTTCGAGGGTCCCACGACCAGACGGCGGCTGCGGCGGATCGTCTCGTCCTCGCTCCACGGCGTGCGGTAGTCCCGCTCGCGGTCCCGGAGGTAGTACAGGCCGAGGCCCGCTTCGGCGGTCAGGCTCCACCGCTCGGAGAGCATCC